>MTEU01005733.1_pt1 | contig 10819 bp, 12 predicted proteins | sample 1042701 | NCBI WGS metagenome assembly MTEU01 (sample SAMN06185813, study PRJNA358809) | soil metagenome | isolation source: naturally attenuated soil | place: India | collected 2015-05-23
CCGCTCCCACAGGTCCAACACAGGTTTCAAGTACTGTGCTGAACCTGTGGGAGCGGGTTTACCCGCGAAGAGGCCGGCACCAGCAGCACAAGGCCTAGCGTTTCACCCCTTCATGGTTATCCAGCGTATCCCGCGCAATCTCGCGCCCCAGGGCAATCAGCTCCGGCGCCTTGTAGAACTCGAAAAACCGGCACACCCGTTTGGGCACGTTGATCAGTACATCCGGCGGATAGCCGGCGATCTTGTACTGCGCCAGCGAGGTCTGCATGACCTCGAAGCTCTGGTTGATCAGGTCCAGCAGTGAAGCGGGCCCCACATTGTCGATGATGAACGAGCCGGTCGCCGACTTCGGCGCGCCTTCGCGCTCCGGAGCCGCCGCCGGTTGCTGGCCTTCCGGGTCGGCGGCATCGGCCAGCCACGGGTTCGGCTGCGCCAGCCCTTCGGCGACGATTTCCTGCTCGATGCGGATCAGCTCCTCGGCCGGCTTGCGCCGGAACGGCAAGCGCGAGCCCAGCGAACTGAGCAGCGCATCGAAACGCATCTTGAATGCCGCCGGGCGTTCGATCACCGGTAACTGATACTGCTTCTGGTTGGTGGCGTTGAGATTGACCGCGATGATCAGGTCGCAGTGGCTGGACACCACCGGCACGATCGGCAGCGGGTTGAGGATGCCGCCATCGACCAGCATGCGGTTGCCTTGCATCACCGGGGTGAACAGGCTGGGGATGGCTGCCGACGCGCGCATGGCCTGGTGCAGGCAGCCCTCCTGGAACCAGATTTCCTGCTGGTTGGTGAGGTCGGCTGCAACCGCCGTGTAAGGGATGCGCAATTGCTCGATGTTGATCTCGCCGACGATCTTGCGGATCTGCCCGAACACCTTGTCGCCGCGAATTGCGCCAAGACGAAAGCTGACGTCGACCAGACGCAACACATCCAGGTAGTCGAGGCTCTCGATCCAGTTGCGGTAGTCTTCCAGCTTGCCGGCGGCATAGATGCCGCCGATCACCGCGCCCATGGAGCAGCCGGCGATGCAGGCAATGTCGTAGCCGCGGCGCTCGATTTCCTCGATCACGCCGATGTGTGCATAACCCCGGGCTCCACCCGATCCCAGTACCAGTGCCACGCGTTTGCTCATGAACGTTCCCCGGCCAGTGCAACCATGGTCCTACAATGCACCCATCGCCACCTGTGCTTCAATGTGCATCGCGCTGAGCTACTGTAATAAAACTGGCTGGGCCAAGCTGGCCGGGCGGGGCACTTTTCAGCTGCCGGGGCGTCGAACAGCCACTGTTTTTTTCCATTGAGGTATTACCGATGAAAGCCTGGATCTGCCTTCCACTGATTGCCTTGGCCCTCGCTGGCTGCGCGGGCAAGACGGCCTACCGCGAGAGTTGCGCGACCCAACTGGATGCCGCTTGGAAGGAACTGGACCTGGCCAAGGCCGAAGGCTTTGCCGGTGCCGTGAGTTACTCCAAGGCCTTGTCGCTACTGACCGGGGCCAAGACCCAGCAGCAGTTCGAAGGTTATGAAAGCTGTACCAGAAAAGCCGAAAAGGCCCGCTTCTACATTCGTGAATCTCGCGCCGGGCGCTGATCAAGGAGCGTCTTTCAATGTCTGCCATGCTTGATCATGTGGTCGCCCAGATAGTGGCCTTGCAGGTGCGCCTGCTGGCTTGCCGCGAGCGCCTGGCTGCCGATACCGACAGCGAGGCCTTGCATGACCTGCGCACCACCCTGCGGCGCCTGCGCAGCCTGCTGCGGCCGCTGCGTGGGCTGCCGGGGGTAGAGCAACTGGAGGCCGCCGCCAAGTCGTTGGGTACCCTCACCACGCCGTTGCGTGACCGTGAAGTGCTGGCGGCCGAACTGATCGGGCGTGGTTTTGCCGAGGCCGGGCAGCGGCGCCTGGAAGGGCGTGACAGAACCTTCGCCAGTGTTGCCGCCAGCCCGCAGCTGACCCGGGTGCTGGCGATTGTCGACGCGTTTCCGCTGTTCCTGCGTGCAGCCGACCGCGAAGGCCTGGTCAAGGCGCTGGAAAAGCGTATCGACAAACGCCTGGTCAAACAGTGGCGCAAGTTGCACAAGGCGCTGCAGGACCCGGCCCACGATCGCCACCGCCTGCGTCTGCTCATCAAGCGTGCGCGCTATGGCGATGAGGCCTATCCGCAGCTCGACCATGCGGGCAAGCAGTTGCGGCGCTTGCTTAAGCAGGCCCAAGGCGACCTGGGTGACTGGCACGATCGTCTGCAATGGCTGCTGCAGGCACGCGACCATGCCGACCTGGCACTGTGCAAGGCCGCCTGGGAGGAGGAATTGCACGAGGCCGAGCGCCATTCGGATGTGACGCTGGATGCACTGCAGCAGGCGCTGGCGCGCCGAAAGCCCGAAAAATGACCGATATGCGGGCTGATCGGCAAAGGTTTGCTGGCTAGGATGGACAGACCTTTTTCGCTACAGGCAGGAGCCGGCCAATGAATTTCAAGCAACTGCTCGACGCCGTGCGGGCCAACCCCGAATCTGTGAGCGTCCCGCCAAGCTGGACCCAGGGGCGCGCCGCCTTTGGCGGACTGATGGCTGCCATGGTGTATGAAACCATGCGTCAGAAAATCTCCGATGACCGCCCCGTGCGTTCGTTGGCCATCAGCTTTGTGGCGCCTGCCGCAGCGGACGTACCAATCCGCTTCGATGTGGAGGTGCTGCGTGAAGGCAAGGCGGTCAGTACCTTGCTGGGCCGTGCCGTTCAAGACGGCCAGGTGGTGACCTTGGTGCAGGGCAATTTTGGCGCAGGGCGGCCATCAGTGGTCGATGTGCCGGCGCTGCCGGCCACGGAAATGAAAGCGCTCGAAGACGCGGCCCCCGAGCTGCCCCATATCAATGGCGTTACCCCGGAGTTCATGCAGCATGTGGCCCTGCGCTGGGCGGTGGGTGGGTTGCCGTTCAGTGGCAACCAGTCGCGTCAGATGGGCGGCTGGGTACGTTTGCGGGGAGTGGCCGAAGAACCGGTCAACGAGGCGCATCTGCTGGCGTTGGTCGATGCCTGGCCACCGAGCCTGATGCCGTTTCTCAAGCAGCCGGCTGCCGGCAGCACGTTGACCTGGACCATCGAATTCATGCAGCCCACGGCGCAGCTATCGACGCTGGACTGGTGCCGTTATTGCGTGGAAACCGAACATGCGCGGGATGGTTATGGGCATGCCGCCGCTGAGTTGAGGACGGCGCAGGGCGAACTGCTGGCCTTGAGCCGGCAGACGGTTACCGTGTTTGCCTGACCGAACCTGGGAGCGCGTTGCGCTCCAATCGCGACACAAGGCCGCTCCCACAGGATCGCGTAAATTTCAGGACATGCGCGGTTCTTGTGGGAGGCGGCCTTGCGTTGCGATTGGGCTGCAGAGCAGCTCCAATGGCATCAGCGCCGATGCTTGTGTCGTTCCCGCCAGGCCTTCCACCAGGCCCCGCTCAGCAAGAAACGCGGAAAGGTGATGAACTGCTCGGTCAGCAGGCGTTGCACGGCATCCTTGCGGTTGGCGAAGGGCTCGGGTTGCTCGGCTTCCAGGCGATGCCCCTGGCGCTGCAGGCCCAGGCCGGCGATCAAGGCAATGATGCCAACGGCAATCTGGCCCAGATCCAGACCGAACAGGCCGGACAGAATCAGCAACGCGCCAAGGATGAACAACGGCACGGCGATCAGGTGCAATACCAGATTGGCCGGGTGGCGGTGGTTGTGGTGGTAGCCGCGCCATTGCCAGGCGGGCAGGTTGGGCAGGCGTTTGCTCATGGGCATTTCCTCTCGGTCATGCCCAAAGCTTAGTGCGCCCCCCAGGCGGGGGCCAATCGAGGCTGGCTATGGTGACTATAGCTTGAGCTGGCCAATGGCTTTGTTCAGTTCACCTGCCAGGGTTGCCAGTTCGCTGCTGGTGGTCGCCGAGCCCACGGTCTGATGCACGGTCTGCTCGGTGACATCGCGAATGCTTACCACGGCGCGGTTCATTTCCTCGGCCACCTGGCTTTGCTGCTCGGCGGCCACGGCAATCTGGGTGTTGCTTTCGCGCATCTGCGCCACGGCACCGGTAATCTCTGCCAGTGCTTCGCCGGCCTCCTGGGCCTGCCTGACACAGTCGTCGGCCTTGTACGAGCTTTTCTGCATGAACTCCACTGCATCTCGGGTGCCCGACTGCAGGGCGGAGACCATGGTGGTGATCTCGTCGGTGGAGTTTTGCACGCGCTTGGCCAGGTTACGTACTTCATCGGCCACCACGGCAAAGCCGCGGCCCAGGTCGCCGGCGCGCGCTGCTTCGATGGCGGCATTGAGCGCCAGCAGGTTGGTCTGTTCGGCGATGCTGTGGATCACGCTGACAACGCCATTGATCTTCTGGCTGTCTTCAGCGAGCTGGCGAATCATCTCGGCAGTTTGCTGAACGCCGCTGGACAGCCCGGAAATCGAATCCTGCACCCGGCTGACCACCTCCTGGCCGCTACCGGCCAGGGCATCGGCGGTTTGTGACAGATCACGGGTGGCGCCGGCGTGCTGGGCGATGTGGTGCACCGTAGCCGACATTTCGTTGATGGCGGTAGCGGCCTGGTCGGTCTCGCTCTGCTGGCCGAGCATGCCGTGGCGCACGTCGCTCATGCTCGCAGCCAGGCGCGCGGCACCGGAGTCCAGTTGCGCGGCGGTGTGGGCGACGGTACTGACCACGCGGTGGTAGGTCGCCTGCATGGCATTGAAGGCCCCGGCCATCTGGCCGACCTCGTCGCCACAGGCCAGTGGCACGCGGGCCGACAGGTCGCCGGTTTTTTCCACGTGCAGCATCACGTCCTTGAGGGTGTTGAGCTGGCTGAGCAGGAAGCGGATCAGCAACTGCGAGGCGCCGAGCATCGCCAGCATCAGGATCAGCACGCATACCGCGTAGTTGCTGAAGCGGTCGAAGAACACCTGACGCAGGCTTGGCGACTGCGCCAGCACGGCTATTTGCTGGTCGCCGTTGCGCAGCACCTGCGCACCCTGTAGCGGGTTGTTGCCCAAGAGCCGGGCGGCGGGCAGTTCGACCCAGCCTTGGGCATTGCGCAGGGCCTCGAGGGGTTCACCCGCGAAGGTGGGTGTTTGCCCGGCTGACCAGCTGATGACGTTGGCCGGGCGGGGCAGCGGCTGGCCGGCCGGCCAGGCAGCCAGCAGTTGGGCCTGCGCGGCCGCCTGGGCCTGCGCGGCCTCGGCGCGGGCGCGCTGCTCCAGGTGCACGGCATAGAGCACCAGCAGCAGGGTTGTGACAAAGGCCACCGCGTTGACGGCCCAGAACTTGTACTTCAGGGAAACATTGCTAAGCCAGGCACCCATGGGCAGGTCTTCTCTGAGTTGAGCGGGAACAATATTGGCAAGGTGCCATCATTGTGCCTACGTGCGCCATGGAGTTTGTTGATGCATATCAACACCAAGCACCAGCCCCTGTAGGAGCAGCCTTGTGCTGCGAAGGGGCAGGCAAGGCCAACCGAATGTTGTAGCTGTCATGGCCTCTTCGCAGCACAAGGCTGCTCCTGCAAAGGGGCGCGTCGGGTTCAGGGGAGTTGGAAAAACGCCCGTGCCGTTGCCGTGGTATGCGCCGCCGTATGCTCGGCTGACTCCCCCCGGTGCAGGGCCACTTCACGCAGTACCTCTGGCAGGAACGCTGGTTCGTTGCGCCCATTCTTCGGCTTGGGCCGCAGGCTGCGCGGCAGCAGGTAAGGCGCATCGCTCTCCAGCATCAGCCGCCCCTCGGCAATGTTGCCCACCAGCGGGTGCAGGTGGGTGCCACGGCGTTCGTCGCAGATCCAGCCGGTAATGCCGATGTGCAAGTCCATGTCCAGGTACGCGAACAGCGCGTCGCGCTCGCCGGTAAAGCAGTGCACCACTGCGCCGGTCAGGTGGTCGCGGTAATCCTTGAGTATCGCCAGCAGGCGATCGCTGGCGTCGCGTTCGTGCAGGAACACCGGCATTCGCAGCTCGGCAGCCAGTGCCAGCTGTGCCTCCAATGCTTTTTCCTGCAGCGGGCGAGGGGAGAAGTCACGGTTGAAGTCCAGGCCGCATTCGCCCACGGCGCGCACGCGTGCTTCATTCAGCAACTGGCGCAACTGGCGCTCGCTGCCGGCATCCCAGGTTTTGGCATCATGAGGGTGTACGCCTGCCGTGGCGAACAGGTGTGCGCCGCTCGCATCCAGTTGCTGGCAAAGCTCCAGCGCCTGTTCGCTGACCGCCAGGCTGGTGCCCGTCAGCACCATTTGCGTGACCCCAGCCTCAAGGGCGCGCTCGACGATTGCCGCCTGCTGGTCGTGGAAACTGCTGTTGGTCAGGTTGACGCCGATATCGATCAGTTGCATGGTGCTACCTCGTGCCGCGGGGCGGCCAGCATAGCAAAAACCGTGTTTTTCTGAAAAAACCAAGAACTTCATGCTGTTGCCGTGGTCTTTTGCCGTCATTTCTCTCTTGGCGGTGCAACTCCATGGATGCCGCCCACCGACAACGGACACGTTTTCGCATGCAGCGATGCTGGCTCATTTTCCTGCTGACGCTTGGGCTGACATTGACCGGGCCCGCCCATGCGCGCGTGCCGGGACCTCAGCAGAACATCGCGCCGGCCAAGGTCCGTGACCTGCAACAGATTCGCACCAGCCAGGTGCTGCGGGTACTGGTCAACCAGAGCCGCAACAGCTCCGGTGAGGTCAAGGGCGAGCCGGTCGGCATCGAATACTATCGCCTGCGTGCCCTGGAACATTACCTCAATGCCCGTGCCGCTGACGGTCAGGAGATCCAGCTCAAGCTGATCCCGCGGGCCAAGGAGCAGTTGCTGGGCGCCTTGGCCCGTGGCGAGGGTGACCTGGCCGCGCCGGGCGAACTGCTCGACCCCGCCGTCGTGCGCGGGGTCAGCAGCAGCGCGCCGGTGCTTGACCAGGTGCCGCTGCTGCTGGTGGGGCGCAAGGGCGAGCGCAGCTTCAGCCATGTCGAGCAGTTGTCCGGGCGTACCGTGGCCCTGACCAGCGCCAGTGCCGCCGGCCCATTGATCCAGCAGGTCAACCAGCAGCTGGCGCTGCGCAAGCGCGCGCCGATCAAGGTGGAGTGGGTCGACTCGACCTTGGCGGTGGAGGATGTGCTGGAAATGGTCCAGGCCGGCATCTATCACCTGACCGTGGTCGAGCAGCCGATCGCCCGGCGCTGGGCTCGGGTGATGCCGCGCCTGCGCCTGGACAGCCGCGTAAAGCTGGGGGCGCCGCAAGCCATGCGTTGGTATGTGAGACCCGATGCGCCGCAGTTGCAGGCCACGGTCGATCGCTTTCTGCAGGGCTACCGCGCACCGGACAACCAGGACGCCGCGTTCGAGCGCATCTACCGGCGCCAGTACCGGGTGCACGACCCATTGGCCAGCAAGAATCGCCAGCGCCTGACCGCGCTGCGGGCGGTGCTGCAGAAACACGGTGAGGCGCAGCAGATCGACTGGCTCAACCTGGCCGCGCTGGCCTTCAAGGAGTCGACGCTCAACCCGGCGGCGCGCGGCACCGGAGGGGCCCATGGCCTGATGCAGATCACCCCCTCGGCGGCGCAGCGCGTGGGGGTGAGCAACACCGCCACGGTGGATGGCAATGTCCAGGCCAGTGCCCGCTATCTGGCGCTGATCCGGCGCAAGTTCTTTGCCAGCGCCAAGATCAACGAACGCGAGCGCATGGCCTTCGTGCTGGCGGCCTACAACCTGGGCCCCGAGCGCGTCCAGGCCATGCGCGCGGAAGCGCGGCGGCGCGGGCTGAATGGCGACCAGTGGTTCTTCCAGACCGAACGTATCGCCATGGAGCAGGTGGGCATGGGGCCGGTCAACTTCGTCAATAGCGTCAACAAGTACTTTTTAGCGTTCAATCGGGAACGTGCCGCGCTGGAGCGTGTGGCGAAGCGTTGAAAGATCGATTTTATCGATTGTTATGTTGGATTATTTGCGGTTTTCATATCTATAGAACCGATTATGATGGCGCCCATCCCAACACAACTTTCCCGCTTCAAGGAGTCTTCGACATGAACAACGCCACCCTCAACGCTCTGTTCTCCACCCGTGCCGGCGCTGGCCTGAGCGTCATCCGTATCCTGGTCGGCATCATCTTCATTGCGCATGGTGCGCAAAAACTGTTCGGCATGTTCGGTGGCTATGGCCTGGAAGGCACCGGTCAGTGGATGGAGAGCATCGGCCTGGCCCCGGGTTACCTGATGGCTCTGCTGTCCGGTAGTGCCGAGTTCTTCGGCGGCCTGGCCCTGGTGATCGGCCTGCTGGCCCGCCCGGCGGCCCTGGTGCTGGCGGTGACCCTGGTGGTGGCGATCCTCACGGTGCACATCGGCAACGGCCTGTTCATGTCCAACAACGGCTATGAGTTCGGCCTGGCCCTGCTGGCTGGCACCGTCGCGGTGCTGATCGAAGGCGCTGGCCGCTTCTCGCTGGACCGCCTGATCGCCCGCTGATACATCGTAAATTCCAAGATACAAGCCGCAGGCCGATCACTTTCGGCTTGAGGCTTGTATCTTGCCGCTTGTAGCTCTAGCATACCGCCTGCGCCGATTTAAACAGCTACTTGCGGGGCGCAGGAAAACCCCTCCGGGTCATCCGAAATACCGCTAAAGCGCTGGTTCGGTGACGCCTCCCACCGCTGCCCAGCGGGATTCGCGAGGCGGAGAGAAGCTCCATGAGTTGCCCACGTACCAGTGTCTGTTTGAGCCCCTTGCCTGCCAGCCAGGCATCCCGCACACCGCGCATCCTGCTCGGCGGCCAGCATCAACCCACTCTTTTACGTCACCTTGAAGGCCTGTCCCGGCGCAAGGGCCAGGCGCGTGCATTTCTGATCCAGTTCGCCGATACCGGCTGCCACCTCGCACAGTATGGCAATGACCGTTTCGACCTGGCCGTGATCCAGGCCCCGGCACCGGACGAGGCCGCCGAAATCATCGGCCACCTCACCCGTATCGCGCGCCAAGGCCTGATTACCCGCCGCTGAGGAGCGTGCAGTTGAGTACCAACATCATCACCGCGGAAGGCCATGAGGCGCTGAAGAAAGAACTGGACCACCTGTGGCGGGTATACCGCCCGGAGATTACCCAGAAGGTTACCTGGGCGGCATCGCTGGGCGATCGCAGCGAGAACGCCGACCTCGCTCAATCACCCCAGCGACACTACTATTTCCACTGCAGCCCTTAACGCACCTGGCCTGCACAGATAGTAGTGCTACTAGTTGAGACCTACTTTTTCGAGTAGGTATTAGGCCCCGAAGCAGCGTCGCTTTACAGCGGCGCGGGCTTTTTTCGTTGAACAGACCCATCGCTATTTCAGGAAAATCCTCTGCGTGAGGGGGCCTAGGTGCAGTCAGGAATCCATCGGCAAAATCTCCACGCTAACCAAACCCACGCTATTCGCTTCAGGAAAAGTCGTGAGCTGTCCCGCGAAAAAGCACCGAGCCCGGCTATCCCACATTAGGGTTTTGCGAATTGGTGGCTGGTTTCTTCCGGGTATCCTTTGCAGTCTTTTCTCGTTTATTCAGTTGGCGAGGTTGTGGGCGTTCCGGGCAATCCTTCTGCCCCCGATTCCGATCCCAGTTCCGTTCCCGGCTCAGGCTCAGTCTGTGCAGACCTGGACACGTCGTCAGTAGCGTGAGTGGACGATGCCGCTGCATTTGGCAGCCTATTTGACAGATCCACCATGAGAGACATTGCTGGGTCATGTTCCAATACCCCGCGATCCTGTAGCTCTTTGCATTCCTTGTTCGCCAAGAGCTCCTGCAGTGCGGAAAAGACCTCGGGCTCTCGTTCGCTGAGCATGGATCTGAGTTGGATGAACATGTTCCATGCGTAGGCCCAGCCTGGGTTGAGCTTTGGTGTACACAGCTGGTTTTGGAGACCCGCGAGCGCTGCTTTGGGATCGATTTCAAATGCAGTGACGCCGGGTTTCAGCCACTCGCCTGAGTCGTCAGCCCTCAGAATCTTGAAGGGAGCGGGGGCGGAGAAGGAGAGGACATTGCCCGTCGTCGCGAAGAACGTGGTCGCCTGAAACGAGGTTTTCTCGAAGTCGACATGATTCAGGGTGACGCCGAAGAACGAAGCGAGCGAGAGGTCTGCCCCGTAGAACAGAGAATTTTTGATTGTCACGTTATCCCAAAATGTCCCTTTCAAGCTGGTCTGCACGAAGGTCATGGAATTGAGATTGACGTTCATGAACGTCGCACCGTCTAAGGAGGCCAGGTCGAATCGGGCTCCATCGAGAACTGTGCCTTCGAAGACTGAGCCGTACAGGCGAGCGATGGCAAAGTTCGCTCCCGCCAAGTCAGCCTGGTGAGCCCAGATGCGAGGGAGAATCTGCTGGCTGACATCAAGGTAGCGCAGGTTGCGTGAGCGAAGATCCATTCCGACCTCGCGTGCCATGAAGTAGTCCTTGAGGTCTGGATGGCCAGCTAACGTGGCCAGCTGGACATTGGTCATCGCCGGGCCAGCCCAGAGACGCTCTTCACGATCGATCTCGATGTGGGGTATCCACGAGACCGTACCGCCATCTGTGTTATTGAGAAGTTTTGTGTTTGCCTTAATCCAGAGCAGAGGGGACAGGTGGCTGGGCACATAAATCACCTCAACGCAGATGGCGAGCCATGCAATCAGTACCGTCACTCCTGCTCTGCGCCCCCATCCCGCGATGGTTAGTGCCAATTTGCTTGAGCCCGCAGCCAGAAGCTCCCGGGCGCGTACCAAAGCGGCGGAGCAAGCCCAGTAGAGTGACGCTACCTGGATCGCGAACAGATAAGGGCTTTGATACGCGCTGAATTTGGTGAGAATGAAAAGCAGG
>MTEU01001593.1_pt1 | contig 10801 bp, 10 predicted proteins | sample 1042701 | NCBI WGS metagenome assembly MTEU01 (sample SAMN06185813, study PRJNA358809) | soil metagenome | isolation source: naturally attenuated soil | place: India | collected 2015-05-23
GGCCTGCGCCTGCGCGCCCTCGGCCACCTGCGTCAGCGCGGCGTGCAGGTGCGCGAGCACTGCCCGATCGGGCGGATCGAGGACGACTGGCTGCTCAGCGGCGACGAGCCGGTGTGGCGCGGCCGGCGCCTGCTGCTGGCCAGCGGCGCACGGCCCTGGCCCTGGCTGGCGGCCAGCGGCCTGGCCTGCGACGACGCGGGTTTCGTCGCCATTCGCCCGAGCCTGCAGAGCCAGTCCCATGCCCAGCTGTTCGCCGTCGGCGACTGCGCCAGCCTGGCTGGCGCGCGGCGCAGCGGCGTCTACGCGGTGCGCCAGGGCCCGGTGCTGGCGGCCAACCTGCAGGCGGCATTGCAGGGCCGGCCGCTGCGTCAGTACCGCCCGCAGCGCCACAGCCTGGCGCTGCTGGCCACCGGCGACGGCGGCGCGCTGCTCGCCTGGCACGACTGGAGCGCCGGCGGGCAGTTCTACGGGCGCTGCAAGGATTGGCTGGATCAGCGCTTTATCCAGCGTCATCGCCTGGTGGGTTAAGGTCGCAGCCAGCTGCGACCAAAGTGCGATGGTGCTGCTGCTTCCAAGGTGTTCGAATCGATTCCATCCTGCCCGAGTTGCGCGCGTCTTTGCCGCCGGGCCTGTCGATCGCGTAGCCTGCGTCAGGTTGCGCGGGAAGTTCGAGGAGAACCCGCCGTGACCCCGTCCGCCTACAGCGCCTCGCCGCGCCCAAGAACAAGAACTCTGAGGTCGGTCATGCAAGCTGCCTTTGTCCGTTCCCCGATTGCCTGCCTGTTGCACGCCCTCGGCCTGGCCGGGTTGATGCTGGTCTACCAGCAGACGGCGCTTCCGCTCTATGTCAGCGTGCCGTCCTTGCTGCTGCTGGCGCTGTGGCCCTGGCTCGGCCCCTGGCAGCGTCGCGACGAGCCTGCGGCCGCGCAGCAGCCGGCCGGCGGCGACTTCGTCGAACTCAGCCGCGGCCTGTCGCGGCACACCTGCCACAACGCACTGTCCGCCGCCCAGGTGGCGCATGCGGTCAAGCAGCTGGCCGAGCGCCTGCAGTCGCAACTGGCGGCGGTGGCGCAGGTCAGCCAGGCCGCCGAGGCCATCACCCACACGGAGCAGGACAGCGCCGCCCGCGCCGAGCAGACCCTGGCCGCCGCGCGCCAGGTACGCGATGCCAGCGCCCGCGGCCAGGCCGAGCTGAGCCAGGCCATCGCGCGCATGCAGCAGCTCAGCGCGCAAACCCTGGCCAGCCGCGAGCTGATCGACGGCCTCGGCAGCCGCACCGAGCAGATCGAGCAGGTCACCCAGGTGATCCAGTCCATCGCCAGCCAGACCAACCTGCTGGCGCTCAACGCCGCCATCGAGGCGGCCCGCGCCGGCGAGATGGGCCGCGGGTTCGCCGTGGTCGCCGACGAGGTGCGCAACCTCGCCGCGCGCACCGCCAGCGCCACCGAGGAAGTCAGCCAGATGGTCGCCGACATCCGCCAGCAGAGCGCCGCGGTGGTCGCCCATATCCAGCGCCAGAGCGGCGAGCTGGAGCAGGCCGCGCAGCAGATCGAGACGGCCGGCAGCCAGCTGCACGGCATCGCCGAGCAGGCCGAGGAGGTCGAGCAGCAGGTGGCGCAGATCAGTGCCGGCACTGCCGACAACCACCAGCGCCTGGCCAGCCTGTCCGCCGCCGCGGTGCAGCTGCAGAGCGACGTGCAGGGCAGCGAGGCGCAGACCCGCCAGCTCGCCGGCGCCGCCGAACAGCTGGTGGGCCAGGCCGAGACGGTCAGCGAGCAGCTCGCCGAGGTCGGCCTGGACGCCTACCACCAGCGCGCCTACGACCTCGCCCGCGAGGGCGCCGCGGCCATCGCCGCGCAGTTCGAGGCGGATATCCAGGCCGGGCGCATCGGCCTCGACGACCTGTTCGACCGCCACTACCAGCCGATTGCCGGCACCCAGCCGCAGAAGTACCGCACCCGCTTCGACCAGTACGCCGACCAGGTGCTGCCGGCGCTGCAGGAGCCCTTGCTCGCACGCCACGAAGGGCTGGTGTTCGCCATCGCCACCACCCCGGAAGGCTACGTGCCGACCCACAACGCCGCGTTCAACCACCCGCCCAGCGGCGACCCGGCCAGGGACGCCGCGCGCAGCCGCGGCAAGCGCCTGTTCAACGACCGGACCGGCAGCCGTTGCGGCAGCCACCGCCAGCGCCTGCTGCTGCAGACCTATATGCGCGACACCGGCGAGCTGATGCACGACCTGTCGGTGCCGATCCAGGTTCAGGGCCGCCACTGGGGCGGCCTGCGCCTGGGCTACAAGCCGGAGCCGTAGGGTCGCCCCGACCGCGGCATTATCCAGGCGGCGGTGAGCGTCGGCGTTGCCGGGGCTGGTGCACTGCCTTGCCGCTATCGAACCTGCGGTGCGCGTGGTACGCGCAGGCCCCCGGACGCGACGGCGCATCGGCCAGGCTGGCTCCCGTTGTCGGGCCGGCGCGACAAGCGCCCGGCTCACAGCACGCGGTACACCTGGCCGGTCTGCCGGCCCTCGGCGCTCTTGGCGTAGGCCAGCGCCACCGTGGCCGCCGGCACCGCCTTGAAGCCGCGGAAGTAGGGGCCGTAGGCCGGCAGCGACTCCTCGAGGATGGTCGGGCTCACGCCGTTGATGCGCAGGCCGCGCGGCAGCTCGATGGCGGCGGCGCGGACGAAGCCGTCCAGCGCGGCGTTCACCGTGCTGACCGCCGCGCCGCAGCGGATCGGGTCTTCGCTGAGCACGCCGGAGGTGAGGGTGAAGGAGGCGCCGTCGTTGGCGAACTCGCGGCCGATCAGCACCAGGTTGATCTGGCCCATCAGCTTGTCGTCCAGGCCGACGGCAAACTCCTTGGCGGTGAGCTCCTCCAGCGCGCCGAAGTGAGCGTTGCCGGCGGCGCTGATCAGCGCGTCGAACGGGCCGGTCTGCTCGAACAGGCGGCGGATCGAGGCCGGGTCGCTGATGTCCACCTGCAGCTCGCCGCTGTTGCGGCCGACGCGGACGATGTCGTGGCGCTCGCGCAGCTCGCGGTCGATGGCCTGGCCGATGGTGCCGCTGGCACCGACGAGGATGATTTTCATGCTGGGGCTCCTGAGTGAGGGGGTGTGGAACCAGCTTAGGCGGGATTGGGTTGCCAATAATCCGGGCAATGTGAAACCTTTGGTTCTCATATGGAAACAATGAGTGCCGCGCCATGAGCGAGCTGGAAGACCTGGTCGCCTTCGCCCTGCTGGTCGAGGCCGGCAGCTTCACCGCCGCCGCCGAGCGCCTGGGCTGCAGCAAGGGCCAGTTGTCCAAGCGCATCAGCGGCCTGGAGCGCAGCCTCGGCAGCCAGCTGCTGCACCGCACCACGCGGCGCCTGCACCTGACCGCCGCCGGCGCCGCCCTGTTGCCCGAGGCCCAGGCGCTGCAGGCCCAGGCCCAGCGCGCGCGACAGGCGGTGCGCAGCCTGCAGGACGAGGTGGCCGGCACGGTGCGCCTGACCGTGCCGGTGTCGCTCGGCGAGACCTTCTTCGATGCCCTGCTGCTGGATTTCGCCAGCCGTTACCCGCAGGTGCGCGTCGAGCTGGACCTGGCCAACGCCTACCGCGATCTGCTGGCCGATGGCTTCGACCTGGCCATCCGCTCCGGCGTGGAACAGGACGAGCGCCTGGTGGCGCGGCCGCTGTTCGCCCTGCAGGAAATCACCTGCGCCGCGCCGGCCTACCTGGCGCGCCACCCGGCGCCGCAGACGCCGGCCGAGCTGAGCCGGCACCAGTGCCTGCTCAACACCCATTACAGCGGCTTCGAGCAGTGGCTGTACCACCGCCAGCACCGCCTGGAGCGGGTGCCGGTGTCCGGGCAGCTGGCCAGCAACCACTACAGCCTGCTGAAGAAGGCGGCGCTCAGCGGCGCCGGCATCGCCCGCCTGCCGTCCTACATGGTCCAGGATGAGCTGGCCGATGGCCGCCTGCTGTGGCTGCTGCGCGACTACCAGACGCGCAGCACCCCGGTGTTTCTCGTGCACCCCTGGCAGGGCGCCCTGCCGCGCCGGACCCAGGCGCTGGTGGACTACCTACTCGGCTGGTTCGAACGCAGCCGCCTGGCGCTGGACGGCCTCAACGCCTGAGTTCGCCGGCCACCTGCTGGATCTGCTGGCGCAGCCAGCGGCGCAGGCGGTCGGCGTCGGTGCGCTCGTGCCAGATCTGCATCACCTCCACCTGCGGTAACTCCAGGCCGGCCGGCAGAGGGTGCAACACCAGCGAGGCGTCGCGCGCCACCGCCTCCTCGGCCACCGAGCGCAGGCAGGTCAGCAACAGTTCGCTGCCGCGCACCAGGCGGCTTGGCGCGATGAAGCTGGACAGCCCGGCCGCCACCCGGCGCGTTTGCCCCTGGGCCTGCAGGGCGCGGTCGACCAGGCCGTTGAGGTCGCCGGTGAGGGTGGTCAGCAGGTGTTCGCAGGCCAGGTAGGCCGGCAGGTCGAGGCCCCCGACCAGGCGCGGATGGTCGCGCGCGGCCAGCACCACGAAGTCCTCGGAGAGCAGGCGCTGCTGGCGGAAGGTGTCCGGCAGGTTGGCGTAGAAGCCGGCGATGGCCAGGTCGCAGGTGCCTTTCTCCAGCTCCTCGCGCGGCAGCAGGCCGCGGGTGTTGTGGGTGATCAGCAGCAGGTTGGGCGCCTGCTCGCGCAGGCGCGGCAGCAGGACGGGCAGCAGGGTCTGCTCGATGTAGTCGGTGGTGTAGAGGTGGATGCGCTCGGCGCGCTGCAGGAAGTCGCGGCCCTCGCACTGGTCGTAGAAGGCCTCCAGCTCGGCCACCAGGCCCTGCACCAGCGGCGCCAGCTCATGCGCCCGCGGCGTTGGCGTGAGGCCGCGCGGGGCGCGCACGAACAGCGCATCGCCCAGCTCGTGGCGCAGCTTGTTCAGCTTGTGGCTCAGCGCCGGCTGGCTCAGCGCCATGCGCGCGGCGGCCAGCGAGGCGTTGCGCTCCTGGTAGAGCACGTGGAAGACCAGCAGCAGGTTGAGGTCTTTGTTGGCGATATTCACTTTTTGGATACCAGAAATAAAAGCTTTCGAATTATCGAATCATAACCGCCCGCCTAAGATTCGCCTCATCCGAACGGACCCGCGTTCGCCTCATTCAATGGAGACCGCCCATGAAGACCTTCCACCCGCTGGCCCTGGCCGTGCTCGCCGGCCTCGCCGCCACCCCGGCCTTCGCCGCCGAGCCCAAGGGCCAGGTGCTGGTGCTGCTGTCCAGCGAGAACCAGCTCGCGCTCAAGGATGGCCAGCACTACGCCACCGGCTACTACCTCAACGAGTTCGGCGTGCCGGCCGACCGCCTGCTCAAGGCCGGCTACGAGCTGGTGCTGGTGACGCCCAGGGGCAATGCGCCGAGCGTGGATCAGAAGTCCGTCGACCCGCAGTACTTCGGTGGCGACGCGGCCGAGATGCAGCGCATCCAGCAGGTGGTGGCCGGGCTGCCGGGCATCGACGACAGCCTGTCGCTCGACGAAGTGCTGGCCGGCGACCTGGGGCAGTACGAGGGGCTGTTCATCCCCGGTGGCCACGCGCCGCTGATCGACCTGGCCAACAACCCGCAGGTCGGCGCGCTGCTGCGCCATTTCCACCAGGCCGGCAAGCCCACCGCCGCCATTTGCCACGGCCCCATCGCGCTGCTGGCGGCGCAGGCCGACCCGCAGGGCTACGAGGCGGCGCTGGCTCGCGGCGAACAGCCGGCGGCCAAGGACTGGACCTACCAGGGTTACCGCATGACCATCTTCTCCGACCCGGAGGAGGCGGTGTTCGAGGGCTCCCTGGAGGGTGCGCGCATCCGCTACTACCCGGCCCCGGCAATGGCCACCGCCGGTGGCGACATGCAGTACGCCAAGGCCTGGCAGCCGCACGTGGTGGTCGACCGCGAGCTGATCACCGGTCAGAATCCCTTCTCCGACAAGGCCCTGGCCGAGGCCCTGCTGACCCTTCTGGAGCGGAGCTGAGCGATGAAATACCTGCATACCATGGTGCGCGTCCGGGATCTGGATGCCTCGCTGCGCTTCTACCGCGATGCCCTCGGCCTGGAAGTGCTCAAGCAGCGCGAATACCCCCAGGGCCGCTTCACCCTGGTCTACCTGGCCGCCCCGGGCGACCGGGATGCCCAGGTCGAGCTGACCTACAACTGGGACACCGAGGACTATGGCAGCGCACGCAACTTCGGCCACCTGGCCTATGCGGTGGACGACATCTACGCCGCCTGCCGGCGCCTGCAGGAGCACGGCGTGACCATCAACCGCCCGCCGCGTGACGGCCACATGGCCTTCGTGCGCTCGCCGGACCAGATCTCCATCGAGCTGCTGCAGAAGGGCGAGCCGCTGGCGCCGGCCGAACCCTGGGCGTCCATGCCCAACGTCGGCAGCTGGTGATCGCACCGTGCGCCTGAACGCCGACTTCGCCCTGCCCGTGGTGATCCGCCCGGGCGACGCGCCCTGGGTGGCCTCGCCGCTGGCCGGGGTGGAGCGGCAGATGCTCGACCGCATCGGCGAGGAGCTGGCGCGGGCCACCTCCATCGTGCGCTACGCGCCGGGCTCGCACTTCAGCGCGCACGGCCATCCGGGCGGTGAGGAGTTCCTGGTGCTGGACGGGGTGTTTTCCGACGAGCGCGGCGACTACCCGGCCGGCACCTACGTGCGCAATCCCATCGGCAGCCGCCACGCGCCCTTCAGCCGCGAGGGCTGCACGATTTTCGTCAAGCTGATGCAGTTCGACCCGGCCGATCGCGCCGAGGTAGTGATCGACAGCCGCCGCGCCGAGTGGACGCCGGGGACGCTGCCCGGCCAGCACGAGCTGGCCCTGCACGCGTTTGCCGGCGAGCGGGTGCGCCTACAGCGTTGGGCGCCCGGCACCGCGCAAGCGCCGCAGGGCTATCCCGGCGGCGCCGAGTTTCTCGTGCTCGAAGGCAGCCTGCAGGACGAGCGCGGGGTGTATCCGGCGGGCAGCTGGCTGCGCTACCCGGCGCAGTTCAGCCATAGCCCGGGCAGCGCCGAGGGCTGCCTGCTCTGGTGCAAGACCGGGCACCTCGCGCCCTAGGCGCTGGCCATCAGGCGCCTTTACTGGCGGGTGCGGCGGGCGGTCTTCAACTGCTCGGCGAGCAGCGCGCACCTATACTGGGAGAGAGCGGACGCAGCGGCGCCATCTGCGGCCGTCCCTGGCCCCGGCATGGCGCGGGAGGCATCCCGATGCCCGGCTTGCGCCTGCTGCTCGCCGTGCCGCTGCTGGCGCTGGTGGCCTGCGCCTCCGCGCCCCCGGTGCAGGTGTCGGCATATACCTGGCGCCAGGTCGACCGCGATATCGCCGCCGCCTCGCGCAGCGCCGCCAGCCAGGCCCGCGAGCAGGCGCTGGCGGCCATGGACCGCTGGCTGGACCTGGTCTACCGCAAGACCGACACCGCCTATATCCCCTGGTTCTCCAGCTACTGGACCCAGCGCTGGCTGGGCTTCAAGGTCGCCTGGTACAAGCTCGACGGCGAAGGCGAGCGCGATGAGACCGTAAGCCGGCTCGCCCAGTACCTGCAGGAGCAGTACCAGGACCTGGTGCTGGAGCCGGTGGCCAGGGATATCGCGCCGCCGCAGATTCTCCAGCAGTCCACCCAGTTCTACCTGCGCCAGCTCGACCAGCAGCTGCCGGGCATCGCCCAGCGCCACGGCATCCCCGCGGCGCAGTTCGACCAGCATCTGCAGGCCATTGCGGCCATCGCCGTGCCGCCCGGCGCCTCGCTCTACCAGGTGCTCCGCGCCAAGCCGCTGGAGCGCCTGCCGGCCTATGCCGCGCTGATCGAGCGGATCGGTGCGCAGCCGGGCAACGCGCTGGCCTGGTCGGCGCACCCGGGCATCTCAGAGGTGACCCGCAGCACCAGCGAACGCCTGGTCGACGACCTCACCACCAGCGGCGCCGCCAGCGTGATTTCCTCCATGGTCGGGCGCGCGGCCGGCCTGGTGGTGTCCATCGGCGCCTCGGTGTTCCGCGCCATGGTTCACGAGCGCGAGCGCCCGGTCACCGAGATGCAGCTGCGTCGCCACCTCAACGACGCCTTCGACGAGCAATGGCTGGCGCTGGTGCGCGATCCCGAGCGCGGCGTGATGGCCGGCATCGAGCACCTGTCCCGGCAGATCGAGGCCAGCCTCGGCGGACCCGGTGCGCTGCTGCCGCGCTACCGGCCGCTGCTGGCCGATGGGCAGCCGCTATGGCGCGAGCCCTGAACGCGCCGGCGCGCATTGTTTAGCCAGGGAATAACTGAATGTGTAAAAAATGCGATTTAACCGGGATTCGCCGCCATGCGAGTCTCCTTGGCCATGACTCCCGTCGCCCAGCGTCATCGCCACCCGCCCAGCGCCAGTCCGTTACGGACCCGCCTCGGCGCCGACCGGCTCAACCCCCTGCTGACCATCATCCTCGCCTTCTGGGCGCTGTGGCACTGCCGTCACGCGCGTCCACCGGACCCCGCGCCCGCCTGCTGACAGCAAGGGCTGCGCCATGCCCGCAGCCGTCCAACCCAGCCTTGTCTGCCGTCGCCAGGCGCTCGACCATCGAGCCGGCCGTGCGGACCCCGAGCGCCGAATTGGCGCAAGCGAGTGCAACATGACGAGTTTTGCCCCCGTGCAGGAAGCCGAGGATTTCCTCGCGCACAACCCCGATATCGAACTGATCGAGCTGTTCGTCCTCGACGCCAACGGCGTGCCGCGCGGCAAGCTGCTGCACCGCGAGGAGCTGCTGGCGCTGTACCGCAGCGGCCGGCCGCTGCCGAGCACCATGCTCGGCCTGACCCTGCAGGGCGAGGACGTCGAGGACTCCGGCCTGGTCTGGGAGGTCGGCGACATCGACTGCCGCGCCTACCCGCTGCCCGGCAGCCTGGTGCGCCTGCCCTGGCGGCAGATCCCCACCGCCGCGGTACAGGTGTCGATGCACCCCACCGAAGGCCTGCCGGCCACCGTCGCCGATCCGCGCCAACTGCTGGTGCGGGTGATCGAGCAGCTCGAAGCCGACGGCTACCATCCGGTGATGGCCTGCGAGCTGGAGTTCTATCTGCTCGACCAGAAACCGGACGCCCAGGGCCGCCCGCAGCCGGCGCTGGACGCCGACGGCGGCCGCCCGCGGCAGACCCAGGTCTACGGCCTGCGCGAGCTGGAGCAGATCGAGCCGTTCCTCAAGGATTTGTACGCCGCCTGCAAGGCCCAGGGCATCCCGGTGCGCACGGCGATTTCCGAATACGCCCCCGGCCAGGTGGAGATCACCCTGGAGCACGGCCCGGCGCTGGCGGCGATGGACCAGGCGGTGCGTTACAAGCGCCTGGTCAAGGGCGTGGCCCATGCCCACGGCATGCAGGCCTGCTTCATGGCCAAGCCGTTCGCCGAGATCGCAGGCACCGGCATGCATATGCACGTGAGCCTGGCCGATGCGGGCGGCGCCAACCTGTTCGCCAGCGAGGATGCCGCCGGCACGCCGCTGCTGCGCCAGGCGGTCGGCGGCATGCTCGCCAGCCTGCTCGATTCGCTGCTGCTGTTCTGCCCCAACGCCAACTCCTACCGGCGCTTCCAGGCCAACAGCTACGCGCCGCTGGCGCCGACCTGGGGGGTGGACAACCGCACCGTCAGCCTGCGCGTGCCGGGCGGCCCGGCGCCGACCCGGCATGTCGAGCACCGCATCTGCGGCGCCGACGCCAACCCCTATCTGGCCGCCGCGGCGATTCTTGCCGGCATCCACCGCGGCATTCGCGAGGGGCTGGATCCGGGCGAGCCGGTGCAGGGCAACGGCTATGCCCAGGCCAAGGAATTGCTGCCCACCGACTGGTTGACCTCGATCCAGGCGCTGGAGCACTCCGGCTGGGCGCGCGACGCCTTCGGCGCCGAGTTCCTCAAGGTCTTTCTCGCGGTCAAGCGCGCCGAGTATCGCCAGTTTATGGGCGAGGTCGGTGAGCAGGACTGGCGCTGGTACCTGAGCAACGCCTGAGTAGGGTGCGCTGTGCGCACCGAACCCATTCGTGGTGCGCACGGCGCACCCTCCGGCTGAAGGAAATGCAATGAACGCCATCACCCAACCCGTCAAACCCGCCGCCGAGCGCGCGCCGTCCTACTACTCGGCCTCGCTCAACTGCGAGACCGACTACCCGACGCTGCAGGGCAGCGTGAGCGTCGACGTGGCCATCATCGGCGGCGGCTTCACCGGCGTCGCCACCGCGGTGGAGCTGGCCGAACGCGGCCTCAAGGTGGCCGTGATCGAGACCCACAAGATCGGCTGGGGCGCCACCGGGCGCAACGGCGGCCAGGTCACCGGCAGCCTGTCCGGCGACGAGGCCATGCGCAAGCAGATGCGCAACAGCCTGGGCGAGGAGGTGGACGACTTTATCTGGCACCTGCGCTGGCGCGGCCACCAGATCATCAAGAGCCGGGTGGAAAAGTACGGTATCGACTGCGACCTCAAGCACGGCCATCTGCACGCGGCGATGAAGCCGGTGCACATGGACGAGCTCAGGGCTTCCTATGAGGAAGCTGTGCGCCGCGGCATGGGCGAGGAGGTGACCCTGCTCGACGCCGCCGGCGTGCGCGCCCAGCTCGGCAGCGAGCTGTACTGCGGGGCGATCAGGAACAACCGCAACATGCACCTGCATCCGCTCAACCTGTGCATCGGCGAGGCCAAGGCGGCCGAGAGCCTGGGCGCGCTGATCTTCGAACATTCCGAGGTGCTGGAGATCGTCCACGGCGCGCGTCCGGCGGTGGTCACCCGCGGCGGGCGGATCGAGGCCAAGCAGGTGCTGCTGGCCGGCG
>MTEU01001880.1_pt1 | contig 10775 bp, 5 predicted proteins | sample 1042701 | NCBI WGS metagenome assembly MTEU01 (sample SAMN06185813, study PRJNA358809) | soil metagenome | isolation source: naturally attenuated soil | place: India | collected 2015-05-23
TCACCTAGCGTTTGGTATGCCCCGCTGACGAAGACGATGAGTGAATCATTACCTGTTGAATAGCTACCTGCCAATTTAAAATCGGTTTGATTAGCCACTGCTTGATGTCGCTCACTAAGTGATGGGCCGCTTGTGCCACCTGCCACACGGAACACAATGATGTCCCGACTAGTAAGCGGGAATAAGAACTCGATTGTTCGGTTGTCGATTTCGATGTAGTCATTTGTTTTACCCTCTCTCATTAGCATTCCGTTTGCATAGACCTGCAAACTATGGTCGCCTACTGTAAACGTTCCGTTAGGAAGTGTGAAAACAGTCTGACCATCTGTTGCTTGTAACTCTTGAAACATCGTAGGAGCAGCACCACTTTTCACCGAGTTGAATCGTCCGAACTCAAGTTGCTCATGCAAGCTCTTGAATCCATCTCGTGATGCTTGTATCTGCCGAGTATCCAGTTGTGTATCTTTCATACTGCTTTCACCTCCTAACTTACCATTAAGGCATTTGGTTTATCACTTTCGATGAAACGTTCATTCCATGCGCATGTTTGATTGACTGGTAGTGCCGGACGATTCTTCACCTTGAAGTTATAGATAATGATGTCCGTAATACCTTCATGAATGTTTGTCAGTTCACTTTCAACAAGAGCGACAGACAATGCCTCACCAACGTTACGGCTGTTAACGTAAGTCTTTAATGTTTCTTGTGCTTTTGCGACAGCAAGTTTACGCTCAAGATCAGAGACAGTCTTCTTGAAGATTAAACGAACACTCATATCGACTGGTAATAATTCAGGTCGGAATACAACACCTCGTACGCCGAATGATTCTACCTCATCAATCTTTTGTTGTACGGCTTGCAGAATGAAGTCAGGAGTAATAGGGCTGTCAGAAACGACATAGACAGAAAAGGAACCACTGCCATGTGTGAATCGTTTCATCTTCACATCCTGCACACCATCTACAGATAGTGCAGCCAGTCGTACTGCCATTTCATTTGCGGAAGCTACAACTTGAATCTGTTTTGTGATACGGAAGCGATAGCCATCGTCATCATGTGCTTCTTCCGGTAATCGCTGACAGTTCAGTAACATACCGATTTGGTCAAGGAACGAACCCTTCGCTTTCGATACAAAGGCTTGTGCATGATTCAGTGTGAACGTTTCATAGAACGCATTGATTTGTTGGTTCATGATGTTCAAGATTAAGCGTGTCACCGAACCGGGATTTGCATCGAGACTCATTCCTTTTAATTCGTCTAATGTCTCTTGCATGATTTGTTCTAAATCTTTTTGCATTAGAATCATGGTTATACACTCCTTATTGCCAACCCAGTTGCTAGGTTGAACAGGACTTCAAACCCAATTGATTCAGGTACGTCCGGAATCTTAATGAATATATAGAACGCAATCACATACTTACTTACTGGTACAGGTTTGATATAAATCTCCTCTGTGTCTAGCAAGCCATCTTTTGTGAGTGTGTATATGATTCTTTCGATTCCTTCAATCGCTGTCTCTTGGGTGTTCGGTAGCCCGATTAAATCTTCTAAGTTCGCACCGATTTGATCTACTTGGTAATCCTGCCATTCGGGGTCTGTTACTTGAATCCGAATACGAGCCGACTGCGCAATGTAATGTTGTTTATGTACAACAGCAATGTCGTTCGTTTTACGGTCAAGTACAAGGTCACCGTCCGGCGTAAGTTCTAAATCAATCGTATCTTTCCTAGCCATACGTACCTCCTACTTCTTACCCCACGGCGTTTGATAGGTATCTGCTTTTACCTCTAGGTGTTTACTATGAAGCGTTAAGTCTTTTTCAACTTCTATTGTAGCATGACCGGATATGTTTGCATTCACATCTCCGCTAATTTTCAGGTTCATATCTTTCGCACCAGTTACTTCAATCGTGTCACCGGATATGATGATATGTTTCCCGCCTGTCTTTACCTTGCGTTCACCTTCAATATAAGATGCTTCGGAACCCGTCAGCCATGACGTCATATTGTGAACATGGTTCTTATAATGGTTGGCGAAGTTATTAATGCTTTGTGAGTTCCTGTCGATACGAATACCGGTGTCATCGTTCGTAAAGATTTCAACTGCACCATTATTTCGTAGCTTCATACCGTGATGAAGCAGAGGATGAAATACCCCCTGCTCCTCAGGACGATACTGGAATTTATGTTCCACTCGTCTCATGACTTCTTCCATTGGATCAACTTGTATATCGACACCTAATTGTTTATCATGATGCTCTCCGAATCTACTCGGATGTCTATTAACTGCATATGGATCAACCCACATTACCAACTCTCTCCTTCTCTTTCAGAATAGTAATCAGGTATGTTACTACCGTTACGAAAATGAGATTGATATAACGGTCTTGTTTGAAACGCATACTCTTTATCCATGATACCAAGTATGACAGGTTGCTTGTAGCTATTATTAATAAAACCAATCAGAACATCGTCACCCGGCATCGGACACATTGTCTTTACGCCAATGACGTTCATATATGGTACACCCTGCTTTTCAATTTGGTCAGCACTATCGGGAGTCGAATACACGACACTCCCGAAGTTATGACCGGGTACGAAATCCGTTACCGTACCAATGCACATCCCAGCCATTTGAGATAAGGCTGGGGATACGACACTTTCAAATATCTTTTGTTGTACTGGATTCATTATAACTGCACCCCTTGTTGTTGGAACCACGGAACAGGGTCAATCCTTCCTTCCCTATTGCGTGACGTTCCCGGATTGACTTCAATGTGAAGATGGACACCAGTTGATTCACCTGTCGTACCCATGTATCCAATGAACGTACCGGCTTTCACTTGCATACCTTTTGAAACGCCCGGAGCATGTTGTCTAAAGTGCATGTACGTAATAACGTGCGGCGCACCTGCTTTATTTGCTGTAGCAAGGATTACATAGTTACCCATTGAATCACTTAGTCCCATATCTATAATCTTACCATCTGCAACGGCATAGACTTTGGTTTCAAGTGCTTGACCCTTACCTGCATATCCAAGTGGAGCTAAGTCTGTTCCTTTATGCATACCGCCTTTACGCATTCCGAAGCCTGATGTAATAGAAGTACGACGCTCAAGTGGATGACGGAACGCTCCGCCTGAAATGACTTCGATAGAACCCATGTCAGTAATATACGAACGGAACATAAGGAAATGTTCTTTCCAATACTTCGTTGTATAGTCGGAGATTTGACAACCGCTATCTCCTAAGTGAACCATCTTCTTATCACCAATAACAATACCAACGTGAGATACACCGTAGATGTGTGTACTGTTATATGTGTTCTTGAAGAAGATTAAGTCACCCGGTTGCTCTTTGCCGTTCTCAACTTGCGTACCGTTCTTTACCTGTTCACCTGTCGTACGACCAATGTTTAGGTTACCGAACTTCTTGAATACATGGCTTGTAAATCCTGAACAGTCACCTGTACCGCCTTCGATGTTTGTACCACCGAATACGTATTTCAGTTTCCCTTCATATGATTTACCACCCTCAACGATAGCATTACGAGAAGCACTGCTTCCTCCGCCACCTGAACCACCGCTACCCGATGATCCGCCTTTCTTCTTTTTCTCCCTACCTTTCTCATCTATGAACTGCATTTTCGGTTGAACGAATTTGCCAGTTGAGTAAGGGTCGGAGAATCGTTTATCCATATAGCCCGGAATGATGTGCGCTCCGCCAGTGATACCTGCGGCGAATGGTTCACCCATCTTCCATAATGGATAGATGTAAATCATGTTGTTGTACTTCGTATTCTTCTCGAACCAAGTGCCAACCCATTCTGATACAGCACCGAATAGTACGAGGGTGACGATGTTACCTTTTAACAAGTTCAGACCTTTGGTTAAATACTTTCCTTCTTTTAAGAACGTACCGCCAGCCTTCAATTGTTTCGCACCCCACTTCGCTACCCTTGCTTGCTTGATAGCCTTTGGTGTGAACTTCGATACGACTTTACCTGCACCACTACCTGTTTTCATTGCACCTTTTAATCCGAGTCTTGCTACCGAGTTAACGAAGCGTGACATAAGGATTTTACGTGATGTAATAACAGCAAGTGCAGAACCCATAAGGATGAGTCCGTTCATAACACCAGTACGCATTCCCTTACCATCGGTACGACTTGTGATTAAGTCCGGTTTGATAACCGTAGTAAATCCTGTCTGCAAGCTAAGTGAGTGTGACACTTTCCCTGCTTGCGCTGTACCGTTCATCAGCATGTGTGTATCGTCTAAGTAGAAGATGTCCCACGGCTTCACTGCTGGATCACCGAGGATAACAAGTTCGCCCTGATACATTTCCATGAACTTACGTTGTAATGCACCAATCGCAACGGTACGTGCTTGAACCTGACCAGGAGTAAAAATACTATCTGCATCTAGCCATTCAATCCAGCCTTCGCCCCATTCTTGGAACTTCTTACCGACATCATCCATTGTATCTCCTAGCGGTGCTGATTCTAATAAGTCACCGATTGTAGATAGTAAGGAACCCGGCGCTTCGAGTACCGGTTTTAATCCGTACTTACCGAGTGCTGTATATAAGAAGTCAGGGCCGAGTAAATCTTGCCATACGCCAGTTTCCACAAGCATCATCTTTTGATGTTCTTTAATGATCGTTCTATCCGCCCATACTGTATAGGATTCAGCAGCATCTTGCCCGCTACCCATCTTATACATACCGACTGCAATGTGTTTTAACTTCTCACTGCTTGCCTGTATTTTGTTGGCGATAATATCATTACCCGACGTAATCATATGGAACTGCTGGAATGGTTTTACCTTCTCTTGGTAATCCGTGTAGCTGTTTCCTTCTTTGCCGTCTTTTAAAATGTATTCATATTTCACAGGCCAGTGTGGCATACCGAAGAACAATGTACTACGGAATCCGTGATGATGAGGGGCGCAGATAAATTCCGGAACGAACATAGATAATATCTGTCCAATATCCCACGGCGTCTTATTGTAAGCAGCGATGTTAATATTCTTTTCGCCGTCAAATGGACTCCATCCTGTCTCTTGTCCTGTTACTGGTGAGTTCGAACCCTTATAGATGTTCTTCATAATGTCGTAAGCAGAGAACGGTACAGAGTCCGTTAGGAAGCTCTTTAGGATTTCGAAGTTCTTACCTAGACCTTTCCAGAAGCCACCTGCTTCACTCTCTACGAATCCAAAGTGTTCAATGCCGTAGTAACTTAGATAGTTGTCACCGAACTCCCAGTCCTCTGATACAGTGAACCAGTAGTTACTTGTACGTTTCGTTAGCATCTCTTGGAATGTATTATGTGGTTCGTTTGGTGTATCACCTTTTGGATCGGTGCTGTAGTATTGGTTAATCAGTTCTGCTCCGTCGCCTTGACATAGCATCTGAATAACTTCCCCTTCATTAACAGAAGCAATCTTACCGTTAAATACAATCGGCATATTACCTGCTGTTGCACTATAACCCATTCGCATATGTACTCGTGCGCCTTCACGCAGTTTCACTTGCTCCATTAACTGCGAGCGCTCTGCCATTACTTTAGCGGTAACGGTAAAACTAAAGTCGTCGATTAATGCGCCGATACGACCCGGTAATCCAATTGGTTCTTTTGCATACTTACGTGGGTCACTCATCTTCGCTTGGAAGTCGAATGTACCGTACACGTTTGACAAAGTAACAAATGCAAGGTCAACTGGATTCTCTTTATCCGATATAATATCCATCTGCTGAATCGCATGATAGGTATAGTAGTTATTCCATAATCGTTTGCCGTCTACCCATTGTCCTTCATCTACGAATAGTAGCATGTAAGAAGGGAAGGCACGAGTCATTCGACCACGGTGACTGTATTTAAGCATGTCATGTGTCATCATCTCAACGAGTTGTTTGTCTTCCGGAATACTATTATCATCGCCCCAGCTTTGTCCTGCATCCACTAAGAAGTCTTTTGTGGCATTCTCAAATGTGACAGATGAACTCTTGAGTAACTTACGTTTCCCGTCTGCATCAGCATCCCATGAATTATCGACCACACCTTTTGTGAACAACTGCTGAATGTCATCTGCTGTTTTCCAAAAGCCTTCATCGTTACTCATGTTTTTAATTTCATCATAGGATCCGTTACGAAGTTGGTTGATAATCTTATCGCCCATATCTCCTAACTGCATATGAGAATAGGCTTGCTTCGTAGATGGATATGCCATATAGAAGTCAGGGTCACACCACGTCGCATTGTCAGGTTGTTTGAGCTTATCGTATGGTAACTTCGATTGACCTCTCTTCTCACGGTACGCATTGATTTCTGCTACCGCTTTGTTCGCTACTTCGAATGTAGGTAACTCAAGGTCAGGATATAGCTCTAAGTCATTTAGGATTTTCATAACCTCTGCTTCATATGCAATCTCACTCTTACGATTCGTCTTCGTTGGTATCGCATCTACGAATCCGTATTTGTTTAGGGATTCTTTCATTGTGTAGTTGATACCGTTTAAGCGTTCCTCATTCTTTTGGTTCGCATTAAACTCACGACATGTGATACGAACGATATAGTTATCCGACATACCTTCAACGGTACTTGTTTGGATATTTGTTATCATAGCGTTTTGGATCCCGGCTAAATTAATCAGTTCATTATCAATCGCAAGGTAACCCGATACGAATCGGAAACGATAGTCACGGCTTAACTCTTCTAAGTGTGACGCAAGTGCTTGGAAGGATTCTAACTCTCCACGGTTTGTACAATAATACTCTAGCGTAAAGCCACGTACCATTCCGCCTAAGTCTTGGAATAATGGTTTCTCATAATCGTCCATATACATTGGTGTTAAGTTTTTACCAACGGATACCGTGACGTTTGTGAGTACCGCATCCCCAGTCTCCCATTCCACCATCAGCTTTCGTATGTCGCCGATCTTCATGCGAGCAAGTGCATACTCCGGATTAATCGTTTGACCATCCTTTGTTGTCTTCCCGTCATTCTTCTTCATTACATCGTCCTTCATTTGTTCAATGAGGTCACGGTCTAATACTTTGAAGAATGCTTTCCCGTTTAGATGTTTATTTACAGGCTTGAGCCAAGTACCCGAATAACGCTCTGTCTCTTTGCCGAGCATCTGTTGTTGATACCACCAACGGAATAACGGATAGACAAAGATTCTATCGTATACAAACTCAGGATAGTTGATATATGGTTCCACGCAACATTCAATCAGTGTTAGATTTACGACAATTGCGTCCGAGAAGTCAGGGTCAACTGTGTAAGAAATGTCCTGCAAGGCAACGTTATAAATGTTGTGCTGGTTATTGATTAACTCATTTCGAATCGGTAAGAATGGATTCTTATAGAACTGCGCTAGTAAAGGACGAAGACCATCCATGTAATAGGTCTTCCCGCCCGGCCCTTCTATTGGGTATCCATTGATTTGTTCTTCACCGAAGAAGTACATCTGAATCGAAAGCGTATGTAAAGTGTAACCGGATTTCGTCATGATAGGTGTCTTCGCACGCAGTATGTGTTGCTCTGCTATACTCGATGTTTTATCTGTTTTAATTGACGTTGGCGGAATAAAGAACTGACTATCACCAATACGAAGAACGAATGGATTCCCTGCATAACGATGCTTCGGATAATCATCCTCTTCTACCTCAGGTGACATACCGATGAACATTGCACTATTCGGATCGTTCTTCTCATAGTCGTCCATCTTCGTACTTGTTCCCGGCCCTGTTCCGCCGATACCTCGTTCGCCTCCACCTTTCCAGTCAGGCGCACCGCCGTCATACTTTGGTTTGGCTACTTCTCCACCAGTACCGCCACCACCGCCAGTTCCAGTGCCTCCACCCATCTGACCGGACGAAACTTTATCAGCCATGCTACCGCCCATACCTTCGTATACAGCTTGGAAGGTTTGTGCATATCTATATCCATCCATCATCTTAGAACTTGCATTGATTGTGTATCCATTGTAAGCCCATGCTGTTTGGAAGATTTCTTCTGTCCATTTTTCTTTCGGGCCTTTACCGTTACCACGTTTGATTACACCCATGATGTAATCTTTCTTCTCGATTAACTCGATAGCACCTGATTTGATTTGTAGGTACGGGTCAGTTCGATAGGCTGCACCAAGTTCTTTACTGAATCGTTTGTAGTTCGTCTGCATCAGACCGAAGTATCCGAGACTGTTTGTCCCAAGCATCTGTCCGCCTGATTCCATAGCCATCAGAACTTTCATCAGTAGTGGGTTACATCCTGTCTCTGCCGCTACCTTTTCAATTAGTGCATTGTATTTATCTGTACCGGCGAGCTTTGCCCGGAAACCGGTTTGGTAACTATTACTTTCGGGGCCATGATAATTAGCCGATGTTGCTAATGCCATATTCCTCACCTCTTTTATAGATAGGGGCAGTTTAGTCCTGCCCCACGTATCCTCTATCAATGTAGTCACCGAACTGTTTCTCTAGCCATGAACGATTGAATGTAGAACGGTCATCCGAGATGTTAGCGTTGAAGTTACCGATGGTCTGATTAACCTTCTCCTGCATCGCATTGTAATCGACATCTCCTTTAGCCGTACCTTTTACATTCACTTCATAACCAGCAGGTGGTTGACTCTCTCCGCTATTGACGTATGTTTTACCGCCAGTAGCAGGTTGGTTCTGCTGTTGATTTAATCCGTCGTTCGCTTGACCTGTTGCACCTTCAACGCCGTGACCCATAGGTTTACGTTGCAACTGAACAGGAGAAGCGGCATTCATAAACTGGTTCACCGCAAAAGCAGCAGCACCGATACCGGCCATCCACTTCATTGCTTTACCCGGTGTGCCGTGCCACATCTCAGATGCTAGATTAGTAGCTTTCTCTTTTGCAGAATGAAGGGCTTCACTAATCGCATTGCTGTGTTGGTAATTGGTATTCGGGTCAAGGTTCTCTGTACGGTAGTAACGTAGAGCATTCTGACCGCCCTCACCCGGCGTTGGTGTTTGTGTGCGTCGTCCTTGTCCATCAGCTTTAATCTGTTCATTCGAAGCACGAGATGCTTCCTTCGGATCGAAGGTGGATACTCTTCGTGATTCATTGTCGGGAGCCTCAGGGAATCGACCCGGATATTCAAGACGGTTACCGCTTGTATCATACGCACCTACCCATTTACCATCCGTATCTTCGTATCCTTTCCAGTTACGAATCTTATCTTGGTAAGAACTATATCCGTTATCTCTAGTATACTTTCCGACATCTTGTTCAGCAATCTTATCTAACATCTGAACACTTTGCATACCAAGAGGTTCACTTGCATGAATGCCCGGCTCACCGACTAAGTGAGTGGCAACGTTCGTGTTCACTTGATTATCAGGTGTCACCCAATTTAAGGCACGCATTGCTGCAAGTCTGTCGCTCTCACCAGCGTCGATAACATCTTGGATATTGAAACGTCCATCACCAATCGCACGGTTAAATAATTCACCAGCAATGGTATTACGTGCGTCAACCGCATCCGCACTTGTTCTTGGGTCAATCACTTGCAGCAATCGTCCTAGCTCATCTGCTTGCATAGTTGATACACTGCCGTTACGACCAAAGCGCATTGTATCTAAATCGAATCCACTAATGCGTGGCTCAACTGTAAGCCGTGGATCATAGAGTCCTTGTTCACGTAACTCCGATAACTGACTCTGATACACTTGTTGTTTACTACGTTGCAGAGTCGTTAACGATTGACGGTGTGGCTCAAGGATTTCATCGTGCTTATCTTGTAAGAACTTTTGGTATCCCATATCACTCTTACTCATTTCAGCACTTACGATTGGGTCGTAGTCTTCGTAAGCCGGAAGGTTATGTTTATTCTTCATAAGCTGATTTACAACGCTGACCATTCCCGGAGGTGACGCTTGGTCAAACTCTTTAATGAATCCTTGCTCCTGTAAGAACGGAAGTACAAGGGAATTAAGAGCCTTCGCTTTTGCCTTTACCTCATCCGGTTCGTTTGTTAATCCTTTTAGTCCTTCTGCCATTCTCCATAATCCGTTAGAGATACGAGATGGATCAGATGTATCTAATACAAACTGACGACCATTCATATATCCGAATCGGTTATCGAGTGTACCAAGATTCGCACGATTGAAGACAGAGTGTTTTGCTCCTCGTCTTAATCCTTCTTCTTTGATTGCATCGTTCCATTGTTTCACAAGTGTATTACTCATCTTTGGATCCAATGCTCCGGCTGCTTCCATTGAACGAACTTCATCCAAGAATGCATAACGCTGTCTACCCTCAGGTGATAACATCCAGTCTTCTGTTTTATCAAAGGCAAGACGCTTTGTATTCGATGCTGTTTCATCTAATGCTTCTTGCACCGCCGTACCTTCGAAGAAGTTGACGTTATCTTTATGCAATGCTACCTGCTCCGCTAGTGATAAATCTTTTGGATGCATTGCTGGGCCATACTCAGGATTTACTTTGTCCTGCGCTTCTTCATAAATAGCTTGCATCTTACGAAGAGGGTCGTGCGTCAGTTTGTTATTCTCAACCAGTTCATCAATCTCATTGTTGTACTTATCAAATACGTCAGCATGTCGCATTGCACGATTCACTTGTCGTCTTGCATTATCTTGTGTGAATCGGTCAATGGCTAACTCTGTCGCACCTGCGTCACCACCCGTACCAATGAAAGCGAAGTGGTTGTTTACCTTACGAGAAAGGTCAGCACTTGATTTCCCGTATATCGTATGCATCTCTTCTGTACCATCTTCTAG
>MTEU01003108.1_pt1 | contig 10762 bp, 10 predicted proteins | sample 1042701 | NCBI WGS metagenome assembly MTEU01 (sample SAMN06185813, study PRJNA358809) | soil metagenome | isolation source: naturally attenuated soil | place: India | collected 2015-05-23
TTCTCCCTCTTTCCCGCGGGGGAGATGGCAGGTCTTTCTCCCTCTTTCCCGCGGGGGAGATGGCAGGTCTTTCTCGCTCTCCCCCTCAGGGGGAGAGGGTTGGGGAGAGGGGGTGGTCTTTCACGCCCCCGGCTCCCTCGCGCCGGCCGAATGGACCCGGCGCCCGCGAATTACAGCCCGGCTGCCGCACGCAGCGCCGCGGCCTTGTCGGTGGCTTCCCACGAGAATTCCGGTTCCTCGCGGCCGAAGTGGCCGTAGGCGGCGGTCTTTTCGTAGATCGGGCGCAGCAGGTCCAGCATCTGCACGATGCCCTTGGGCCGCAGGTCGAAGTGCTCCATCACCAGCTTGGCGATCGCCTCGTCGGAGATCTTGCCAGTGCCTTCGGTGTAGACCGTCACGTTGATCGGGCGCGCCACGCCGATCGCGTAGCTGACCTGCACCTGGCACTGGCGCGCCAGGCCCGCGGCCACCACGTTCTTGGCCACATAGCGGGCCGCGTACGCCGCCGAGCGGTCGACCTTGGACGGATCCTTGCCCGAGAACGCGCCGCCGCCGTGCGGCGCCGCGCCGCCATAGGTGTCGACGATGATCTTGCGGCCGGTCAGGCCGCAGTCGCCCTGCGGGCCGCCGATGACGAAGCGGCCGGTCGGGTTCACCAGGTACTTGGTGTCCTTCAGCATCTCGGGCGGCAGTACCGGCTTGATGATCTCCTCGATCACCGCCTCGCGGATCTGCGCCTGCGTGATGTCCGGCGCGTGCTGGGTCGACAGCACCACGGTGTCGACGCTGTGCGGACGGCCGTCGACATAGCGCACCGTGACCTGCGACTTGGCGTCCGGACGCAGCCAGGGCAGGCGGCCGTCGCGGCGCAGCTGCGACTGGCGCTCGACCAGGCGGTGCGAGTAGTAGATCGGGAACGGCATCAGTTCCGGGGTCTCGTCGCAGGCATAGCCGAACATCAGGCCCTGGTCGCCGGCGCCCTGGTTCAGATAATCGTCGGAGGCGCGGTCGACGCCCTGGGCAATATCGGGCGATTGCTTGTCGTAGGCGACCAGCACCGCGCAGCCCTTGTAATCGATGCCGTAGTCGGTGTTGTCGTAGCCGATGCGCTTGATGGTTTCGCGCGCGACCTGGATATAGTCGACGTTGGCCGTGGTGGTGATTTCCCCGGCCAGTACCACCAGCCCGGTATTGCACAGGGTTTCCGCGGCGACGCGCGCGTACTTGTCCTGGGCCAGGATGGCATCCAGGACGGCGTCGGAAATCTGGTCGGCGACCTTGTCGGGATGGCCTTCGGAGACGGATTCCGAAGTAAACAGGAAGTCGTTTGCCACGAACTATTCTCCAGGTTGGCTACGGCGCCGGGATGGCGCTGTTCGAAACTTGTTGGCTATCGTTGGCTATTGCGTGCCAACCATGCTCAAACCTGGAGGGCGACGCTTTAGCGGTATTTCAGCCGGGCCGGATTCCCATCGGGATTCGGTCCGCATCGCCCCGCAAGTTGTCAGTTAACTCGGCGATGCGCGGTATTATACGCGCCTGCGCGGCGCGGCACACGCACCCCGCGGCAGGATGCCGATGCCATCGCTGCTGTCGGGGTTATCGGCCGCCGCCGGGAAACCACTGCCGGGGAAACAATATCCACGGAAAAATGAACTCGCCGGCCCTGCTGCCGGCCATTGTTGGGACTCCATGACCTTCCTGTTCTGGCTGATTGCGCGCTTGCCGCTGGCATGGCTGCAAGCCATTGGCGGCGCGCTCGGCCTGCTGGCCGCGCGCCTGCCCGGCCGCTACGGCAGGCGGCTGACCGAAAACTTCCGCCACGCCTATCCCGACGCCACCGACGAGATGCTGGCCGAGGCTGCCCGCTCCACCGGCCGGATGATGATGGAGATGCCGTATTTCTGGGGCCGCAAGACGCTGAGCAAGCGGCTCGCCCGGTTTTCCGAGCACACCTGGCCGGAACTGGACCGGCTGCTCGGCAAGGGCAACGGGCTGATCATGCTGGTGCCGCATCTGGGCTGCTTCGAGGTACTGCCGCAGGCCTACGCGATGCGCCGCAAGGTGACCGCGCTGTACAAGCCGCCGCACCAGCCCTGGCTGCGCGACTGGATCGAGCGCATGCGCACCCGCCCGAACCTGGTGATGGCGCCTGCCACGCCGCGTGGCGTGCGCACGCTGCTCAAGGCCTTGAAGCGCGGCGAATCGATCGGCATCCTGCCCGACCAGGTGCCCACCGGCGGCGATGGGGTATGGGCGCCGTTCTTCGGCAAACCCGCGTACACGATGACGCTGGTCCAGCGTCTGCAGCAGCTGACGGGCGCGCCGATCGCCATGGTCTTCGCCGAGCGCACCGCCCGCGGCGCGACCTATGTCGCCCATATGCGGGTGCTGGAAGACATGCTGCCGGACAACCCCGCCGACGCCGCGGCCCTGCTGAACCGCACCGCGGAGTCGCTGGTGGCCGAGGCGCCGACTCAATACCTGTGGGGCTACAACCGCTACAAGCACCCGGCCGGTGCGGAGCTTCCGCCCCGGGCTGCGTGACCGACTTCCATGACTTTCCTGTTCTGGCTGATCTCCCGTCTGCCGCTGGCCTGGTTGCACGCCATCGGTGGCGCGCTCGGCCTGCTGGCCGCCAGGATGCCCGGCCGCTATGGCACCCGCCTGACCGAGAATTTCCGCCACGCCTTTCCGGACGCCACCGACGACATGATCGATGAGGCGGCTCGCTCGATGGGGCGCATGATCCTGGAAATGCCGTATTTCTGGACCCGGCACACCATCAAGGCAAAGCTGGTCGACTTCAACGAGGTGGTCTGGCCGACGCTGGACCGACTGCAGGACCAGGGGCGCGGCGTGATCGTGCTGACGCCGCACCTTGGCTGCTTCGAGGTGCTGCCGCAGTCGTACGCGATGCGCCGGCCCGTCACGGTGCTGTTCAAGCCGCCGCACCAGCCCTGGCTGCGCGACTGGGTCGAACGCATGCGCAACCGCCCGAACATGACCAGCGCGCCGGCCAATCCGCGCGGCGTGCGGATGCTGGTCAAGGCGCTCAAGCGCAAGGAAGCCATCGGCATCCTGCCCGACCAGGTGCCGATCGGCGGCGAGGGCACGTGGGCGCCGTTCTTCGGCCGCCCGGCCTACACGATGACGCTGGTGCAGCGGCTGCAGCAATGGAGCGGCGCGCCGCTGGCGATCGTCGCTTCGGTACGGCTGCCGCGCGGCAGCGGCTATCGCGCCTTTGTGCGTGTCATCGAGGAGCCGCTGCCGGAAGATCCGGCCGCGGCCGCCGCCGTGATCAACGGCGTGGTCGAGGAACTGGTACGGCTGGCGCCGACCCAGTACCTGTGGGGCTACAACCGCTACAAGCACCCGGCCGGCGCGGAACTGCCGCCCGCGTGGCCCGCCGATGCCGAAGCCCCATCGCTGCCCACGCCGTCCGCCGCGCCGTCCACCACGCCGCCGGCACCGCTCAAGGCCGCCGACGCGGGCGCCACGGAATCGACTTCGTCCACTTCCCATCCATGAGCCGTCTTTTCACCTGGCTGGGCATCGGTCTGCTGACCGTGCTCGGCAAGCTGCCCTACCCCCTGGTCGCCCGTTTCGGCGAAGGGCTGGGCAGTCTGCTGTATCTGTTTCCCAGTGGCCGCCGCGAGGTGGTCCGCGCCAACCTGCGGCTCGCCTTTCCCGACAAGTCCGAGGCCGAGATCGCCGAGCTGTCGCGCCAGTCGTTCCGCTCGGTGTTCCGCAGCTTCGCCGAGCGCGGCATCTTCTGGACCGGCAGCGAGGCGCAGATGCGCCGCTGGGTGCAGATCGACGACCAGGCCAACCTGGTCGCGCTCGACGGCGAGCCGCACATCCTGGTCACGCTGCACCTGTCGGGCGTCGAGGCCGGCGCGATCCGGCTGACCATCTATCTGCGCGACCACGTGGGCCGCTCCGGCGCCTCGCTGTACACCAAGCAGAAGAACGCGCTGTTCGACGGCTTCCTGAAGCAGGCGCGCGGCCGCTTCGGCGCGCACATGATCGCGCGCAACGACAGCGTGCGGGACATCATCCGCTGCCTGAAGAAGGGCGAGGCGCTGCAGTTGATCTCCGACATGGACTTCGGCGAGCGCGACTCGGAATTCGTGCCCTTCTTCGGCGCCCAGGCGCTGACGCTGACCTCGGTGTCGCGGCTGGCGCGGCTGACCGGCGCCAAGGTCGTGCCGATCTATACCGAGCAGCTGCCCGACTATCGCGGCTACGTGCTGCGGATCCTCCCCGCGTGGGACAACTATCCGGGCGAGAACGTGACAGAGGACACGCGCCGCATGAACGCGTTCTTCGAGGACTGCATCCGGCCGAGGATTCCCGAGTACTACTGGGTCCACAAGCGGTTCAAGAATCGCCCGCCCGGCGAGCCCGGGATATATTGACGCTGATGAGGGACCGGTACGCCGGTCCCAGGCATTGTTGAACCGCCCGCCGCGGCCCATCCATCGAACCAAGACCGCCCCGCCCTCCCCGCCATGAAAATCCAGTTCACCAAGATGCACGGCGCCGGCAACGACTTTGTCGTGCTGGACGGCATCCACCAGACCCTGAACCTGAGCACCGAGCAGTGGCGCGCGCTGGCCAGCCGCCATTTCGGCGTGGGCGCGGACCAGATCCTGATCGTCGAGAAGCCGACCCGCCCCGACGTCGACTTCCGCTACCGGATCTTCAATGCCGACGGCGGCGAGGTCGAGCACTGCGGCAACGGCGCGCGCTGCTTCGTCCGTTTCGTCACCGACCACGGCCTGACCGACAAGCGCTCGGTGCGCGTCGAGGTCATGAACGGCGTCATCACGCTGACGCTGCAGGACGACGGCCAGGTCACGGTCGACATGGGCGCGCCCGAGTTCGAGCCCGCGCGCATCCCGTTCCTGCCAGAGGGGCTGCCGACGCGGACCGAGGGCGACGACACGCTGTACGGCATCGAGACCAATGGCCGCACCGTGTGGATTTCCGCGGTGTCGATGGGCAATCCGCATGCGGTGCAGGTGGTCGACGACACCGAGCGCTTCCCGGTGCGCGAGGACGGTCCGGTGATCGAGCACCATGCGGCCTTCCCGAAGCGCGTCAATGCCGGCTTCATGCAGGTGGTCGACCGCAACACGATCCGGCTGCGCGTGTTCGAGCGCGGCTCCGGCGAGACGCTGGCCTGCGGCACCGGCGCCTGCGCGGCGGTGGTCGCCGGCATCCGGCGCGGCCTGCTCGACTCGCCGGTCAAGGTGCATACGCACGGCGGCGACCTGACCATCGCCTGGGATGGCGACGGCACGCCGGTGCGGATGACGGGCCCGGCCACCACGGTGTTCGAAGGTTCGATCGATCTGGACGCGCTGCAGCCGCGCGGCTGATTCAGCGACCTTGGGGGGCATGCCCCAGCGGCGCCCCGCCCCAGCGACCCTGCCGGAATCCCGGCGCCCACGCGGAGAAGCGCCCATGCCAGACACCCCGCTCGACCCCTACCGCATCGCCAGTGGCAAGGGATTTCGCCTGGACCGCTTCGACGCGGGCGCCAGGCCCTTCTCCAGCGGCGACAAGACCAGCGACCGGGCTCGCCTGACCGAGCTGTCGACGCATCTGGACGAGCAGCAGGACATCTTCTACGCCGAGCAGTCACGCAAGCTGCTGGTGATCCTGCAGGGGATGGACACCAGCGGCAAGGACGGCACCGTGCGCGGCGTGTTCCGCAGCTTCGATCCGCTCGGCGTGCGCGTGGTCGGCTTCAAGGCCCCGACCGCGGAGGAGAAGGCGCGCGATTACCTGTGGCGCATCCACGCTCAGGTGCCGCGCGCCGGCGAGATCGCGGTGTTCAACCGCAGCCACTACGAGGACGTGCTGATCACGCGCGTGCATGGCTGGATCGACGCGGCCGAGTGCGAGCGCCGCTATCGGCAGATCCGCCACTTCGAAAGCCTGCTGGCCGAGACCGGCACCACGCTGGTCAAGTGCTTCCTGCATATTTCGAAGGACGAGCAGAAGGCGCGCCTGGAGGCGCGGCTCGCCGATCCGCACAAGCACTGGAAGTTCGATCCCAATGACCTGGCCGAGCGCCGGCACTGGGACGCCTATATGGACGCCTACCAGGACGCGATCGCCGCGACGGCGACCCCGGACGCGCCCTGGCATGTGATTCCCGCCGATTCGAAGACGCACCGCAATCTGATGATCGCGGAGATCCTGCGCGAGACCTTCGCGCGGCTCAAGCCGGCCTATCCGCCGTCGGCGCCGGGACTGGCCCAGCTGAAGGTCGACTGATCAGACGCCGTAGCGCTGGCGGTAGGCGGCCACCGCGTCGCGCGACGCACCCAGCGCGGGGTCCTGCGCGGCGTCCAGGTATGCCAGCAGATCGGCCAGCGAGGCGATCGCGATCACCGGCACGCCGAATTCTCGCTGCACGTCCTGCACCGCCGAATGGGCGCCGATCTGCTCCGCGGTGCCGCTTCTCTCCATCCGGTCCAGCGCGATCAGCACCGCGGCCGGCTCCGCGCCGGCGGCACGGATCATCTGCACCGATTCGCGCACCGAGGTGCCGGCCGAAATCACGTCGTCGACGATCACCACCTTGCCCTGCAGCTTTGCGCCGACCAGCGTACCGCCCTCGCCGTGGTCCTTGGCTTCCTTGCGGTTGTAGGCGAAGCCGACATTGCGGCCCATGCCGGCCAGCGCCACCGCGGTGGCGGACGCCAGCGTGATGCCCTTGTAGGCCGGCCCGAACAGCATGTCGAATGCGACACCCGAGGCCAGCAGGGTTTTCGCATAGAATTGCGCCACCTGGCCCAGCGTGGCGCCCTCGTTGAACAGCCCCGCGTTGAAGAAATACGGCGACTTGCGTCCCGCCTTGGTGACGAACTCGCCGAAGGACAGCACGCCCGCGTCCAGCGCGAAGCGGATGAAGGTCTGGCTGAGGTCGTCCGCCGCCGGCGTGGTTTGCTGCGTCATCTTTTCTCTCTGTTCCAAAAATTTCCCGAGATGTTACGGATTATCAGTGCCAACCTCAACGGCATCCGCTCCGCCAGCAAGAAAGGCTTCTTCGACTGGATGGGCAAGCAGGACGCCGACATGGTCTGTGTGCAGGAGCTCAAGGCGCAGGCCGCCGACATGACCGAGGCCTTCCTCGCCCCGCACGGCTATCACGGCTACTTCCACTACGCCGAGAAGAAGGGCTACAGCGGCGTCGGCCTGTACACGCGCCACAAGCCCGAGCGCGTGATCACCGGCTTCGGCAATGCCGAGTTCGACAGCGAGGGGCGCTACGTTGAAGTGCAGTATCCGCATCTGGCGGTGATCTCGGTCTACGTGCCGTCGGGCTCCAGCTCCGAGGAACGGCAACTGGCCAAGTACCGTTTCATGGAGGCCTTCCTGCCCCATCTGCTGCAGCTCAAGGCCAGCGGGCGCGAGATCGTGCTGTGCGGCGACGTCAACATCGCGCACAAGGAAATCGACATCAAGAACTGGAAGGGCAATCTGAAGAACTCCGGCTTCCTGCCCGAGGAGCGCGCCTGGATCGGCGAGCTGTTCGACGTGCACGGCTATGTCGACGTGTTCCGCAAGCTCGACCCGCGGCCCGAGCAGTACACCTGGTGGAGCAACCGCGGCCAGGCCTACGCGAAGAACGTCGGCTGGCGCATCGACTACCACCTGGCGACGCCGAAGATCGCCGACACCGCAAAGGCCTGCTCGATCTACAAGGACGAGAAGTTCAGCGACCACGCGCCGCTGTCGATCGACTACGACTTCCCGCTGTAACGGGGCCGCCCGGCCGCCGGGGCGGATTGCCGCTGCGATGCCGGGGCATCCTCGCTACAATGCACCTCTTACCCGTAATACCCAAGCGAGTCCACCATGGCATTCAAAGTGTTCGTCGACGGCCAGGAAGGCACCACCGGCCTTCGGCTGCTCGATTATCTGTCCGGCCGTTCCGATGTCGAACTGCTGCGCATCGCGGAAGACAAGCGCAAGGATCCGGCCGAGCGAGCACGCTTCCTGAACGCCGCCGACGTGGCCTTCCTGTGCCTGCCGGACGTGGCCTCGCGCGAGGCGGTGTCGCTGGTGACCAATCCGGACACCTGCGTGATCGACGCCAGCACGGCGTTCCGCACCGCCGACAACTGGGCCTATGGCCTGCCCGAACTGGTGCGCGGCCAGCGCGAGAAGATCCGCGCCAGCAAGCGCATCGCGGTGCCGGGCTGCCACGCCAGCGCCTTCGTGCTGGCCGTGCGTCCGCTGGTCGATGCCGGCGTGATGCAGCCCGACTACCCCGTCACCGCGTTCTCGCTGACCGGCTACAGCGGCGGCGGCAAGAAGATGATTGCGGACTTCGAGGCGGGCGGCAATCCGAAGCTCGACAGCCCGCGCGCCTACGCGCTGGGGCTGGAGCACAAGCATCTGCCCGAGATGCGGGTACAGACCGGCCTGGCGCAGGCGCCGATCTTCAGCCCGATCGTCGGCAAGTTCTACAAGGGCCTGGCCGTGACGGTGCCGGTGTTCCCGGATCGGCTGGCGCGCAAGGTCACGCCGGAGGAAGTCGCCGAGATCTACCGCAAGCACTACGAGGGCGAGCAGTTCGTGCGCGTGATGCCCGCGGCCAGCGACGAGCATCTGGACAACGGCTTCTTCGACGTGCAGGCCAACAACGACACCAACCGCGTCGACCTGTTCGTGTTCGGCTCGGCGGACCGCATCGTGCTGATCGCGCGGCTGGACAACCTCGGCAAGGGCGCGGCCGGCGCCGCGGTGCAATGCATGAACGTGCATATCGGCGCGGACGAGGCCACCGGGCTGACCGCCTGACGCTTTCCTGCCTGACCGAAGCAAACGGCCCCTGAATCAGGGGCCGTTTGCTTTTGTCGGCAAGCTTGTCGTCCCCGCGAATGCGGGGACCCAGTGACTTCACAAGACGCTGGGTACCGCCTGCGCGGGAACGAGGCCTGTGCTACCGCTTCAGCGGCTGCTGCTTGTCCTCGTCGCCGCGGTCCACCGGCGCGTTGGCGAGGCCGCCCATATTGGTCCGGTAGGCCGGCAGCCGGTCGACGGTGGTGCCGATCGCCCGCGCGTACAGCGGCAGCACCTCGGGCATGTGCCGCTGCAGCTCGGCGATGCGCGACTGGCCGGACGGGTGCGTGGACAGGAAGTCCATGCTGGCGCCGGCCGCCGACGACTGCGACACCTTGCCCATCTTCTGCCACAGCGTCACCGCGGCGCGCGGATCGTAGCCCGCGCGGGCCGCGATATCCATGCCGACCAGATCGGCCTCGGTCTCGTCCGAGCGCGAGAACTTCAGCGTCAGCAGATGCGCGCCGGTACCCAGCGCCAGATTGCCCAGATTGCCGAAGCCGAACAGCTGCGAAATGACGTTGGCGCCGAGGTTGGTGATCTCGGCCTTGGCGGCGCGCTCGCGCGCATGCTCCTGCAGCGCGTGGGCGATCTCGTGGCCGATCACCATCGCCAGCTCGTCGTCGGTCGGCTTGATCTGGTCCAGAAAGCCGGTATAGACCGCGATCTTGCCGCCGGGCATGCAGAACGCATTGACCTGCTTGGCCTTGATCAGGTTGACCTCCCACTTCCAGCCACGGGCGCGGTCGTTCCAGCGCCCGGCCTGCGGCAGGATGCGTTCGGAGATCGTGCGCAGGCGCGCCAGCCGCGGATCGTTGGACGGCGCCAGCGCGCCCTTGGCGCGTGCCTCCTGCTTGATCTGCTCGTATTCCTGCGCGGCCTGCTGTTCGATCGCCTCGGCCGGCACCAGCTGGCTGACCGCGCCACCGCCGCGCTGCACATTGACGCCGTCCGACTGCGCCAGCGCGGCGGGCGCGCCCAGCAGCGCGACGGCGCCGAGCATGGCCAGCGTCAGCCGGCGCAGCGGCGCCGCGAGCCTGAGCGAACGCGAGGAAGGAACGGCAATGCGGGGAACGGCAACGGAGGGAGCGGACATGGCCAGACGCAAGGGAAGGGGCATCGTTTCAACGAGAATGCGACAGACATCACGAAGGCTGATGCAATAATACACGGCGCCCGATCGCCACCCAGGGCCCTCCAGGCACTTCCACCGCCTGTTCCGCCCGGCCCCTGCTCCCGCCTTCATGACCTTCCAAGACTATCTCGATATTTTCCGCAACCGCCGTATCGGCGCGATGCTGACACTGGGCTTTGCCTCGGGGCTGCCGCTGGCGCTGACCTCGGGCACGCTGCAGGCCTGGATGACGGTCGAAGGGCTGGACATCAAGACCATCGGCTTCTTCTCGCTGGTCGGCCAGGCCTACATCTTCAAGTTCCTGTGGGCGCCGCTGATGGACCGCTACACGCCGCCGTTGCTGGACCGGCGGCGCGGCTGGCTGCTGCTGACGCAGGTCGGCCTGGTGCTCGGCATCGCCGGCATGGCGTTCTGCCCGCCACGCGAGGCGCTGTGGCTGCTGGCGGGGCTGGCCACGCTGGTGGCCTTCCTGTCCGCCTCGCAGGACATCGTGTTCGACGCCTACAGCACCGACGTGCTGCGGCCCGCCGAGCGCGGCGCCGGCGCGGCGGTCAAGGTGCTTGGCTACCGGCTCGCGATGCTGGTCTCGGGCGGCCTGGCGCTGTGGCTGGCCGACCGCGTGCTGGGCTGGCAGCAGATGTACCTGCTGATGGCGGCGCTGATGGCGGTCGGCCTGCTGACGCTGCCGTGGGCGCCGCGCGCCGAGTCGCCGCCGCGCGCGCCGCGCTCGCTGGAAGAGGCGGTGGTCGGGCCGCTGCG
>MTEU01000702.1_pt1 | contig 10760 bp, 8 predicted proteins | sample 1042701 | NCBI WGS metagenome assembly MTEU01 (sample SAMN06185813, study PRJNA358809) | soil metagenome | isolation source: naturally attenuated soil | place: India | collected 2015-05-23
ACCGCCGCGCGGCCTACGACCGCATGATCATCGCCGGCTGGGCCGGCCGCCCGGCCGAGGTTCTCGAGACGTATCGCGGCCTTGGCAGCGACGCCAGCCAGCTGCCCGCCGACGTGCTGGCCGCCGTCGCACGCGCCGAGCGCGACGAGCGCCAGTGGGATGCGTCGCTGGCGCACTATCGCGAAGGCCGGCAGCGTTTCCCGGCGCGCCAGGACTTCGTCCTCGGCGAAATCCTGGTGCTGGCCGACAGCGGCCGCACCGCCGACGCCGTCGCGGCGGGCAGGGCGCTGGTCGAGCGGCAGCCGTCCAGTCCCGATGCCCGCATTGCGCTGGCTTACGCGCATACCCGCGCCAACGATCCCTACGAGGCGCTGTTCGAGGCCGACCGTGCGCATGGCCTGGCGCCGCAGCGCAAGGACGTGGTGCGCGAATATGTGCGCGCGCTCGAGCATGCCGGTCTGCCGGAGGCCGCGCTGCGCGTCGCGGACGAACATCCCGGCCTGCTCGAGCGCGCCGACCGGCTCGAGCTGGAACTGGACGTGACCGCCGAACAGGTGCGGCTGGCCGACATGCCGAGCCGGACCGAGGCCGAGCGCTTCGCGATCGCCGACCGCGCGCTGGCCCGCTATGACCAGCTGCTGCCGCAATTGCGCGGCACCGGCCCGCGCGGCGAGGCGCAGTTGCGCCGCGCCCGCATCGACCGGCTCGCCGCGCTGCACGCGCGCGTGCGGATGCAGGACCTGGTCAACGAATACGAGGCCCTGCGGGCCGAGGGCGTCGAGGTCCCGGCCTTTGCGTTGTCCGACGTGGCCGCGGCCTATCTCTATCTGCGTCATCCCGAACAGGCCGAGACGCTGTACGCGCAGGCAATCCGCGAGGCCTATCCGCCGGGCGGCGACGCCGAGGCGCGGCTGGCAGCGCAGACGGGTCTGTACTACGCGCATGCCGAGGCCGAGAAGTTTCCGCCGGCCGGCGAGGTGGTGCAGCAGGCCAGCGCCGAGCAACCGCGCTGGCGGTGGCTGCGCGGCCAGCCGACGCGGCAGCCGAACGATCTGTGGCTCGATGCCGCCGAGGTCAGCGCGCGTTCGCGCCGTCAGGCCGACGACACCGTCGACGCGCAACAGCGGCTCGAGGATCTGGTCAGCCGTGCGCCGGGCAATTCGCGGCTGCGCGTGCTGATGGCCGAGCTCTATCGGGCCCGCGGCTGGCCGCGCCAGGCCGAGGTCGAGCTGAAGCTTGCCGAAACGCTGGCGCCGCGCGCCGTGCCGCTCGAGGTGCAGCAGGGCCATGCCGCGCTGGACCTGCAGGAGTGGCGCCAGGCCGAGATGCTGCGCAACGACACGATGGCGCGCTATCCCGAAGACCTGGCGGTCCGGCGCCTCGATCGCGACTGGCAGGTCCACAACAAGTCGGAACTGCGCATCGAAGGCTATCGGGGCCTGGCGAACGACAGCGCCGTGGTTGGCAACGGCAATTTCGGCATCGAGGCGGTGCTGTACAGCCCGCCGATTAACTACGACTGGCGCGCCTTCGGCGGCATCGGCTATGCGACCGGCCGCTTCCAGGAAGGCAGCGTCGACTACCGCTGGGCGCGCACCGGCGTGCAGTACCGCGTGCGTGACCTGACGCTGGAGGGCGAGGTCTCGGCGCACGACTATGGCGGCGGCAACGGCGGCCGTGCCGGCGGCCGGCTGTCGGCGCAATACGACATCGACGATCGCTGGCAGGTCGGCGCCTCGGGCGCGCTGCGCTCGACCGGCACGCCGCTGCGCGCGCTCAAGCAGGGCATCTACGCCGATACGTTGGCGGCGTTCGCGCGCTACCGCGCCAGCGAGCGCAGCGAGTGGATGTTCACGGTGGCGCCGTCGCGCTTCAGCGACGGCAACGATCGCCTCGAGGGCGGCGTCGCCGGCGTGCAGCGCTTCTATACCGCGCCGCACCTGAAGGGCGATCTGCTGGTCGACATCTGGGCCTCGCGCAACACGCGCCGGGACACGCCGTACTACAACCCGCGTTCGGACCTGACCCTGCTGCCGTCGGTGCGGCTGACCCACACGCTGCATCGCCGCTACGAGACCGTCTGGGAACAGCAGTTCCTGGCCGGCGCGGGCGCCTATGCGCAGCGCGGCTACGGCACCGGCGCGATCATGATGATCGGCTATGGCCAGCGCTTCCGCACCAACGACGTGTTCGACGTCGGCGCCACGATCACCGGCACCAGCCGTCCGTACGACGGCCAGCGCGAGCGCGAACTGCGCATCGTGTTCGACCTGACCTACCGATTCTGAACGGGATGCATGCCATGGACGCAACCTTGATGCGCCCCTATCGCGCTTTTCTGATGCTGTTGCTGGCGGTGGCCACGTTGCTGCTGGCCGCCTGCGCCAAGGACATTCCGGTGTTCACGCCGCCGGCCGACCGGCCTGTCGCGAAGGCCGAGCAGCCGTGGCCGCGCAACCATGTCGCGGTGCTCGCGTACCACGACGTGGAGGACCGCGACCCGGACCAGGCCTATCTGAGCGTACGCACCGACCATCTGATCGGGCAGCTGGCCTGGCTGCGCGAGAACGGCTACCGGCCGGTCACGGTCGACCAGATCCTGGCCGCACGCAACGGCGGCCCGGCGCTGCCCGACCGCGCGGTGCTGCTGACCTTCGACGACGGCTACCGCAGCTTCTATACGCGCGTGCTGCCGATCCTGAAGGCCTATCGCTGGCCCGCCGTGCTGGCGCCGGTCGGCGTGTGGCTCGATACGCCGGAGAACCAGCCGGTCGATTTCGGCGGCACGCCGACCGAGCGCGACCGCATGCTGACCTGGCAGCAGGTGCGCGAGATCGCCGCCTCGGGTCTGGTCGAGATCGGCGCCCATACCGACGCCCACCACTACGGCGTGCTGGCCAACCCGCAGGGCAACACGCAGCCGGTGGCCGCGGTGCATGCCTACGACAGCAAGACCGGCACCTACGAGAGCGACGCCGCCTATGAAAGGCGCGTGCGCAACGACGTGCAGCGGATCACCGACAAGGTCCGGCGCATCACCGGCAAGCCGGTGCGCGTGTGGATCTGGCCGTATGGCGCCGAGAGCGGCACGGCGCTGCGGATCATCGGCGAGAACGGCTACCAGATGGCGCTGACGCTGGAAGACGGCCTGGCGACCGTGGACAAGATGATGTCCGGCGCGCGCCTGCTGATCGGCGACGACCCCGGCCTGCGCGGCTTCGCGCAATCGGTGGTCGAGATGGAGCAGCAGCAGAACATGCGCGTCGCCCACGTCGATCTGGACTATGTCTACGATGCCGATCCGGCCCAGGTCGACCGCAATCTGGACAAGCTGGTGCAGCGCATCTACGACCTGAAGATCGACACGGTCTTCCTGCAGGCCTTTGCCGATCCGGACGCCAGCGGCCTGGTCAAGTCGGTGTATTTCCCGAACCGCGTGCTGCCGGTGCGCGCCGACCTGTTCAACCGTGTCGCCTGGCAGCTGCAGAACCGCACCGACGTCAAGCTCTATGCGTGGATGCCGGTGCTGGCGCTGGACCTGGACAAGTCGATCACCCGCGTGTCGCGGTGGGATCCGAAGACCGGCGGCATCGACGTCGATCCGAAGCAGTACCGCCGGCTGTCGCCGTTCGATCCGGTCGCCCGCCAGCGCATCGGCGAGCTGTACGAAGACCTGGCGCGCCATGCGGTGTTCGACGGCATCCTGTTCCACGACGACGCCGTGATGAGCGACTTCGAGGATGCCAGCGCGCCGGCGCTGGCGGCCTATCGCAAGGCCGGGCTGCCCGACTCGATCGAGGCGCTGCGCGCCAATCCGGAGACGATGCAGCGCTGGACGCGGTTCAAGAGCCGTGCGCTGGTCGACTTCACGCACGAGCTGACCGCCAAGGTCCGCGCCATTCGCGGCCCGGCGATCAAGACCGCGCGCAACATCTTCGCCGCGCCGATCCTGCAGCCGGAGAGCGAGGCGTGGTTCGCGCAGAACCTGGACGACTTCCTCGTCGCCTACGACTGGACCGCGCCGATGGCCATGCCATACATGGAGCAGGTGCCGGCCGGCAAGGAAAACGCGTGGCTGGACTCGCTGGTCGACACCGTGGCCAAGCGCCCGGGCGCGCTGCGCCGCACGGTGTTCGAGCTGCAGAGCCGCGACTGGCGCAAGGCCGATGCGCCGCCGGTCGACAGCGCCGTGCTGGCGGGCTGGATGCAGCGCCTGCAGCGCCGCGGCGCGCGCAACTTCGGCTACTACCCGGACGACTTCCATAACAACCAGCCTCGGCTCGACGTGATCCGGCCGGCGCTGTCCAACGCCTGGTATCCCGCGCCATGATCGAACGTCTATTTGCCCTGATCGTCCTGTGCATCGCGCTCGGCCTGCCGATCGGCATGGCCGTGCTGGCGACCGGCGACCTGCTGCTTGCCTTCGTGTTCTTCTATCCGCTGTTCATGTCCGGACTGTGGATGGCCGGTGGCATCTATTACTGGTGGCACTGGGAACGCAAGTGGTCCTGGGACGAAGACCGCCAGCCGCCCAAGGTGGCCGGCGAGCCCTTCATCTCGATCCTGGTGCCGTGCTTCAACGAGGAGAAGAACGGCGAGGAAACGCTGCGGGCCGCGCTGGCGCAGCGCTATCCGAACTTCGAGGTGATCGCCATCAACGATGGCTCGCGCGACGGCACCGGCGCGCTGCTCGATGCGATGGCGGCCAGGCACGAGCGGCTGCGCGTCGTCCACCTGGCCCAGAACCAGGGCAAGGCGATGGCGCTGCGCATGGGCGCGCTGGCCGCGCGCGGCGAGTATCTGGTCTGCATCGACGGCGACGCGGTGCTCGACCCCGATGCGGCCGCCTACCTGGTCGCGCCGATGGTCGACAACCCGCGCGTCGGCGCGGTGACCGGCAACCCGCGCATCCGCACCCGCTCGACGCTGATCGGCCGCATCCAGGTCGGCGAGTTCTCGTCGATCATCGGGCTGATCAAGCGCACGCAGCGCGTCTACGGCCAGGTGTTCACGGTGTCCGGCGTGGTCGCGGCCTTTCGCCGCCGCGCGCTCGATCGCGCCGGCTACTGGAGCCTGGACATGATCACCGAGGACATCGACATCAGCTGGAAGCTGCAGCGCGACCACTGGTCGATCTTCTACGAACCGCGCGCGCTGTGCTGGATTCTGATGCCCGAGACGCTGCGCGGCCTGTGGAAGCAGCGCCTGCGCTGGGCGCAGGGCGGCGCCGAGGTGTTCCTGAAGAACGTGCGCTCGATCTGGATCTGGCGCCATCGCCGGCTGTGGCCGCTGATGGCCGAGTACTGCCTGTCGGCCGGCTGGGCCTTCATCTTCGCGATGTCGATCATCCTGTGGGCGCTCGGCCATTTCGTCGACCTGCCGGACAACGTCCGCATCGAGAAGCTGGTGCCGCCGGGCTTTACCGGCATGGTGCTGGCGGTCGTGTGCGTGCTGCAGTTCGCGATCAGCGTGGCGATCGACCGCCGCTACGAGCCCAAGCTGGGCCGCTCGATGTACTGGACGATCTGGTATCCGCTGGCCTTCTGGATGATCGGCATGCTGACCACGCTGATGGCCTTCCCCAAAGTCATGCTCAAGACCCGGCGCCGCGCCCGTTGGACCAGCCCGGATCGCGGCATCAAATCGATGAGGTCGTGATGAATCCCGATGACATGATCGTTCGCACCAGGCGCACGCGGCTGGGCTGGCTGATCGACGCGCTGCTGACCGCGCTGGCCTGGATCGGCTTTGGCTACCTGTGCGTGACCGGTTTGCAGGCGGTGCTGCGGCACGCCAATGCCGGCCCCGACGTGCCGTTCTGGTCGGCGCTGCTGCCGACCGCCGGCACGCTGTCGATCTACGTGGTGGTGGGGCTGTTCAACGGCGTGGTGCTGCTGAGCTGGGCGCTCTACAACCAGTACCGCTTCTCGGGCCTCGATCGGCGCAAGCCGATCCCGGCGCTGCGCGACGATGAACTGGCGCGCAGCTTCCATGTGTCCGGCCAGCAGTTGCGCGCGCTGCAGCGAGCCAAGGTCGCGGTGGTCGACCATGAGGGCGACGGCACGATCGCTGACGTGCATCTGCCGCACGCGGTGCAAGCGCCGGCCCGGGAAACTGCTGCGGTGAAGTAACGCTGGTCGTTCCCGCGCAGGCGGGAACCCAGTGGCTTTTTTCATTTTTTCAGCCCGGAGGGAAGACGCTGGGCCCCCGCGTACGGGGGGGCGGCAGACTCCCTGGGCTGCAGCCGGCGCTTACGCGAAGTCCGAGTCCAGCCCGTCCTGGACCTGCTCGGCGGCGCGGATCACCGCGCGCGCCTTCGCCTCGGTCTCGCGCCATTCGGCCTCGGGATCCGAATCGGCCACGATGCCGGCGGCCGCCTGCACATACAGATTGCCGTCCTTGACGATGCCGGTGCGGATCGCGATCGCCAGGTCCATCTCGCCGCCGAACGACAGGTAGCCGACCGCGCCGCCGTAGATGCCGCGCTTGCGCGGTTCGAGTTCGTCGATGATCTCCATGGCCCGCACCTTCGGCGCGCCGCTCAGCGTGCCGGCGGGGAAGGTCGCGCGCAATACGTCCAGATTGCTGATGCCGTCCTTCAGCGTGCCCTCGACCGAGCTGACGATGTGCTGCACGTGCGAGTATTTCTCGATCACCATCTGATCGGTGACCTTGACCGAGCCGGTTTCCGCGATGCGGCCGATGTCGTTGCGCGCCAGGTCGATCAGCATCACGTGCTCGGCAATCTCCTTCGGATCGTTGAGCAGCTCGGTGGCCAGCTGCGCGTCGCGCTCCGGCGTATTGCCGCGCGGCCGCGTGCCGGCCAGCGGGCGGATCGTCACCACGCGGCGCGAGCGCGTCTCGCCCTGTTCGCTGGTGCGGCGCGTTTCCTGCCGCACCAGGATCTCCGGCGACGCGCCGACGATCTGGAAGTCGCCGAAGTTGTAGAAGTACATGTACGGCGACGGGTTCAGCGAACGCAGCGCGCGGTACAGCGACAGCGGCGCGTCGCGGTAGGGCTTGGTCAGCCGCTGGCCGATCTGCACCTGCATCATGTCGCCGGCCACGATGTATTCCTTGGCCTTGCCGACCGCCGTCAGATAGTCGGCCTTGTCGAATTCGCGGTAGACCTCGGTCTGCACCGACGGGCTGGTGACCGGCACGTCGACCGGCTGGCGCAGCTTCATGCGCAGGTCGCGCAGGCGCTGGCGCGCGCGCGAATAGGCCTCGGGCATGCCGGGGTCGGCGTAGACGATCAGATAGAGCTTGCCAGACAGGTTGTCGATCACGGCCAGCTCCTCGCACAGCAGCAGCTGGATATCGGGCAGGCCCAGGTCGTCGGCCTTCTGCGTGTCGGCCAGCTTCTTCTCGATGTAGCGCACCGTGTCGTAGCCGAAGTAGCCGGCCAGGCCGCCGCAGAAGCGGGGCAGGCCGGGGCGCAGCGCGACCTTGAAGCGCTGTTCGAACGCCGCGATGAAGTCCAGCGGATTGCCCTCATGGGTCTCGACCACCTTGCCGTCGGTGACGACCTCGGTGCGCTGGCCGTAGGCGCGCAGCAGCGTGCGCGCATGCAGGCCGATGAAGGAATAGCGGCCGAAGCGTTCGCCGCCGACCACCGATTCGAGCAGGAAGGTGTTGACGCCGCGGGTTTGCGATTGCGCCAGCTTCAGGTACAGCGACAGCGGCGTTTCCAGGTCGGCGAAGGCCTCGGCGATCAGCGGAATGCGGTTGTAGCCCTGGTCGGCCAGCGATTTGAATTCGAGTTCGGTCATGACGGTCCTCTGGGACGGCGCACGGGGGCTGCGGCAATGCGATCCCCGGCGGGCGATTCTGGGAGGGGCAGGATGGCCGAAGCACCGGCCCCGTCGGGCGGCTCGCCGGAACGCCACTGTCGCTCCGTGTCGAGCCAAGGGGCGTATTGCGCGTTCGGGTAACGCTAGCAGGGATTGCCGGGAAGGAAAACCGGGCCGGCAGGACCGCCGGGCTGATCGCCACGCCTTGCCGATGGATCGGCCGGGCGCGATCAGCGCAGTCGCGAACGCACTTTACGCCTGTTGGGAGGCGCGCCAGCGACGCCAGGGCCAGGCCTGCCGATCACTGTCAGTAAAGATGCGTTTGCGGTTCAGGAACATGAAGTCGTGTTCTGGGGTGTCTGCGCGGGATGCGGAGAGGGCGGTCTCGCGGATCGGGCAGGGCGCGTGCCGTGGGGCTGCCGCGCCGTGGCCGGAGACTACCGGTGTGCTGTCAAAACCTCAGCAGCCTTGACAAGCGAGCCGACTATACCATCGGCGTCGACGCCTTGTACAGGGTTGCCATGGTTGTAGCCGTAGGGCACCAGCAGCACGCCAATGCCGGCTGCGCGGGCCGCCAGCGCGTCGTTTTCGGAGTCGCCGATCGCGACCATCTGCGCCGGTTCGAGCCGGAACGCCTCGCATACCTTCAGCAGCGGCAGCGGGTCCGGCTTGCGGAACGGAAAGGCGTCGCCACCGTAGACCAGCTCGAAACAGGGCGCCAGGCCCAGCTTGTCGAGCAGCGGCGCGGTGAAGTCGTGCGGCTTGTTGGTGACGCAGGCGAGCCGCAGGCCGGCCGACTTCAGCGCCGCGAGCCCCGCCTCGACGCCGGGATAGAGCGCCGAGAACTGGCCGTTGATGCGCAGGTATTCGCGGTTGTACAGCGCCAGCGCATCGGCGAACAGGCCGTTGGCCGCGGCGGGCGGCAGGCGCGCGTCGAGCACGCGCCGGATCAGGTTCTCGGAGCCCTTGCCGACGAAGCTGACGATCTCGGGCAGCGGCAGCGGGGCTATCTCGCCAAGCGCCGGATGCAGGTGCGACAGCGCCTGCAGCATCGCGTTGACCGCCGCGTGGAAGTCTCCCGCGGTATCGACCATGGTGCCGTCCAGGTCGACGATGGCTCCACGGATGCCGCGCCAGTCGGTGCGCTTGAGCGTCGCCCCTTCCATTACTGGCCCACCTTGGCCAGTTCGGCGCGCAAGGCCGACAGCACGCCGCGATAGCCGCCGTCGGCGTCGGGCTTGCCGAACACCGCGGAGCCGGCGACGAAGGTGTCCGCTCCGGCCGCGGCGATCTGCGCGATGTTCTCGACCTTCACGCCGCCGTCGACTTCCAGCAGGATCGTGCGGCCGGTGCGAGCGGTATAGGCTTCGATGCGCTCGCGTACCGCGCGCAGCTTGTTCAGCGTCTCGGGAATGAAGGCCTGGCCGCCGAAGCCCGGGTTGACCGACATCAGCAGGATCACGTCGAGCCGGTCCATCACGTGGTCCAGGTGGTGCAGCGGCGTGGCCGGGTTGAACACCAGGCCGGCCTGGCAGCCGTGATCGCGGATCAGCGCGAGCGAGCGGTCGACATGGTCGCTCGCCTCGGGATGGAAGGTGATGATGTTGGCGCCGGCCTTGGCGAAGTCCGGAATGATGCGGTCGACCGGGCGGACCATCAGGTGCACGTCGATCGGCGCGGTCACGTGCGGGCGGATCGCCTCGCAGACCAGCGGGCCGACCGTCAGGTTCGGCACGTAGTGGTTGTCCATCACGTCGAAGTGGATCCAGTCGGCGCCGGCCTCGGTGACGCGGCGCACTTCCTCGCCCAGGCGGGCGAAGTCGGCGGACAGGATGGACGGGGCGATGCGAAAGGTCGGCGTGCTCATGATGGCGTGGGTGACGGCTTGGGTTGCGGCGCGGGTGGCGACGTGGCAAGGAGGCAAGGGCGCGTCCCGCCGCTGTGGCCGGCGCGCAAGGGCGCCATTTTACGCCGCCTTCGCCGTGGGCGCGCCCTGGAGGCCCGGCCGGCGGGGGCGTGCCCCCGACTTGCCGCACCCCTGCCCTTGCCGCACAATGCCGCTACCTTTGTCTTGCCACCGGCCACCCCGACAATGAGCGAGTACGCTTTTTCCGTTTCCGTGCGCACGCAGTATCTGCCCGATCAGTCCGACCCGGAACACGGACGCCATGCCTTTGCCTACACCATCACGATCCAGAACACCGGCGAGGTTGCGGCCCAACTGATCTCGCGGCACTGGCAGATCACCGACAGCGACAACGCCACGCAGGAGGTGGCGGGGCTCGGCGTGGTCGGGCACCAGCCGCTGCTCAAGCCGGGCGAGCACTTCGAGTACACCAGCTGGGCCACGATCTCCACGCCGGTCGGCTCGATGAAGGGCAAGTACTTCTGCGTGGCCGAGGACGGCCATCGCTTCGAGGTGCCGATTCCCGAGTTCGCGCTGGTGCTGCCGCGCATGCTGCATTGAGGCGCGCCGGGCAACGGGTTCGGGCCGCGGTGGGAACCGGCGCCGGAACCTAGGCGCCCGGCGCGTTGTCCTTGCTGTGCGCCTGCCCCGCGGCCGGATTCGCCTGGCTTGCCTGATTTGCCTGGCCCGGCGCTGCCGCGGCGGCGCGCGACGGGTGATCGGCCGGGGCGCGGCTGGGACGCGGATGCTTCTTCGCCGTGCCCATCGTCCATACCACGATGAAGATCAGCAGAAACAGCGCCACGCCGGCCTCGAGGGCGAACAGCAGCATGGGATGGTCTTGAAAGAATTCGCTCATGGATGATTCCCGCGTTCGAGGCAAAGCCGGTCCGGTACAGCAGAATCGACCCGGATCGGCCCCGAGCATTGTATGGCATCGCCCTCCGGCCGGTGCCCTTGCCATAGCCGCCGCCAGCCACTGAGAGCCACTGTCCTTGCCGCCGCGGCCAGCGCCCGGCGACAACCACACCGCAAACGATGACTGACCAAGACTCCGTTTT
>MTEU01001807.1_pt2 | contig 10752 bp, 15 predicted proteins | sample 1042701 | NCBI WGS metagenome assembly MTEU01 (sample SAMN06185813, study PRJNA358809) | soil metagenome | isolation source: naturally attenuated soil | place: India | collected 2015-05-23
GATGACTCTAGAAAGCTTGGCCTAGCGCTGCGTCGGATTGACGTCTACCGGCGTTTGGTGCCGGACGAGTGGTACCACCGACGGGCATCGCGATAGCATCTGTTCTGTGAGGATGGCCCGGGGCGAGCGCAATGCCAATCAAAACCGATACCCGATCGTCACTCCATAGGCGCCCTTGTAGCGGAGCGCTAGGAGGCAGTTCGGCCATTTGGGCACGCAGGATTGTCCAAGCTTCTGCTTGTGCAGGGCGAGTTGCGCCGGTGTCGGCGCCAAATAGACGATGAGATTGACGTGCCATGTCATTCCATGCGGAGAGTTGAGCCGCGCGGAATGCGCTTCACCGTAAGGATACATAGGACCATTGGTGCTATGTGTCAGCAGTTCCATCATCGCCCGCCTCGAGCGGGCTTTTTTTATTTCTGAGGGTCGTAATGACGTTCGATCAGGCGTTTGATCTGCTGATGGGGCACGAGGGTGGGTATAGCGACCATCCCTCGGATCCGGGTGGGGAAACAATGTGGGGAATCACGGCGCGCGTGGCGCGGCTCCATGGCTATCAGGGCCCGATGCGCCAGTTGCCGCGGCAGACAGCCAAATTCATCGCCAAGGCCGCGTATTGGAACGCGGTGCGAGCAGACGACCTACCCGCCGCTGTCCGATTCGATGCCTTCGACGCGGGTTACAACAGCGGCGTCAAGCAGGCGGTTAGGTTCCTCCAACGCGCCGCAGGCGTACAGGACGACGGAGTGCTCGGCACCAAGACTCTTTCCGCTGCGCGAGCGATGCCGGCAGCGAAGCTGGTCCTGCGCTTCAACGCAGAGAGGCTTCAATTCTTGACGGGACTGCCCACGTGGGCCAGCTTCGGAAGAGGCTGGGCGCGAAGGGTGGCAAACAACCTAGAAAAGGCAGCGGAGAACGTCTGATGCAAGAGCACGAAAAAAGCCTGCTGATGCTCGGGATGATCGGGGTCATGATCGCAATGGGTAAATTACTCGTGAGTGAAGAGCACCTGAGCTTCCGGCTGATTCTCGGCCGCGCAATTCTGGGAGCGGCCACATCCATGATCGCTGGCGTCGGCTTAATCCAGTTCCCTGACCTAAACCCCCTGGCGCTGTACGGCATTGGCTGTGGCCTTGGAATCGTGGGTGCGCAGTATCTGGAGATTGCGCTAAAGCGCTGGATGAGGCGGAAATGATCGCGCTGCGTGAAATCACGAGCAGACTGCCATGGCGAGCCATAGCGGTGTTTGCCGCTGCGGGTGGCATATTCTCGGCCGGTTGGGTGGTCCAGGGCTGGCGCAAGGACGCCGAACTAGACCGCCTGCGCCGTACGTATGCCGAGGAACGGCTCGTCCAGGAGGCGGCAAAGGTTAAGGCCGTTGGGGACGTCCGTCACGAGGAACAGCGCCGCCTTTTCGAACAAGTGGAGATTGCGAATGCTGCGAAACAGGAAGCCGACCAAGCGCGTGCTGATGCTCGCGCCGCTGATGCTGTTGCTGGCCAGTTGCGCCAGCGAATTACCGACTTGGTCGCCGCAAGTCGAGTCGAGCATCCCGCCGCTGCCGGCGGAAGCCAGGCAGCCGGCGATTCCTTTGGAATGCTTGCCGACGTGCTCTCGCGCGCTGACCGCCGAGCGGGAGTCCTGGCTGAGGCTCTTGACGCCAGCTTCATCGCCGGGCTTGCCTGCGAGCGCGCCTATGACACGCTAGTAAACAGCGGCTCGATGACGAACGGAACCCCTTAGAGAGGGGCGTAAGCCGGCGGTTGGTTCATCAATAACGTATAGGTGGGTATCTAAACCAAGTAAGATGGCCCGCGACTAACCGCCTGATAGACTCTGTCCAGTTCTTTTTCAATTGCGCCACGTAGGAGAGTCTGTGCCTGCTGCAGCCGCTGTACGTGTTCTCCACTCAAGCGTGCAGTTCGCGCGTGAACTAGGTCTCCCCTTGCGCGGAGCACCTCTCGGTATTCTTGGGCAAGTTTCTCCCTGTCCTCGCGGTCGATTCCCATGAGAAATCCAAAGCGGTCCGCTAGCCGAGAAGTCATCCCTTCGATGTATTTGCCGGATCCGACCAATGCCTCCAACCCTATACAGGCGGCTATGAATGAAAAGGTCTGATTGTCGGCAAATTTAGAATCGTGAAACCATTCAATTGCGGCGGCTACGCTTTCAAAATCATTATGATGCTTTGCATTGAAATAATTTCTTATTTGTTGAAGTGAGCCATCAAATGCATCGTGATATTCCGCCTCAGTAGACGCCTTTTTGAGATTAAGTTCTAGTAGGCCGCCGCCACTTGAAAAATCAATAACTTCTAAACTGTCGATGCCTAGGGCTCCGTAAGCCAATGCAATAGCGGATGGAGTTTCCACAGGGTGCACGGTACGGTCGTAATAGTCGTGAAGCGCGGACCTGGCGCGCAAAGGTTTCTGGCCTTGGTAAAACGATGAGGATGTGGATGCCACGAAGGCGATTTGCTTGGCGATGGAGATCGCCTTAGAGAGCGCCGGCGACTCCGGTGTTCGGTCAGCATACCCTTCGACGTCGATGCAAAGGACAGTACTTGCAGTCGCTGCGCCGCTCCACAATCCAATCCCTTCACGGGCGCTACGCGGCGCGAAGGTTTTCGTATCTTGCTCAATCCAAATGCCGTCTGCAATACTGAATGTTTTTCCTGGGAATGCAAGAATAGACGGCATCTGAATTTTGTAAGTGTATTTGCGCGGTATCGATTCAATTATCTTCGTGATAATGGATTTAATGCTGCTGCGTGCAAATTCTGAGGGTGGGGCATCGGGACCAAACGTCCTGTAGTGAGCTTGCAGGCCCTCGAACACTGACTCCGCTATTATCTGATCTGCAACATGTTTGTCGAGATATTCGTGATGTAATGAGGCGATCGCCGAGCTAAGTGAGTCAAGGTCACCCAGCTCTATGTGATCAGGAGATGTGATATTGATGCTGCCGATGAAATTGTCGAGCGTTTGCTCTAGTTTTCCTTTCACGTATCGAGGGCGCTTTCCAGTGTCCATATTGTGCTGATGAGCGGCAAGTGATCGTTACAAATAGTGCTTGCAACAATGTCGGGCTAATTGCTCACGGATAGCCAGTGCGGCTGGGATTGGTAGTCTACCGCCTGAACCTCTCCGCGGGCACCGCCCCGGGCCGCTTCACCTTGATCCAGTCACCTGACCGCTTGCCGGCCGCGTAGGCGCTCCCCGCCCGCTTGGCGACGATCCCCTCCAACTGAAGGGCCAGGGCCTGCTGGTAGAGCCAGTCGCCGTCCTCCACCCAATCGATGAAGAGCAGGGTGTCCGGGCAGCAGTCGAGGATCTTGCGGAGGGCGGCCTTGCGCTTCTCGATCGGCTGGGCGCGGACGTCACGGCCGCCGTTGACCAGCAGGTCGAAGACGCAGTAGGCGACGTGGTGGGAGCCGGGCGGCTTGCCGCGGCGCGCCGATCGCCGGTGCAGCAGCTCGAAGTCGCTCCGGCCGCGTTCGTCCAGGACGCAGACTTCTCCGTCGAAGATGCAGCTGGCCTTTAGGTTGCCGACCGCTGCGGCGACTTCCGGGTACCAGGCGGTGGCGTCGTGCCCGTTGCGGGACTTTAGCCGCGCCGGGCTGCTGGCCGCGAGCAGCCGATAGCCGTCGTACTTGTCTCGAAGTGCCAGTCGCCCAAGGGAACGGCGCGGCGCTCTTCGAGCAGCATGGGAGAGAGCTCGGCCAGCGTAGGGGCGGGCCGCCGAGCCGTGGCCACGGCCTACCCCTTTATGTCGCGGGGATCGTTGCCGAAGCTGTTACGTTCACGGATCTGGCCATCGCGGCCGTGAATGAACAGCTCCACCTTTGCCTGCCTGGCAGTCTCCGTGGCCGCCTTGATGGCTTCTTCCTGCGACGAGTAGTGGACGTTCGAGCGGCCGGCGCCCTCGACCTCTACCGCCCAGCCATTGCCGTCTGCCGGCACGACATGAATATTCCCTGCCATAGTCGCCTCCTACGAGTGTCATGTTCTGTTGTACCCGGCGCGCTAGGAAGGCGGTATAGGCGGGCGTCCGACACGCCTAACGCCGGCGTCCAGGGTTCAGGTCCACCGAAAACACCTCTTCCCATTCGCGCGTCAACTCGGCCGCCTCGGCAATGCACGTCTCGTTCGCCAGCTCGCGGCGCAGCGCGTTCAGGATGATCTGAAAGGCGGACGTGTTGGCCTCGCTCTCGTACATCGGAAAGCACGCCGACAGCTGGGCAGCGCGTCGGGCGACGGCTTGCAGGCGCGCCACCTCCCATAACAGCGCCCGCACCTCCGGCGAGCGGTTCCGCTGATACATCGCCTTGAGTTCGGCGCGCGTGAGCGGCGCTGGGAAGGACGGCCGGCGCGGAGCCGGCGGCTCCGATTCATCCCTCGGCGTAGTGGCCCATCGATGCTCGTTGCCGCGCGATCGCATGGCTAGTGCCCGGGTCGGCGCAGCGGAAACCGCGCGGTCAACCCATCAATGATGGCGGGCCGCCAGACCTTGAACGACAGCTGGTGCTGGTAGGCGCCGAACGACAGCGCGTCTGGTGTCCAACGCAGGGCGGCCAGGTGGCGCGTCTCGATTCCGCGCACGACGATGGAGTCCTTGCCAACGGTAACCGCCTTGCAGGGGCGGCGCAGTTCCTCACGGTCATCCGCAAAGAAATGTGCTTCAAGGAACACGGAGGCAGTGGGGTAGGTAGCCGGCATGGTATGCAGCGATACTGTACGGATATACAGTATAACGCGCGGGCCAACGGCATGGCGCTCATTGCAGCCCTAGACGCCCGAGTGCCGTGCCTTGGTTGAGATCACGCCACAGTCCCGCCATGCGCAGATAAATCGTTGAATTATATATACCTATGATTCCTGTCGGCGGGACCACCCCTCGTTTTAGTATCCCCGAGCCTTCCCGAACTTTTCCGCGCCACGCCTTGTAGAATCTGGGCTGCCGGGCGATTTGCGTCTGAGCGTGACCGGGCCTATCCGAGCATTCTGGAACTACCCGCTACGCCAGATTTACGCCCGTGGCGTAAATTTGAACCGGGGGACGGATGGCGAGCTATCGGAAGCGCGGAAACATCTGGCGGGCAGAGGTTGCGAGGAAGGGCGTGCGCACGTCGGCCACTTTCAAGACGAAGGCCGAGGCCGTGGCGTGGGCGACCGCCGAGGAGGCGAAAATCATGGCGGGCAAGGTCACCGCCGACCACACAGTCGCCGACCTGCTGCGCCGCTATGTCACCCTGGTCTCGCCGAAGAAGTCGCCGCGCGCCGCGCGCTGGGAGCACAACCGGGTTGAGGCGCTGATTCGGGACGAGCCGAAGCTGGCTGAGAAGAAGCTGATCGACGTGCGTGCCGCCGACTGGGCGGCGTGGCGTGACAAGCGGCTCAAGCAGGTCGCCGGCAGCACCGTTGCGCGCGACCTCAACCTGTTCTCGGCCTGCTTCATGACCGCCAAGCGGGAATGGGGGTGGATTCACGAGAGCCCCATCAGCGGCGTTTCGCGACCAAAGGAAGAGCAGCCGCGCTCGCGTCGGCCAACGCAGGATGAGATCGATCGCATCTGCCACGCCCTGGGATACGACCAGGACGAGACGCCGACCACGGCCACCGCGCGCTGCGGCGCCGCCTACCTGTTCGCGATAGAGACCGCCATGCGCGCGGGCGAGATTGTCGGCATCCGGCGCGAGCACGTTTTCCGGGACAAGCGGTATGTGTATCTTCCGAAGACGAAGAACGGCACGGCCAGGTCGGTACCGCTGTCGTCGCGCGCGCTGCGCATCATTGAGCAGCTCGAGCCGCTGGCAGATCAATTCGAAGGGACGGTATTCGGGCTGACGAGCGCGCAGCTCGACGCACTGTTCCGGAAGGCGAGGTACAGGGCCGGGGTCGAGGGGCTGACCTTCCACGACTCGCGGCGAGAAGGTCTGACCCGGCTGGCCAAGAAATTCAACGTGATGGAGCTCGCGAAGATCAGTGGCCACCGCGATCTCCGCATCCTGCAGAACGTCTACTACGCGCCGACGGCGGAGGATCTGGCTGCCAAGCTGGATTGAGTCGAGCGCCGCCGGCCACCGCGCGGCGCAGTTTCCTTGTGCGACTCGACCCACTCGATGACCTCGCACGCCTTCCACATCGGCTTGCCGACGCCGTTCTCGCCGGCCGGCAGCCGGATCGCCGGAGGGAAGCTCGGTAGGCAGACCACGCGCTGGCGGACCACGTCGGGATTGCGGTTCAGATAGTTGGCGATCATCTCGATTGTCCACAGTTTGATGGAGAGAGGCACGGCCGGCTGCATGCGCTCCTTGAGGGCATCGGCGAGTTGGTCGATAAGTTCAGCGGTTTCCATGCTGGTGCTCCAGATTCCAATCCTTGCGGGTCAATTCGATGATGCGTGCTACTGCGCCGGTCATGCGGCCAGTCCAATACCTTTGGTCTCGGTCGGCGACCAACTGGCTAGGTCCGGCACGTTTGCGCGTACCAGCGCCGCGGCCATCGGCGGGCTCACACTGTTCCCGCACATCCGCACCTGAGCGTGCTTTGGCAGCCTGCGGCCGTCGATCACCGGAGCGATGACGTAGCTGCTTGGGAAGCCCTGCGCAGCGTAGAGCTCGTGTGGCTCCAGCATCCGCATCCCAATGTCGGCGATCTGGTATTGCTCGCCGGCCACCGTCACGAGGCCGAGCCGATCCTTGGTCGGGATCGTGTGCATCGGGTCGCGGCAGTCCTGGTCCTGTCCGCCCTCGCTGTAGTACTTCACGAGGAAGGCTCGAACCTCGCCGATGTGCGTGCCGCCTGCCGTTATGGTGGGCGCCGGCGCGTCGGTGGCGCTGCCCGTGCATTCGCCGCGGAGCTTCACTAGGTTGGACGACACCAGCGCATGGTGGTCGGCGGTGGTGATCGTGCTGGCCGGCTCCTGCAGTGCGACGCCGGGACCGTCGTAGTTGCCGCCGTAGTGCTTCGCAAGGAAGGCCGACACGAGCGCGTGTTTCGCACCGCCGGCCACCACGGTGCCGAGCGGCTTGTCCAGACCGGGCGCGCGCGGCGCCTGGCCGCTTCTCTCACCGTATCCGGTCTGCACCAACGTCGGCGCCACGATGCCGAGCGCGTGCGGCGCGCCGGCCGGGTTTTCCTTCGGCCCGGCCGTGATCGTGGGCATCGGATCGCGGAGATCGGCGCCGGTGGAGCCGGTCCGGAACTTCGTCAGGTGCGGCGCCACGACGGCGTGCCGTGCTTCTGCTGTGATGGTCGTGATCGGCTGCGAGCCCGGCCACACCGGCGACAGGCCTGAGCCGCGGTGGTCGATACCGACGATGAATGGCTCGGCAGCGTCGATCACGTAGCGGCGCAGACCGCGCGCGATACGGCGCTGCGTGGCCTCCGCCAGTGGGCGCTTGCGCTCGAAGATGGACGGGCAGGGAATCGACCAGTCGATGCACTCTGCCGCCGTCCGCCACGGCTTGCGCTTGCGGGCCTTCACCTCGGCGCTGCCCGGTGCGCCATGGGTTGGCTCCGGCCAGACGATGGGCTGGCCATCGCAGCGCGCGATAAGGAACAGCCGCTTGCGGATGGTCGGCGCGCCGTAGTCGCAAGCGCGCAGCTCGCGCCATTCGACCGTGTACCCCAAGCCGTTCCGTAGCCGCTTCGCCATCGGGCTGTCCACGTCGAGGCCCAAGACCTCGCAGGCCTCAAGGAAGGCAGGGTGGTCCGCCGCGATGCCGGTGGTGAGCATCGCGACGAAGCCATTGAACGTTTCGCCCTTCCGGTCTGGATCGGGATGCTGTTCGCCGGTGCTCAGTTCGATGAGGGGGCCCCATGTCACGAATTCCTCGACGTTCTCCAGGAGCATCACGCGCGGGCGCACGAGCAGCGCCCAGCGAAGCTTCACAAACGCCAAGCCTCGAATGTTCTTGTCGCGCGGCTTGCCACCCTTCGCCTTGGAGAAGTGCTTGCAGTCCGGGGAGAACCACGCCAGGCCGACAGGGCGGCCGCGCGTCAGCGCCAGCGGATCAACGTCCCACACCGACTCGCAATGGTGCTCGGTCTGCGGGTGGTTGATCGCGTGCATAGCGACCGCTTCGGGGTCGTGGTTGATAGCGATGTCGACGTGCCGGCCCAGTGCCAGCTCGATTCCGCAACTTGCGCCGCCTCCGCCGGCGAAGTTGTCCACGATCAGTTCATGGCTGATGTCGAGCAGAAACTGGTCGCGGATCATGTGATGGACCTCGCTGGGTCGACGCCGATCGCATCGACGTTGGGGACCTCGGTCCATTCAATCCCGTGCTCGGTTCCTGCTTGCCAGTAGCGCGCCATTTCAAGGCGCCCAGTATGCTGGTTGTAGCGCAGGTCGATGATCTGGGGGTGAGTGATGCGGTCCGCGCCGATCGTGACAGAGGTGTTCGTGTCCGTCGACATCACGCCCCCTCCTTCGACGCGGCGAGGGCGGCATCAATTCGTTGCAACAGGCCGTGGTCCGCTGCCGTGTTGCTTTCATCCCATTGCTGCTTCACTACGTCGCGCGCTTCACGCAACAGCGCGATCAGCCCCTGCGCCCCGGTAGCGGCTTGCGGCGCGGTGTAGACCGGGACCAATCCGCCGATGCGTTTGGCGATCCGTTCGGACCGTGTGAAATAGTTGCCATTGCTGGCGCTGGCCCATCCGAACGGTTTTCCGTGCCCCGTCCCTGCGGCGGGCGCGGCGAGTAGGGCGCGGATCAAGCGCACAACCTCGCCAAGAACTTCGCTAGGCTCGGTGGGCGAAACCGCATCGGCGCGCGCATCGCCATAGCGGGTAATGGCTTCGATGACTTGGCGAGGCACGCGAACATCCACCCCGCGCGCTTCCTCGGCGGACTGCTCGTCAGCGTCCAGCATGCGCTCGACTTCGCCTGCGTTGGGATCGGCCTGCTGCGCGCTCGGTGAGGCGGCGTCAGTGTGCGGCATGGCGGCGTAGCTTTGTCCGGCCGCATGACCATTGATCACGATCCGGTAGCCCTTCGGCGCGCTCGACTCCGTGCGGGATAGCAGGGCTCGCTCAATAGCGCGGGCGAACTCGTACGTCCGCTGGCTTTGGCCGCACGGGTCGTGTTGCTCAATGAGCTTCGCAATTAGCGTTTCGGGCAGACCTTCGAAGCCGACGCTGCCTAGTGGCTGCGCTGCTTGCTCAAAGACATCCTCCTGCCGGCCGCTGCCGCCGCAGTGCGCGCAGGCTTGCGGCGTCGGTTCTTCGGCCGTGGCCACGTTGTCGAACGCTTTGAGCAATGCCGTTCGGTATTGCCCCATGGTCTGGAAGGTGAACGCGTGCGAGTCATCAGCCAAGATAGTGCGCAGCTGCGATGCGACCGAGGCGCGGTGCTCGCGTGCCCCACGCAGCAGCGATCGCATCGCGTGTTCGCCGACGAGCTCGGGAGCCGCGCCGCGGCTGTAGAGCATCGCCGCGAAGTTGGCCACGTCAACCACCTTGCCTTTGCACATGGACTGCGCCATCAGCATGGACAGCTTTTCCAGCGAGCAGCGGCGCGGATCGTCCCAGCCGTTGAAGCCCTGGCCGCGTTTCTCGGCCAGACGCGCTTTCTGTTGCGCGGCGAGCGTGTCGACGGCCATGTCGTCTACGTGCTGCCGGGGTGCCGGTTCGATGCGGCTGTCGTCGGTATAGGCTAGGCGCGGTGCATGTTCGATGGTCATGCGAGGATCTCCGTGTCATGTGCAGGCATGGCGATGCCCTGGACTGCGAGCTCATCCCGGACGCGATCCCGGGCAGTAGCGAGCGCGGTAGTGGAAGCCGCTTCGATGGCGCCGGCTATTTGCGGCGCTGCTGCGCGCAGCGTTCTTCGCTCAAGGTGGTAGAGAGCGACCTCGCCGGTCTGCTCGGCGCGCGCGGCGATGTCATCGAGGGCCAGTTGTGCTGAGCGAATCTGGACGTCGAAGTCGGTGACACGCTGGATCGCCATCGCATGGCGAGCGGTGGCCACAAGGTGATAGACGGCGATGAAGGATTCCTCGGAAGGCTCGAGGAACAGTCGCGCGATTGCGTCGAACAGTCGCAGCTGCATCCCTTGTTTCGCTCGCTGGTCTGGCTGCCTCGCGCGGCGGCATTGGTATGGGTGGCGGCTCGTCATGACAGAGCACCGATCCATGCCTCTTCTGCGGCCAGCGCGTCGAGCTGGTCGAACAGACCGAACGGTTGAGGTGGCACCTCAATCGTTTGGTCGAAGTCGCGCTCCGGCACGACGGGCTCGGGGCCGCGGCATTGGGCCGCACGATTGACCAGTCGCACGATGCGGCCGTCCAACTCGTGAACGAGGGCAGCCTCGGCCGGCGTGAAGATGTCCGGTATGACGACTGGATGGGGGCCGGCTTCGTTGATAGCGTCGCGCGCCATGGCGGCCAGCGTGTCGTCGTGCACGGCGGTGCGAACCCATGCCCAGCGTAGGCTGTGCAGCAGCTCAAAGGGCGAGCGGCCAAAGGCCGGCAGCTTGTCATGCTGGCCGATGGTCAGTTGCTGGGGCGTGATGCCGAGGCCCGCCTGCAGCATGCGGCGCAATGGCGCATCCAGCCGGACAACGGCAAAGCCGTGCACCTTCGAAAGGTAGTCCGCTGCATCATCCTGGCCAGCGCCAGGGCGTCCGGTAAGTCCAATCAACATGTGGGTCTCCTCAGTCGAGGTCGTTTGCCTGACGGCGTTTGTGGTCGGGGATGGTGGGATCGAAGCGAGGGCGAGGGCGGCGGCGCGCGCCGGCGTTGCG
>MTEU01001663.1_pt1 | contig 10718 bp, 13 predicted proteins | sample 1042701 | NCBI WGS metagenome assembly MTEU01 (sample SAMN06185813, study PRJNA358809) | soil metagenome | isolation source: naturally attenuated soil | place: India | collected 2015-05-23
CTTCATAACCGTTGTCCAGTTCTACCGCCAGCCGGAGGTCGTCGGCCGGTGCCGCCCGCGCGGGCAGCGCGCCGCCGGTCAGCGCCGCGGCCAGCACCGCGGCCCGCATCGACGCCAGCAAAGGGCTGCGCAGCGACTTGATATCAAGCATTAGCAGTCCTTTCTATGTGCTTGAACAGATTGAAGAAGTTGTCCGTCGTCTGCTGCGCGACCTGCTCCACCGGCAGCCCCCGCAGCGTGGCGATGAACTCGCCGACATGCCGCACCCAGGCCGGCTCGTTGGTCTTGCCGCGGTACGGCACCGGCGCGAGATATGGCGAATCGGTCTCGATCAACATCCGCTCGAGCGGCACCTTGCGCGCGGTCTCCTGCAGCTCGACCGCGTTCTTGAAGGTCACGATGCCCGAGAACGAGATATGGAAGCCCATGTCCAGCGCCTGCCGGGCGACGTCCCAGGTCTCGGTGAAGCAGTGCAGCACGCCGCCGACTTCGCCGGCATTCTCTTCACGCATCAGCCGCAGCGTGTCCTCGGCCGACGAACGGGTATGGATGATCAGCGGCTTGCCGGTCTGGCGCGCGGCGCGGATATGGGTGCGGAACCGCTCGCGCTGCCATTCCATCTCGTCGACGCTGCGGCCATTGAGCCGGTAGTAGTCCAGCCCCGTTTCGCCGGTGCCGACCACGCGCGGATGGTTCGACAGCGCGACCAGCCGCTCGACGGTCGGCTCCTCGGCACCGTCCTCGTAGTCCGGATGCACGCCAACCGAGGCGTACAGGTTCGCATGCTGCTCGGCCAGCGCCAGTACGCGCGGGAAATCCTCCAGCGTCACCGAGATGCACAGCGCGTGGGTGACCTGGTTCTCGCGCATATGCGCCAGCAGTTCGGGTAGGCGCGCGGACAGGTCGGGGAAGTCGAGGTGGCAGTGGGAATCGACAAACATGGCAGATCGGGGAATCAGGCAGATTGGGCGGACGGGGACAGATCAAGCGCTCTGGTCGACGCGCCGCCCCACGATGATCAGGTCGCGCTCGATGCCGTCGAGCACCGCGACGCGCGGCAGCTCGCCCCAGCGGGCAAAGCCGAGCCGTTCGAACAGCGCCAGGCTGGGCGCGTTATGGCCAAAGATGAAGCCGAGCAAGGTATTGACGCCGATCGCCGGCGCGTGGGCCATCGCCCGTTCCAGCAGCAGGCGGCCCAGGCCCTGCCCGCGAAAGCGCTCGTCCAGGTAAATGGACACCTCGCTGGTGGCGCCATAGGCCGGCCGGCCATAGAAATCCGAATAGCTGAGCCAGCCGGCCAGTTGGCCGCCAGCGTCCTCGACCACCCACAGCGGCCGGCGCTCCGGACCGTGCGCGTCGAACCACGGCTGACGCGAGGCGACGCTGACCGGCTCGGTGTCGGCGGTGACCATCCGCGAGGCAACCGTGCCGTTATAGATCGCGACGATGCCAGGCAGGTCCTGGCGCTGTGCGTCACGCACGGTGAAACCGCTTGCTTCCATGTTTCTCTTCTTTTTTAAATCAAACTGTTATGGCAGGAACTTCACGTCTTTTATGAGAAACGCGCCGCCGGTGTGAGCGATGCTTAAACCGGCTGCCGCGGGAACAGTTGCCGGTAGTCCATCAGCACCGCCTCCATCACCAGACGCGCCGCCAGCGGATGCTGCTCATGGCGGCGGTGCTGGACCAGTCGTCCGGCGAAAGCCTGCAGCCGATGCGCGTCGGTCGCCCCGGCGCAGCGCCGCAGCGCCGCCATCTCGCCCGGGAAATAGCGCGCTGCGCCCTCGCCGCCGAGGCATAGCGCCAGCAGATCGTAGGTCCAGCGCTGCAGGATGCCCAGCACCGACGGCACCGGCAGCTTCTGCAGCTGCTCGGCGGCGGCCAGCGCGTCGAGGGCGGGACCCGTGGCAAGCTGTCCGACCAGCCAGCGCTGCAGCGGCAGTTCTTCGGCCTCGGCCGCATGCAGCGCCGTCAAAGGGGCGCCGCCGGCCTGCGCCAGCTGGGCCGGCGCATCGGCGACACCTTGCGCGCGCAACCATTCGAGCGCAGCCTGCTCGCCCGGCCGGCGCAGCGCGACCTGGCGGCAGCGCGACAGGATCGTCGGCAGGATCCGGTCGATCCGGTCGGTGACCAGCAGGAACACCGTCGCCGGCGGCGGCTCCTCCAGCGTCTTCAGCAGCGCGTTGGCGCCTTCGTGCTGCAGTGCGTCGAGCGGGTAGATCACGACCGGCCGCAGCCCGGAGCGGTGCGTGCCGATGCCGACCGCCTCGATCAGCGCCCGTACTTGCTCCATCCGGATGATCTTGCTGGGCGCCTTCTTCTTCCCGCCGCCCTCGTCGGCCTTGGCGTCGGCATCTGAATCGCCGCCTTCCATCGCCTCCGGGCGCACCACGGTGAAGTCCGGATGGTTGCCCTGGCCGAACCAGTGGCAGGCCGCGCAGGTGCCGCAGGGCTGGCCATCGGCGAGCGGGGTATCGCACAGCAGCGCCTGGGCGAAGTGCAGCGCCAGGTCGCGCTTGCCGATGCCTTGCTGGCCATGCAGCAGCAGCGCGTGCGGCAGCCGGCCGCGCAGCGCCATCAGTTGCCGCCAGTCTTCGGTTTGCCAGGGATAGAGCATGGAAATCAACGAGTTATCGGCAGAATTTGATGTTGTTTGAGAGCATGGAACGCTGTTGCGGATTCGGCAACGACGATACCGCGCCCCCTATCATCGAGTCTTGATACTGTATGTGCTTCAAAGACTTGCGAGAATTTCCTCAAGCGTCTTCTGAATATCCGCGATCGGCCGCGTGCTGTCGATCAGACGGAAGCGCATCGGTGCCTCTTCTGCCCGCCTCAGGTATTCGGCCCGGGTCCGCGCAAAGAAGGAGGCCGACTCGGCCTCGAACTTGTCCGGCTCCCGCGCGCCGGCCAAGCGGGCGCTGGCGACCTCCAGCGGAACATCGAACAGCAGCGTCAGGTCCGGCTGCAGATCGCCCTGCACCCAGCGCTCCAGCGTTTCCAGCCGCTCCCGGGCCAGGCCGCGGCCGCCGCCCTGGTAGGCGAACGTCGCATCGGTAAATCGGTCGGAGATGACCCAGTCGCCGCGCGCAAGCGCCGGTTCGATGACTTCGGCCAGATGCTCGCGGCGGGCGGCAAACATCAGCAGCGCCTCGGTCTCCAGATGCATCGGCCGGTGCAGCAGCAATTGGCGCAGGTCCTCGCCCAGCGCGGTGCCGCCTGGCTCGCGGGTCGTCACCACTTGCCTGCCCTGCCCCAGCCGCTGCTGCAGGCGCTCGGCGAACCACGCCAGGTGCGTGCTCTTGCCGGCGCCGTCGATGCCTTCGAAGGTAATGAATGTTCCGCGCATGGCGATCGTGTTCGTGATTATTTGCCGCGCTGGTATTGATCGACCGCGCGATTGTGTTCGGGAAGCGAGTTGGAGAAGTGGCTGGTGCCGTCGCCGCGGGCGACGAAATACAGCGCGTCGGTCGGCGCCGGCGTGGTCGCCGCCGCCAGCGACGCCACGCCCGGCAGGGCGATCGGCGTGGGCGGCAGGCCGGTGCGGGTGTACGTATTGTACGGAGTGTCGGCCTGCAGATCGCGCTTGCGCAGGTTCCCGTCGAACACCTCGCCGATGCCGTAGATCACGGTCGGATCGGTCTGCAGCATCATGTTCTTGCGCAGCCGGTTGATGAAGACGGCGGCGATCATCGGCCGTTCGGCGGCCTGGCCGGTCTCCTTCTCGACGATCGACGCCATGATCAGCGCGTCGTAAGGCGTCTTGTAAGGCAGGTCGGGCGAGCGCGCGTTCCAGGCCTCGTTCAGGCGCCGCTGCATCGCCCGGTAGGCGTGCTTGTACAGCTCCACATCGCTGCTGCCGCGGGCGAACAGATAGGTGTCGGGGAAGAACAGCCCCTCGGCCGAGGGCTCGGTGGCGCCGATCGCCTTCAGCAGGTCCGCCTCGCTCATCCCCTTGGTGTCGTGGCGCAAGGCCGGATGGGCATCGACGGCCGCGCGCATGCGGCGGAATTCCCACCCCTCGATCACCGTCAGCACATGGTGGTTGACCTCACCGCGCGCGATGCGGCCGATCACCTGCAGCGGCGTGACGCCGCTCTCGAACTGGTAGCCGCCCGCCTTCAGGCTGGCGTGGTTGCCGGTCGCCCGGGCCAGCAGCACGAACAGCCGGGTATCGATCGGCACGCCGCCGCGGGCCACCTGACGGGCGACGCTCGGCACGCTGGAATTGGGTTTGATGATCACTTCGAGCGGCGAGCTGCGCAGCGTCAGCGGCTGGTTGGCCCACCAGGCGAAGGCGCCGGCGGCGGCCAGCGCGAATGCCACGGCGGCCAGAACCAGCCGGGAGAAAAAACGTTTCATCGACAAGCTTGGGTAAGGTGCGGATAAATGCGCTCAACGGGCGGAGCTGCGCGCGGATCTGCGTGCAGCCTGCGTGTATCGGTGCCGCCGGCCCTGCCGGGCAGCGCCAACAGGGCAAGCGGCGGAGGTGGCAGGCCCCACCGGTGACCAGAAGACGGCCGCCGGCCGCAATGACGGCAGACCCATATAATACCGGGAGCCTTGTCCGGGGCCGCCGCTCGCCGAGTCACAAGTTGTGACAGGCCCCGCACAAGCCATCCGCCAACCGTGCCGGCCCGCGCGCCGGCTTCGAATTCGAATTCTCTCCATGCACGCCCCCAATCCCGCCCGCGCCGCCCAGTTCGCCGCCCTGCGCCAGGACGGCGTCGTTTGCCGCCCCGCCAACCTCGGCCTGATCCGCGTGGCCGGCGATGATGCCGCCACCTTCCTGCACAGCCAGCTGACCAACGCCGTCGAGGACCTGCCGCAGGGGCAGGCCCGGCTGGCTGGCTATTGCTCCGCCAAGGGCCGCCTGATGGCGACGCTGCTGATCTGGCGCGACGCCCACGGCATCGCCATGCAGCTGTCGGCCGACCTGCAGCCGGCGATCCAGAAGCGGCTGTCGATGTTCGTGCTGCGTGCCAAGGCCAGGCTGACGGACCTGGGTGCCGAGTCCGGCATCGTCGGCGTGGCCGGCGCCAAGGGCGACAGCGCGCTGTCGGCCGCCGGCCTGCCCGCACCGGCAGAACCCTGGGCCACCGCCAGCGCCGGCGAGGCGACCGTGATCCGCCTGCCGGATGCCGACGGCATGCCGCGCTGGCAGATCGTGGCGCCTGCCGCGCAGGCCGATGCGCTGCGCGCATCGCTGGGCACCACGCTGCTGCAAGCCGATGCCGAACTGTGGGACTGGCTGGATATCCGCGCCGGCATTCCGCGCATCGTGGTGGCCACGCAGGAACAGTTCGTGCCGCAGATGATCAATTTCGAGCTGATCGGCGGCGTCAATTTCCGCAAGGGCTGCTATCCGGGTCAGGAAGTCGTCGCGCGCAGCCAGTACCGCGGCACGCTCAAGCGCCGCATGTGGCTGGTCAGCGGCGAAGGCGAGACGCCGGACGAAGGCGCCGAGATCTATCGTGCCGACGATCCCGGCCAGCCGAGCGGCATGATCGTCAACGCGGCGCCCAAGCCCGATGGCGCCGGCTGGGACGCGCTGGCAGAGCTGAAGATCGATGCGGCCGGCGCGAGCCTGCATCTGGGCCATGCCGAAGGGCTGGCGATCACCGTGGGCGAGCTGCCCTACCCGGTGCCGCTGCTGGCGACCGATCCGGCCGCCTGAGGCCGGCCTTCCCACGGTCCGCAGCAAGACGCCGCAAGGAGACGCCACGATGAGCGACCACCTGTTCGTCTACTTCCGCGTCCGCGAGCAGGATGCCGCCGAGGCGCTGCCGCACTGGCACCGCTGGATGGCCACGGTGGCCGAAGCCACCGGGATCGGTGGTACGCTGATGCGCAGGCCCGAAACCCGCGCCGGCCTGCAGACCTGGATGGAGGCCTACGCCGACGTGCCGCCGGCCTTCGATGCGACGCTCGACGGTCTGTGGCGGCAAAGCGGTTTGCAGCACTGGCTCGAAGGCGAGCGCCAGGTCGAACGCTTCGTCGACCTGGACCTGTTGTAGCGCGGTGCCGCCCACAGCGATGCGGCGGCCCGCAACAAGGAATGGCTTATGTGTTTGATCCTCGTCGCCTGGCAGGCCCACCCCGACTATGCGCTGGTGGTCGCGGCCAATCGCGATGAATTCTATGTCCGCCCGGCGGCGCCGGCGCACTGGTGGGACGATGCGCCCGAAGTGCTGGCCGGCCGCGACCAGGCGGACGTGATCGGCGAGCCGGGCACCTGGATGGGGGTGACCGCGGGCGGCCGCTTTGCCGCGCTGACCAATTACCGCGCGCCTTCCGAAAAGCGCACCGACGCCCGCTCACGCGGCGAACTGGTGGCCGGCTTCCTGCGCGGCGAGGCGTCGCCCGAGCAATACGTCGGCGATCTCGCGCGCGGCGCCGGCATCCGCAGCCCCGGCGCCTACAACGGCTTCAACCTGCTCGCGGGCGATCTCGACGCGCTGTGGTGGTACAGCAACCGCTCGCCCGACGGCGCCCCGCAGCGGCTCAAGCCCGGCCTGTACGGCCTGTCCAACGCGCTGCTCGACACGCCGTGGCCCAAGGTGCGCAGCCGCGTCGGCGCGCTGGCCGAGACGCTGGCCGCCGACACCGGCGCGCCCAATGCCAGCGTCGAGCCCTATCTGGCGCTGCTGGCCGATACGCGCCAGGCCTGCGATTTCGAACTGCCGCAGACCGGCGTCGCGCCCGAATGGGAAAAGCTGCTGTCGTCGGCCTTTATCCGTTCGCCCTCTTACGGGACGCGCGCCAGCACGGTGCTGCGCGTGCGCCACGATGGCCGCTTCGACCTGAGCGAGCGCAGCTTCGACGCGTCCGGGCCGATCGGCGAGGTCTCGTACCAGGGCCAGATGAACGTGGTCAGCAGCGCGGGCACGATTCCGGCGCCGCGCTAAAGTCCAGCTGTCGTTCCCGCGCAGGCGAGAACCCAGTGGCTTAGACAGGCGCCGCTGGCAAAGACACTGGGCCCCCGCCTGCGCGGGGGCGACAGGATATGGACTGTCAGGCGGCAAGATACCGCCGCACCGTCCGCGCCCCGGCCAGCGCGATCCATCCCATCGTCAGCGCCACCAGGCCAAGTCCATAGCGCAGGTCGCTGGCGTGCGCGACGCCGCCGATCATCACCGGCCCCAGCATCAGCCCGATATAGCCAAAGCGCGCCACGCGCGAGATGCCCTCGGCCGGGGGCACACCGGGCAGCCGCGATGCCGCCACAAAGAAGATCGGCACCATATTGGCCGCCCCCAGGCCCATCATCGCGAAGCCCAGCAGGCTCGCCCACGGCGCGGGCCACAGCAGCGCGAGGCTGATACCGACGAAGGCCAGCCAGGCGCTCGCCGTCAGCGTGCCGGCGTCGCTCCAGCGCGCCCGGGCCAGATCCCCGGTGAAGCGGCCGACCGCCATGCCGCCCGAGAACGCGGCATAGCCAAAGCTGATCCAGCCGATCGGCGCCTGCGCGATCTCGCGCATATAGACGCTGGTCCAGTCGTACATCGCGCCCTCGCCCACCAGCCCGAGAAACGCCATCAGGCCCAGCAGCCACAGCGCGCGGCCGGGGTGGTCGTGCCCCTTGCCGGCGTGCGGCGCGGTCGGGTGGTCGGGCAGCAGCCAGTGCTTCGACGCCAGCCCCACGCCGGCGGTCAGCAGCGCCATGCCGATCGCATGCGCCAGCGGCGCGACCTGCAGCGACAGCAGCAGCCCGCCGACCGCCGCGCCGACCATGCCGCCAAGGCTGAACATGCCGTGCAGCGCGGACATGATCGGCTTGTGGCGATTCGCCTCCACCGTGGCGGCCTGCGCGTTCATCGCGACATCGAACACGGCGCTGGCCATGCCGAAGGCGATCAGCGCGGGCACCAGCGCGTAGAAATGCGGCATCGCCAGGATCGCGATGGTGGCCAGCCCATAGGCGACGCCGCCCGACACGCAGGCGCGCGTGCTGCCGACCCGGGAGATCCAGCGTCCCACCGGGCCCATCGCGACGATGGCGCCGAAGGCCACCGCAAGCATCGCCATCGACAGCACGGCGTCGGACAGACCGAAGCGCGCCTTGATCGTCGGGATATGGACACCCCAGGTGGCAAAGGTCGCGCCATTGACGAAGAACAGCGCCATCGTGGCCCAGGTGGCCGGCGCGGTGCGCGGCGGCGGGGGCGGATCGGCGGGGGCGGAAGATTGCGATACGGGCGCGGCGGACGGCCGCGGCAGATCGGTGGACAGGTCGTTCATGCGAGACGGTGGGTACGGCTCGGTATGGTCCTGCATGGTCTCATACCGCCGCCGCGCCGGCCGTCGGCCGATGACTGACGCGCGGGTGCTCGAGCGTCGCCCGAGCGTCGCTCGAGCGTGTTCAGCCCTTGGAGGCTAGCCTCCCAGCCGCTTGCGCATCTCGATATGGGGAATGCCCGCTTCCTCGAACGGCTCGCCGACCTGCTGGAAGCCGACGCGCGCGTAGAACGGGGCGGCATGCGACTGCGCGTTGAGCACCAGTTCGGGATAGCCGAGTTCTTCGGCCTTGGCCATCAGCGCATCGAGCACGCGCGCGCCGACGCCGGTGCCGCGCGCGCTGGCCAGCACCGCCATGCGGCCGATGTGGCCGTCCGGCAGCAGGCGGCCGGTCGCCACCGCGACGCCCTGCGCGTCATAGGCGATCGCATGCCAGCTGGGCTCGTCCCATTCGTCCCACTCGAGCTCGACCGGTACGCCCTGTTCTTCGACAAACACGGCATAGCGGATCGCGCGCGCGGTCTCGCGCGCTTCGGACCAGGGCAGCAGGCGAACGGTGAGGGTCATGATGAAAGGATGACGCGTCGGTTGGCGAGGATCGGCATGATACCCGCGTCGGACCGATCTTTCAGCGGACGCGGGGGTGGCCCGTGCCGCGGCCCTTCATCTTGTCGAGATGGGCAGGCTTACTGCTCCGGCGCCACCGTCTCGTACGCGACGATCGCCTCGCGCACGGCCGCCGGCACCGGGGCCGAGCGCTGCGTCGCCGGATCGGCGCAGACGTAGACGATCTCGCCGGTGATCAAATGCTCGTCGCCGCGGTACATCTCGACGCGGAACAGCATGCTCGAGCGGCCGATGCGCGCGATGCGGCCGCGGATGTCGAGCATGTCGTCGAAGCGCGCCGAGCCGTGGTACTCCAGCGTCGACTTGACGACGTACATGTCCACGCCATGCGCGTGCAGCACGTCCTCGGGATAGCGGATGCCGACCGCGCGCCAGTACTCGGTCACGCAGATATCGCAATAGGTCAGGTAATGCGCGTTGAAGACGATCGACTGCGGATCGACCTCGGCCCAGCGCACGCGCAGCGGCATGCTGTGGCGAAACTCTTCCTTGGCCATGCGGAGTCCTCGGGTAAGACAGCGTCCGGGAAATTCGTCGCCCCCGCGATTACGGGGGCCCAGCGGCTTTTCCCATTTCCGCGTGGCGCGGCAAGCCACTGGGTCCCCGCCTGCGCGGGGACGACGGGATCAACGGCCCTCGGCGAGGGCCAGCGCGCATATTGCTGCCGCGGCTTACTGCGGCCGAGCCAGGCCCAGCTTCTCGATGATCGCCTTTTCCTTCTTGACCGTATCGGCCGCGAACTTCGCGTACTGCTCGCTGTTCATGTAGAACGGCTCCATGTCGAACTTGGCCAGCGACTCGCGGTAGTTCGGCATCTCCATCGCCTGCTTGAACGCGTCATGCAGCTTCTTGACGATCTTCGGGTCGGTGCCCTTGGGCGCGGCCAGGCCGAACGGCGAGGTCTGCACGATGCCCAGGCCCAGCTCCTTGAGCGTCGGCACGTTGGGGAAGCGCGGCGAACGCTTGTCGCCCCACACCGACAGCAGGCGCAGGCGGCCCTGCTCGACGTACGGCGCCCAGGCCGGCGTGTCGGCCACCGACATCACGTGGCCGCCCAGCAGCGCCTGCATCGACTCGGAATTGCCCTTGAACGGGATGTGCGAGAACTGGACGTTCTGCTTCATCGCCAGCTCTTCCATCGTCAGATGCAGCGTCGTCATCGAGCCGGGCGTGCCGTAGGTCAGCTTGCCGGGGTTGGCCTTGGCGTAGGCGATGTACTCCTGCATCGTCTTGATCGGCGAATCGGCCGGCACGACCAGGCCGAACGCATAGCCGGCCAGGTTGATCACATAGGTCAGGTCCTTGACCGGGTCCCAGTTGATCTTGGTCGTGTACGGCAGGCGGAACACCGGCAGCGGGATCTGCGCCAGCGTATAGCCGTCGGGCGGCGTGGCCTGCATCATCTGCGCCGGCAGCACGCCGCCGGCACCGGGCTTGTTCTCGACGATCACCGGCTGGCCCAGGATCTTCGAGGCGTTCTCCGCGAGCACGCGGAACGGGATATCGGTGGAACCGCCCGCGGTATAGCCGATGATGAGGCGGATCGGCTTCTGCGGGAAATTGTCCGCCTGGGCGTGGGCCGCGGGGGTGGCGGCCAGGCCGGTTACCGCGGCGGCGGCGATGGCGCCCGCGCGGGCGAGGAAGTGGCGGCGTTGCATCTGTAGTCGTCTCCTGTTGCTACAAGGTACTGCTCGGGTACTCGTGGATTGCCTGAAAAAACCGGGGTTCTGCGACCGCCTTGGCTTGGCATCGAGCGCGGCCCTAGATGGGCGGCGCGGTGCCGAAGGCCGTCCGCAACGCGCGCACGGCATCGTCGTGCGCGCGCGCCACTGCCGGGACGAAGCGTCCCAGCT
>MTEU01004889.1_pt2 | contig 10718 bp, 9 predicted proteins | sample 1042701 | NCBI WGS metagenome assembly MTEU01 (sample SAMN06185813, study PRJNA358809) | soil metagenome | isolation source: naturally attenuated soil | place: India | collected 2015-05-23
GAGCCCGCACGCGATGCGGCGGTGGAAACGGAGCTGGAGGATTTCGACGAGCTGCCCGCGGCCGCACTTGTCGAGGCGGAAAGCGGCGCCGACATGGTCCCGCTGGTGCTGGAAGTCGACAGCGCCGCACACGGAGAACGCCTCGATAAATTACTGGCGCGGCAGTTCAGCGAATTCTCGCGCAGCCGCATCCAGCAGTGGATCGATAGCGGCGCCGTGACCGTCGACGGTGCCGTACGCCGGCCGCGCGACAGCGTGCAGATGGGGCAGCGCATCGAGGTCAGGCCGCAGGCCGCGCCCGAAACGCTGGCCTTCACGCCCGAGCCGGTGCCGCTGCAGGTCGTCTACGAAGACGCCGCGCTGCTGGTCATCGACAAGCCGGCCGGCCTGGTCGTGCATCCCGCCGCCGGCAACTGGAGCGGCACCGTGCTCAACGGACTGCTGCATCGCGACCCGGCCGCGGCCACACTGCCACGGGCGGGCATCGTCCACCGGCTCGACAAGGAGACCTCGGGCCTGATGGTGGTGGCGCGCACGCTGACGGCGCAGACCGATCTGGTGCGGCAGCTGCAGGCGCGCACCGTCAAGCGGACCTATCTGGCGCTGGTGTGGGGCGAGGCCCCCGACGAGGGCACCATCGATGCGCCGATCGGCCGCGATCCGCGCGAGCGTACCCGGATGGCCGTGGTCCATACCACCAGCGGCAAGCCTTCGCGCACGCATTTCCGCACGCTGGGCGTGGCGCCGCTCGGACGCGGCTGCGTGTCGATGGTGATGTGCCAGCTCGAGACCGGCCGCACGCATCAGATCCGCGTGCATTTCGAATCGATCGGCCATCCGCTGCTGGGCGACCCGGTCTATCACCGCGCTACCCAGCGCGGCCAGCGTCCGGCCATCAAGGCGCCGTTGCCGGTGCCGTTCGAACGCCAGGCGCTGCATGCCTATCGGCTCGGTCTGGTGCATCCGGTCACCGGCAAGGCGATGTCGTGGCGCGCGCCGGCACCGGACGACCTGCAGGCGTTGATCGACGCGCTGGAGTTCACCACGCTGGAAGAGCGCGATCGCTACGACGATGAGGACGATGGCGACGGTGAGGCATGGGATGGCGCCATCCTTTACGAGGGCGATGACGACGATGACGATGACCAGCGTTGATGCCGGCAGGCTCTCGCAGCTGGTACCCGACTGGCCCGCGCCGGCGTGGGTACGGGCGCTGTCGACGACGCGCATCGGCGGCGTCAGCCGCGGTCCATATGGTCTCGCCGACGGCGGCGCCGGCGGGCTCAATCTCGGTACTCATGTTGGCGACGATGCCGAAGCGGTCGCGCAGAACCGGCGGCGCCTGCAGTCCTGGCTGCCGTCGGCACCCAGATGGCTGGAGCAGGTGCACGGCTGCGCGGTGGTGACTGCCGATGGCGCCGACGGTGCCGATGGTGTCCACGGCGCGGAGAACGGCGCGGAGAACGGCGCGCCGCCGCGCGCCGATGCGAGCATCAGCACCACGCCGGGACAGGTCTGCGCGGTAATGACCGCGGACTGTCTGCCGGTGCTGCTGTGCGATCGTGCCGGCACGGTGGTCGGCGCCGCGCATGCGGGCTGGCGCGGCCTGTGCGCGGGCGTGATCGAGGCCACGCTGGCCCGCATGGACGCGCAACGCAAGGACCCGGGATCGCCACCGCAATGGCTTGCATGGCTCGGTCCGGCGATCGGCCCGGATGCGTTCGAGGTCGGCGCCGAAGTCCGTGCGGCATTTCTCGAGCAGGCCCTGCCGCACGAGCACGATGCCGTCGTGCGAGCGTTCCGGCCCGCTGCGGCCGGCAAGTACCTCGCCGACCTGTACGCGCTGGCCCGCACCCGGCTCGCGCGCGCAGGTTGTGTCGACGTCCATGGCGGCGATGCCTGCACGGTCAGCGATCCGCAGCGCTTCTATTCGTACCGGCGCGATGGCGTGACCGGGCGGATGGCGAGCCTGGTCTGGCTGGAGCCGGCCGCGAAGGAAAGATAGGCGGTGAGCCAAGTGGCAGGGCAGCGAGGCGGTTCCGCTGCTCTATTGTCCGAACGACATGACATTTGGCCTCATGCAGCGCCGCCGTCCGGCGGCGTTGCTGCCTTCGCCTGCCGTGCCGCTTGTTCTTCTGCCTGTTCGGCGGCCCGCCGCCGCTTGCGGCGTCCCGGCGTGCCGAGAATGTAGAGCAGCAACGCGACCGGCCCGACGCCATACAGCAGGAAGGTGGCGATCGCCGCCACCACCGTGTGTTCGGTAATGGCCATCATCAGCGCGACGTAGAGCCAGCCGATCGCGACGATATACATCGGAATTTCATCCTCTTCGTGGACACTGCCGCGGCCGAACTCGGCGGTCGCGCAGCGCCTTTGCGTCAAGACGTTTCCCGCATTGACAGCGTCATCGTTGCAAGGCAACAATGCCCCGGACGGCGAGTCACTGTGCGGCCCGCAGCGCCCCGCACCACGGTATGCCGTGGAAAGCGCGCTGGCCGTCATTCGGCAAGCATACCGCACGCGCTCCGTGGCCGGAGGAGCGCGACGCGTGCCGGTTCTCCCGGAGCGAATCGCTGAACGCGTTCCGGGCCGGCTTACCATCAGACGGCAGAGAGACACGACATCATGGCGACCGGCAAAGGCGCGGCAGCTTCCGGACAGGAAGAAAAGACCACACCGTTTTCATCGACGCCGGGGCCATTCGATCCAGCGACATGGCTGGAGTGGTCCAGGCAGGCTCAGGCCAATGGCCGCGCGGCCGGCGGCATGCCGGGCGCGGAAGCGTTCGCGGCGTTGGGCGGCTTCCCCGGCGGCGCCTTCCCTGGTGCCGGATTCCCCGGCGCTGCATTTCCCGGCATCAAGATTGCCCCGGCGCAGCTCGCCGAGATCCAGCAGCGCTTCATGCAGGGTTTCACCGACCTGTGGCGCGCGATGGCGGCCGGCGACCAGCAGCAGGTGCAGCTGACCGACCGGCGCTTCGCCGGCGATGCCTGGCGCAGCAACGCGCCGTATCGCTACGCCGCGGCCTTCTATCTGCTGACCGCGCGCGCGATGAGCGAGATGGCCGATGCCGTCGAGGCCGACGCGAAGACGCGGCAGCGCATCCGCTTCGCGGTGACGCAGTGGGTCGATGCGATGTCGCCGGCCAATTTCCTCGCGACCAACCCGGAGGCGCAGCGGCGCCTGATCGAATCGAACGGCGAATCGTTGCGCGCGGGGCTGCGCAACATGCTCGAGGACCTGACGCGCGGCAAGATCTCGCAGACCGACGAGTCGGCCTTCGAAGTGGGCCGCAATGTCGCGGTCACCGAGGGCGCGGTGGTCTACGAGAACGAATACTTCCAGTTGTTGCAGTACAAGCCGCTGACCGCCAAGGTCCATGCACGGCCGCTGTTGATGGTGCCGCCGTGCATCAACAAGTACTACATCCTCGACCTGCAGCCGGAGAGCTCGCTGGTCCGCCACATCGTCGAGCAGGGCCATACCGTGTTCCTGGTGTCGTGGCGCAATCCGGATGCGAGCATGGCGGCGCGTACCTGGGACGACTATATCGAGCACGGCGCGATCCGCGCGATCGAGGTCGCGCGTGCCATCAGCGGGCAGCCGCGCATCAATGTGCTCGGCTTCTGCGTGGGCGGCACCATCGTGTCGACCGCGCTGGCGGTGATGGCAGGGCGCGGCGAACGTCCGGCGCAGAGCCTGACGCTGCTGACCACGCTGCTCGATTTCTCCGACACCGGCGTGCTCGACGTCTTCGTCGACGAAGCCCACGTGCAGTTGCGCGAAGCCACGCTCGGCGGCGCGGCTGGTGCGCCCTGCGCGTTGCTGCGCGGCATCGAGCTGGCCAACACGTTCTCGTTCCTGCGGCCGAACGACCTGGTCTGGAACTACGTGGTCGACAACTATCTGAAGGGCAACACGCCGGTGCCGTTCGACCTGCTGTTCTGGAACGGCGACGCGACCAATCTGCCGGGACCCTGGTATTGCTGGTATCTGCGCCACACCTATCTGCAGGACGAATTGAAGGTGCCCGGCAAGCTGACCGTCTGCGGCGTGCCGGTCGACCTCGGCAAGATCGACGTGCCGACCTATCTGTACGGCTCGCGCGAGGACCATATCGTGCCGTGGACCGCGGCGTATGCGTCGACGCGGCTGTTGTCCAATGACCTGCGCTTCGTGCTGGGCGCGTCCGGGCATATCGCCGGCGTCATCAATCCGCCGGCGAAGAACAAGCGCAGCCACTGGCTCAACGAAGACCTGCCCGACAGCCCGAACGACTGGCTGGCCGGCGCCACGGAGGCGCCCGGCAGCTGGTGGCCGGACTGGTTTGCCTGGCTCGGCAAGCACGCTGGCGCGAAAAAGGCGGCACCGACGCAGTACGGCAGCCGCGACTATCCGGCCATCGAGCCGGCGCCTGGCCGCTACGTCAAGGCCAAGGCTTAGAGAACCGGGGCAACGCGAGAGGGGGAGAGCGCCGGGCTGCCAACGAGCTCAACCGTCACCGAAGGCGAACCCTTCATGGGAGACTGACTCGGCCGCTGCCTCTTCCGCACCCTCGCATCGACATCCGCATCGACATCCTGAATCCGCAGTATCCGCATTCCATTGAGAGGACTGAACATGACTGACGTTGTGATCGTATCGGCCGCGCGCACCGCGGTAGGCAAATTCGGCGGCTCGCTGGCCAAGGTGCCGGCCCCCGAGCTGGGCGCCATCGTCATCCAGGCCGCGCTCGAGCGCGCCGGCGTCAAGCCGGAGCAGGTCAGCGAAGTGATCATGGGCCAGGTGCTGACCGCCGGCTCGGGCCAGAACCCCGCGCGCCAGGCCGCGATCAAGGCCGGACTGCCGCATATGGTTCCGGCGATGACGATCAACAAGGTGTGCGGTTCGGGCCTGAAGGCGGTGATGCTGGCCGCCAATGCGATCGCCTCCGGCGATGCCGAGATCGTCGTGGCCGGCGGCCAGGAGAACATGAGCGCGGCGCCGCACGTACTGCCCGGCTCGCGCGACGGCTTCCGCATGGGCGATGCCAAGCTGATCGACACGATGATCGTCGACGGCCTGTGGGACGTCTATAACCAGTACCACATGGGCATCACCGCCGAGAACGTCGCCAAGGAATACGGTATCTCGCGCGAGGCGCAGGACGAGTTCGCGGTCAGCTCGCAGAACAAGGCCGAGGCCGCGCAGAAGGCCGGGCGCTTCGACGAGGAAATCGTTCCGGTGATGATCCCGCAGCGCAAGGGCGAACCGGTGGCGTTCGCCACCGACGAGTTCGTTCGCCACGGCGCCACGCTCGAGAGCATCGCCGGCCTGAAGCCGGCCTTCGACAAGGCAGGCACCGTGACCGCGGCCAATGCCTCGGGCATCAACGATGGCGCCGCCGCCGTGGTTGTGATGTCGGCCGCCAAGGCGCGCGAGCTGGGCCTGACTCCGCTCGCCACGATCCGCGCGTTCGCCAACGCCGGCGTCGATCCGAAGGTCATGGGCATGGGCCCGGTGCCGGCCTCGCAGCGCTGCCTGTCGCGCGCCGGCTGGAGCGTGCAGGACCTGGACCTGATGGAGATCAACGAGGCGTTCGCCGCGCAGGCGCTGGCGGTGCACAAGCAGATGGGCTGGGACACCGACAAGGTCAACGTCAATGGCGGCGCGATCGCGATCGGCCATCCGATCGGCGCGTCGGGCTGCCGCATTCTGGTGACGCTGCTGCACGAAATGAAGCGGCGCGATGCGAAGAAGGGCCTGGCGTCGCTGTGCATCGGCGGCGGCATGGGGGTGGCGCTCGCCGTGGAACGGTGAGGAGGGGTGGGCCGGCACGCGCGGTTTCAATGCGGACGGCATGGCGCCGTCCGACCGGCGCGCCGGCGTCGATAACAAGAATCTGATCAGGAGTGGATATGACTCAGCGCATTGCATACGTAACGGGCGGCATGGGCGGCATCGGCACCGCGATCTGCCAGCGCCTGGCCAAGGACGGCTTTCGCGTGATCGCGGGCTGCGGCCCCAACTCGCCGCGCCGTGAGCGCTGGCTGGAACAGCAGAAGGCGCTCGGCTTCGACTTCATTGCCTCCGAGGGCAACGTGGCCGACTGGGATTCGACCAAGGCGGCGTTCGACAAGGTCAAGGCGGAGGTCGGCGAGGTCGACGTGCTGATCAACAATGCGGGCATCACGCGCGACGTGGTGTTCCGCAAGATGACGCGCGCCGACTGGGACGCGGTGATCGACACCAACCTGACCTCGCTGTTCAACGTCACCAAGCAGGTGATCGACGGCATGGCGGATCGCGGCTGGGGCCGGATCATCAATATCTCGTCGGTCAACGGGCAGAAGGGGCAGTTCGGCCAGACCAACTACTCGACGGCGAAGGCCGGCCTGCACGGCTTCACGATGGCGCTGGCGCAGGAAGTCGCGACCAAGGGCGTGACGGTCAACACGGTGTCGCCGGGCTATATCGCCACCGACATGGTCAAGGCGATCCGTCAGGACGTGCTCGACAAGATCGTCGGCACGATCCCTGTCAAGCGCCTGGGCCAGCCGGAGGAGATCGCCTCGATCTGCGCCTGGCTCGCGTCGGAGGAATCCGGCTTTGCCACCGGTGCCGACTTCTCGCTGAACGGCGGCCTGCACATGGGCTGACCGAGCGGGCCGGCACCGCTCCGGCCCGCTGCCCGCCCGACGCCGACATGGCGCCGGGCGGTGCTGCGCTGCGTTGGACGCGCCGCAGCACGGTGCCGGCGCCTGCTCGCGTCGCGCGCCGATACTTCGTTTTCTCCCGCTTTTACCCGGCGATTTCGCGCGTTTGCTTGCGGGTTTTCCTTAGCGCCCGCGCCTTTTCACAGTGCCTTGTTAAGCATAGAATCAGGGCATCAACGCCGCCGGCACCAATTTGGGACATCGAGAAATACGACGCGGATCGCGCCTTGGCCGGCGGATCGGCCCCGCGCCGCAAGCGTTGCCGGATTGCGCACCGCACGGCATGCGGTGCAACAGCGAACCGATCGACCGTGCCGCACGAGCACGGGCCGCGGCGTCAGCGCACCGGCAGCGGACTACAAAAGGATAGAGCACCGATGGCCACCACCAAGAAAGGCGCAGAGCGACTGATCAAGAAATATCCCAATCGCCGGCTCTACGACACGCAGACCAGCACCTATATCACCCTGGCCGATGTCAAGCAGCTCGTGATGGACAACGAGGAGTTCAAGGTCGTCGACGCCAAGTCGGGCGACGAACTGACCCGCAGCATCCTGCTGCAAATCATCCTCGAGGAAGAAACCGGTGGCGTGCCGATGTTCTCCAGCGCGATGCTGTCGCAGATCATCCGTTTCTACGGCCACGCGATGCAGGGCATGATGGGCACCTACCTGGAGAAGAACATCCAGGCCTTCATCGACATCCAGAACAAGCTGGCCGAGAACTCGAAGGGCCTGTATTCGGGCGAAGCCTTCAGCCCGGACATGTGGTCGCAATTCATGAACATGCAGGCGCCGATGATGCAGGGCATGATGAGCAACTACATCGAGCAGAGCAAGAACCTGTTCGTGCAGATGCAGGAGCAGATGCAGAACCAGGCCAAGAACATGTTCGGCAATTTCCCGTTCAACCAGCCGGACAACAACAAGAAGACCGGCCAGGGCTGAACGCCGCCTGTCGTTGAACTGCACTCGCGGCGGGCCAGAGCGCCCGCCTGCCGACGCGGTGGTCTCGGGGTAGAATCGCGGTCGTTCCGCCGCCACGGCCGTCTTCGGGATGGCAGGTCGCGGCCCAAGACCGCGCGCGCCACCAGAAGGCGCGGCCCCCCACACCGCGAAATCCATGTCGTCTCAGTCGTCCTCTCCGTCCTCGTCTCCCGCCGGCGCCGTCACTGGCGCGGCCGCCACCACGCCGAAGGTGGGCTTCGTATCACTCGGTTGCCCCAAGGCCCTCGTCGATTCCGAACAGATCATCACCCAGCTGCGTGCCGAGGGTTATGCCATCAGCGGCACCTATGACGGTGCCGATCTGGTGGTCGTCAATACCTGCGGCTTTATCGACGAGGCGGTGCAGGAGAGCCTGGACGCGATCGGCGAGGCGCTGACCGAGAACGGCAAGGTCATCGTCACCGGTTGCCTTGGCGCCAAGAAGGACGCCGGCGGCAACGATATCGTCACCAGCGTGCATCCGAAGGTACTGGCCGTCACCGGCCCCCATGCGCTCGGCGAGGTCATGCAGGCGGTGCACACGCACCTTCCCAAGCCGCACGACCCCTTCGTCGATCTGGTGCCGCCCGCCGGCATCAAGTTGACGCCCAAGCACTACGCCTACCTGAAGATTTCCGAGGGCTGCAATCACCGCTGCTCGTTCTGCATCATCCCCTCGATGCGCGGCGACCTGGTGTCGCGTCCGGTCGCCGAGGTGATGCTCGAGGCCGAGAACCTGTTCAAGTCCGGCGTCAAGGAACTGCTGGTCATTTCGCAGGACACGAGTGCCTACGGCGTCGACGTCAAGTACCGTACCGGCTTCTGGAACGGCCGTCCGCTGAAGACGCGGATGACCGAACTGGTCGGCGCGCTGGGCGAACTGGCGCGCGAGTACGGTGCCTGGGTGCGGCTGCACTACGTCTATCCGTATCCGCATGTCGACGAAATCATCCCGCTGATGAACGACGGCCATGTGCTGCCGTATCTGGACGTGCCGCTGCAGCACGCGCATCCGGATGTGCTCAAGCGGATGAAGCGCCCGGCGAACGCCGAGAAGACCATGGAGCGGATCCGCGCCTGGCGCGAGATCTGCCCGGACCTGACCATCCGCAGCACCTTCATCGCCGGCTTCCCGGGCGAGACCGAGGCCGAGTTCCAGACGCTGCTCGACTTCATCGCCGAGGCCGAGCTGGACCGCGTCGGCTGCTTTGCCTATTCGCCGGTCGAGGGCGCCACCGCCAACGACCTGCCCGGCGCGCTGCCGGACGAGGTCCGCGAGGAGCGCCGCGCGCGCTTCATGGAAGTCGCCGAGGAGGTCTCGGCCCGCCGCCTGCAGCGCAAGGTCGGCCAGACGCTGCGCGTGCTGGTCGACGAAGTCAACCAGGACGGCGGCATCGGCCGCTCGGCCGCCGATGCGCCCGAGATCGACGGTCTGGTCTATATCGATCCGCCCGCGAAGCCGTACCAGCGCTACAAGACCGGCGAGTTCGTCTCGGTCCGCATTACCGGCGCCGACGGCCACGATCTGTGGGGCGAGGCGGTGGTGTAACGCTGCCGGCGCGCCGACCCGTACCGGCCGCCGCACCGATCGCCACCGACATTAGGTAAAAGTACGATCGTTCGGAAAATGGACCGCAGGGCTATACTTTGCGGTGCAACATTACCCAATGGAGACAGACATGACCCGTGAAGTGGTGGTGGTCAGCGGCGTACGGACCCCGATCGGAACCTTCGGCGGCAGCCTCAAGGACCTGTCGCCGACCGAGCTCGGCGCAATGGTGGTGCGCGAGGCGCTGGCCCGCGCCAGCGTGCAGGGCGACGAGGTCGGCCACGTGGTGTTCGGCAACGTGATTCAGACCGAGCCGCGCGACATGTATCTGGCGCGCGTGGCGGCGGTGGACGGCGGCGTGTCGATCGATGCCCCGGCCCTGACGGTCAACCGGCTGTGCGGCTCCGGCCTGCAGGCCATCGTCAGCGCGGCGCAGACCGTGATGCTGGGCGATGCCGATGTCGCCATCGGCGGCGGCGCCGAAAGCATGAGCCGCGCGCCGTATCTGGCGCCCGCTGCCCGCTGGGGCGCGCGCATGGGCGACGCCAAGCTGCTCGACATGATGCTGGGCGCGCTGCACGACCCCTTCCATTCGATCCACATGGGCGTGACCGCCGAGAACGTCGCGCGCGAATACGACATCAGCCGCGCCCAGCAGGACGAGGCCGCGCTGGAATCGCATCGCCGCGCGTCGGCCGCGATCCGCGAAGGGCGCTTCAAGGACCAGATCCTTCCCGTCACGCTGAAGTCGCGCAAGGGCGACGTCGTGTTCGATACCGACGAGCATGTGCGCCACGACGCCAAGGCCGAGGACATGTCCAAGCTCAAGCCGGTCTTCGTCAAGGAGAACGGCACCGTGACGGCCGGCAATGCGTCGGGCCTGAACGATGGTGCGGCCGCGGTCGTGTTGATGGAGCGCGGCGTCGCCGAGCGGCGCGGCCTGAAGCCGCTGGCGCGGCTGGTGTCGTACGGCCATGCCGGCGTCGACCCGAAGACCATGGGCATCGGCCCGGTGCCGGCCACACGCAAGGCGCTCGAGCGCGCCGGCCTGTCGGTCGCCGATCTGGACGTGATCGAGGCCAACGAGGCGTTCGCCGCGCAGGCCTGCGCGGTCAACAAGGCGCTGGGGCTGGACCCGTTGAAGGTCAATCCGAACGGCTCGGGCATTTCGCTGGGCCACCCGATCGGCGCGACCGGCGCGCTGATCACGGTCAAGGCGCTGTACGAACTGCAGCGGGTGCAGGGCCGCTATGCGCTGGTGACGATGTGCATCGGCGGCGGCCAGGGCATCGCCGCGATCTTCGAGCGGATCTGACCATGGAACGGCGGCGCGGGGCAGGCTTCGTTGCAGCGATCGGCGCGGTCGTGGCGGGGGCCACGCTGGTCTCGCCGGTGCCGGCCGCCGCGGCAGGCGACACGGTCCTGTCGACCGCGTCGCCAGCTCGCGCCGGCAGTGGCGATCGCAGCGGCACCGGCCATGCGCCGGCG
>MTEU01001661.1_pt1 | contig 10713 bp, 6 predicted proteins | sample 1042701 | NCBI WGS metagenome assembly MTEU01 (sample SAMN06185813, study PRJNA358809) | soil metagenome | isolation source: naturally attenuated soil | place: India | collected 2015-05-23
GGCCGCCTTCGCGGACCGGATGGTGGCGCTGCTGATGCCGCGGCTCGATGACGGCGCGCGCGCCGAGGCGAAGGTGCGCTTCGCCATGCAGGCCGCGTTCGGCATGCTGGTCGATGCGTTGTTGCACGACCCGCTGCCGTTGCGGCTGGACGACGACGAACTGCCCGTGCAGATGGCGCGGCTGATTGGCGGCTATCTGGCACCAAGGTGCGATTGAATCGGCGCGATGGAATGCGGCAGCGCGCCGCCGAGCCGATCGCGGGAACCACACGAACATGACCACGAGGAGACCAGCATGAACCCACGCAGCAAGGCGTCCACCGGCAAGGCGGGCCAACGCAGGACCGCGATGCGCGCCGCCGCCCTGGCAATGCTGTCGCTGGCCGCCTTGCCGCTGCATGCGCAGCAACCCTACCCCAGCAAGCCGATCCGCATCGTCGTGCCCTATCCGGCCGGCGGCTCGACCGACACGCTGGCCCGCACGCTGGGCGACACGCTGAGCCAGCGGCTGGGCCAACCGGTCGTGGTCGAGAACAAGGGCGGCGCGGGCGGCATCATCGGCACCGACCATGTCGCCAAGTCCGCGCCCGACGGCTACACGCTGCTGATGACGGTGCCCGGCCCGATCACGGCCAATCTGGCGCTGTACAAGAAGCTGCCCTACGATCCGCGCACCGATCTGCAGCCGGTCTCCGATATCGCCACGATGCGTACCGTGCTGGTGGTCAACAGCACGCTGCCGGTCAAGAGCGTCGACGAGTTGTTCGCCTACGCGAAGGCGCATCCCGGCGCCCTGCGGATGGGCTCGTGGGGACCGGGCACGCAGCCGCATACGATCCAGTCGTATCTGGCCAAGACCAAGGGGCTCGATATCCTGCACGTGCCCTACCGCGGTGAAGGACCGATGGTGTCGGACCTGCTGGCGGGGCAGGTCAATATGACGATCGGCTCGGTGACCGCGCTGAAGCAGCATATCGCCACCGGCAAGCTGCGGGCGCTGGCGGTGATCGGCACGCGGCGGGCCGTCGGCCTGCCCGATGTGCCGACGTTCGCCGAGGCGGGTTATCGCGATGCCGCCTACGAGATCGTCGGGCCGACCACGCTGCTGGCCCCGGCGAAGACGCCGCCGGCCATCGTCGAGCGGCTCGGGCGCGAGGTCAGCGCGCTGGTCCGCAGCGGCCCGGTGGCACGCCGGATCGACGAGATGGGCGCCGAGCCGGTCGGCAATCTGCCGGCCGAGGCGAGCAGCGCCTATCGGGCCTATCTGCCGGTGGTGCTGAAGCTGACCGCCGATACCGGCGTCACGCTCGATTGATCGGGGACGACCTTGATGGGGGACGACCGCAGCTCCAGCGTCAACTCCCATGGCAGTTCGCCAAACTTGGCGAAGATCGCGGGATCATACTTGGCAAACATCGCGCGATATCGGTCCGCCAGCTTCAGCAGCACGTCTTCGCACGACTCGGGCAGCGTTCTGGCCAGGCGCTGGCACTGGTGCCTGGCCAGCCTCCGGATACAGTGATCCAGCACGATGTCGGTGCTCTTCTCGCCGGAGTTTCCCCAATACTGGTCGACGTCCTTCAGCAACAACTCGGCGAGGGCGTCATTGGTGTCGGAGATGTCCTCGTTTTGCGCGGTCGCGCAATTCAGCGCGTTGACGATCGCCGCCATCAGTTCGCGTCGCCGTTGCGGATCGGACAGCGAGACCACCGTCCACAGCAGATTGCCGTCATGCTGATGCAGCGGCTTGAGCGCGGCCCGGCGGGTGGCGCCGTCGACCAGCGCGTCCGGCGGCAGCACGAAGCCGGCGCCCGTCAGGTCCGCCCCGGACAGCGTCGCGCCGGCCAACGCCATCGCGTAAAGCGTCTGGCCACGCAGGTCCGCACCGCTGAGCGAGGCGTTTTGCAGCCGGGTGCCGGCGAGCTGGGCACCGGACAGCCTGGCGCCGTCCAGCCTGGCACGACGCAGATCGGCCAGCCGCAGATCGGCATCGCGCAGGTCGGCGCTGCGCAGGTCCGCCTCGACGGCGTCGCAACGGACCAGCACCGCGCCGCGCAGGTCGGCACCGCCCAGATCGAGCGGCCCCAGGCGGCTGTCGCGCAGGTTGCGCGCACGCAGGTCGGAACCCGGACCGAACAAACGCTGCGCGACTTCGGGGCACAGTCGACGCAGCTCGGTGTCAGGCGGCATGGGCGGCCGGCTGTGCGACGCCTCGCCGGTGCGCTCCGATGCGCCATCGGGTTCGGCCTGGGGCCGCTGAGCGTAACGCAGCAGTTGGGCGCGGCGCCGGCGCCCGGCCTCGCGGCTCTCTGCCGACAGGCCGTCATGATCGAGAGCCGGCGGCAGCCAGCCCTTGATGTAGAGCGGGACCACGCGCGGCCGCGCGCAATCCCGGCTGCCGTCGGCGCTGCCGCCCTTGCCCCCTTCGTTGCCGCCATCGGTCTCGACGCGCAGCGCCCAATGCTTGACGAAGCGGCGCACCCGCGATTCCCACAGCACCGCGTCGCCGCCCAGGCGCAGGCACCGCATCAACCGCGCGAAGCGCTGGCGGTGTGTCATCTGCCACAGCGGAGCGGTCTTGATCTTCCAGCCGGAATCCGATCGGCACAGGCGAAACCGATGGCCCTGTACCTCGATCAGTTCGCCACGCACGAGCGCCGCGCTGATCGCCGGTCCGCCATCCGGCGATTCCAGTGCCGCGCTGAAGGCAGTGCAGTCGGGATACGCCAAGGTGTGATACGTACGCATCGTCATGACCTCTTGATGTCGTGATGCTGATGTCGGGGTGCTGATGTCTGGATTGCCTGAGGAATGCCCGCCGGCGGGCAGGCGCCAAGGTAACCGCGTATGGCGACGCCATTTGCGTAACGTGCCGGCGGCTTTCGAAAATTTGCGACGCGCAAGGCGCGCCGGCCGCGACAATGCAGCGCGGCCATGACCGGTATGCAGCGTGTCACGCTTGCTTGGCCGGCACTCGGAGCGCGCCCTACAATCGAGCGCGACGGCCATCGCTGGCCCCTCTCCCAACCTTCCGCTCTCCCTCTATGGCAACGCTATTTCTCGTGCGCCACGGCCAGGCCTCCTTCGGCGCTGCCAATTACGACTGCCTGTCGGCACAGGGCCGGCAGCAATCGCGCTGGCTCGGCGAATATTTCGTCGAGCGCGGGGTGCGCTTCCGTCGCGTGATCGCCGGCTCCCTGGTGCGCCAGCAGGACACCGCCAGCGAGATCCTGGCGGCGATGGGCGAGGCTGGTGCCGGGCTGACGCTCGAAACCCATCCGGGCTTCAACGAGTACGACGGCGAGGCGCTGTACTGCGCCCACACCGGCGGCGCCGACCATCGCGCGCATCAGAACGGCGACTACGCGGACTACTGGCGCACCTTCCGCGCGGCGTTCGCGGCCTGGACCGCCGGCACGCTGACCGGCATGCCGGAGAGCTGGGACGAATTCGGCAAACGCATCGCCGCCGGGCTGGCGCACGGCGCCGAGGGTGCGGCCCGCGAGGATGCGATCCTGGTGGTCAGTTCGGGCGGCGCGATCGGCCGCGCGGTGGCCGACATGCTGCACGCGCCCGCGCAGACGGCGATCGAACTGAACCTGCAGTTCCGCAATACCGCCTTCTGCGAAATCATCTGCGGCCGCAATACGCAGCGGCTGCTCAGCTTCAACAACGTGCCGCATCTGGAGCGCGCGGACCGGCGCGGCGCGATCACCTTCGCCTGAGCGAGCCGGCGCCGGGCGCCGGCATCGCCATCGACGTTTCCCGCATCGACCGACCACCTCGGAGCCCTCATGAACCCCTCACCGTTCGAAACGCTGCGCTACGCCGTCGCCGACGGCATCGCGACCATCACGCTGCACCGGCCGGAACAGATGAATACGTTCAATGCGCAGATGATGCAGGAGCTGATCGCCGCCTTCGACGCGACCGACGCCGACGATGCGGTGCGGGCGGTCGTGGTGACGGGCGCGGGGCGTGCGTTCTGCGCCGGCGCCGATCTGTCGTCGGGCGGCTCGACCTTCGATTTCGAGAAGCGCTATGGCGCGCCGGCCGACACGCCGCACCGCGACGGCGGCGGGCGCGTCGCGCTGCGGATCTACCGCAGCCTGAAGCCGGTGATCGGGGCGATCAACGGCGCGGCGGTCGGCATCGGCGTGACGATGCAGCTGCCGATGGATATCCGGCTGGCGTCGACCGCGGCCAAGTTCGGTTTCGTGTTTTCGCGCCGCGGCATCACGCCGGAGGCCGCGTCGTCGTGGTTCCTGTCGCGCGTGGTCGGCATCTCGACCGCGCTGGAGTGGTGCTACACCGGCCGCGTGTTCCCGGCCCAGGAGGCGCTGGAGCGCGGCCTGGTGCGGTCGCTGCATGAACCGGACGACCTGCTGCCGGCGGCCTACGCGCTGGCGCGCGAGATCGCCGACAACGCCGCGCCGGTGTCGGTCGCGATCTCGCGGCAGATGATCTGGCGGATGGCCGGCGCCGCGCATCCGATGGAAGCGCACAAGCTCGACAGCCGCGCGATCCAGTCGCGCGGCCGCTCGCCGGACGCGAAGGAAGGCGTCGAGGCCTTCCTGCAGAAGCGGCCGGCGGCGTTCCCGCAGACCGTGTCGCGCGACATGCCGGACTTCTTCGACTGGCAGGGCGAGCCGCCCTTCGTTTGAGGACGGCCTTCGCCTGACGACTATTGCCGGCGCGCGTTGACCACCGCGTCGGCGACGTTGGCCGGCGCCTCGGCGTAGTGCTTGAACTCCATCGTGTAGGTTGCGCGGCCCTGGGTCAGCGACCGCAGCGAGGTCGAGTAGCCGAACATCTCCGCCAGCGGCACCTCGGCGCGCACCAGCTTGCCGCCGCCGCCCGCGATCTCGTCCATGCCGTGCACGATGCCGCGCCGCGACGACAGATCGCCCATCACGTTGCCGGTGAACTCCTCCGGCGTCTCGACCTCGACCGCCATCATCGGCTCGAGCAGCACCGGACGCGCGCGGCGCATGCCGTCCTTGAAGGCCATCGAGCCGGCCATCCGGTAGGCGTTCTCGTTCGAATCGACCTCGTGATACGAGCCGAACACCAGCGTGACCTTGACGTCCACCACCGGGAAGCCGGCCAGCACGCCGGCGTTCAGCGTCTCCTGGATGCCCTTGTCGACCGCCGGAATGAACTCGCGCGGAATCACGCCGCCCTTGATCGCATCGACGAATTCGTAGCCCTTGCCCTGCGGCTGCGGCTCCAGGTCGATCACCACGTGGCCGTACTGGCCACGGCCGCCGGACTGCTTGACGAACTTGCCCTCGACGCCCTTGATCGGCTGGCGGATCGTCTCGCGATAGGCGACCTGCGGCTTGCCGACGGTCGCTTCCACGCCGAACTCGCGCTTCATCCGGTCGACCAGGATTTCCAGGTGCAGCTCGCCCATGCCGGAGATGATGGTCTGGCCCGATTCCTCGTCGGTCTTGACGCGGAACGACGGGTCCTCCTGCGCCAGGCGGTTCAGCGCCACGCCCATCTTCTCCTGGTCCGCCTTGGTCTTGGGCTCGACCGCCTGCGAGATCACGGGCTCGGGGAAGGTCATCCGCTCGAGGATGATCACGTTGGCGGGGTCGCACAGCGTGTCGCCGGTGGTCGCCTCCTTCAGGCCCACGGCCGCGGCGATGTCGCCGGCGCGCACCTCCTTGATCTCGTTGCGCGTGTTCGCATGCATCTGCAGGATCCGGCCCAGGCGTTCGCGCTTGCCCTTGACCGGGTTGTAGACGGTATCGCCCGAATTGACCACGCCGGAGTAGACGCGGAAGAAGATCAGCTGGCCGACGAACGGGTCGGTCATGATTTTGAAGGCCAGCGCGGAGAACGGTTCGTCGTCGCTCGGGTGGCGCTCGGCATCGCGGTCGTCCTCGGTATGGCCGCGGATCGCCGGCACGTCGGCGGGCGACGGCAGATAGTCGACCACCGCGTCGAGCATTGCCTGCACGCCCTTGTTCTTGAAGGCGCTGCCGCACAGCATCGGCACGATCTCGTTGGCGATGGTGCGCTGGCGCAGGCCAGCCTTGATCTCGTCCTCGCTCAGGGCCTCGCCGCCCAGGTATTTCTCCAGCAGCGACTCGTTGGCCTCGGCCGCCGCCTCGACCATCCGCTCGCGCCACAGCTGCGCGGTATCGACCAGCTCGGCCGGGATCTCGCGGTATTCGAAGCGCACGCCCTGGCTGGCCTCGTCCCAGACGATGGCCTGCATGCGCACCAGATCGATGACGCCGAGGAAATGATCCTCGGCACCGATCGGAATCTGCACCGGCACGGCGGCGCCCTTCAGACGCTCGGCGATCTGCTCGCGCACGCGGAAGAAGTCCGCGCCGACGCGGTCCATCTTGTTGACGAAGGCCAGCCGCGGCACGCCGTATTTGTTGGCCTGGCGCCAGACCGTTTCCGATTGCGGCTGCACCCCGCCGACCGCGTCGTAGACCATCACGGCGCCGTCGAGCACGCGCATCGAGCGCTCGACCTCGATCGTGAAATCGACGTGTCCGGGGGTGTCGATGATGTTGATCCGGTGCTCGGGATACTTGCCGGCCATGCCCTTCCAGAACACCGTGGTGGCGGCCGACGTGATGGTGATGCCGCGCTCCTGCTCCTGCTCCATCCAGTCCATGGTGGCGGCGCCCTCGTGCACCTCGCCGAGCTTGTGGCTGACGCCCGTGTAGAACAGGATGCGTTCGGTCGTGGTCGTCTTGCCGGCGTCGATATGCGCACTGATGCCGATGTTGCGATAGCGCTCGATGGGAGTTTTGCGGGCCACGACAATCTCCTGAGTTAGGGGCCTGAGTAGAACCTGAAGAAAAAGGGGTCGGAGAAAAGAGGGAAATTAGAGTAGCACTATCGGCGAACTTGCGTGCGACGCCGAATCGGCGCCCGGAGCGTCAGACGTTGACGGGTCGCCCCGCACTTGGGCATCGGTTACAGTGCGCCCATGACGGCCCTCCTGGCGGGGGCCGAGGACCGGTTTCGACGAGGCTCCCGCGACGATGAAACTGCGATGTCATCTGCCATGGTTGGCGCTGATCTGGCTCTGCGCGATCGGCGCCATGCCCCTCGCCGGTGCGGCCGCGCCATTGGGCAAGCCCGCCGCCCATCCCGCTGCCGGCACCTCGGCCTCGGAGGCCGCGGCCAGCGTGCCGCTGGCGCAATCGCTCGATCAGGTCATCGAGACACTGCAGAACGACCAGCAGCGCGCCGCGCTGGTCGGCCAGCTGCGCGCGGTCCGCGACGGGCTCGGGGCGTCGGCGCCGGCTGCGGCGGCAGCGTCGGAGGCCGAGGCCGGCGGACTGGTCGGTGCGCTGGCCGAAGCGGTCGAGCAGGTCGACGACCGGCTCGGCAAGGATCAGGGGCCGTGGCGCTACTGGAGCTGGCGCCTGCGCTTCGCCGGCGAGGAATGGCAGCAGGCGCTGACCGATCGCGGACGGGGCAGCGTCATGCGATCGGCGCAGCTGTTCGCCGCGGTGCTGGCGGGCTGGGCCATCGGCGGCTGGCTGCTGCACGAACTGGCGCGGCGCGTGCGCGGACGGCTGATGCGGCCGGTCGATCGGGTCCAGCTACCGACGGTGCCGTCGTGGACCGACGTCGGTATCTTCATGCTGCGACGGGTCGGCCCGTGGGCAATCGCGTTCGGCATGGCGATCTGGATCGTGCGCGCGCTGGCGCTGCATCTGGTGCCGGCCGGCGTCGCGGCGCTGACGCTGGCCTATGCGCTGGTCGCCGGCGCGGTGCTGTCGGCGGTATCGCAGACGCTGTTCGCGGTCTTCAATACTGCGCACCGGCGCCGCGCGGTCCACGACCTGCACCAGCACTCGCGCACGGTGTTGTTCGCGATCGGCGCGCTGGCGGCGCTTGGCGATGCCGCGACCAATGCGCGCGTGGTCGCAGCGCTCGGCATCAACCTGTCCGCGGTGACCGCCAATCTGTCCAACATCGCCGCGGCGCTGCTGATGGCCTGGTTCTGCCTGCGTTTTCGCCGGCAGATCGGCCATCTGATCGCCAACCGCCCGCTCGCCTTTCGCCAGGCCCATCCGGCCATCACCGATGTGTTGCGGCTGGCCGGCGGCACCTGGCATCTGCCGGTGCTGGCGGTGGTATGCGCGTCGGTGGTCGGCACGCTGCTCGCCGCTGGCCACGCGGACGACTATCTGGGCCGGACCATCCTGACGGTGGCGCTGCTGGTCGCCGCGCTGGCGCTGACGGTGGTGACCGGACGCTCGCCGCAGGCGACCCAGCACGGTCCGCGGCAACGCTGGCAGCGGCGCTCGGCCTATCTGGCGCGCTTCGGCCGCTTCGCGGTGGCGCTGCTGCGGCTGGCGATCTGGCTCGGCTTTCTGGAGCTGACGAGCCGCGTCTGGGGCAATTCGCTGCTGCATCTGATGCATTCGACCGCGCTGGGCCGCCGCTTCGCCGACGCGGTATTCGGCGCGCTGGCCGCGGTGCTGCTGTCGTGGCTGTTCTGGCTGGTCATCGATACCGCGATCACGCAGGCGCTGTCGCCTGGACACGGGCGCGGGCAGCCGCCCAGCATGCGGGCTCGCACGATCCTGCCGCTGCTGCGCAACGCGGTGTTCGTTGCGCTGCTGGTGATGGCGCTGATCGCGGTGCTGGCCAATCTCGGCGTCAACGTGACGCCGCTGATCGCCGGCGCCGGCGTGGTCGGCCTGGCCATCGGCTTCGGCGCGCAGACGCTGGTGCAGGACCTGATCACGGGGCTGTTCATCGTGGTCGAGGACTCGATCGCGATCGGCGACGTGGTCGAGCTGCCCGACCACAGCGGCACCGTCGAAGGGATGACGATCCGCACGATCAAGCTGCGCGACGGCAAGGGCGCGCTGCATGTGCTGCCATACAGCCAGATCAAGGCGATCAAGAACCTGTCGCGCGGCCATGCCTTCGCGGTGTTCAATATCGGCCTGCGCTACGACAGCGATCTGGACCGCGCCATGGCGCTGATCCGCGAGGCCGGCGACGAGATCGCGCAGGACATCCGCTTCACGCATCGGCTGCTGTCGGGGCTCGACATCCTCGGGCTGGACCGCTTCGATCCCTCTGGTCCGGTCGTGCTGGCCCAGTTCAAGACGCTGCCGCTGGCGCAGTTCGAAATCACGCGGGCGTTCAACGCGACGCTGAAGCAGAAGTTCGACGCGGCCGGCATCCGCATGGCGTCCCCTTACATGACGCTGCAGCTCGATGGCGGCGGCGCGGCCGAGGTCAAGCCGCTGATCGAGGGCGGCGCGGGGGCAGCATAGCGTCCACGGCATCGGCGTGCCGCTTCGCCAAACGAAAAGGGCGGAGATTTCAGCGCTGAAATCTCCGCCCTTGCCTTGCTTGCCGGACTACCCCGGTCCCCGTCCCGCTGGCGGGATCGGACCCGAATCATCGTATCGTTATCGTCCGCTCAGGCCGCCTTGCGATGGTGCTTGCGCTCGGGCCGGCATTCGTACTTGATCTCGTGCCGCCCGTCCTCGTAGACCACCTCGAGCCGCACGGTGAAGCCCCATAGCCGGGTGACATGGCGCACCACCTCCTCGAAGTTCTGCGCCAGCGGCCGGCGATCGCTCTGCAGATGGCGCAGCGTCAGCGAGCGGTCGCCGCCGACGTCGACGTTGGTGACCTGGATGTTCGGCTCGATATTGGACAGGTCGTACTGGCTGGCCAGCAGCTGCCGGATGCGCCGATAGCCCTCGTCGTCGTGGATCGCGGTCACGCGCAGCTTGCTTTCGCGGTCGTCGTCCAGCACCGAGAACAGCTTGAGCTCGCGGATCACGCGCGGCGACAGGAACTGCAGCAGGAAGCTCTCGTCCTTGAAGTTGCGCATCGCGAAGTCCAGCGTCTTGCGCCAGTCGCTGCCGGCGATTTCCGGCGCCCAGCGGTAATCCTCGTCGTCCGGGTGCTCGCACATGCGGCGCAGGTCCTGGAACATCAGGAAGCCGAGCGTGTAGGGATTGAGGCCGCTGTAGTAAGGGCTGTGGTACGGCGGCTGGTAGATGACGTTGGTATGCGCCTGCAGCAGCTCCATCATGAAGGCATCGTTGACCAGCCCCTGCTCGTACAGCTCGTGCAGGATCGTGTAGTGCCAGAATGTGGCCCAGCCCTCGTTCATCACCTTGGTCTGCCGCTGCGGGTAGAAGTACTGCGCGATCTTGCGCACGATGCGGACGATCTCGCGCTGCCAGGGCTGCAGCTTCGGGGCGTTCTTCTCGATGAAGTACAGCAGGTTCTCCTGCGGCTCCGGCGGGAAGGTGGCCTCGGTCTCTGGCGGTTCGTCCTCGGTCACCAGCGCGTGCGAACGGTGCTTCGGCAGGGTCCGCCACAGATCGTTGACCTGCATCTGCAGATAGTTCTCGCGCTCGGCCTGGCGCGCCTGCTCCTCGGTGATCGACAGCTTCTTCGGCCGCTTGTAGCGGTCCACGCCGTAGTTCTGCAGCGCATGGCAGGAGTCGAGCAGCAGTTCGACCTCCTGCTCGCCGTAACGCTGCTCGCATTCGGCCACGTAGTTCTTCGCGAACAGCAGGTAGTCGACGATGGCGTCCGCGTTGGTCCAGGTGCGGAACAGGTAATTGCCCTTGAAGAAGGAGTTGTGGCCATAGCAGGCATGCGCGATCGTCAGCGCCTGCATCGGCATCGTGTTCTCCTCCATCAGATAGGCGATGCAGGGGTTCGAGTTGATCACGATCTCGTATG
>MTEU01004124.1_pt4 | contig 10712 bp, 9 predicted proteins | sample 1042701 | NCBI WGS metagenome assembly MTEU01 (sample SAMN06185813, study PRJNA358809) | soil metagenome | isolation source: naturally attenuated soil | place: India | collected 2015-05-23
ACCGCCTCGCCCATGGTGCCGATCGCGCTGCCGATCATGAAATTCACCGCGAGCTTGGCGGCATTGGCCTGCTCGGGCCGCTCGCCCAGGTACCAGGTCTTTTGGCCCAGCACGTCGAACAGCGGTTGCACTGCCGCTACTGTCGCGGCAGCGCCGGCAGCCAGGATATTGAGTTCGCCCGCTTCGGCGACATTCACGCGGCCGAGCACTGGTGCGGCGACGTATCCAACGCCTTGCTCGCGGTGCAGCGCTGCCAGTTCGGCGGCCAGGGCGACCGATACCGTGGCCATGTTGACGTGGATTGCACCGGGCTTGAGGGCGGCCAGCGTTCCCGCCTCGAGCACGGCGGCGCGTGTGGCAGCGTCGTCGGCCAGCATCGAGATCACGACATCGGCATCGGCGGCGGCTTCCCGCGGTGTGGCGGCGCTTTGCGCGCCAAACTCCGCCAGCTTCGTCATCGGTGCTGGCGAGCGGTTCCAGCCCCGCACCGCGTGGCCTGCCTTGACCAGATTGACTGCCATCGGCAGGCCCATCGTGCCGAGGCCGAGAAATGCGACTTTCATGGGGAATCTCCTTGATAAAGGGAAATGCTTGTTTCCTAAATAGGCAAAAAAATCAGGTCAGCGCGTTGAGCGCGGCCTCTACCACCGCGTGCATGTCTTGGCGGCTGCGGCGGGTCTTGCCGACCACGCGCATGCCTTGCGTCAGGCACAACAGCATCCGCGCGGTGGCCTCGACATTGACATGGAGGGCAATGGAACCGTCGTCTTGTCCCTGGCGAATCAGGTCTGCGAGGAATGCTTCGTTCCGTTCCAGCGCCGTGGCAATGTGGTCGGCCACTGGCTTCTCGAACGCCGACAGGCCTACCGTGCTGCCGACCACAAGGCATCCTTGCCGGCCCGTCGCCCCTTGAGAGGATTCCGCATAAAAGGCAAGCGTTTTCCGCAGGCGTTCCAGGCCGGTACCGCCATCGCCGATGGCATGACGCAGCTTCTCGGCGCGCTGCGCGCGGTATCGGTCAAACGCCGCCAGGAAAAGCTGTTGCTTGTCCTTGAATGCCTTGTAGAGACTGCCCTGTGCCAGATGCATGGCCTGAGTCAGGTCGGAGATCGAGGCACCGTGGTAGCCGCGTTCGCTGAATACCCGCACGGCCCGGTCCAGCGCCTGATCGACGTTGAATTCACGCGGTCGGCCTAGGCTGCGGGAGCGGGGGCCGGAGGGGGCTTGCGGTTGGGAGGCCATGCTCAAAATATCGCTTATTTTGGAATCGATCGTTTTCCAATATAGCACGGGTTACTCACCAGCGTTAATCGCCAAGACTGCGGCGCCCTCCGCTCCCGAGCTGGACCAGCGAACGAATCACCAGCCCCGCTCGTCCTCCTCCTGCCATCGCCGACGCTGACGCTGCAGCCGCCTCAATGCCGGGATGCCGAGCCGCCATGCACGCCGGGCTTGCGGTCCCGTATGGGGATCGACCAGCAGGCTCAGCGCACGCGCGTAGTCGCGCACCAGGCCCGGCGTCCATGCCATCGTCTTCGCGCGTTTGCGGATCTGCGCGGCAAGCCAGAGTTCCGGCGTCAGCATCGTCGTCAGCAGCAGGCCCCAGCTGTGCCGATTACCACGCCGGCGCATCAGCGCGCCCTCCACTGCTGCCTCCAGCCCGCGCGCCACGCTGACTGCGCAATTGCGATACGTCAGGTTGTAGGTCGTATCCGAGCACCAGGCATCCCGGAATCGCTCGAGCCGCGCCGGATCGTAGTTGCGCAGGTGCACGCGCGCGGTGGAATCGCCCCGGCGGGCCGACTCCGTTGGGTAGTCGAGTTCGAAGTGCCCCTCCACATCGTTGTCGCTGGACGCGCGCAGCGCTTGCGCGACGCTGTCGGGCGTACGATTCAACGGCGTGGCCGGGTCGAAGCTGATGTAGATGCCTTCCGGCGATTCCAGCGCGGCGTGGCCGGTCCAGATTGCGCCGTTGGCGTCGACGGCAGCGATATATCGGTCGACCAGCGGACGGCGCCGTAGCGGACGCTGTACCGACCCCGACGGCGTCCAGACATGGACCGTCAGAGCCGGGCCATCCTTGGCGGGGAGCGTCGTGGATGGTTCGGGCTGCGAAAACAGCAGCGTCTTCGTGACCTTGTGCACGGGCTCTTGCGCCGTGCCAGTACGAAACGGCGGAGAACCGGCGTCCGCGGCGCCGCCCTTCTCTGCCCCGCCGCGCCGCCGTCGCGGACCGTGCATCAGGCTTTCGATCGTTGTCGTCTCGGGAACCCGCATCGCGCGGTAGGCCAGCATGACCATGCCCCAGCCGCCGAACAACATCCACAGCGACAATGCGTAAGGCACCGTGCCCCGATAATCCGTCGGATAAGGCTGGAAGAAGAACATCGCAATCAGGATTTCCAGCGCGCCCATGCCAACGGCGAGGCGCCAGCGCGGGAACCGGACCACGCTCGCCGATATGCATTGCAGCAAGCCATCGAGCAGGAACAGCGTGCCGAAGATCATCGACAGCCAGAAGTGACCGTGATGGTGTCCAGCCAGGATCAGCGATGCCGCGAGCATCAGCGACAGTCCCTTGAACACGCGCATGGTCCGCATGCCGCCCGCGCCGACGAACGCGACGGCCAGCGTACCGATGCCGCCAGCCATCAGCAGCACCGCAAAGAGTTCGAGCGGAAAATAGACCGCGCCGTCCAGTCCATCGATGAACAACACGATGCCGGCCAGCAAAAAGGCGATGCCGAGCCAGAACATTCCGCGTGCCCGTTGGCGCAGATAGTCGAATCCCAACAGGATCAACGCGAGCCGGATCATCGTTTCCCCAGGGCGATGTCTTCCACGCGGATTCTAGTCACAATGTTGCGCCCGCGCGACCTTGTACTACTATCGTCATCGACGCATGGCGGCCGCGCGGGCGGTTCGCTCCGGCAGGAATTCGGATCGATGGGGGATACCGATGCAGTCTGCAGGCACCCGCTTCATCGTCGTGGCGATCCTGATCGCCGTTGTTTATCTGGCCGTCGGCGTGCTGTCGCGCGCCATGGCCGCCAGCGATACGCAAGCGGTCGCCGTGTGGCTGGCCTGCGGCGTCAGCTTCGGCGCCTGGCTGGTGAGTCCGCCCGGCATGCGGGCGGCAGTGCTGGCCGGCACCGTGGTTGCCGCGGCGATCTGGGGCGTGGCCGGACACGCCCTGCCCTTCGGCGCCGCGCTTGCATTCGCCTTGATCGAGGCAGCCAGCATTGCGATCGGCGCCTGGATCGCCTCGCATCGCCAGCAGGCCGCACGGCCGCTGACCGCGGCGGCACTGCTCGTGGCAGGCGCCATCGTCACCAGCGTGGTGGGCGCGACGCTGGCCGTGGAGTTCTGGCGCTGGCTGCAACCGGAGCGCGCGATCGACCTATCCCGCGAATGGCGCGCCTGGGCGTTTTCCACGATCGTCGGCATCCTGCTCGTCGCACCCGTGATCGTCGGCTTCAAGGGATTTGCGGTCAAGCGCTCCGGCGGCATGCCAATGAAGCAGTTCGGCGCCGGCGCGACCATGTTCGCGTTGTTCCTGCTGACGACCCTGATCGTCTTCGACGGCAGCGTGCATCAGCGCTTTGGCGACGTCGCGGCGACGCTTACTTACCTGCCGATGCCGTTCCTGCTGCTGGCCTCGATGTTCTGGGGCCCGCGCGGCGGTGCCGTTGCCACGATGGTGGGCGCGCTGCTGATCATCTGGCTGACCGCGCATGGCGGCGGACCGTTTGCGATCCGCGAAGGTTTCCCGGGCGAGTCGGTGATCGAAGTGCAGGCCTATGTCTGGGTCTGGGCCGTGCTGCTTCTGGCCGGCCGCGCGCTCAACGAGGCGCGACGAATCGCACTGGCCAAGGCACGTGAATGGCAGCTGCGCTACGAACGGACGCTGCAGGCCAATGGCGTGGCGAGCGTCGAGTTCGATGCCGTCACCGGCGTCGCGTGGTGGGGAGAATCGGCCGAAGCCGTACTCGGCGCCGAGGCGGCGCAGCTGCGCAATATCCGCGACTGGCTCGACCGCGTCGACGATGCGGACCGGCCGCTGGCGCAGGCCGGCTGGGAAGCTGTGTCCGCCGGACATCGCGATATGAGCACCGATGCGTATGACATCCGGCTTGACGGCCGTGATCTGCATGTGCAGGCGCGTCTGGCTCCGGTACGGGGACCAGATGGCGCGGTCGAACGCGTGGCATGCCTGCTGCGTCTGGTTTCGCCGGTCGGCGCGGAACGCCATGCGTGAGCCCGGCGTCTTCCTGATCCACGGGCTGGGCGGCACGCAGTACGACCTGGGCTCGATGCACAAGCGGCTCAAGAACGCGGGGTTCGTCACGCATTCGCTGACCTTGCCCGGTCACGGCACGACGCCGGAGGACCTGGTCGGCGTGCGCGCGGAGGACTGGCTCGAAGCGGTACGGGCCAAGTACCACGAAATCATCGATCAGCACGACGTGCTGCACCTGATGGGGATGTGCATGGGCTCGCTGCTGGCGGTGGAAACCGCCAAGCGCGAACGCCATGCCAAGGGCAAGCTCGTGGTGCTGGCGCCGCCGGTCTATATCGATGGCTGGGCCACGCCTTGGTATCGGGGCGCGCGCAGCCTTCTCTATCGGCTGCCGGGTGTGCCCGCGCGAATGAAGGTCATGGAAGAAGACCCGTACGGCATCAAGAACGAGCAGCTGCGCGCCATCGTCAAGGCCAAGTTCGAGCGCGGCGAGAACTTCCACTATGGATGGGTACCGCTCGCTTGCATCCGCGAAGTCGACCGCTTGCGCGCGTTCGTCATGACGGGGCTGGACCGAATCGTGTGCCCGACGCTGGTCGTCCATGCGCGCGAGGACGAGCTGACCAGCCTGCGTTCGGCGACTTACCTGGTCGAACACATCGGCGGCCGGAAGCGCGCCGGGCTGGCTCGCATGGTGGTCCTCGAGGACAGCTACCACATGGTCTGCGTGGACAACGACCGCGAGATCGTCGCCCGCAACGTGCTGGAATTCTTCGATGTCACGGCCGCGGCCTCTCTGGGCATGGGACCAGTGGATGCGGCCATGGCGCCCGCCGATGTGCTGTCGCTGCTCGAATCCGTGCGGCGCCTTCTCGAATCTGGGGACTTCGCCGGTCTCTACGCCGCCGGCATTCCCGACTTTGCATGGCTGCAACCGGGCTCGAACCGCGCGACAGGCGTCTACCGCGGCGCCAAGGGCCTGGCCCGGCTCAAGGGCTGGGCGATGGGTCAGCCGCCATTGCGCTTCGGCGCCTTCGGCATGCCGAGCTTGAACGCCGGCGTGGCGGTGTTGCCGGCCACGCTGATGGCCGGCAATGCGCTCGCTTCGCCGGGCGTACTGGCACTCGCGATGCGCGCCGGCAAGCTGCTCGAGGCACGCTGGTTTCCCGACGACGTCACGCTGGAAGACCACTTCTTCGGCGGCGAGCCGGTTCCCGAAGGGCCGAGCCCGCAGGAAAAGGCGTTCGCCGAAGCCGCGGCGCTGTCGAAGACGCTACGCCAGGCGCCAGACAACGACACGCTGCTTGCCCTCTACGCGCTCTACAAGCAAGGCAGCATTGGCGATGTGGTAGGCGAGCGCCCGGGCGTCATGGATGTCGTTGGCCGCGCCAAGTACGATGCCTGGGCTGCACGCAAAGGCATGACGACGCAGGCGGCGATGCAGGCTTACGTCAGCCTGGTGCAGGAGCTGCGGGCCGGAGAGGAGGCGGCGGTGCCGTAGCAGGGATTTCTCTCTTCCCGACCGCCGTACGGGCGCTGCTGCTCGGCGGGCCTCCACGAGGCCGGCAACCTGGCGCGTTGTCCAAGAACGCCGTTTTCCGTCCGCCTATTCCCGCGCTTTGCAACTTCGAGAGTGCCCGTCGAACGGCAATACGGGACACTTTGAAGCGCCCAGCCAAGGCCATCCTGGATGGCCAAGCGGTCGCCCTCGCGATAGACACCATCACCCGCCTGCCGCTCACAGAAGCCGGCAACATACAACAACGAGAAGAAGTACCCAGACCTGTGGCATTAACCGATATCGAAAGGCATGCCTCGCGGCTTCACGCTGCCTTGTGTATCTGTTGTTATATCATTAGAATCTCTACCGCGAGATCGTAGCAACTCTTTCAATCAACTGCCCCCAGAGCCATGTCCTTCGCTTCCCCTCTCCCAAAATCGCTGCGCGCCCTGCTGGCCGAGAATGCCCTCGTTGCCGCGCCAGGCACCTATGACGGCATGACCGCCCGCATGGTGGAACAGGCTGGGTTCACTGCGGCCTATATGACCGGCGCAGGCGTGTCTGCGTCGCGAGGGTTTCCTGATTTCGGGTTGCTGACGCTGACGGAGATGGCTCAGGCAGCGGGTATCGTCGCGCAATCAGTGTCGATCCCGGTCATCGCCGATGCCGACACGGGCTACGGCAACGAACTAAACGTGACGCGCACCGTGCGGGAATATGAACGGGCGGGCATCGCCGGTCTGCACATCGAAGACCAGGTCGCTCCCAAGCGCTGCGGCCATCTGGATGGCAAGGAGCTTGTCTCGCGGGAAGACTTCGTCGCCAAGATCCGTGCCGCGGTCGCTGCACGGCGGAGCCCGGACTTCGTCATCATTGCGCGCACCGATGCACGCGCGGTCGTCGGCCTCGACGAGGCCATCCAGCGAGCGAATGCAGCGCTGCGGGCGGGCGCCGACATGGCGTTCGTCGAGGCCGCACAGAGCATGGACGAATTGGCGTTGATCCCGCAGCGCGTCGAAGGCCCCTGCCTGTTGAACATCGTGCGAGGTGGCAAGACGCCAGACCTTTCGCTCCACACCGCGCAACAGATGGGATACCGGCTGGCGATCTTGCCCAGCTTGCTGATCGGCGCGGTCACCGACGCCTGCGATAACGCGCTCCGCACGCTACGAGAGACGCGGCGACCGCCCTCCTCCGCCAACGCGATGCCGGTATCCGAGCGCTTCCGCCGCTTCGGCGCCGACGAGTGGAACGCACTGCGTACGCGCTTCCGCCACGACACGGCCGAAACCGGCCAATGATCCTCGTACCGACCGGCACCGGGCGTGGAGAACCCAAAACCGACCCATGGAGACATCGATGCCCCTTCTTTCCGCAACCCTGGAGGGCGAGCAGATCGCCATCCCGTGCACGCTGATGCGCGGCGGGACCAGCAAGGGCCTGTACTTCAAGGCCGAAGACCTGCCACCGCCCGGCGAGCAGCGCGACGCCGTGCTCAAGGCACTGATGGGCAGCGAAGATCTGTTGCAACTCGACGGCCTGGGCGGGTCCCGCCTGGTGACGGCAAAGTTCGCCATCGTTGCGCGCTCCGCGCGTCCCGACGCCGATGTCGACTACACCTACGGCATCGTGCCGCCGGGCCGCGGCATTGTCATCTATACCAGCAACTGCGGGAACATTTCGGCGGGAGTCGGTCCATTTGCCATCGATAGCGGTCTCGTCCAGGCATCCGAGCCCGTTACCGCGGTGCGAATCTTCAATACCAATACCGCAAAGCTGCTGGTGGCCCACGTGCCCGTGTTGAACGGCCGCGCCAGGGTTCAGGGCGACCTGTCGATTCCGGGCGTTCCGGGGACGGGCGCCGAGATATTCATGGACTACCGTGCGACCACTGGCGCCAAGACCGGCCGCGTGCTGCCGACCGGCCGCACGCGCGACTGGATCCCGCTGGACGACGGCCGGCAGATGGAAGTGACCATCGGCGATGTCGCGAATCCGTGCGTGTTCCTGCGCGCAGCCGACGCCGGTTGCAGCGGCAGCGAGCTGCCCGATGACATCAACGCCAACGAAGCGCTGATCGCCACACTGCGCGAGCTGCGCGGCAAAGCGGCCGCCCTGCTCGGCTTCGCGCCGTCGTGGCGGGAAGCGGAAACGACATCACCGGCGCTGCCGTTGATCGTCATGGTCGCGCCCCCAGCCGACTACACCGATAGCCAAGGACGACCGCTCCACGAGGCCGACATGGATCTGCGCGCGCGCCTGGTGTTCTACAACAAGTGCCACGAGAGCATGGCCGGCACCGGCTCGATGTGCATGGCGGCGATGTCGCGCATTACCGGCACCGTGGTACACGAGGCGGCAAACAGGCCAGGCAGCAACACTGACGCAGCACTTTCCACCACATCGGACACCACCGCGCGGGACACGCTTCGCATCGGCCATCCGCTTGGCGCGATGGAAGTGGTGGTACGTGCCGCGCCGGGCGAGGACATCGCGTTCGAGCGGCTGGGCTTTCGCCGTACTGCACGGCGGCTGATGCAGGGGCTTGCCTATGTCCCGGCTACCGTCATGCGGCGGTGAAGACCGCCGCCCGCGCAAAAGACATACCCATTGGAGGGGACAACTCATGTTTGCTACCAACGCTGCCGATCAAGGGCAGAGCCTGACGGCCGCCCGGCAGATTGCGGCTTTTTCCAGCACCTTTGCGCCGCATCGACTCGAAGCGGAGGATATCGCGCTGTGCGGCCGATCTCTGGCCGACACCTATGGCGTGGCGGTGGCCGGCCGTCACGAGCACGCGCCGCGTGCCGCGCTACGCTATTTGCAGGATGCCGGGCTGCTGCTGGCGCCGCGCGATCATCGACCCGGCAGCGCCACACTGTGGGGCCTGGAGATGCGTGCCGCGCCGGAGATTGCCGCCTGGTGGAACGGCGTGGCCGGTCATGTGCTGGACTACGACGACGTGACCGTGCCGATGCGCGGACACCCCAGCGTCGTGCTGTGGCCCGCGTTGCTGGCCCTCGCGCAGGCGCGCGGCCTGCCCGGCGAGCGGCTGTCCTCCGCGTTCTGCGTCGGCATGGAGGTCATCTGCAAGCTCTCGCGGGGCATCGCGATGGAGCACTACGGCATCGGCTGGCACGCGACCGCCACGATCGGCACCCTCGGTGCCACCGTCGCCTGTGCCCGTCTACTCCGCCTCGATGCCGAGCAGACGGTGCATGCGATCGGCATCGCGGTCGCGCAAGCTGCGGGCTCACGCGAGAACGTCGGCACGGAGTCCAAGTCGTTCCAGGCCGGGCATGCCAACGGCGCCGCGGTCCGCGCCGCATCGTTGGCCTCGGCGGGCTTCGAGGCAGGCGCCGGTTCGGTGGACGGGCCGCATGGCTTCATGCGTCTGTATGCCGGCAACGCCGCCGGCCCGCGGCTTGACGACCTCGGCCAGGCACCGCTGGAGCTTCGCCGCAGCGGCTTGGACGTCAAGCAGTACCCGATGTGCTACGCCACCCACCGCGCGTTAGATGCCATCCTGGCGCTGCGGCGCGAGCACGGGCTTACCCTGCAAGACGTCGAGCGTGTCGACGTCCTGGCCAGTCCGGAATCGCTGGTGCCACTGGTGCATCCGTATCCCGTTACCGGGCTGCAAGGCAAGTTCAGCATGGCCTATGCCATGACTGCGGCGCTGGCCGATGGCGCGATCCGCCTGACCAGTTTCACGGATGAATCGGTGCTGCGGCCGGAGATCCAGCGGTTCCTGAAACAGGTCCATGCACATGAGACAGCGGACGCGGGCTCCGGGCGCTGGACAGAAGTCACGCTTGCGCTGCGCGATGGTCGCCGTGTGAGCCGCCGGGTCGAGATCCTGCACGGCTCGGCCAGCGATCCGCTAAGCGCAGACGAATTGATCGACAAGCTCGACGATTGCCTGCAATGGGGAAAGGCCGGACGGAACGGCCGCGCACTGCTGGAGACGTGCCTTTCCCACCACCGCCTGTCCACGCCGGCGCTGCTGGACCGGCTTCAAGCGCTTTCCACGGAGGAGACCCGATGACCGATTTGCATTATCCGATCGACCATGCTGTTGGCCACGCAAGCGGCGGCGCGCATGAACGCCCGCATGAACGCCTGCGTCGCCGCGTTGGCCACGCATTGGTACCCTCGCTGTTCGCGCTGGCGGCCATCTGCCCACCGGCCCTTGCCGCCTGGCCCGACCGTCCGATCAAGCTCGTTACCGGTTTTACGGCGGGCGGCGGGGCCGACGGCGTAGCGCGCGCGCTCGCCGACGCGCTCGGCCGCCGCCTTGGCCAGGCGGTGGTGGTGGAGAACCGTCCCGGCGCCGGCACGACGCTTGCGGCCGCGACGGTCGCCAGGGCGCCTGCCGATGGCTACAGCGTCATGCTGGTGACGACGACAAATACGATCTCGCCGGCAATGTACCGGAAACTCTCGTACAACCCCGCAAAGGACTTCACGCTGATCGGTTCCGTGGCACAAGGGCCAATGCTCATCGCCGTGTCCAGGCAATCCGGCATCAAGTCGCTGTCTGACCTAATCGCCGTGGCAAGGAAGTCGCCGGATGCGCTGAACTATGGCGCGGGCGGCGTTGGCACGACTCCGCACCTTGCCGCGCTGGTACTTCAGCGCGAAGCGGGCATCAAGATGACCCATATCCCCTACAAGGGAGGCAGCGAGACCGCAACCGCGCTGATCGGCGACCAGATTCAGGTCCAGTTCGGCACGCCGCCTGCGGTGGCGGCGATCGCCTCGCGCGCCAATGTGCTGGCAGTGACTTCGGCCAAGCGCACCGCCCTCGTTCCCAACGTGCCGGCGGTCTCCGAAACGGTGAAAGGCTACGACGTCGTGAGCTGGTATGGCATTGGTGGACCCGCAGGGCTGCCGGCGGAGGTGGTAAACACGATGTCGGCAGCGCTGCGCGATGCGCTGGGCGACGAACAGGTGCGCAAGCACCTGACC
>MTEU01003288.1_pt2 | contig 10650 bp, 6 predicted proteins | sample 1042701 | NCBI WGS metagenome assembly MTEU01 (sample SAMN06185813, study PRJNA358809) | soil metagenome | isolation source: naturally attenuated soil | place: India | collected 2015-05-23
GGTAATTTATAAAAATGAAATAATTTAGTGTTTTTAAACTAACCGAACTTTTAAAAGTCCAAAATTAATATCTAATAAAGAGAAGCCAATTATGAATCTATCTTTAATGGCTTCTTTTTTATGTATTGCAAACTATGAATTTTTAAATATTCAGTGATGGAAAGCTTATGGGCTCGCATAGTAAAGAAATCGTATTTTAGTCTCTAACTCTAGAAGAAATTTACCCTACTATTTTAGATTTATCTATGAAGGTTCACTAGTCTTTGGTCGATATAAAGGATATGAGCAAATGATATTTGTACGTATCAAAATACATAAACGAAAGGAAGAGTGGAATGGATAAATCTAAAATCCAAAAAGTAAATAAAGCCTTGATTGCAACAGTATTTGCTTCAAGTGGGATTGCTGCAGTAGTATCACCACCAAAAGCAGCAGCGGCTACTTCTCCCTTTACGGATATTAACCAATACTCGGATAATTATAATGAAATATTAAAACTATATTCTCAGGGCGTAATGAGCGGTTTTGCGGATAATACTTTCCGTCCTGATGTCAGTGTAACTCGTGGAGAGGCAGCGAAAATGCTGGCAACTGCGTTAAAATTGGATACAAAAAATATCCAAGATCCTTACTATAAGGATGTTCCAAAGGGCAATCAATATTATAAATACGTAGCGGCATTGCAAAATGCAGGTATTATGTCGGGCTATTCAAATGGCATGTTTATGCCGAATGAAGTGTTGACTAGAGGGGAACTAGCCAAAATGGTTGTAGTTGGATTCCATCTAGAGGTATCCCCTACGTACAATAATATTTTCAAAGATGTGAATAGCAAAACAAACAATGCCATCTATATTCAAACTTTAATCGATTTGAATATTACAAAGGGCACAACTCCTGTTACATTTTCTCCATTTGATCCTGTTACTCGCGGACAGTTTGCTTCGTTTGTAGTGGGTTCACAAGAGAAGAAAAATAATGAAACATCTTACAAAATCACAAATGTGGATGATGACGCAGTTTATATAAATGGCCAGTCATATACAATTCCAGAGAGTCTTGCTCATATTTTTAACGAATATAATGCTCCGGTGTTAAAAGGTGCATTCATTGAGGGAGATTTATCGAGTAAGGGAATTCGCTCCATTTCAAAATTGACCCTTAATGCAAGTGGGACAAGCACACGTTCTCTAGATTTTGATGGAAATTACGGTTCTTTTGGTGCAACGATTGTAGTAAATGGTAATTATATAGAATTCTCGAATATGACGCTGACAGGGACAATGTTTGTCAACGAAACCGTTCGCCCACCATTGCATTTAGGGGCTACTTACAATCAACCATTAGCTCTTGGTCGTGTGGCAAGTAACAATATTTCATTTATTAATTGGTCAAACCCAGATAACAATAAAGGCGATGATTCGTCAAATAACAATTCGAACGATCTTCAAAATTGGACAAAACCAAATACTGAAAATGACAAGCCTTTTGTTAACTGGTCTAAAGAAAAAGAGGAAATGAAAAATGTTGAGAAGTATTTAGAGTTCTATAACAGCAGTGTTTCTCGGCTAGTAGTTTCTCAAACTGGTACAAAAATTGAAACAAATACAAAACTACCACGTGTAGACATCATTGGGAATGTCCGAGAGTTTGAAATTCAAGGCAATATTGGCACGTTAAATTTAAATACTGAAACAAAGCTTACAATTTATGGTTCAGGAAATATCGATTGGATCAATTACAATAGCTACACAGATCTAGAGCTGTATATTGATGGACGAATTGGCACATTATTTGTTGATAATTCATATGGCAAAATTGATATTGGAGATTATACGTATATTGATAAGGTCATCTTACCTAAGGATGGATCACCAAATAATATCTTCGACGATTTCCTCGATGATAAAGATAATATAGGCAATATTACTGATCCAGATGGCAAACCAATTGATAAAGAGGAAAATGAGAATCAAAATCCTGATGATAAAACAAAACCAATCATTAGTATTACGAATGTAAAAGTCCTAAATGGTAGCGAAATTCAAGCAGATTTCACTTCTGATGAAGTCGGTACGTACTATTATATTGTGCGTGAAAAGGGCGCAGAGGCACCAAATAAAAGTGAAATGGTTAACCGTCTCTCAAATAAGAACGTAGCACATGGAACTGCGGCAGCCATCAAAGGAACAAACTCAATTAAGGTTTCTAATTTAGGTGAGAAAAAAGAATATGTTATCTACATCATGGTTGTGGATGGCTCGAAAAATGCATCGGACATAGTTTCTCAAGAGTTCCAAATGAAAGATGCTTCACCACCAGTAGTGAAATCCCTCCAAGTTACGCCATTACATGGAGGAACACGTGCTGAATTTACTTTTACAGCCAGTGAACCAGGAGACTATTACTATTATATACGTAAGAAAACAACAGCAACTGATCCAACAACGGCTGACATCGTTGCTAACCCAACAGGAAAAGGCGAAGCAAAAGCTGGTGAACTTGGCATAAAAGGCATTCTAACGGGATTAGATGCAGAAACAGAATATCAGCTTTACGTTGTGATGAAAGATAATTCAGGTAACTTTTCGATAGACCCTCCTGCGGTAAAAGATTTTAAAACTGGTGCGCTTGATAGTGTTCATCCATATGTAGAACAAGGAAAGTTAGTAAGGAAAAGCAATAATCAGTTTGAACTTACTGTTAGTGAAGCATTAGATCCAGAAAGTGCGAACGATATTAACAATTATTTATTAACGGGTACAGTTATTGTTAACGTAACTGGAGAAAAAGGAATCAAACCATCAGCTGTAGAGTATAAAGCAGGAGATAAAAAAGTTTTATTAACAATACCATCTGATACGGGGTTTGTTAATGGTGATACGTTGCGTGTAACAGTATTACCAGGTGTTAAAGATTTAGCGGATAATGCGTTTGAAAATACTGGCACAGTGAAGCCAGGTGACCCGGTTCGTAACTATGCTGAGTATAAACATGAAGACACTGTGGAACCAAAGATAACAATAAAAGATCCAGTGAATAAAGCGGATGAATCTGATGGTTTCCGTAGAGCTGAAATCGAATTTGAGCCTAATAAAGCGGGAACGTATTACTATATGATACTACCTAATACAGTAATAGATAATGGCGAAACGAAGACCTTCCAACAATATTTAACAGATCATAAAATTACTGAACGAGATTTCATTAATGAATTTGCAGGTGACACTGGTAAATCTGGTTATTTCCAAATTGGTGGAAAAGATATATATATTCAACGTGGCTCAGGGACAGCAGATTTAGAAACAGCTACGCAAAAATTCCCTGTATCTGTGGAACAAAATAAACTCGATCCGTTTAATAGCTATTCTATTTACATGGTACTAAGAGATCGTGGAGGAGAACTTTCTAAAATCGCAGGTCCTAAGACAGTATTCGAAGATACTAAGGCACCTTTAATTCGTAATTTAGAGATTAAGCCAAAAGAGAATGATGATACAAAAGCAACTATTAGCTTTGAGACAAATGAAACAGCAAAAGTTCATTACTGGTTTGTGGAAAAAAGAATTAAAGATAAGGATGGTATATTAATTGATAATCCTGATGCTAATTTAACCGCTCCAGCAGATGAAAAATATTTAGAAACAAAACTCAAAAGTAGTCCATCTGTTGAAAAGATTGGAAAAGGTCTGTCAGGGACGGTTGATGCCAGAGGCGTTACTTTAAAGCCACATACTGAATATGTGGTTTATGTTGGAGCAGAGGACACACCTGGAAACTTTACAATTTATAAAGCTAATGTTCCATATAATGATCACGATAGAACTTCAACAGGATTAATGAAACAAGATTTCTACTCTGATGGAACACCACCAAGCATTGGCATGGTTTCCCCATTGGATAACAAATATTATCCAGGTCTTATTTATCGTAACAGCGACGATACATTTACCATTACTTTTAGTGAAACAATTATGCGTGATGAAAATGGTAAGTCTAAACTTGTAAGTACAGGTGATACAGTTGTTGTTAATTTAGCAGATATTATGACGATTACGACAAAAGATTCCAATGGTAATGAGATTGATGTGACAGCTAAATATGCCCCTGTTACTTATACTACTGGAACAGATACAACGAAAGCTAGTAAGCTCATTATTAAATCGAAAACATCTAATGACGCAAATCAAACAATAACAGTTACAATGAAAGATAGTACTCGAGACTTTGTGATTCCAGGCTATGAAGGCCATAAGTTCGTTGATAAGGCACAATACTTATACAGAACATTGGATGCGAAGTTTATGGAAATTAAACTCGGCTACCTGAATACATCGGGTGACGATAGAAAAGTTCAAGCGACATTTGATTTACTAGGTTCTGCTCAACAATTCTATGAGAATGGCGAATCACTGAAGTACTATTATTTATCCGATACTGCAGGAACAAATGAAACAGTTATTGCTAATAGAACACCTTCACAAGTGATTCAAGCGGTTGTACATGGTACAGACAGTTCTTTAGCAAAGGGAACAGGAACAGTTGCTACTAATGTTGCTCGTGTTACAAAAGAACTAACACATCCAGCCAAATTCTTCAACGGAGACTGGGTGACAATTGTATTAGAAGACAAGTATGGTAATTTCCATAAGTTCTATGCAAAGGTTGGTTATAAAGACCCTTCAATACAATAATTATTAAAAAACCAAGTAGATTTATACAAGTCTACTTGGTTTTTGTTTATTATTAATTTCTCTTTATTTCCTTGAGTTAGAATCCAAAAACCGTGGAAGGCGGCCAAGCATACAAGGTAGGACACTCACATGGTCCTCCTCATCAAACTTCACATAATTAGTATGAATGTTTTGGTCGCTTAAATGCTTCAGTCGTTCAGCCGCTAGATCAGCTCCCTCTAACATATCTGGCAACTCGTTAGCACCTATTGTGAGTAAGAGATTGATAGCATGCTGACCGTTCCAATCATCAAAACATCTGTCTATTACTTTTAGTACTGCATTGTCAGCCCACCAAACAGAGGGACTGCCAGCTACAATGTGACTGAATAAGTGAGGTTTTGCACATAAAGCATATAGTGTGAAAAGACCGCCTAAGGAATGACCAACAATCGCTTGCTTCTTTTTATTGATAGGCCATTCCTTTGCTATAGCAGGCATGAGCTCATGTTCAATAAAATCTAAGAACTCATTAGCTTTGCCATTTGGAGGCCAAGGCGTTCCATCTGGACGTGGTGGCAGATGTTCTTTGGTAACAGGTAGTGTAAAATCGAGACAGCGTCGCTCCATATCAAAAGGTTCCTTTGAGGGATAACCGATGCCAATAACAAGAATAGGATCATAGCCTTTTGGTTTACGTGTTTGTAATTTCACTGCCTCTGCAAGTGTTGGAAAAAGGGCGTCCCCATCTAAGGCGTAGATGACAGTATAACCATCTGCTGGTGGTTCATCTGTTGGGCTTGCAATTAAAATGCGATAATCTAGCTGTTGACGAGATGTCATGGCAACTTCAAAGTAGTTTTCTGATGTATAAGGTTTCTTTGTCATTGTTATCATGGCGCTAAAAACTCCAATACATCTTCTATCACTTTTCCTTGAGCATGAATACCGCCATTTAGCCAGTAATCCGCGGATGTCTCAAATACTTGATTGTTTTTGAAGGCTGCTGTACTTTGCCAAATTTTACTGTTCTTCAACTCATTTAAAAATTCATCCCCAAGATTACCATCATTGATTAGGAAAATATAATCGGCATCCAGTTCAGGTAGAATCTCCAATGATACTTCGAAGGCACCATTTTTCACGTAGCTGCTTTGTTCAAATCCTAATTCATGTGTTAAGACATACCCACTAAAATACTCATCTGTCATGAAAAACATACCTTTTGCATTAAAGCGAATTAACGCAATTTTTTTACCCTCTGTTATAGAGGATAGCTTTGTTTTTGCTACATCTACTTTTTCTTGATAATCCTGTATGGCTTGCTCAGCCTTGTCTGTTTCATCAAGTAGTTGCCCTAAAACTTTAATAGAGCCTTCTAAATCACTTGCAGCATTATTAAAAACATAGGTTGGTGCGATTTTTGCATATTTTTCATAGGTGCCATTTTCCACATAAAATGAATTGTGCAAAATAATTAAGTCTGGTTTATCTGCCATAATGGCTTCGGCTGATGGGGGACCGCTTGCAAAGCTAATTTCTGGTATACCCTGTAGCTGATCTTGTAAATAAAGCTGTGGCTTAACACCATTAGACCATTGCATAGTAGGCTTGATACCAAGAGCTAGTAAAGAATCCTCCATGACAGGTGCAAAAATTTTAGTAGGCTTAGCTGGTAGTGTTACCTCATTACCAACCTCATCTTTTAGTGTTAATGGATAAATACTTTGCTCCTTTGTACTTTCTGAGGATGCCTGCAATTCTACCTGTTCCACTTTATTGCTTGATTGGGTATTGCAGGCGGAAAGTATGCCGATAGTAAGCAAAAACATCGCTGATAAATAGGCAGATTTTATAATTGTATGACATTGAATAGGACAATTTTGTTTCATTGTTCATCAAAGTCTCCTTCCAGTGATAATCATTCTCAAATGGAATTATAAATCACTGTCTGATACGTTACCATGGACGGGGACAGGAAAAGGATTTGGATTTTTTCCGGTTAGCATAAGTAACATTTCATCTAGCATTCGGTTTATAGCAATAGCTGAGTATTCGAACCAAGGATTCGAAGGTAAAACATAGACATGTCCATTTTTTACAGCACGGAGCTCTTTCCAACGATCAAGGTATTGTAGAGTAAGCCAATAATTTCGGGTTGGTGAATCGGGACAAATGATAAATAGCAAACGGTCAGGGTCTATATTTACTAGCTGATCAAGTGTAATATGCTCATTATATGTTTGTTGGTGAGTATCGACAGAGCGAAGCTGTAAATCTGTATACAGTACATCCTGAATCCCTTTATTACAATACATAAATAATTGATCACCGCATAAACGAAGAACAGCAAACGTATCATTTTCAGCAACTTGATTAATTTCTAATCTCGCCTGTAATACCTTTTGTTCATATGTTTGAATGAAGTGCTCACCTACGCTTTGCTTTTTAACAGCTACAGCTATTTCTCTCAGCTGTGTTCGCCAATCCTTCGCTTGTATAAAGACACTTTTGATGCCAATAGTTTGAAGCCAATTAAGCATGGAGAGGGAGGGTTCCTCTTGAAAAATATGAATATCTGGCTTAGCGGAGGCTAATTTTTTGAAGTTATCCTCTGATTCTGTATCAAATATATTAACATGCACGGGAATTTTCTCTTGATAATGATTGTAATAATAAGGACTCCATTTAGCATTCAGCGGAGCCGCAACTGGTATGATACCAAGCGCTAATAAATTTCCAGTAGCGGAGACGGAAAAAGTAGAAATACGCTGGCGAGCCATCTCACTATAAGCAGAAGGTGAAATCCCAACTTCCTTTTTAAATTTTCGGCTAAAATAAAATTCGTCACTGTAACCTACTTTTCTAGCAATCTCACGAAGTAATAAATCGGTATCACGCAGTAATTGCTTGGCATGTCCGATACGTAGCGCCGTTAAATAATCTGTGGCACTTTGACCGAATGCCTTTTTAAATGCCTCTCCAAAGTAACTGGAACTCAGACCCGAAATGAGTGCTAGATGTTTAATCGTGAGAGGTTGATGATGGTTTTTAGCAATATAATCTCGAATATCCTTTAATGATATTTGAGTTGTCGTATCTGTTATACTTCCCTTTTTCATATAAATGTCACCCCTTATTATAAGTATGAGAATTACTTGGCAGTAACCAATAGTTTTGGTAATGCACCGAGTAACTTCTCTCTTGTAAAGGCATCTCCGTAATTCCACTTTGTTGCATCCACTAAATAAGCATGGTTAGTTTGTACAGCAGGAAGTCCTTTCCACATATCGCTATTAATCAATTCCATCGTAGCCATTTGCGATTCGGGTTTATCAGATAACAACATAAAGATACGGTCACCAGCATACTGAGGTAAGTGATCTATTGGTATTTCTCTATACCCTTCGCCTGCTTGAAGTAGCTTTTTGACTTGTGGGTGAGGTTGAAAACCATCTGGATGAAAAAGAGCAGGGGATAGACCTGTACAGCCCATAATAAAAAGGCGTTTGCCATGATCAAAAGTCAAAACAGATGCTGTTTCGCCAGGCTCTATCACTGTTTGTAGCTGCTGCCACATAGTATTTTCTTGGATTTTAAAATATTCTAGCCAATCTTCTGCACGCTGTTGTTGGCTAAGCCACTGCCCTAATAAAAGAACGCGTTCCTCCAATGAATCCCAGGAATTTAGGGTAACTGTTGGTGCAATAGAAGATAGTGCTTGATATTGCTGCTCGTCATTATTTGTAAAGATAATTAAATCAGGGTTCAGCTTCGAAGATTTTTCAAGATTGATTGGAAAGGCAACATCTTGAATATAAGGAACATGGTTTTTATAGAAGGATTTACTAATAGAGTTTTTGTTACCACCTATTGGCTGCACATCAAAAATCAACATATCCCCAAACGTTTCTCCATGATAAATAACACGATGCGGTGAACGAGGAATGGCTACCTCGTGTCCTGTCCAATCTTTTACAACAGTTTTTTGTTTATATTGTCGTGCAAACTGTTTTGGAGGTATTCCAATTACCTGTCGGAAGCGGCGATTAAAATAATATTCATCATCAAATCCCACTTGCTGCGCAATATCTTTTAATGGCTCATTTGTTTGTAGTAATAATTCCTTGGCATTTGTAAGACGTAAATCTGTAATATAATCAAGCGGTTTCTTCCCAGTTAAGGTTTGGAAGATCGTACTATATTGCCATTGAGCTATACGAGCGAGTTCCGCTAGCTTTTTCACTGTTAAAGGCTGTTGAAAATAGTTATGTATATAGTCGATAGTTTCTTCAACCGCCTTTGTCATTGTCAACTGGTAGTTCATATGAAGCTGATGTTCAAATAATAAATTTAAGAGTTCATACAAGACTCCTTGTTGTTTAAGAAAATCCAATTTAGGATTTAAATTATACAGATCTTCGCTAAGACGAATTAATCGTGTATACGGATAAATTGTATATTCCACTTCATCAGAAAAAATAGATCCTAGATGTGGGGAAGGGTGCTTATGTTTTAGCTGAAAGGCTGAAAAGGCAATTTTATAGAAACGGTAACCATGATTTATATCCGATAAATCAATCATAGAATGGGGCTGAACAAGAAAAATTTTTCCTTTCGTCACCAAATAGGGTATATCATCAATCGTTAATGTCCCACAGCCATTTGTAAAAAGTATCATCGTATGATGAGAAGTCGAGATAAACGGATAGCTCTGCGAAATACAGTCAATATCTTCTAAATGAAATAGTAAATCATTGTTAATAGAAGCTGATTTATTGTCTTCCATCTGTTCACTTCCTTAGTAAATGAAAATGATTATCAATTAACTGTATTGTATAAAAAGTAAAGAGACATTTCAACAAAGATGAAATGTCTCTTGTTAGTTATTTTTTTAACATAGTAGGTAATTGTGATAACAGCCATTCTCTTGTTGAGGCATCGCTATCACTTTTTTCAATATCAAATGTGTAGACATGACCGTTCTTCACTGCCGGTAGGTTCTTCCAAATTGGACTTTCCATCATTTCTTTTGTCGATTGTTTTGCTTCATCATCGACTGGTGTGAGGATGAAAATTCGATCACCAGCATATTCAGGAAGAAGTTCTGTGGAGATTTCAGCAAAGCCTGTTCCATCATCAAGAATTTTTTGTATGTTGTCGCCAGGCTTAAGCACATTTGAATCGTATAAAACTTGAGAAAGTCCAGCACGTGCCATGACAAATAATCGATCTCCTGGATAATATGTTAAAACCGATGCCGTTTCATCTGGTTTAATGATGTCATCAGCTACAAGCGACTCCCACATTTTATCCGCTTTTTCTGTATAAGCATCCATCCATTGAGTTGCTTCTTCTTTTTTATTAAGTATATCGCCCAGCTCTGTTAAACGTTGGTTTAAGGGTGCAAAAGTATCAAACACGATAGTAGGGGCGATTTTAGAAAGCTGTGAATATGTTTTTTCATCTGAAGTACCAATAATGATAAGATCAGGCTTTAATGACAATGTTTTTTCCACATTAATAGGAAAACCAACGTCCTCCACATCTTTTACGCGATCTTCCCAAGCGTAATTTGTAATCCAAGAGAAGCCAGCACCAACTGTTTTGATATTCAATGCAAGTAAATCACCGTATCCTTCTCCATGATAAACCACTCTCTCAGGATCTACAGGAATTTCAACCTCATGACCTAAATAATCCTTATAAACACGAGTGGTTGATGCTGATGTTGTTGTCTCTTCCTTCTTCGTTTCTTCATTGGTAGAACCACAAGCAGCTAGTATGATACTAACCAGTAATAATAGGCTATAAATGAGCATATGTCGCTTTAATTTTTTCATGTCTCTTCCTCCGTAAATGATAATCATTATCGATATAGGTTAGCATAAATTAGTCAATGGCCTAGAACAATGGATAAAATGAAAAAGGGCCATTAAGGTTTATCCAAAAATCTAACTGTAACTTTAAAATAAAA
>MTEU01001333.1_pt2 | contig 10646 bp, 11 predicted proteins | sample 1042701 | NCBI WGS metagenome assembly MTEU01 (sample SAMN06185813, study PRJNA358809) | soil metagenome | isolation source: naturally attenuated soil | place: India | collected 2015-05-23
CGTGCGGCCCGCGTCGAGCGGCGCGGTGCGGGCCGCGATGAAGTCGCGCTGCCAGTCGCCGTCGGCCTTGCCGAAAGCCGGCGAGGTGCCCGACAGCACCATGCCGTCGATCGTCTCGGGCATCGCCGCACAGGCCTGCTGCGCGACCATGCCGCCCATGCTGTGGCCGAGCAGCACCACGCGGCGGCCGGCATCGCGCTCCGCTTGCAGCACCGGCGCCAGCGCGGCGGCGAGGCCGGCGAAGTCGTACGGGGCTATCGTCGCGCTGTCGCCGTAGCCGGGCATGTCCCAGGCGACCGCGCGATAGCCGGCGTCGCCGAGCGCGTCGAACTGCGCGGGCCACGCCGCCTTGCCGCCGCCGATGCCATGCAGCATCACGACCGCGACGGGACCGTCGCCGCGGACCAGCGTGGCGATGCCGTTGGCGTGGCGGATCGTGGCATCGCGATCGGCGTCGCGGCGAGAGTCAGGCTGGGACATCGAAGCTCCTGTCTTGGAACGGGTAGGCAAATCGGCGGATAGACCGGTCACCCCGGCATGGCCGCCAGCCGGCCCTGCTCGACCTCGGCCACGCCATCGAGCGTCACCGTGCAGCCGCGCAGCGGCAGATCGAAATGGCCGAGCGTATGGCGGCCGGCCACTTCGTTGGCGCCGGTGGAATAGAGGAAATTGCCGGCGAACGCGCGCAGCTCGGTGCCGTTGCAATCGCGCCGGTCGTAGAAGGTCAGCGCGTCCCAGCGCGCCTGCGGGTTCATGCCCCAGCCGACATGCGAGACCGCGTAGGCGGCGCGCGTGCCCTCCTTGTCGGCCCAGGCCGCGTAGTAGCCGCGCATCATGTCGGCATCGACGCCGTTGCCCTCGATGCCGACGATGTAATCGTGCTCGACATGGCAGACCACGGTGTCGCGCAGATAGGTCTTGAAGGTCAGGTTGACGTCGCCCGGCGCCAGCACCAGCGTGCCGTTGACCTGTCCGGTGGCGGGGAACGCCAGGCACAGCCCGCCCGGCCAGTGCGCGACCTGGCCCGGCTTGTTGCAATAGCCCCAGACTCCACCCACGCGCGCGCCGGCCAGGCCGATGCGCAGGTCCGTGCCGGCGCCGGAGCTCACGCGCATCCCGGATGCACCGCGCAGCCGCCGCATCGCCGCGCGCACGCCGGTCTCCAGCGCGGGATCCGGCAGGCAGCGTTCGAGGATCTCGGGATGTTCGTTGCTGATCATCAGCAGCCGCGGCACGACGCCGTCGGCGCCCCGCAGGATCCGCGGCAGTTCCGGCGCGTGCAGCAGGCCTTCGACGGTGCAGTCCAGCACCACATGGCAGCGCGACAGCGCGGCAACGACCGGTTCCAGTTGCTGCAGCGCGTCGCTGGCGCCGGTCGAGCGCACTGGCGCCGGCGCCTGCAGCGCCGGGGTCGGCACGCGCACACGGATCGGCGTCGCGCCCAGCGCCTGCACGGCCAGCTCGGCCAAGTCCACGATGACTTGTCGGGATTGCGACTCCGATACAATGCCGACAACTTCACCCGCGGAAAGCGCGCACAGTTCCAGCGTCCGCCGGAAGGCCGCCAGCCAGCGGTGTTCGATCTGCTCGACGAGCATGACGCTCCTCCTCTGCTGCTTCTGCTGCTGATTGGGGCCGGGCCCGCCCCTCGATGCGTTCCGCGGCATCGCAGCAAAGTCCCGCCTTGCCGTTTGCGATCCCGCGCCCCGATTGGATTGCTTGTGTTTCTTCGCTGGGGTTTCTTCGCTTGTGTTTCTTCGCTTGTGATTCTGCGTTCTGCGACAAATAATATATGAAATTTCATGGAAATCAGCGGTACCCGACCTATGGGATTTCCCGACGCCAACCCGCCTGACGGGGACCCGACGCCTTACGGCCAAGCCGCCGCGCCGGACTTCGACGCGATGCATTTCCGCCGCGCGCTGTCGCAGTTCGCCACCGGAGTGACGGTCATCACCACGCGCGCGATGCGCGAATCGCCGGCCGATCCGCCGTTCGTCGGCATCACCGCCAGCTCGTTCAATTCGGTTTCGCTCGATCCGCCGCTGGTGCTGTGGAGCATGGCGACCCGCGCCAACAGCCTGCCGATGTTCCGCGGCGGCTCGCACTACATCATCAACGTGCTGGCCGCGACGCAGCTGGACCTGTGCCAGCGCTTCGCCACGCTCAAGGGCGACCGCTTCGCCGGCGTCGATTACCGGTTGTCGGCGACCGGCCTGCCGATCCTGGCCAATGCGCTGGCCTGGTTCGAATGCCACAACCGCAGCCGCTACGACGAGGGCGATCACGTGATCTTCGTCGGCGAGGTCGAGCGCTGCGGCATCCATGGCAGCGGCGGCCTGCCGCTGGTGTTCCAGGGCGGCGAGTTCTCCACCACCAGCCCGCTGCGCGACTGAACGCGCGCGCTTCTCCACGAGGCCGGCCCAACGTGACCATGCCCTTCGTCGACGGATATCTGCCCTATCTGCTGGCGCGCGCCAGCCATCTGGTATCGGGGGAATTCCACCGCAAGGTCGAGGCGGCGGGCCTGAGCGTGCCGGAGTGGCGCGTGCTGGCGACGCTGGCCGACCGCGACGTCTGCACGGTCGGCGCGCTGGCCGATATCACGCTGACCAAGCAGCCCACGCTGACCAAGCTGCTGGACCGCATGACCGCCGACGGCCTGGTCGAGCGACGCCGCGAAGGCGCACCTGATCGGCGCCAGGCGCTGGTGTCGATCACCGAGCGCGGCCGCGAACGGGCCCGGCCGCTGCTAGTCCAGGCGGCCGAACACGAGGCCCAGGTACTGGCCGCGTTCGGCGCCAGCCAGGGCGACCAGCTGAAGGAAACGCTGCGCCGGCTGATCGCGCTGCACGCGCGGCGGTAGGCAGCGCCAGGCAGGCGGCGCTCTCCTCGCCGGCCGCCTGCTAGCCCGGCGCGCCGGGCTGCACCAGCGCCAACGGCGAACCCTCGGTCTTGATCCGCTGCAGCACGATGTTCGAGCGGATATCCATCACGCCCGGCGTCCGATAGAGCCGGTTCACGATGAAGTCGGAGTAGTGCTTCAGGTTGCGCGCCTGCACGCGCAGGATGTAGTTGCTGTCCCCGGTGATCACATAGGCCGACAGCACCTCGGGCCACGACTGCACCGCCGCGTTGAAGGTGTCGTGCCATCCCTCGACCGCCGGCCGCATCGACACCTGCACGATCGCCTCCAGCTCCAGCCCCAGCCGCTCGGCGTCGAACCAGGCGCGATAGCCGCCAATCACGCCACTTTCTTCGAGCAGCCGCACCCGCCGCAGGCAGGCCGACGGCGACAGCGCCACGCGCTCGGCCAGGTCCTGGTTGCTGATGCGGCCGTTCTGCTGCAGGCAGGTCAGGATGCGAAGATCGATCGGGTCGAGGGTCATGTCGAAGATTCTTTCGATGAACAGCCAATAAATCGAATTCTATGCGAAATACTGGCGCGTCTGCCGTTGAAATAGCAAGCCTCTTTCCCGAAATCTTGACTATCATGCCGGGAGCGGCGCGACCGCCGAGTGGCAGCGAATCACTGCCGCGAACCGCTGCCGTATTCCTTCCATCCCCGCGCCGAGGCGCCAGCCCCATGTCCGACGGTTTTTCCGCTTCCTCGCCCTCGCCCACGGCGCGCAGCCTGTGGGACATCAGCCCGCCGCTGTCGCCGGCGACGCCGGTATGGCCGGGCGACACGCCGTTCCAGCAGCAAGCTGCCTGGCAGATGGACGAGCACTGCCCGGTCAATGTCGGCCGCATCACGCTATCGCCGCACACCGGCGCGCATGCCGACGCGCCGCTGCACTACGCGGCCGACGGCGCGCCGATCGGCGAGGTCGATCTGGACCCGTACCTGGGCCCGTGCCGCGTGATCCATTGCATCGGCGCCGCGCCGCTGGTCCGGCCGGAGCAGGTCGCGGGCGCGCTGGCGGGCGCACCGCCGCGCGTGCTGCTGCGGACCTACCGCAGCGCGCCGCTGGCCGAATGGGACCCCGACTTCTGCGCGGTGGCGCCGGAAACGATCGCGCTGCTGGCCGAACACGGCGTGCGGCTGATCGGCATCGACACGCCGTCGCTCGACCCGCAGCAGTCCAAGACCATGGACGCGCATCGGATGGTGCGCCGGCATCGGATGGCGATTCTCGAAGGACTGGTGCTCGACGCCGTCGCGCCCGGCGACTACGAACTGATCGCGCTGCCGCTGCGCTTTGCCGGACTCGACGCGAGCCCGGTGCGGGCGGTGCTGCGCAGCCTGGGCTGAGCGGCGACCGGCCCGGCATCCCGGCATTGACAGCGATCGCCCCCGACGGCGATCGACAACCCTCATCAAGGAACCCATGACCGCAACTACCCGCGAGCACTGCCTGTCGCTGGACCGGCAAGACCCCTTGCGCCCGCTGCGCGACGCCTTCGCGCTGCCCGACGGCGTGATCTATCTGGACGGCAATTCGCTGGGCGCCCGCCCGCGCGCGGCCTCGGCCCGCGCCGCCCAGGTGGTCGAGCAGGAATGGGGCGAAGGCCTGATCCGCAGCTGGAATACCGCCGGCTGGTTCGAGCTGCCGCAGCGCCTGGGCAATCTGCTGGCCCCGCTGGTCGGCGCCGGCCCGGACGAGGTCGTCGTCACCGACACCACCTCGGTCAACCTGTTCAAGGTGCTGGCCGCCGCGCTGCGCGTGCAGGGCCTGCGCGCGCCGGGCCGCAAGGTCATCGTCTCCGAGCGCAGCAACTTCCCGACCGACCTCTATATCGCCCAGGGCCTGGCCGATCTGCTGCAGCAGGGCTATTCGCTGCGACTGGTCGACAGCCCCGACGAGATCGACGCCGCGGTGCGCGACGATACCGCGGTGCTGATGCTGACCCACGTCAACTACAAGACCGGCGAGATGCTGGACATGGCGGCACTGACCGAGCTGGCGCATGCGCGCGGCGCGCTGACGGTCTGGGATCTGGCGCATTCGGCGGGCGCGGTGCCGGTCGCGCTGCGCGAGTCCGGCGCCGACTACGCGGTCGGCTGCACCTACAAGTACCTGAACGGCGGCCCCGGTTCGCCGGCCTTCCTGTGGGTCGCGCCGGCGCTGCGCGACGCGTTCTGGCAGCCGCTGTCGGGCTGGTGGGGCCACGCCGCGCCGTTCGCGATGGAGCCCGACTATCGCCCGCGCAGCGGCGTCTCGCGCTTCCTGTGCGGCACGCAGCCGATGACCTCGCTGGCGATAGTCGAATGCGGGCTGGAGATCTTCGCCCGCACCGACATGCAGGCGCTGCGCGCCAAGTCGCTGCAGCTGACCGACCTGTTCATCGCGCTGGTGGAAGCGCGCTGCGGCCACCATCCGCTGACGCTGGTCACGCCGCGCGAGCACGCGCGCCGCGGCAGCCAGGTCAGCTTCGCCCATCCGCAGGGCTATGCCGTGATGCAGGCGCTGATCGAGCGCGGCGTGATCGGCGACTACCGCGAGCCCCAGATCATCCGCTTCGGCTTCACGCCGCTCTACACTGGTTTTGCGGACGTCTGGGATGCGGTGGAGGTGCTGCGCGACGTGCTCGACAGCGGTGCCTACGAAGCGGCGCGCTTCCAGACGCGCACGGCGGTGACCTGAGCAGCGAGCGAACGAGATGACCATGCAATCCGATAACACCAGGGCCGGACACGGCGGCTGCCCGATGTCCGGCGCGGCGCCCCGCTCCGGCGAGGCTTCCGGCGAGGGCGATTGGCACGGCGCCCAGCTCGACATGCGCCAGCAGATGAGCTACGGCGACTATCTGGCGCTGGACCAGATCCTGAACGCCCAGCATCCGCTGTCGCCCGATCACAACGAGATGCTGTTCATCGTCCAGCATCAGACCACCGAGCTGTGGATGAAGCTGATGCTGCATGAGCTGCGCGCCGCGCGCGAGGCGGTGCGGCGCGACGACCTGCCGCCGGCGTTCAAGATGCTGACGCGGGTGTCGCGCATCATGGACCAGCTGGTGCAGGCCTGGAACGTGCTGGCGACGATGACGCCGCCGGAGTATTCGGCGATGCGGCCCTATCTGGGGATGTCGTCCGGCTTCCAGTCGTTCCAGTACCGCGAGATCGAATTCATCCTCGGCAACAAGAACGCGGCAATGCTGCGCCCGCATGCGCACCGCCCGCAGCACCATGCGCTGGTCGAGGAGGCGCTGCGCACGCCGTCGTTGTACGACGAGGCGATCCGGCTGATGGCGCGGCGCGGCTTTCCGATCGATGCGGCCTGTCTCGAGCGCGACTGGACCGAGCCGGCCGGCTACAACGCCTCGGTCGAGGCGGCGTGGCTGGAGGTCTATCGCCAGCCCGAGGCGCACTGGGAGCTGTACGAGCTCGGCGAAAAGTTCGTCGATCTGGAGGATGCCTTCCGCCAATGGCGCTTCCGCCATGTCACCACGGTCGAACGCGTGATCGGCTTCAAGCGCGGCACCGGCGGCACCGAGGGCGTCGGCTACCTGCGCAAGATGCTCGACATCGTGCTGTTCCCCGAACTGTGGAAGCTGCGTACCGACCTGTGACCGGTGCGTGAATCCAGAACACCGGTCGTCCCCGCGAAGGCGGGGACCCAGCGACTTTCAAAGACACTGGATTCCCGCTTTCGCGGGAACGACATCCCGGTTGTTCGGATGCTTTCAGCGTTTCGAACGGCTGCCCTCAGCGCGTGGCCCCGCCCGCCCCTTCCGACAGCCGCGCCGCCAGCGCGCGCAGCGCGGGCGCCAGCGTCTGGTGGAACGTCGCTTCGTCGACGCTGCCATACGACGCGCTGCAGCTAAGCATGTGGATGTCCTTCTCGCCGATCGGCCGGAATGCCACCGCGCAGGCGTGGATCGCCGGATGCCAGTCGCGGAACGAGGCCGCGTAGCCGCGCTGCTCGGCCTCCGCCACCGCCGCCCGCATCGGCGCCTGCTGCGCCTTCCATTGCTCGGGATAGGCCTGCGCGAATTCGGCCAGCAGGCGTTCGCGCTTCGGGCCGGGCAGCGCCGCCAGATAGGCGCGCCCCATCGAGCTTGATACCAGCGACAGCCGCGATCCGACGCCGAGCCCCAGCATCGAGCCGGCATCGTTGCGGATCGACTCCAGATAGATGACCTCCAGCCGCTCGCGCTTGCCAAGCGACACCGACACGCCATGCGTCTGCGCGAACGCCAGCATATGGGGCCGCGCCAGCGCTACCACGCCGGAGGCCGACAGGTAGGCAAATCCGAGCGCCAGCACGCCGGCGTCCAGCGCGTACTTGCCCAGGCTCTCGTCGTAGCGCAGATACCCCAGTTGCACCAGCGTGCCGGCCAGGCGGCTGACGGTCGCCTTTGGCAGGCCGGTACGGCGTACGAAGTCCTGGTTGCCCAGCATCGACTCGCCGGTGCGAAAGCACCGCAGCAGCTCCAGGCCACGGGCCAGCGCGGTGACGAAGTTCGGATCGCTCTCGCGCGCCGCACGGTCGGGCTTGGACTCGGGGGCGGCGGGGGCGGCGGCAGAAAGCACGTCGGAGTTGGCCACGGCGGGCTCCTCGGTCGAAGGCGTTGAGATGTGGTGAAAGGAAAGTCGGGACGTTTCGGGACGTGTCGCGACGGCAGGACATGGCTGTTGCCGGCCGGACGCTTTGCGCTATACTAACGCATCGGAACATGGTTCCGCAATGCGGAACTACAAAACAAGACCGGCGGCGCGCCGCCAGCCGGTCCGCCGCGCCGATTTCCACGTTCCATTTCAAGTTCAATCACGCTGACCCGCGTTTACCGCTCTACCGAAGGAGACCTCGATGGCCGCCAACGCCGAATTCCACTGGGCCGACCCGCTGCTGCTCGACCAGCAACTGACCGCCGACGAGCGCATGGTGCGCGACGCCGCCGCGGCCTACTGCCAGGACAAGCTGATGCCGCGCGTGCTGGAGTCGTTCCGGCATGAAAAGACCGACGCGACCATCTTCCGCGAGATGGGCGAGCTCGGCCTGCTCGGCCCGACCATTCCCGAGCAGTACGGCGGCCCGGGGCTGAACTACGTCAGCTACGGCCTGATCGCCCGCGAGGTCGAGCGCGTCGATTCGGGCTATCGCTCGATGATGAGCGTGCAGTCGTCGCTGGTGATGGTGCCGATCTACGAATTCGGCAGCGAGGCGCAGAAGCAGAAGTACCTGCCCAAGCTGGCCACCGGCGAATGGATCGGCTGCTTCGGCCTGACCGAACCCAACCACGGCTCCGACCCGGGCTCGATGGTGACGCGCGCGAAGAAGGTGGACGGCGGCTACGAGCTGAGCGGCGCCAAGATGTGGATCACCAACTCGCCGATCGCCGACGTGTTCGTCGTGTGGGCCAAGCTGATGGGCGAGGACGGCAAGGAGGCCATCCGCGGCTTCATCCTCGAAAAAGGCTGGAAGGGCCTGAGCGCGCCGGCGATCCACGGCAAGGTCGGCCTGCGTACCTCGATCACCGGCGAAATCGTGATGGACCAGGTGTTCGTGCCGGAAGAGAACCTGATGCCGGGCGTCAGCGGCCTGAAGGGTCCGTTCACCTGCCTGAACTCGGCCCGTTACGGCATCGCCTGGGGCGCGCTGGGCGCCGCCGAATTCTGCTGGCATACCGCGCGCCAGTACACGCTGGACCGCAAGCAGTTCGGCCGCCCGCTGGCCGCGACCCAGCTGGTGCAGAAGAAGCTGGCCGACATGCAGACGGAAATCACGCTGGGCCTGCAGGGCTGCCTGCGCCTGGGCCGGATGAAGGACGAGGGCACCGCGGCGGTCGAGATCACCTCGATCATGAAGCGCAATTCGTGCGGCAAGTCGCTCGACATCGCCCGCGTGGCGCGCGACATGCTCGGCGGCAACGGCATCTCGGACGAGTTCGGCGTGATCCGCCATGTGGTCAACCTCGAGGTGGTCAACACCTACGAAGGCACGCACGACATCCACGCGCTGATCCTGGGCCGCGCGCAGACCGGCATCCAGGCATTCTTCTGAGCGGCCTTGCGCTGAACCGGGCCGCGCACGCACGCACGGCCCAGCAAGCACGGCCCAATAAAAAGGCCCGGCTGTCGCCGGGCCAAAGCACACTACCAAGGAGACGACGGGCGAACCCGTCGGTACGACACCGTTGCCGCCGCCCCGGCCCGCTTGCACCACGCGGACCCGGGCGGCGTTTTCGTTTCTGTTTCCGTTACCGTTTCTGTTTCTGTCTCCGTTCCCGGGACACTTATTGCTGCTTGTCCGGCTGCGGCGTCATCCGCAGGTACGGGCGAATCGCCTTGTAGCCCTTCGGGAACTTCTGCTTGATCACCTCTTCGTCCTTCAACGACGGCACGATCACCACGTCCTCGCCCTGCTGCCAGTTGCCCGGCGTCGCCACGCTGTGCTTGTCGGTCAGCTGCAGCGAATCGATGACGCGCAGGATCTCGTTGAAGTTGCGGCCGGTGCTGGCCGGATAGGTAATGATCAGCCGCACCTTCTTGTTCGGATCGATCACGAACAGCGAGCGCACGGTCAGCGTCTCGTTGGCGTTCGGATGGATCATGTCGTAGAGCTCGGACACCTTGCGGTCGGCGTCGGCCAGGATCGGGAAATTGACCTGGCAGCCCTGCGTGTCGTTGATGTCCTGGATCCAGCCCAGGTGCGACTCGACCGGGTCCACCGACAGCGCGATCGCCTTGACGTTGCGCTTGGCAAACTCGTCCTTGAGCTTGGCCGTCAGGCCCAGTTCGGTCGTGCAGACCGGCGTGAAATCCGCCGGATGGGAGAACAGCACGCCCCAGCTGTCGCCTAGCCATTCGTGAAAGCGGATGCGGCCTTCGCTGGAATCCTGTTCGAAGTCCGGCGCAATGTCGCCTAGCCTCAGTGCCATGGTTTGCCTCCTTGCCTGTCAGTCGTCAGTGGTCTGTCCAATGATGCTTGCCTCCGGGCAAGCCAGCGCCCGGACTCAGACCAGTCTATTCCGATTGCGGTGAGACACAAACAAATATAAAGTCACTACAACATCACGCGAAGTCATTTGCCGAATCAATCGTCGAAGACTTCGGCGTGACGCCGAAACCCGCCGCCACCTCGCGATCGGGACGCGCCGGACGGGCGCGCGACGCCTGACGGCGTGCCGGCCGGGCAAAACCACTAAGGTTTGCATCGCGCTGCGCCGATGTCCTACATGACTTGTAGGACTCGCTGTCTTGAAACCATTGCTGAGCGCCGCATATCCTAGGAAATGCTTGGACCGCAGCAAGGCGAAGACACCCTACGAGAGCGAGGAAGGCCAACATGCAACTATCCGAAACAACCGCCCGCAACCAGGAGAAACTGATGAGCGATGTCAAAACCGTCCTGTCCGATGCCGAGGAGCTGCTCAAGCAAGCCGCCTCGACCACCGGCGAGAAGGCCGCCGAACTGCGCGAGCGTGGCATGGGCCTGCTGAAGCAAGCCAAGGAAAAAGCGCAGGACCTGCAGGACGCCGTCGTCACCAAGAGCAAGGCCGCGGCCCGGGCCACCGACGACTACGTACATGACCACCCCTGGCGCGCGGTCGGCATCGCCGCCGGCGCCGGTCTGCTGATCGGCCTGCTGCTCAATCGCAAGTAAAGCCAGCCGGTCGGGCCGGCGGAGCCAGCCGGTTCCCGCGCCCGACCGCGACTTGCCGGCCTGCGCCGGCGCCCCAGCCGGGCCCCCGTTCGCGGG
>MTEU01001030.1_pt1 | contig 10635 bp, 10 predicted proteins | sample 1042701 | NCBI WGS metagenome assembly MTEU01 (sample SAMN06185813, study PRJNA358809) | soil metagenome | isolation source: naturally attenuated soil | place: India | collected 2015-05-23
TAAAGAACCACCCTCAACGCCAGCCAAAAAAAAACCCCAAAAAACCTCAATGCGACCCACCCAAATAAGACGCCACCACCGCCGGATCATGCTTCAGTTTGTCCGCACTCCCATGCACAGAAATCCGCCCATTCTCCAGCACATACCCATAATCCGCGACATTCAACGCCGCCGCCGCGAACTGCTCCACCAGCAGCATCGTCACGCCTTCTTCCTTGAGCCGCGCAATGATACGGAACACTTCCTCCACCAGAATCGGCGCCAGTCCCATCGACGGCTCGTCCAGCAGCACCAGCTCCGGGTTCAGCATCACCGCACGCGCCATCGCCAGCATCTGCTGCTCGCCGCCCGATAACGTGCCTGCCAGCTGATCGCGCCGTTCCTTCAGCCGAGGGAAGAGATCCATCGCCCGCCCCAGATCCGCCTGCACGTCACCCTTCGGCCGGCTGCCCGTCAGGCGAGGAAACGCGCCCAGCAGCAGGTTGTCCGTCACCGACAGCGTCGGAAACACCCGGCGTCCCTCCGGCGAATGCGCCAGTCCCAAGCGGGCAATCCGATGCGACTCCAGCCCGTCGATGCGCTTGCTGCCCAGCGTGATCTCCCCCGCCGTCGGCCGGATCATCCCCGACAATGCCCGCATCGTCGTCGTCTTGCCGGCCCCGTTCGACCCGATCAGCGTGACCACCTTTGCCTTGGGCACCTCCATGCTGATGCCGTGCAGCACCTTCACTTTCCCGTAGCCTGCTTCCAGATTCTTGATCGATAGCATCTTGTTGTCCCCTTGGCGTCAGGCGGGCGCGCCGCCCAGATACGCCTCGATCACCTTGGCGTTGCTTTGCACTTCATTTGGCAGCCCTTCGGCGATCTTCTGGCCGAAGTCCAGCACCGACACGGTGTCGCACACGCCCATCACCACGTCCATGTGGTGTTCGATGAGGATCAGCGTGATGCCGTGATCGCGCACCTTGCGGATGATGGCCAGCAGCTCCACGATGTCGGGCGCCGTCAGGCCGGCCGCCGGTTCGTCCAGCAGCAGCAGTTGCGGATCCAGCGCCAGCGCGCGTGCGATCTCAAGCAGGCGCTGCTTGCCGTAGGGCAGGTTGCGCGCTTCTTCGTTGGCCAGCGACTCCAGCCCCACGAACTCCAGCAGCGCCATGGCCCGCGCCCGGGCGCCCTGTTCTTCGGTCTTCCACTTGGGCGTGCGCAGCGCGATGGCCGCCAGGCCCGTCGTGAAGGTGTGGTGCAGGCCCACCAGCACGTTCTCCAGCGCGGTCATCTCGCCAAAGAGCTGCACGTTCTGGAATGTGCGGGCGATGCCGGCCTCGGCGATATGGGCCGGGGGCAGGCCGACAAGCGACTTGCCGGAAAACTCCACCGCACCGGCGGTGGGCACGTAGATGCCGGTCAGCACGTTCATCATCGTGCTCTTGCCGGAGCCGTTCGGTCCGATCAGCCCGTGGATCGTGCCGCGTTTGACGGTCAGGTCCACTTCGTTCAGCGCCTTCAGGCCGCCAAACTGCATCAGCACGCTCTTGGCCGCCAGCAGTGTCTCGCCTTTGCCGGCCACCGCGTCGGGCACGGCGTCCTGTTCCTTCACCAGGTCCTTCTTCACCGTCAGCGCGGCGCGGCGCGTGGAGAAGAACAGGTTGCGCACGAAGCCCACGATGCCGTCGGGCAAGTAATACACGACGAACAGGATCATGGCGCCGAAGATGGTCAGTCGCCAGTCGGTCACGGCCTCCAGCCAGTACGAGAAGATGGCCAGCACGATCGTCCCGATCACCGGCACCGCCACCTTGCGCGGTTCGGTGCGGCCTTTCGAGATGGCCACGGCGCTGCCTACCGTCACCAGGATCGCCACCGCCAGCGCGATCAGGCGGAACGTGCCGATGTCGTCCAGCATCTTGGGCAGCAGCACGATGATCGACGCGCCCAGCAGCGCGCCGGTGCGGCTCTTGCGTCCGCCCATGATGATGGCCAGCAGGAACAGGATCGTGAGTTCGAAGTTGTACGTGTTGGGCGAGATGTACTGTTCCGAATACGAATACAGCGCGCCCGCCAGCCCGGCAAATCCCGCACTGATGACGAACGCGATCACCTTGTGGCGGTACACCGACACGCCCATGCAGTCCGAGGCGATCGGGCTGTCACGCAGGGCTTCGAACGAGCGGCCCAGGTGCGACTTCAGGATCCGGTGCACCACGATCAGCGAGATCACCAGCAGCGCGGCGACCAGCCAGAAATACTCGGCCTTGGTCAGCACGTGTCCGGCGATGGACGGCTTGGAGATCTTGATGCCGAGCGGGCCTTCGGTCAGGAAGGTCATTTCGTTGATCAGGATCTGGATGATCGTGCCGAATGCCAGCGTCACCATCGCCAGATAGGGGCCCGTGACGCGCAGCGCCGGCAGGGCCAGCACCGCGCCGAACGCGGCGGCGATGAGGATGGCGGCGGGCAACGTCAGCCAGATCGGAATCTGCAGGTGAAAGACCAGCACGCCGGCCACATACGAGCCGATGCCGAACAGGCCTGCGTGGCCCAGCGACACCTGGCCGGTGTATCCCACCACGATATCGAGCCCGAACAGCAGGATCGAATAGATCATGATGGTTTCAATCAGGTGCAGGTAATACGTGTTGGTCACGCCCAGCGGCACGGCGGCCAGGCAGGCCACGGTCACGATGGATAGAAGAAGGTGCAGGGGTTTCATCGCTTACACCTTCTTGATCGCGGTCTTGCCGAACAGGCCGGCGGGCTTGAAGGTCAGCACGAGCAACAGCAATACCAATCCCGGCACGTCTTTGTATCCCGTAGATAGATAGAAACCGGTGGTCGTCTCGGCGATCCCCAGGATCAGCCCGCCCACCACGACGCCCATCCCGCTGGACAGGCCGCCAATGATCGCGACGGCAAATGCCTTCAGGCCGAGCACCGCGCCCATCGTGGCGCCGGTCAGCGTCAGCGGCGCGACCAGCACGCCTGCGAACGCCGCGGTCAGCGACGACAGCGCATACGAGAACGTGATGACCATGCCCGTGTTGATGCCCATCAGGCCGGCCGCGTCGCGGTCGTTGGATGTGGCGACGAAGGCCTTGCCGTAGATCGACTTGCGGTTGAAGATTTCCACCAGAATCATCATGCCCAGCGCGCCGAACACCACCAGCAACTCCATCGGCAAGACGTTCGCGCCCAGCACCTGGATGGGCGCCTCGGGCAGCGGCGAGGGAAAGCGCAGGTCGTCACGGCCCCAGATGTTCTCGGCCACGTTCTTGAAGATGATGCCCAGCGCAATGGTGGCCATGATCCAGCCGAATTCGGATCGCGTCTTGATGGCGGGCCGCACGCCCACGCGCTCGACCAGCGCGCCCTGCGCGAAGCCGAAGATGCAGACGATGGGAATCATGACCCAGTAGTTCACGCCCAGTCCGACAAGCGTCAGACCGACGAGCGCACCCAGCATCAGGGCTTCGCCCTGGCCGAAGTTCAAGGTGCCGGACGTGGCGAAGGTGAGCTGGTAGCCAAAGGCAATGACCGCGTAGATCATGCCTAGCGCGATACCGCTATAGATGAGCTGTAGAAGAATCATGGTGTGTGTCTTGAGGCGCTGTGTTCCGTCCCAACCCCCTTGGGCAGAACGCTGTTTTCAGGCGGCTGCATGCCCCGCGCCCTGAGCTTGGGGCGCGGGCGGCGGCGGCCGGGCAGCCGCCGCCTTCCTGCTTGTCGGGATTAGTTGGCCTTGACGACCCGGCCGCCCTTGACCTCGCCGATGACCACTTCCTTGGCGGTGATCGCGTCGTGGTTGTCGTGCGAGAAGGGCTTGTTGTAGGTCATCACGACGCCCTCGACCGGGGTCTGCAGGTTCTCAAGCGCTTCGCGCACCTTGGCACCGTCGGTGGAGTTTGCCTGCTTGATGGCGGCTGCCAGCAGGAAGATCGAGTCATAGCCCTGCGCGGCCGACACCGGCGAGTCGATGCGATTGTTCTTGGGCTTGAACTTGGCCAGGTAGGCGTCGATGAACGCCTTGCGCTTGGGCGTGTCCGGGTCCTGGATGAAGGTCTGCGGCATGCGCGCGCCTTCGCCGTTGGCGCCGGAGTTGTCGATGTAGTTGGCCATGGACAGCGTCCAGCTGCCGATGATCGGCACCTTCCAGCCCAGCTTGGTCATGCCGTTAGCGATCTGCGCCAGCTCGGGGCCGATGCCGTAGGTCAGCACGGCTTCGGCGCCCGCGGCCTTGGCCTTGAGCAGCTGGGCCGTCATGTCGACGTCCTTGATGTTGAACTTTTCGACGGCCACGGGCTTGATGCCCTTGGCGTCCAGCGCTTTCTCCAGATCTTCGCGGCCCAGCTGGCCGTAGTTGGTGGAGTCGGCCAGGATCGCCACTTTCTTGAAGCCGCGGCGCGTGATCGCTTCTTCGACGATCATCGGGGCCTGGATGCTGTCGTGCGCCGCGTTGCGGAACACGTAGTTGTCGGGGTATTCCGGCGCCTTGAACTGATGCGTGATCACGCTGCCGGTGGCCACGTTGTTGAACACCGGAATCTTGGCGTCCTGGTAGAAGCGCTGGGAGGCCAGCGCCACGCCCGTGTTGATGTAGCCGACGGTGGCGGTCACCTGTTCCTTGTTGATCAGCTCCTGCGCGATCTGCACGCCGCGCTCGTTCTTGGCTTCGTCATCGCGTTCGACGGCGACGAGCTGGCGGCCCAGCACGCCGCCGTTCTTGTTGATCTCTTCGATGGCCAGGCGCACGCCGTCGCGCATGCTGACGCCCATGGAGGACGAGCCGCCGGTGTAGGGGCCGGCCACGCCGATCTTGATGGGGTCGGCGGCGTAGGACGCGGCCGATACGGCAAATGCAAGGGTTCCTGCAAGCAGCTTCAAACGAAAATCCATGGATGTCTCCGTTGTAATTGGGTGAACTGCGTGGAAAGCCGTGTGCCGGCGCCAGTCGGCGTGGGTTGTTTTGTTGGCGCGCTCCTTTATTGCGTGTCGTGACTGTCTGCTTAATCGCTTACGCGAATCTGACCCGGCGGCGCTTTTCCGCGTAAATACCTAGTGCCGCTGCAAGGTTCCTTTCAGACTGCTGAACGTCTTTAGCCTGATGGCGGGCCCGCAGCTGCATCGGCGCGCCGGGCGCGCGCAGACGTGCTGGCCGCATCCTAGCGATCAGGGTGCGGCGTCGTGCGGAAATTCATTCCGCCATCGAGTGGAAATTTATTCCTGACTGGCCTCGGGCCCGCATGGCCATTGGGCTGCGCGCTGGCAGACCTCGGTCAGCCATAGGGAAAACGCCTGGACTGCGCCGCCAGGTGCGCGTGTGGTTTCGGTGCACAGGTAGTACTGCGACTCGCCGGGGATTTCCACGTTGAGCAAGCGGAGCAGCTTGCCTTCGTCCAGCCACTCGGCGGCCAGCGATCGGCGGGTCAGCGCCACGCCCTGACCCGCGCGCGCGGCGGCCAGCATCATGCCCAGGTCCACCAGCCACACGCCGCGCGACGGTTCGGGCCAGTCCAGGCCCGCTGCCGCCAGCCACGGACGCCAAGGCTCCATCGGGCAACGCAGCAGGTCGGCGCGGGCCAGGTCCGCCGGGCGCTGGAACGGGCCGCGCGCCGCCTGATAGCCGGGCGAGCACACCGCGAACACGGGATCGTGCGTCAGGGGGTGTGCATGCAGGCCGGGATACTTGCCGCTGCCGAAGCGGATCCACACATCGGCGTTGGGCGGCATGATGTCCAGGTAGGGAATGGACAGCATGATTTCCAGTTCGACATCGGGATGTGCCGCGGTGAAGCCGGGCAGGGCGGGGATGAGCACCTGCCGCGCGAACGTGGGTGTGGACACCACACGCAGCGTTTCCAGCTTGGGTTCGTTGCGCTTGTGCAGCGAGGCGTCCGACAGCAGGTCGAGCGCCGTGCGCACCTGTTCCAGATACTCGCGTCCCGCCGCGCTCAAGGTTGCGCCGCGGCTGCTGCGGATGAAGAGTGTGACGTCAAGCAGGGTTTCAAGCGAGGCGATGCGCTTGCCGATGGCGCTGGCGGTGACGAAGAGTTCTTCGCTGGCCCGCTCGAAAGAGCCCAGGCGGGCGGCGGCTTCGAACGCCTGGATGGCGGCGAGCGGCGGCAGGCGCACGTCTTTGGAAGATGAAGGTCCGCGCATGGAGCGGTGGCGGGCCGGTCCCGCGCCCGACAGAAAGTGGTGAGGCCCCGATTATAAAAGTGCGGGGGCGGGCACGCCGTGCCCGTACTGGCGCAGCACCTGAGCGATCTCCACGCGATAGCCGTCCAGCCATTGCGATTGCGCCGCCTTGGCTTCCAAATGCGCCGGATGCCGGATCAGCGCGTCCAGCGCATCGAGCGTGTCCCAGTAATACACATTGGCGAACAGTCCCCGGGTGGTGTCTTGCCAGGACTCTTCACCGAGGTAGCCAGGCATCGCGCGGGCCGCCTGCGCAATGCGCTGGTCCAGTTGATGGAACGCATCGTCGAACTGCTTTTTCGCGAAGATGAAGGTGGATGTGTACATGGCGGCGCCTCAGACGCCCTTGACCGCCAGGCTGACCGCCAACCCGGCCATGACTGCGGCGATGACGCCGTCCAGGACCCGCCAGGCCGTCGCGCTGGCAAAGAACGGGGCGAAGAGGCGCGACCCGATGCCCAGCACGGCGAGCCACAGCAGGCTGGCCGTGAAGGCGCCGGCCGCGAAGGCCATGCGGGCGTCTTCGAAGCCATGCGCCAGCGAGCCCACCACCACCATGTCCAGCCAGAAATGCGGATTGAGCAGCGAAAAGCCCAGTGCGCCCAGCATGGCGGCGCGGCGCGACGGCACCACGTCGCGGGCGGCGGCCAGGCCACCCGTGGCCGTCCAGGCGCGGCGCGCGGACTGCGCCGCGTACCAGGTCAGGAAGGCCACCCCGAACCACAGCACGGCGGTGGTCAGCCAGGGGAACCACGCGGTCAGTGCCTGCAGGCCGGACACGCTCGCGAAGATGAACACCAGGTCAATCAGCGCGCAGATGGCGACGACGCTGAGCAGGTGCGCGCGCATGAGGCCCTGGCGCAGGATGAACGCGCTTTGCGCGCCCACGACAGCGAACAGGCCGAGGCCCGTGGCCGTGCCGCTGGCCCAGGCGGTGAGGAAGGCGGGGGATGACAACGTGGCAAACATGGAAGGGATACCTGTGAAACCGGTGACTGCAACGCCTGTGGCGGCGCTTCTATGGGTTGCCGGGCGCCTGGAGCGGGCGGCATGGTGTGATTTTCCCTTGCCATGCATGTGAAATACAGCTAATTTTCCTTCACTATATTAAGCGCAGCTAATGTCATGAGAATCGATCACGGCAACCTGCGCGCACTGGCTGCGGTGGTGCGCGAAGGAAGTTTCGAGCGCGCGGCGCTGTCGCTCAGCGTCACGCCGTCAGCGGTGTCGCAACGGATCAAGGCCCTGGAAGACCGCATGGGCCGGCTGCTGGTCCAGCGCACCGTGCCCGCCGCCGCCACGGCCGATGGCCAGGTGCTGGTCCAATTGGCCGAGCAGACCGCCTTGCTCGAGCACGATGCGCTGAACCGGCTGGGCGTGGCCGATGACGACATCCCCCACGCCAGCATCCCGATCGCCGTCAATCACGACAGCCTGGAAACCTGGTTCGTCGACGCCGCCCTGCAGTTCGCCGCGCGCACCCGCGCCACGCTCGACATGCTGTCCGAAGACCAGGACCACACGGCCGCCCTGCTGCGCAACGGTTCCGTGCTGGGCGCCGTGACCACGCTGGCCGATCCCGTGCAGGGTTGCCGCATCCATGCGCTGGGCAGCATGCGCTACGTGGCTACCTGCACGCCCGACTTCCACAAGCGCTACTTCGCGTCGGGGGTCAATCCGCAGACGCTGGCCCAGGCGCCCGTCCTGGTGTTCAACCGCAAGGACGCCCTGCAGGCGCGCTTTGCGCACAAGATCGCCGACCCCGCGCCGTGGGAGCCGCCGGTCTGGTGGGTCCCGTCCACACGCGCATTCGTACAGGCGACGCTGGGCGGGTTGGGTTGGACCATGAACCCGCTGCCGCTGGTGCAGGAACACCTTGATGCCGGTCAACTCGTCCTGCTGCGCGGCCGGGCGTGGGAGGACGTGCCGCTCTACTGGCAGCATTGGCGGGTAAACTCCGAGGCCATGGAAGCCTTGACCGACGCGGTGCTGTCAGCCGCCCGCAGCCTGGTCAGGCGCCGTTAACGTCTCAGGAGGACACGCATGAACATCCGCAAGTTTGCCGCCATTGCCGCGATTGGCCTGTGCACCGCCGGTTCGGCGTGGGCCAAGGACTACAAGGTGGGCCAGGTCGAAATCGACGATCTCTGGGTGCGCGCTTCCGCGCCGGGCCAGGCCAACGGTGCGGGCTACATGGATATCGACAACGACGCCAAGGCACCGGACCGCTTGCTGTCCGTGACATCGGACGCCGCCGAGCGCGTGGAACTGCACACCGTGCAGACCGAGAACGGCGTGTCCAAGATGCGCCAGGTCGAAGGCGGCATCGCGCTGCCCGCCGACACCGAGGTCAAGCTCAGCCCGGGCGGCTACCACATCATGTTCATCAAGCTGAAGGCGCCGTTCAAGGACGGCGCCACCGTGCCCGCCACGCTCAAGTTCGAAAAGGCGGGCGAAGTGGCGGTGCAGTTCAAGGTCATGCCGGCCTCGCACAACCCCGGCATGAGCCACGGTCATGGCGGCATGAAGCACTGATCCCGGCAAGCCCGCGTCCCCGGGGCGCGGCAGTCTTGCCAAGTGGCTGCGGCCTTGCCGCCGCCGCCAATAACAAGGCCGACTCGCAATGAGTCGGCCTTTTGCTTGGTCCGCTTACCTGCGCCGCTGCGGGCGAGGGTCAGCGGGCAGCGATCAATACAGGCCTTGCTGGCGCATGGCGTCCGCGACCTTCACGAAGCCGGCGATGTTGGCGCCGTCCAGGTAGTTCACGTACTCGCGCTCGGAGTGGCCGTGACGCACGCAGTTTTCGTGGATGTCGCGCATGATGGCGTGCAGGCGGGCGTCCACTTCCTCGCGGGTCCACGACAGGCGGGCCGAGTTCTGCGCCATTTCCAGGCCCGACACGGCCACGCCGCCGGCGTTGCTGGCCTTGCCCGGCGCGTACAGCACACGGGCGGCAACGAAGGCCTTGGCGGCTTCAAGCGTGGCGGGCATGTTCGCGCCTTCGGCGACGGCCAGCACGCCGTTCTTGATCAGCGTCTGCGCATCCGACAGTTCCAGCTCGTTTTGCGTGGCGCAGGGCAGGGCGACGTCCACGGGCACATGCCACGGGCGCTTGCCGGCCTCGTATTGCAGGCCGAATTGGCGGGCGTAGGTGTCCAGGCGGCCCCGCAGGTCGTTCTTGATGTGCATCAGCGCCACGAGCTTCTCGTGGTTGAAGCCGGCCTCGTCGACGACGGTGCCGTTCGAATCCGACACGGTGATGACGCGGGCGCCCAGGGCCATCGCCTTCTCGATGGCGTATTGCGCCACGTTGCCCGAGCCCGACACGGAAACGCGCATGCCATCAAAGGACTTGCCCACGCGCTTGAGCATTTCTTCGGCGAAGTACACGGTGCCGTAGCCGGTGGCTTCGGGACGGATCAGGCTGCCGCCAAAGGTCAGGCCCTTGCCGGTGAACACGCTGGCGGTCGAGTTGGACAGCTTTTTCATCATGCCGGCCATGAAGCCGACTTCGCGCGCGCCCACGCCGATGTCGCCGGCCGGCACGTCGGTGTCCGGGCCCAGGTGGCGGTACAGCTCGATCATCAGCGCCTGGCAAAAGCGCATGACTTCGGCATCGGACTTGCCCTTGGGATCGAAGTCCGAGCCGCCCTTGCCGCCGCCCATGGGCAGCGTGGTCAGCGAGTTCTTCAGGGTCTGTTCGAAGGCGAGGAACTTCAGGATCGACAGGTTCACGGACGGGTGAAAGCGCATGCCGCCCTTGAACGGGCCGATCGCCGAGCTGTGCTGGATGCGGAAGGCGCGGTTGACCTGGGCGCGGCCCTGGTCGTCGGTCCAGCACACGCGGAACTGGATGACGCGCTCGGGTTCGACCAGGCGTTCGAGCAGGGCGTGTTCAGCGTAGTGGGGATGCTTCTCGACGAAAGGCCACAAGCTGAGCATCACCTCCTGGACGGCTTGCATGTACTCGGGTTGCTGCGGGTCGCGCGCGGCGACGCCACGCAGAAAGTCGTCCAGACTCTGCACTTTCACCATGATCTCCTCGGGGGTGCTTCGAATAGGTGCGGAAATTGCGCCAGATTGGGGCGCGGTCAGTTTGTTTTGGTGCAAGACTGCACCGGTATGGTGCGGCGATTGTAGGGGCAAAATGTTGCCCTGCGCAAAGCGAAAAACCGCGCCATCATGTTGATAACAAACGGATTTTTCGAAGCAAAAATCGGGGACGTATTTCCGGGTGGGCGTCTCGGGATGCGGAATCCAAAGGTGCGCGGTTGGGCGTGATGCTTGAAATATCAGGGGAAATTAATGTGTCCCCGTTTTAAATGTCTGCCTCGTCATAGAGGCGGCTGCCCGTGCCCTCAGGCCACGAGGTCATTGTCAGGCCGCTTGCATGCGCAGCGGCCCGTGTCTCGCACGTAATACGACCCCAATTAAATATTGAGA
>MTEU01000226.1_pt2 | contig 10589 bp, 10 predicted proteins | sample 1042701 | NCBI WGS metagenome assembly MTEU01 (sample SAMN06185813, study PRJNA358809) | soil metagenome | isolation source: naturally attenuated soil | place: India | collected 2015-05-23
CTATGTCAATCTGAGTAACTCGACGCTTCACCATCGATTCAAGGCTGTCACCGCAATGAGTCCTTTGCAGTATCAAAAACAACTTCGCCTGCAGCATGCACGCAGGTTGATGATCTCAGAGGGTCTGGATGTATCTACAGCCGGATTCAAGGTGGGCTATGAAAGTCTCTCACAGTTCAGCCGTGAATACAGCCGGATGTTTGGAGCCCCACCGAGCCGAGATATCGCGAAGCTTCGCTCTCTCGGGTAAGGTGCTACTGAAGGCTTGGCTAAAACAACCCTGATGGCGGACGCCGAGCATAAGGCGCTGCCGCACCTTTTCGGCCGCTATCGACATGCTCGAAATTGCTGACGCGGCTAGGCTATGGGCGCTTGATGAGTCTGAATCTGAGAGGGGTTTTGATTAGGTTGGCAAAACGCCGGGGAGAGGTTTTGCAGCTCGCCAAAGCGCTGGTGGGTCCGCATCGTTATCGTCTCTTACGAATGGCCAAACAACCAGGCAAAGAAAGCAAGTTCCGGTAAAACTAGCGCGGTCAGCACCTTACGTAAAAATACAGATTTCCTCCTTGGAGTGCCCGAGCGGCCAGCTGACGAGGCTGATGTCCTAATCTCCGACGCTGCCTTCGGTCGATTACCGCGGAACTGGACTGCCGAACTTTCGTTTGTGTTGCCATCGGCGGATCGTTAGGTTCGTGGACTTCTAATCCAAACATGCGGAAATTAGTGTTCATCATGCTGGGATTTTCGAGCACCTTGTCGCAATTCAAACGGATACAGCCAAATCCTTGTATAGTGACCACGTAGCCGTGCTCTGCGGCTTCTCACTTTGAGGTAGCTTTATGCACCAGGCCATATCCCCCGAGACGCAGCGTGCCCATGAGCGTTTGAATGAACAGACCGAGTTGTTCATCAAGCTGGGCGGCCAGATTGAAAGCGTTCCTTCTGGCGTCAGCGGAGTGCTAGCGAGCAAGCCGAAGGTCGTTTGGACCAGTCCTCACACGGCCAAGCCCACCTACAAGCGATAGCGCGTCCAAATGCACTGCTCGGTTGGACCATTGCGAACACCAAGGGCGCAGGTCTTCGCAATGCCCGGAGAGCTATACCAAAGCCTTACTGGCACTTTAAGAGACCGTGACGACAACCCTCCCTTTCGAAGAGGGCAGAAGCAGGGGGCGCCGGCCCCATGCACGCCCGGATCTCGTTGCCCACAGTCCATTCGCCACAGGTGCAGGCCGCAGCAGCGCTGCGACCACGGACTATCAAATGCTGCGTGTTACGCCGCCATCGACCCTGATGTTCTGCCCGGTGATGTAGGCCGCGCCTTCGCTAGCAAGGAACGCAATGGTCGCAGCGATTTCTTCGCTGGTGCCGTAGCGCTTGAGCGGCACGCTGTCGCGGCGTTGCTCGGTGCTCGGCAAGCTGTCGATCCACCCAGGTAGGACGTTGTTGATGCGCACGTTATCGCCGGCGAAATTGTCGGCGAAGATCTTGGTGAATGCGGCAAGGCCCGAGCGGAATACCGCGGAAGTCGGGAACAGCTCGCTGGGTTCGAACGCCCAGGCAGTGGAGATGTTGATGATCACTCCGTTCTTCTGACGCTGCATGTAAGGCGTCACCAGGCGAGTCGGGCGAATGACATTGAGCAGGTAAGTATCCATACCCTTGTGCCAATCCTCGTCGCTGATTTCCAGGATTGGCGCGCGTGGACCATGGCCGGCGCTATTGACCAGCACATCGATACGGCCCCACTTCTCCACGACAGCGTCGACCAGGCGTTGCAGGTCTTCAACCGACTGGTTGCTACCGGTTACACCAATACCGCCGAGTTCGGCAGCCAACGCCTCGCCCTTGCCCGAAGAGGAGAGAATCCCAACCTTGAAGCCGTCGGCGGCCAGGCGTCGTGCTGCCGCTGCGCCCATGCCGCTGCCACCTGCCGTGATAATCGCAACTTTTTCTACTGACATGCTGCCTCCAATCTTTCAATGCTGATTTTTCAGGTGCATTCACCTTAGCAGCAGCCCCATTGGTGAGGGAGACAGCTAAACTTTACTATTGCGATAGATTAACTATCGACAGCTTGCTGCTTGAGCCAGTGTTGGACCACGCTCAATGAGTCCGGCTGTTTCATCTTGCGTGGCCAGACCAGATAAAACGACTTGTCGACCCTGAGTTGTTGGGTAAAAACCTGCATCAGTCGACCTGCGGCAATGTCATCACCGACGAACGCAGGGCTGGCCAAGGCAATGCCCTGGCCACTGATTGCCGCTTCAATGGCCAATGAGGTCTGATTGAAGCGCAGATTTCTGGCTGTGGGTTGCAGGTGATGCGGGAACAGCTCTGCAAGGAACTGAGGCCAGAAATTATGGGCATCGTGCAACATGACGAAGTCCTGCAACTGCGCAAAGCTGGCAGGTATTTCGTTGCCTTCGAACAGCCTTGGGCTGGCCACCGCAACGATACGCTGCTCCATCAGCAGCTCGCTATTCAAACCCGCTCCGAACTCGGGGTTGCCATAGCGGACAGCGATATCCACACCATCGTTGCTGAAGTGCGACAGCCAATCGGTTGCCAGCACACGCAAATCGATGTCTGGATGACTCTGCGCGAAATTGCCGAGCCTGGGAATCAGCCATTTCGAGGCGAAGGTAGGTGTAACGCTGATTGTCAGGTGAGAAGTCTGTGGCCGAAGCAGGCGTGTTGCCTCGTCGATCATGGCCAGCGCACTGCGAATGCTTCCGCTATAGCCCAGGCCCGCATCGGTCAACGCCAAGCCACGGGGCAGGCGTTCAAACAAACGCAGATCCAGGCTCGCCTCCAATCCGCGTATCTGCTGGGCAACTGCTGCCTGGGTCACGCCCAGTTCCTCGGCAGCCACACGGAAGTTCAAGCGGCGAGCCACCACTTCAAAAACACGCAACGCGTTCAGCGAGGGCAAGTCAGGGAAACCGTCTGGCATGGCAATGAAGATTCTATCGAGTTTGGCAATTTTTCTGTTTCTCTGATGCCTTCACACGGTTGATAACCTGATCGGGCTCGAAGGATTCACTGTGCCGAGGCTACTCCCTGAAAATAGCTAAAGAAACCCGTGCCAATCGAAAGCATCTCTTTGGTTAGCTTGCTGAAACGTTTCTTCGTGTCTATAAAGGGGAACAACTCCAAGAAAGGCCACCTGTCATGCCCCTTCTCAAATTCTTCGTTGCTCTCGCCGCCCTGTCCGCAACCTCCCACACCATGGCCTGGGATTACGTTCTGCTCGACACCGACAAAGCCGCCCAGAACTGGCAGATCAGCAGCCAGCAACTTGGCGTAAAAACTGACAAGCCCTTCAGCGTTACCTTGCGCACTTTGCACGGAGGCCGGCAAGAGGGTGTCAGCATCGTCGACATCGATAACGGTACGATGAAACTTTCGGTAGTGCCGACCCGTGGAATGAACGTCTTGCAGGCGTCGGTCGGTAATGTGCGCATGGGCTGGGATTCGCCGGTCAAGGAAGTGGTCAACCCGTCCTTCATCGAGCTCAATGGGCGCAATGGCCTTGGCTGGCTGGAGGGCTTCAACGAACTGGTCGCCCGCTGCGGTTACGAATGGGTCGGCCACCCAGGCGTCGACAATGGGGAACTGCTGACCCTGCATGGTAGGGCTGCCAACATACCTGCGAACAAAGTCACCCTACACATCGATGAGAAACCACCGTACGCCATCAGCCTGCGTGGCGAACTGAAAGAGCAGGCGTTCAAGAAGGTCGACTTCTCCGTCGTGACCGAATTGGTCACCGAACCGGGCAGCGTGATGTTCGCCCTCAACGACACCCTGACCAACAACGGCGACTATCCGAAGGAATACCAGGCGCTGTATCACAGTAACTTCAGCACCCCGTTTCTGGAGCAGGGCGCTCGTTTTGCCGCGCCAGTGAAACAGGTGTCGCCATTCAACGACAAGGCGAGGGGAGAACTGCCCGATTGGCAAACCTACCGAGCGCCGACCAAGGACTATGACGAAACGGTTTACAACGTGGTGCCGTATGCCGATGAGCAGGGCAATACGTTGACCGTGTTGCATGACAAGGCTGGCAATCTGGGCGTTTCGGTCGGCTTCAATACGCGGACACTGCCTGTATTTTCCCTGTGGAAAAATACCGATACCCAAGGCCAGGGTTATGTGACGGGGCTGGAGCCGGGGACAAGTTTTTCCTACAACCGCCGTTACCAGCGGCCATTGAACCTGGTGCCGACAATCGGACCGAAGGAAAACCGGCAGTTCCACATCAGCTACAGCTTGCTCACGGACAAGGTGGCGGTGGACAAGGCCTTGAAGCAGGTGAGCGAGATTCAGGATGGCCGCGAAACCGAAGTGCGGCAGACGCCATTGGTTGATCTGACCAAGGGGTAACCCCGGCCTTGGCATGTCGGCCGGTGTTGCAAAGCATCGGCCAAAATGTTCATGTCACTATCCAGTGACGTTCAAGGTTTATAAAGGTGTTGGCTTCACGTCTTTGCTTCACGATATTGCATTTCTAGAATTGGATCGCAAATCCGACTATGTCGGTTCGTTTCCGGCCCCGCTCTCCACCATTCGAAAGCCCCGCAGATTGACGTCTGCGGTCTTTTTCAATGCGATCAGCCCAATCAACAGTACGATCTGCCCCATTTCGGCCAGCGCGCGCACGACGGATTGCGTGCGCTTGCTCGCCTGGAAATCGGAAAAGCTCATCTGGTATGGGTAGGCCTTGTTTGGATGGTTGAACAGAGGGCTACTCCAGTACAAGTCGGACGCCCGTGCTGAATGGATCGAAGAATACCTAGCATATTTGCTAGTTGCGTTGTGCAAGGCCACTTGGCAGAGTGAAGTTCCGATTGCACTCAAAGGTGCTCTTGATATGACTCGGTGTTGCAGATCTTTCGCGATTTGTTCGACCTGCTATGTGTTTATGTCTTTCGTGGAGGTAAAGCCGACTCGAAGAAAAATTTAGGTGGGCGAAACAAGCGCATGCACGGTTTGGGTCGGAAAAGGTAGATAGGTTCTGCCCTTGCCTCAAGGTTATATTCGAATGGAGCGTTCCCGTGAATATGAAACTATGGTTATTGGCCCTGATTTTCATGCTGTCAAGCGGTTGCGTTTTGGCGCGCCAGCCCGGTGTTGACAACGCCATTAATGCTGCACAGGCAGGTAAGGTGGTGGATAAGTCACGACCCTTCAATGAGTACCAATGGGTGATGTCACATAATTCTTTTGTCACCAGCACCTGGACTGGTCTGCCTAATCAAAAACTTTCAATTTCTGATCAGTTAGCCCGGGGCGTCAGAGGGCTTATGCTGGACACATATAATGACCCTGTTGAGTTGTGTCATCCTCGAGGGGATTGTCAAGCGAAGCTGCAACAGGTTTTGGCTGAGGTAGTCGCGTTTTTGATGCTGAATAGAGACGCTGTAATCACTATTCACTTTGAGGATCGTGCTGACAGAGCAGCCATGCAGAAGGCGTTTGATGCGGTTCATCTGATGGGGCATTATGTTTTCAATCCAACAGGACGGTGGGCCGGACGAACTGAATGGCCTACATTGCAAGAAATGATCGATTCTGATCAGAGGCTTGTTCTCATCACGCAAGAACAAAAAAACGCAGGCGCTTATTCTAACAATGTTTACATGTTCGAGGATCAGGATATTACTGTCGAAAATTACTGGTCTTTGGGGAGTACCATTTTCGATCACGACCTAAGCTGTAAAACACGATGGGATAGTATTCCGCTGAGTAGACAGACAGCCAGTCACGGCGATTTCAAAGGCTGGTCACGGCTTTTTGTGATGAACCACTATCATTCAGTTCCCCTGAGTACGCACAGTGGTGACGACAATGAGATTGGCGGCAGAGTAGGGCTGGTAGATAGAATTAATAAACAGTGCAAGCCTGCGGCCGGCCGAGACCCTAATTATATTGCTGTTGATTTCATCGAGCAGGGTGATGTGCTGGAGTATGTTGAAAGGCACAATAATGGGGGGATTACTGCCTATGAGGGTAACAACCTAACTCAATCCCTGGTTTGTACCTTTTCTACTGCATTTAATCGAAGCATTAATTTGCAGGGCAGCGATCAGGAGCGGCTTGGGTGCGAGAATGACGAGATGCGATCCTTTTCGCTGTCGGGTGTCAAGAAAGGGACGCGAATTACATTTTTCGACAGTCCCAGTGGCGATATGCAAGACGATTACGCGATTGTCGATATCAAGCGCGATATCGGTCGCGATAAAGTATTAGGAATAAATACTTTCGAGCAGAACGTTTTCGATAATGATGAGTATCATATGGTTTGGGTTAAGAATAATGGGCTTGACGGGAAGGTTAGTCGGATCAAGGTGGAGACTGACGTGTCGGGCGATTATTCAGATGCTAAAATCGTTCTGTATGAAGCAGAAAACGGTGGTCAAAATAATCTTTGTACTATCCCGCTAGATAGGAATTACTCATTCAATTTCCCTGGGAGCCAGGGGTGCGACAATGATGAGGCTGTTTCTGCTCGTCTGCTCAAGGCGGCGAAAAATACAATCATTCAGTTTTATGGCAATTGGAATGCAAACACTTGTGACCAAGGGTGTTCAACCATAACTGTCCTAGAGAATGTAGACACGCCTGTCACAATTCCCACATTTAAAATTAGCTGGACCAGCCCTGATGGAAAGGTCAAGGTTGTTCGTTCGGATGACAGCGAGCAACTTGAAGGGAAAATATCCTCGGCTCGCATAGAACTTGATCCCTTTATTGGCAAGAATGTCGTGCCCGACACGCTGACATCGGAGTCAGACGGGTACTGGGGAAGTTGGGGGGGCATCGCCAAATGTCCCGCCGGAAATTTCGTCTGGGGATTCAGATTAAAGAGTGAGCCCTCCGTGGATGGAGATGACACAGCCTTGAATGCCGTCGAAATGTATTGTTCCAGAGATACTCTTTTGCCGATCAGAAGCAAAGAAGGCCCTTGGGGCAAAGAGATTAAAGACCCTATCTTCTGTTCAGCTACTGATGGACCTGTGACCGGATTTCAGATTCGCATCGAAAAACCACTCGATGGTGATGATACTGCTGCCGGTAATGTCCGATTGATCTGCAGGAACGGGAGGGTTTTAAAATTGGAACCATCCGCTCAATGGGGTGAGTGGAGTAAGATCTTCTCTTGCCCGGATGGTCAGTCTGCAGATGGTTTTGTAACCCGTGTCGAGGATCCTCTTGATGGGGATGATACGGCACTCAATGGTATGCGATTGCACTGTAAGCCCAATTAGACACGTGGTTTAGCTCACACCAAAGGGCACGTCAGTTGTCAGGCCGGTGCCCAGGCTCCTGGATTTTGAAAAGGCAAAAAGCCCGTAGATGATTATCTATGGGCTTTGTGTTTGCTCGAAATGACGATCTGCTTTCAGGCAATCACCCCTCGAACTGAATCACCATCCGCCCTTTGATCTTGCCCTCCAGCATCTCATCGAAGATCTGGTTTATATCCTCTATCGGCCGTAGGGTCACCTTCGGCACCACTTTCCCTTCCGCCGCAAACTGGAAAGCTTCCTGCAGGTCCTGTCGGGTCCCGACCAGTGAGCCGATCACTTCGATACCATCCAGCACCAGGCGAGGGATATTCAGGTTCATGGCTTCCGATGGCAGCCCGACCGCAACCAGGCGGCCCCCCGCACGCAGGGCATCAACCGCCGAGTTGAAGGCAGCCTTGGCAACGGCGGTAACCACGGCGGCATGGGCGCCACCGGTCTTGGCCTGGATGACCTTGGCGGCATCCTCGGTGCGTGAGTTTATGACCAGGTCAGCGCCCATCTCGCTGGCGAAGCGCAGTTGCTCTTCGTTGACGTCGATGGCGATCACTTTGGCGTTGAAGACGTTCTTGGCATATTGCAGGGCAAGGTTGCCCAGGCCGCCGAGGCCGTAGATGGCGATCCATTGGCCGGGGCGGATGTTGGAGATCTTCACCGCCTTGTAGGTGGTCACGCCAGCGCAGGTAATGCTGCTGGCGGCAGCGGAGTCGAGCCCGTCGGGCACTTTTACCGAGTAGTCGGCCTTGACGATGCAGGCTTCGGCCATGCCGCCGTCCACGGTGTAGCCGGAGTTCTTCACCTCGCGGCACAGGGTTTCGTTGCCGCTGGTGCAATACTCGCAATGCCCGCAGCCCTGGTAGAACCAGGCCACGCTGGCGCGGTCGCCCGGCTTGAGCGAGGTGACGCCTGGTCCAATTTCCTGGACCACACCGATGCCTTCGTGGCCTAGCACCACACCGGTCTTGTCACCGAAGTCGCCATTTTTCACGTGCAGGTCGGTGTGGCAGACACCGCAGCATTGCATCTTCAGCAGCGCTTCCCCGTGCTCGAGGGGGCGCAGGGTTTTCTCCACCACATCCACGCGACGGCCTGGTGCAACAACAGCAGCTTTCATAGGAGCCTCCGTGTCTATCTGAATGATATCGGCGGGGTTAGCATAGCCCTCGCCTGGTGGGGTAAAGCTGCTTCAGGTCATGGTCTTGGGTGGGAGGCTTGGACGCAGCAGGTACCTGCCCTGCGCGGGCACTTGCAGGAGCGGCCTTGTGTCGCGAAAGGGCCGCAGAGCGGCCCCGGGATTTCAGCGGTGGCGCATAAGTTGTTGGGGCTGCTTTGCAGCCCATCGCGACAAAAGGCCGCTCCTACAGGGTTCTGCGTAAGGCTCGCCACAAAAAGAAAAGCCCGCGGCAATAATGCGGCGGGCTGCAAGAACATACGGAGCAGGGCCAGTGTGCCCACCCGGATGTCAGTATTTCGTGAAGGTCAGGTCATGAGCTTGTCATGCATGGCTCAGTTCCAGTTGGCTGATGACGCACACCGAACCGTCCTCGGCAGGCGTGTCGGCGGTGTAGTCCACCTGGTTGTATACCCCACCATGGAAGTTGAGCGTGCGCGTTGCCCAGGTCGCACCCAACTGCAGGGGCGATGTGCTGCCAATACGGCCGTTGCAGCTTGCACTGACCGTGCAGGCGCCGTTGTTCGTCACGTCGATGCTCACATCGAAACCGGCACCGAGCGGTACGTCGGCCAGCACCGTGCTGCTGCTCGTGGCCGTCTGGTTGAAGTCGGTCCGGAAGCCCACGGTGATCTTGCCCTTGTTCCAGAACACCTTGATGGGCGGGTTGTCGTCGTCTTTGACGTGCATCTGGGCAATCACCACCTTTTGCGCAAAGTTCACTTTCTGCAGTGTCATGGTCTGGTAATTGCGGTGCCGGGCGCCGCTGTTCAGCGCCCAGTACGCCGGCTCCTTCCACTCGCAGCGGGTACGGTGGGTACTCTTGCTGGATGCGCCCTTGGTGGGGGCGGTCATGCGGATCGAGCCGTCACTCAGGCGGGCGATGACTTCAGGCAGGGTCGCCAGCGCCTGGGCACCGGTCAACTCCAGGGCTACCGGGTTGGTCGCGGACTTAGGCACGGGGGTGGTGATGATGAGGTTGTCGATATATACAGCCATGGTCTTTCTCCTTGAAAAACGACAGGTCCTGCATCATTTGCGAGCCTGGCCAGCATGGGCGCAGTTCACTGTGATTTGCCAAGGCTGGACGAAGGGAAAACCCAAGGGGATAAAAAAGCCCGCCATGGGAGGCGGGCAAGCAACGTTTGAAGGGAGAGCCAGCAGAGTGGACCCGGCCGGTTAACCGAGCATTAAGCGGTAACGCATTGACCTGCGCAGCCGATCAGCCTATACAAGCCTGCCACCAGCCCAGGAGCCAGCATGCACGACGAAGACGACTTGCACGAACCCGAGCACGATCACCTGCTTGACCACGAATTCCTCTACGACGATTCGGAGCCAGAAGCGGATGCCCAGGGCGCCGAGGATGAGGTCGAGGAGGACGAGGAAACGCTGGATGACCTCGATGACGAGGAGCGCGATCACCCAGCCTGGTTCGATGACTGCGAAGACGACTGACTCAGCGCCCGTCTACCGAAAAACGCCCTGGGCCGCTCACTGCCAGCATCAGCAGGCCACCCATGATGCTGAGGTTTTTCAGGAACTGGGTCATGTTGGCGCTGCGCTCAGGGTCGACCATGTTCCAGAACGGGTGGCCCAGCAGCGCCGTACCCAGTACGAAAAGCGCAAGCAGGAAGGCCAGCGGTCGGGTGTAGAAACCGAGGATCAGCAGGATGCCGACGACGAACTCCATGAGCACGGCAACTGCCGCTGCCAGCATTGGGGCAGGGGCGCCCAGTGAAGTCATGTAGCCGACCGTGCCTTCGAACCCGGTCAGCTTGCCCCAGCCAGACAAGACGAACAGGATCACCAGCAGCACGCGGGCAATCAGGATAAGGATGTCGCGTTGACCATCGAAAAGGGAGTAGCGCATGGCGGCGTTCCAGTGGGCGGGTACAAGCACCACTCTAGCAGCTGCGCAAAGGATTGCCGGCGGGCAGCAAAAAGGCGCCGCAAGGGCGCCTTCGCAAGGAATTTGGTGCGAGTGGCGGGACTCGAACCCGCAAGGCTCACGCCGACAGATTTTAAGTCTGCTGTGTATACCAATTCCACCACACTCGCACGCATGAAGGGGCCGTAACGACCAGCTCGCTTCTAAGCAGAAG
>MTEU01003319.1_pt3 | contig 10572 bp, 10 predicted proteins | sample 1042701 | NCBI WGS metagenome assembly MTEU01 (sample SAMN06185813, study PRJNA358809) | soil metagenome | isolation source: naturally attenuated soil | place: India | collected 2015-05-23
CCGGATGCCGCGGCACCGCGGGCCTCCGGCACGCTGAAGGCGCACTACGCGCCCCGCACGCCGCTGTATCTGGCCGATGCGCGCGCCCTGGCGCGCGATCTCGCGACGCTGCCGGCCGATGCGCGCGTGGCCTGGGTCTCCGCCGCGCCGGCGGATGATCCCCGCTGCGTCTGGGTGCAAGCCCCGGCGGACGCCAAGGCCTATGCCCGGGAGCTGTACCGGCTGCTGCGCCGGCTCGACAAGGAAGGCTACGCACGGCTGTACGTCGAGCCGCTGCCCGAGGGGCATGAGTGGGCTGGTGTGCGGGACCGGCTGCAGCGTGCCGCCGCGGCGTTCCAGGACTGAACGCCCGGGCGCGCTATTCTGCCGCCGCTGCGGCGGCGCCGGCCGACACCGGCGCGCCGCGATAGACCCATTCGAGCAGGGCGTCATGCGCCTGCTGCGCCTGCGCGGCGTTCGGGTGGTTGATCAGGCTGACCACCACGTAGCGCTTGCCATCGGCCGCATCGACATAGCCGGCGATGGCGCGCACATCCGCCAACGTACCCGTCTTCAGATAGCCATGGCCGGCGGCGCTGCTGCGCGTCAGCCGGTTCCGCAACGTGCCGTCGACGCCAAGGACCGGCAGCGAGTCGACGAAGATCGGCGCCGCCTCGCTGGCCAGTGCCTGTTGCAGCAGCCGCGCGAGGTCGTACGCGCTGATGCGCTCCTGGCGTGACAGGCCCGAGCCGTTGTCCAGCATCAGCCCCGGCATGTCCAGTCCCTGGTGCGACAGCCAGCGGCGGATCACCGCCGCCGCGCGCCTGGTGTTCGCGGGCCCGCGGCGGTCGATCTCCGCGCCGATGGTCAGGAACAGCTGGCGCGCCATCACGTTGTTCGAATACTTGTTGATGTCGCGGACGATGTCGGCCAGCGGCAGGCCATGGTGGCGCGTCAGCCGGAAGGCGGGCCGCGGCACGCTGCCGCGCCGGATCGCCGGTGGCTTCGCGAAGGTGCCGCCGGCCGCCAGCCATTGCGCGACAAAGCCGCCGCCGATGAAGTCGTCGTGACTGAGCGCCGCGAAGTTCAGTACCTGCTCGCCGCAATCGGCCGAATAGCTGCCGTCGAACGACGCCACCACGGTACCGTCCGTCTGCGGGGACAGCGTCGGCGTCGCGCCGGCGCGCCAGTCGCCGCAGCGGCCGTTGGTCAGCGCCAGCCGGTTGTCCACGCGCAGTTGCGCCAGCGGCGGCATGACCGACACGCCGACCGTCTGCGTGGCGGCATCCGGGGTCAGCGTGAACGACAGCGTCTTGAACGAATAGAGCAGCGCGTCCGGTGCCACGTTGTAGGCGCGATGGGTCTCGCCGTCGATGGTGCCGCCGTTGTCCAGCCCATTGTCGAAGTAGCTGCGGTCGAGCACCACGTCGCCGGCAATGGTGGTCACGCCGGCGCGCATCGCCTGGGCCACCAGCTTGGCCATCTCCTCCGGTACCAGCTTGGGGTCGCCCTGGCCGCGCAGATAGACGTTCCCGACCACGCCGTCGGCCCCCGGCTCGCGGTCCGCATAGAGCGAGGTCTGCCAGCGGTAGCTGGGCCCCAGCAGCTGCAGGCCGGCGAAGGTCGTGATCAGCTTCATCGTCGAAGCCGGGTTCATCGGGGTCTGGGCGTTCCAGCTGACGGTCGCGGCCGGGGCGCCTTGCCGGACGATGTAGAAGCTGGCCGCGGAAAGCGGTACGCCCGCCTGCCGCAAGCCGAGCAGCACCGACGCCGGCAGGCCCGTTTGATCCTGTGACAGGGACAGCAGCCGGGCATGGGAGGGCACTGCCTTTGTCGATGGCGATTGCCGCGATGCCTTCGCGGCGGCGGCTTTTGGCTTGGACCGCTTGGGGGCGGCTTCGGAATTGGCAGCGGGACCGAATGCCAGCGCAAACGCCAGCAATGGCACCATGCTGCGGGCGAGAAGGGGGCGAGCAGGCATGGGCAGCATGGTACCGTAGTCGTCTGCAACGATGCGACCCGATGCCAGCTTCGGCTGCTCATCGTCGCGAGGAAGCGCTGTCAGGTCCCGGCTTCCTGTCGTTGGCCGTCAGAGCTGGCGAAACAGCTGAAACAGCCAGATTCGCTGGTCGTCCCGCGTGTGACGCCACTTTGCCGCAGGACGAACACGGACGCGGGCCGATGACGCCGACGCTGTTGACTGACAGCTGGCGGAAGGACGTCCCGGGCTGCCGAAGGCGGTCCGGTAGAGGGCGCCATCCCGCGCGTTGCGGTTGAAATCGATGATTCGCAGGTCCATCGCGCCATAGAACCGCTTCATCATTTGCGCAAGAGCCGCGGAGTCGGCTCTTGAGCAATGGTAGGCCGCTTCGCGATCGGCGAATCCATGGAGGATCAGAAAGCGGCCGAAGCAGTCCCGATCGCACAACTGATCAAAAGCCAGTCCGAGCAGTCCACGTTCACCGAGCGCGGGCGCGATGCGAAGCAGGACGATATCGAGTTCGGAAACATGGTTGAACGCGTGCTCGTCGGCGTACGGCCGCAGCATGTTCCGATGCTCGGCCAGCTCGCCTTCGCTGAGCAACGGAAAGCGGCGCGAAAACGAGAACGTCAGCGTGTCCTTTTCGCACAGCAGATGGACAAAGGAAGGACACATGGCGTTGTAGATCCGTGGCGTCACCATTCCCAACTCCACCAGATATCGCGCGGCATGACGGATGCCCTCGATTGGGGCGCTCGTCACCTGGTCGAATACCTTCGCCAGGCCCACCAACTGGCCGGCTGTCTTTCCCGAGCGGATACCTGCCTGCAGGAAGGACCGCAGGCGGTCCGGCGAACGCTCGAAGTACTGGAAGAGCGGGCGCAGTGGCCCGTCGCAAACCAGCATCTCGAATTCATGCGTGGTATCCATCAACGCAAGCGCGGCGCCCGAATCGGCATCGATGACCGCGAGCTTCAGTTCCTTCGGCAGGGCGCCCAGATATCCGGGGGGCGGCATGGCCGTGTGCGTGGATCCCGTCGGTACCAATGACATATGCAGTTCCTCCCAGGTTGGAATCAAGGATTGCCTCGATATCGCCGTCGAGCCGATCCGGGCTGCCGTTCGGTGCCCTCGTCGCTGTTCAGCCGCGGCCCGCGGGCGGATCGCCGGGTACCGGAACGTTGCTGCCGGCCGGCTTCTCGTCAAACACAAAATCCTGTGGATTGCCCGACTGCGCCAACCGGTCGACTTCGGGCGCGAACATTTCGGCGCAGGCTGCAAGGATGGAGAGCGTTGCGTTGAACGTAAGCGACGTGACCTTGATGTTCCGGCCTTCCAACGCGAAGGTCGCGACGGCCTGAAGACCGGCGTCTTCCGGCGCCAACATGATTTCGCCGGCCCCCAGCGGCATGATGTACAAGGCGTTGAGGCCGAGTTCGGGCGCCGGCTGGTACAGCTTGTAGGTGATCGTGCCGCCGATGGCCCTTCCGCTTTCGTCGCATGCAATCTGCACGAGGTTGATCTTTTGCCCCGCGGCAGTGCTGAACGCTTCGGAAAGTCCGATGGCCCTGGCCAGCACAGTCATCGCCGCGTTCTCCACCGCATTGCGAGGGCGCTGCGTGATCAGATATAGCAGCGCATCGAACGTGTCGTCGTTGCCATCCGCGGCAGCGCGGATCTTGTTGATCGCGATGTCGATGGCCCCAGGGAGACGCTTGTCGATCTCCCTCTGCTGCTGCTCCGCGGGGAGCGCGGCCAGCCCCTCACGGAAGCCCGGCGGAATCAGGCGCTCGTTGGCTATCTCGCACGGATACAACAGTTCCGACTGATCCCGCGGAAGGTCGGCGTGCAGCTGAGCGGTGATATCGCGCTGCCATTCCGCCCTTCGCTGCGTGACGTCGCCTGCAAACCGATTCAGCGACATCTGCCGCTCGAGAAATTTCTGCAGATCCTCCGTGGTTCGGAGGGTCGCGTTCCGCATCAACGCAGGCGCCAATTCGTCGTTGAACCGGGCCTCCAGGGCCCTGGCCTGCTCCAGCGATTGCCGGAGGGCGCCGGACACGTCGCCGTTCGCTCGTTCGAAGCCCTCGTGGGCGGAGGCGGCCTGACAGAGCTTGTGGATCAGATAACCGCCACCGGCGGCCCCGCCGGCAGCGAGCGCTCCGAGCAGTGCGAGGCCCAGGGGAGGGCAGGCGACCGTGACGACCAGCATCGCCAGCGCGCCGACGATGCCGGCGATCCCGATCAACACGATCGCCCGGGTGCCCGGGGCTTCGTTGTCCGGATAATCCCGAACGCTCGTGGCCAACTGATCGAGATCGGCCAGCGCTTCGCCGACCGACTGCGCACACTGCTTGATATCGGCACGCAGCCGCAACAACTCCTGAGGGGAGATGCGTACGTCGTGGCCTTGTTGCAGATCCCAGGCTTCGATGCGCGCGGCGGCCGACTGCGCCTTCGCGATCTTCTTTCCGCATCGCGTCGCGGTGCTCAGGATCTCGTCCTTGCGGCTGGTATCCGGCAGCGAATGCACCGCGCTGGTCAGCTTCTGCCACGCGGAATCGAGCAGATCGACCACGCGGGGCGCCGGCTGGTTCCGGACGGCATCGGCGGATGGCGCTGGTTCCGCGCGATGGGCGGCTACTGGACCAACGCTGGCGGGCTGGATGTCTTGCGGCGGCCGGGGTTGGGCTTCGGTGTGGATCGGGAGATCGGCCGCAAGGGGAGCGGCGGGATGTACGGCGGGGGCTGAGGCAGGGTCTGCGGCAGGGTCTGCGGCAGGATGTGCGGCAAGATGTGCGGCAGGGCGAGACGGGGCAAAGATACGGAACATGTCGGCGCGGTGCGTGGGTGGAGAAAGGCCAACGAGGAACGGCAACGTTGGCTGGAGCTTCAGGACAGCGAAGCGTACCCACCGCACTGCGACGACACTATTCAAATGATGGCGGCCACTACAGGATTTGTTACTCTCAGGCGAGTCGCGCCAGCAGTGCTCTCAACGTCTGCTGTTCCTGCGCCGACAGCGCGCGCGCCATCTTCGCGTCATGGTCGCAAACGGCCTCGGTCGCCGCCTCCAGCGTGCGGCGGCCGGCCGCCGTCAACACCAGGCTGAACGCGCGGCGATCCTTCTCCGCCGGCCGTCGCGCCACCAGCTTCATCTCTTCCAGCGCATCGACCAGCAGCACGGCCCCCGAACGTGCAATGCCCATGATCCTGGCCAGGTCGGTCAGCTTCAGGTCCGGGTTGCGCGAGATCAGCACCAGCGCCGAAAAGCGTGGCGGCGTGATATTCCACGGCGCCAGCGATCGCACGAAGTCTTCGTAGAGCCGGATCTGCGCGCGGCGGATCGCGTAGCCGATCAGGTTGTCCAGCACCCCATAGTCGACGTCCGGCAGATGCGGGTCGAAGCCGCCGGCTTCGGTGGCGGGGTCTGGCGCGAGCGTATCGCGGGTCTTGCGCGGAGAGCGGGAAGATGGGGACGAGCGTGAGGAGCGTGACGAAGCGGACATGGAAAAGGGAATGGCGGCGCCGAAGCCCGCCATCCGTTCAGGCGACGCGGAAGTATCGCATCTGCACGCGGTCCGGGAAACGCGCGCCGGTCGCGACAAACGTGTGTTGCATCAGCCAGCGGTAGGCCGGTGCCTGCGTCTCGAAGCGGGGCGCGGTGCGGAAGTAGACCAGCGACGGATCGACCGTCTCGCCGGCGGACAGGCGCGCCAGCACATCGGCGGGACCGCTGCGCAGGCCTGCGTTCACGATGTAGATCCGGGCGCCGTCGTCGGTCTGCAGCACGTAGCGCGCCTCGATCTCCGCGACCGTGACGCCGTCGCCCAGGTCCGGACGCACCAGCTGGAAGTCGGCGCCGCCGGGCAGCACCCGGCCGCGCAGCAGCGGACCATCGACGATGCCATCCAGAATCGGAATCACGCGCCGCTGCCCGACCGCGCTGACGCCTACCTCGATCGCCGGATCGAGCCGGAAGCGGAAGTCGGCGACGTGCTCGAGCTTCGGCGTCGGCAAGCCGGGCAGGCCAGGCAACGTCGATTCGGCCGTCACTTCAGCAGCTTCCAGTTGCCGTTGTCGATGGTCAGCATCACGCGGCCGCGCTGGTCGAAACCGAAGTGGTCCTGGCTGGTGTAGTTGAGCACGCCATGCGAGACCACGATCTCGCGCTCGCTCTCGAGCGCCGCCTTCAGCGCCGCGCGGAATTCCGGCGTGCCCGGCCTGGCGCGCTTGAGCGCGACCGGCACGATCCGTTGCAGCACCAGCCCCGCATCGTACGGATGCGCGCCGAACTGCGTGCGGCTTTCCGCGCCGTACTGCTTCTCGTAGCGGCCGACATAGTCGAGGCCCGGCTTCTTCGGCGCGCTGTCGGCGGCCAGTTGTTCGGGCACGATCACCGGACCGGCCGGCAGGATGGCGCCGTCGACCGCCTTGCCGCCGATGCGGATCAGGTCCTTGGTGGCGGCCCCGTGCGTGTGGTAAATCGGCCCGCGATAGCCGCGCTCGCGCAGCGTCGTGTGGGGCAGCGCGGCACCGGTGCCGGCGCCGGCGATCAACATCGCATCCGGGCGCGCCGAGATCAGCTTCAGCGTTTGCGCGGTGACCGCGGTGTCCGAGCGCGCGTAGCGTTCGGTGGCGACGATGCGGATGCCGTTGGCGGCCGCGGCCGTGGTGAACTCCTTCAGCCAGGTCTCGCCATAGGCGTCGGCAAAGCCGATGAAGCCGATGGTCTTGACGCCGTTGGCCTTGGCGGTTGCCGCGACGGCTTCGGCCATCAGCTTGATCGGCTGGGCCAGCCGGTAGGTCCATTCGCCGCGGCCGGGCTTGAGCTCGATCGGCGAGAACGCCAGCTGCACGGTCTTGCTCTCGTCGGCGACTTCGGCGATGGCAATCGACGGTGCCACCGCCGACGAGCCGAGGATGATATCGACCTTGTCCTCGCTGACGAAGCGGCGCGCGACCTTGGTGGCCTGGGTCGGATCGGAGCCGTCGTCGAGCACGACATATCGGATCGTTTCGCCGGCGATCTGCTGCGGCATCAGCCCCAGCGACTGCTTCTGCGGAATGCCGAGCGAGGCCGAGGGCCCGGTCGACGAGATGCTGACGCCGACGGTGACGTCGGCCAGCGCGGCGCCGGACATCGAGGCGGCGGCCAGCGTCAGTGCCAGTGCCGGGGCCAGGCGCGCGAGCGCGGTGCGGCGAAGTGTCATGGCTTGTCTCCCTTTCTTATGATGGTGCGGCCGGTCAACGTGTGCCGCCCTGCACGGACTGCCGGTCGAATCCGGCCAGCTGCTTGTAGCGCAATGCGATCGCCTCCAGCTCGGCGTGTGGAATCACCTGTTCGATATCGGTGAAGCCCTGCGGCGCGCGCAACTCGGCCAGCTGCATGACCTGCTCGGGGCCGTTGAGCCGGTTGCGCAGCACGATCCCGGCGGTGCGCGGCAGCCGTTCTGCCTCGTATTCGCGCAGCGCGTAGCCGGTATCGGGCGTGCCGAGCAGGCAGTCGACCAGATGGCGGGCATCGACGATCGCCTGCGCGCTGCCGTTCGAGCCGATCGGGTACATCGGGTGCGCGGCGTCGCCGAGCAGCGTGACGCGATCGAAGGTCCAGCGCGGCAGCGGATCCTTGTCGACCATCGGGAATTCGTAGATCGCCGCGGCGCCGTCGATCAGCGCCGGAATGTCGATCCAGTCCCAGCGCCAGCCGGCGAAGGCCTCGCGGAACACCGACTTGTCGACCTGCCGGTTCCAGTCGCTGCGCGGCGGCGTGTCCGACGCGTCGTCCGGCACGCGCAGCTCGGCAATCCAGTTGATCAGCGAGCGGCCCTGCCGGCGCAGCGGCTCGGAGATCGGATAGGCGACGAACTTCTGGTCCTGATGGCCGGCCATGAACATCGAGCGGCCGTCCAGATAGGGCGACGCCTCGGTGACCGCGCGCCACAGCATCCGCCGCGAAAAACGCGGGTCGTCGCCGCTCGGATAGAACTGCCGCCGGACCGCCGAATGGATGCCGTCGGCGCCGACCAGCACATCGGCGCTGGCCGGCACCTGCGCGCCGTCCGCGCGCCGCCGCAGCGTGAATTGCACCGGCGACCCGGGCCGCGCGCCGGTGTCGTGCACCGCCTCGAAGGCGTGGCCGGTATGGACGCGATCGGCGCCCAGCCGCTCGACCGCGGTCCGATACAGCAGCATCTGCAGCTCGCCGCGATGGACCGAGAACTGCGGATACGGATAGCCGGCGGCAAGCCCGCGCGGCTCATGCCAGATCCGTTGGCCGAACTTGTTGTAGTAGGACAGCGAACTCGTTTCGATCGCGATCTGCGCGAGCGCCGGCTGCAGGCCGAGTTCGGCGAGTTCGCGGACCGCATGGGGCAGCAGGTTGATGCCGACGCCCAGCGGCTTCAGCGATTCGCTGGCTTCCCAGACTTCGGCGTCGATGCCGTGGCGATGGCACAGCAGCGCGAGCGTCAGCCCGCCGATGCCGCCGCCTGCGATGGCGATGCGCATGGTGTCTCCTGCGGCGGACCTGCGCGCGACGGGCGGTCCGCTCTGTGTTGGATGTCTGCTTGGCGTCTGTTCGACGTCCGTTCGACGAATTGTTATGGAGTATAACTAAATCGCCGAACCGCGCAAGGGCGGGTCGACACGGCTGCGTTCTGGCTTATTTTCCCCAGCTTGGAGACAGCAGCCGCAGGCCGACCGACACGAAGCGCGTCTCGCGCGGCTGGTTCAGCTGCGTGCCCCAGGTCATGTCGACCTGGACGCGCTGCGGCACGATCCACACGCGCGCGCCGAGCTGGATCCACGGGCGGTCGCCGCTCTCGCCGAAGGTCTCGGCGATCATGGCCCAGCGCTCGCTGATCGTCGCCTCGCCGGCCACGCCCCAGGTCATGCGGGTCTGCCGCTCGGCGCGATCGTGCGTGGCGCCGACGTTCGCATGCAGCAGCAGACGGTCGTCGCGCATCGACACCGTCAACGGCAGGTTCAGGTAGAGTCCGCCCGGCGTCCTGCGCGGCGAGGCCTTCGGGTATTCGGTCATGCCGACCGTCAGCGCGACGCCGTAGCCGTTGGTCTCGACGGGCTTGAGCACCGTCTTGCCCTGCAACTGCAGATCGGTGATCGCGTTGCCCGGTCCGTCGCCATATCGCTGCACCGAACCGCCGAACGTCCATTCGAAGTTGCCGGTGAAGTTGCAGCCCGGCAGCGCCCAGCGTTCGGTGCCGTCGCGATTGAAGCGCAGCCACGATTCGAGCTGGCACGATTGCGGATCGACGATGCGCGCGTCGTCGGTGACGAGCGGCCGCGCCGCCCATGCCAGCGGGGTCAGGCAGAGCAGCAGCATTGCCGCGAAGACGCGGCGCAGAGGGGAGAGGCGGGCGGAAATCGGCAGCATGTGTTGGCTCGCAATGGCGCCCGAAGTCTAACGCGCACCGATGACATGGTGTCGCACGACGCCGTCACGACGTGAGGACGCGCGGCCGATGTGGGATTTATCTGACAGCGGTATAGGTGGCGGTGGTCTGCCCGCCCGGTGCGATGGGGCCGCACAATCGAGCTGTCTCTCGCCCGTACAAGGAGCTTTCGATGCGTACCCTTACCCTGTCGTTCGCGCTGGCCACGCTGCTCGCCACCGCGGGCTGCGCCGACATGACCGCCAAGCAGCGCAACACCGCCATCGGTGCCGGTGTGGGCGGGGTCGCCGGCGCGACCCTGATCGGCGGACCGGGCGCCACGCTGGGCGGCGCCGCGCTGGGCGGTGTGGTCGGCAATGTGCTGACCGACGACAAGAAGAAGTAAGGGTCGCAGAAGTCAGGGCCGCAGCGGTCAGGGCCGCAGCAGTCAGCGTCGCAGCAGTCAGGCGGCACCAAGACAGGACGCCCCGGCCAATGGCCGGGGCGTCGTCGTTTGATGCGTCTGGGTTGCGTCGGTGTTGCCGCTGCTCTGGCGCGGCGCCGGTCAGGCCGGCTCGCTGCCGGACGCCTCGGCGGCGACCGTGCGGCCCGGCACCGGGAACACGATGTCGTAGGCCCAGTTGTAGACGAAGGCGTAGACCACGTAGAAGCCGGCCACCGCCAGGTCCATCAGCAGCGCATCGAGCAGGCTGATCTTCAGGTACCACGCCACCGAAGGCAGGAACACGATCAGCAGGCCCAGCTCGAACAGCAGCGCGTGGCAGACGCGTACCGCCGGCGACTTGCGCACCGACCCGGTCAGCCGGACCATGGCCTTGTCGAACATCAGGTTGTAGACGTAGTTCCAGACCGCGGCGATCAGCGAGGCCACCGCGGCGATCACGCCCATCTGGTGCAGGGCGTAGCCGAATACCCAGCTGCCCAGTGGCGCGAAGATCAGCAGGCCGATCAGTTCGAAGCCCACCGTGTGACGGATTCTGTCCAGCGTACCGCGCATTGTGTCGCTCCATCGAAGACAATGGCGCCAGTCTATCGGGTAGGGCAGCAGATACAAGTTGGGAAGTATCTGTTATCCAGATGGATGTGGCGGAGATGTGGCACCATGGGATTCCGTTCCGCTACCGCCGTTCATCCGATGGCCGACCCGCGCCATGAGCCTGTCCCTCGAACAACTGCAAGCCTTCGTCGCCGCGGCCG
>MTEU01000391.1_pt3 | contig 10563 bp, 17 predicted proteins | sample 1042701 | NCBI WGS metagenome assembly MTEU01 (sample SAMN06185813, study PRJNA358809) | soil metagenome | isolation source: naturally attenuated soil | place: India | collected 2015-05-23
CGGCTGACGGGCAAAAAAAAAGCCCGATACCACCAAAGGTATCGGGCAAAAACAACCGATCAGGAAATGGGCTCGGACGAGACGCGGCGACCGGCGCATTGCCGCCGATGGGGGCAGCGGCTCTGTTACCGGCTTACGCACCTCGTCGTCGCCCGGTGATACCTTAGTTCCAGCATGCCACTCCTCATACTGAAAACGGGCTCGGTTCTATAGACAACCGACGAAGCCCGGCCAAGCACCAAGCCATGATGGTCCGATCGCCCGGCGAAGCACCGCCCCGCAGACAACAAAAAAGCCCGCGCGGCGCTAACTACGCGGGCTTCTTCTTCGACTCGACTGCGTTTCTACTCGTCTTCCAACACTGCGATCAGGGCGTCCGCGTACTGAACGGCCCGCTTCGCGGTGGCCTCCACTTCGAGTTCGCCCGACATACTGGTGACCAATCCTTGCATCGCCATCGCGGCAAGATGCAGTCGTTGGCTTGTCGACGAAGCGGCGTAGAAGGACAGGTCGTCGAGACGTTCGACGATCTCTCTCACATGCTTGACGAGCTCTTGCGAATGGCTTTCGTCCATACTTCCTCCCTTCAGGGGTTGAGGAGCTGTCATGGTGCCAAGCCGAACCGGAACAAAGAAGCAGTTGATGATGGGAATCTTCGATACCGGGACGGAAATCGAAGGTTTGCGGTGCGCGGCTTTGAAGCTCGTCGATCGATGAGGCGCCGCAGTGGCATGACCCATGCCCAAGCGGTACTGCCCGGCCGCCCTGCCGGCGCCGACGGCCGAAGAGCTGCGCGACATCTGGGAGCGAAGCGGCTGCCTGACGTGACATGCTATGGGAAATCGCGCGCCTGCGGCAGCGTGTCGCCTCGACACACTAGTTCATAGCGCTGTTCGAGGCCGGCCAGCCCGGCGCAAAGTTGTGGCACACACCTACCTGGCCAAGTTCGACCGAGCCGTGCGCGCTCGAGGACATCGAGGCCGACTACAGCGGGCACACCTTGGCTCGCGGAAATGGCGCGGCGAGATCCGTACAGACGAAGAGCTGCAGCAGTTCAAGGCGATGCACCGTGAGGCGCACGCGGATCAACAAGCGGAAGCGCCGGGGGCGTCGGTGAACCTACATTGCCATCGACGCGCCCCAACTAGACTTGATGCCATGGGGATACTGCGTTGCAGGGAGGAGCCATGACCGCCACGACCGAGTCCGTCAGGCTGCTGCGCCCCCCGCTTCTGTTCGACCGGTTATACGCGGACGCAACCGGCGAATCTCACTTCGCTCCGCTCTCCGTCGCCATGACGGAACGGGTGTTTGCCCCACCAGCGCCCGCATTCTGGGTGTCGTCCCTGGCCGAAGCCACACAGCAAGGGTTTCTCTTCCTGCCCGCCGGCTGGACCGGGGAACGCCATCCATCCCCGATTCGCATGTGGATCTTCGTGCTGTCCGGCGCCATGGAATTCCAGGCCAGCGATGGCGACAGCCGCCCACTGCCGACCGGCAGCGGGTTGATGCTTGAGGACACCTCGGGCAAGGGACATCTCAGCTGGGTTGTCGGCCCCTACGATGTCACGCTGGCTGTCGTGCAGCTACCAGAGGCGTAGGCCATGGCCACCGCTCGGCCGCCCGCCCCCTACGCTGGCCGAACTCTCGCCAATCATCTGAACCGGATGCACGTACTTGGGAAAGAGAAGGGATCAATCGTGATCGTGCCCGGCTCTCAGTGGAGCACTTGGCTGGCGTGCCGCGACCGGAGGTTGTGCGCACGTTCCTGGGCTTGTACCCGGCAGACAGGATGGCACCCGAATCAGCGCCGCCCCCGCCGCGAACGAAGAAGCCCCAACAGTCGCGAGGGGCCGTCTCCGCTTCCTGATAGGAAGTCGGGCCCCTCGCGCAAGATGGAGAGGGACGCCGATCTACGTCAACCCGCCGCCTTTTCCTTGCGATGTACCTTGGCCTTGTGGGCGGAGCGATGCGTCCGCTTGTGCTCAGCCTTTGCTTTGGTGTGAGTGTCCTTGGTGGCGTTGTCTTTGGTGGCTGCCGGCGCCGCGGGGGTCGCCGGTGTGGCCGGTGTCGCCGGGGTCGCGGGAGTGGCGCCCTGAGCGAAGGCAGCCCCGGATACCAGCATGGAAACGGCAGTGGCAAACACAGCAAGCTTGCCGGTGGTTGCAATACGCATGGAATTTCTCCTTGGGTCGATGGGAGAACTGCTGCACGGAGTTGTCGGGGTTGGCACACCACTGCCACGCCCGACAAGTCCAAGAACGCGCCGCTCAGCGGGGTCGTTGACGCGATATCAGGGGGCAGTTACGGGGCCGACTGTCGCCGCCGATTTCCTGGCGATCGGCAAAGCGCCCATAGTCTTCGCATACGAGCGCATGCGCCGAGGGAAGGTGGAAAAGGTCGAGGCCAAAGTGACCACCGGAAAGGGAGTGCAAACCCTTGTCGGCCTTCGCAATCTGACATACCAACGTTCCGCTGACATCCGTCATCGCCCATGGTCGCAAGCCGACGAGGCGGCCGGCGTCATTCGCTTCGTGCCCGTATTCGGCGCCTCTGGGCTCGGTGTCCACGCGCCATACTGTACATCCATACAGTACATAGACAGCCGACGATGCCTGCCACCTACCCCGCAAAGTCCATCTTCCTCGAGGTCGAGTTCTTCGGTGACGACCGTGACGAGATCCTCCTGCCCTGCCAGGCCGTGACCGTCGACCGCGACGCAATCCTGGTGCCCGGCGTCGAGACGCGCCACCTGAACGCCATCCGCTGGATCCGGGACGTCCTTTCCCAGCACGATAGGCCGGCCGACCTGGAAGCGGTGGTGGCGGTCGTAAGCCTGGAAGGGATCAGGAATCCGCCCAGTTCCCCCTTCTCTGAGGCACCGCGGCGACATGAGATATGCCGAAGCGGTACTGTCCGTCCGACCTGCCGGCCGTGACTGCCGAAGAGCTGCGCGACATCTGGGAGCGGAATCGGCTCCCTGACGTGCACGACCTGCTGTGGGAAATTGCGCCTGCGCCAGCGAGTCGCCTCGGCCCACTACTTCATCGCGCTGGTCGAGTTCGGCCAGCCCGGCGCCCAGATGATGGCGCACACCTACCTCGCCAAGTTCGGCGCCGAGCCGTGCGTGCTCGAGGACATCGAGGCCGACTACAGCGATGGCACGCCAGGGTCAAGGAAATGGCGCGGCGAGATCCCGACCGAGGAAGAGCTGCAGCAGTTCGAGGTGATGCACCGCGAGGCGCGCGCACGAATCAAGGAAAGGAAGCGCCGCCGGCGCGGTTGACTGTCGGACGCGTCCCTATATCGCGTTGCCATGCCGCTGCGTACAACGGAAATGACATCCATAGGAGACGATCATGCCAGGCAACATCCACGTCGTGCCGGCCGACGGCAATGGCTGGGCGGTAGAGGTCGAGGGCGCCGACCAACCGGCCGCCCGCTTCGACTCACAGGAAGAACCAATCGAGGCGGCAACGCAGCGCGCGAAGCAGAACAAGGTCGAGCTTTTCATCCACGGCCGGGATGGCCGTATTTGCGAGCGAAACAGCTTCGGGAACGACCCCCGCGACATCAAGGGGTAGGCCGTGGCAACCGCTCGGCCGCACGCTCCAACGCTGGCCGAGCTCTCACCCATGCTGCTGGAGGAGCGCCGCGCCGTCCCCCAGGGCGACTGACACTTCTAAATCAAGTACGACGGCTACCGGCTGCTCGCGGCCAGCAAGCCGGCGCCCTCAAGTCCCGCAACGGGCACGACGCCACCGCCTGGTATCCGGAAGTCGCCGCCGCCGTCGCCAATCTGTAGGCCGGCTGCATCTTCGACGGCGAGGTTTGCGTCCTAGACGAGCACGGCCGAAGCGACTTCGAGCTACTGCACCGTCGAGCGGCGCGCCGCGGCAAGCCGCCCGGCTCGCACCACGTCGCCTACTGCGTCTTCGACCTACTGGTCAACGTCGGCCGGGACATACGCGGCCAGCCCATCGAGAAGCGCAAGGCTGCCCTGCGGAAGATCCTCAACTGTTGCCCGGACACCCTGCTCTTCGTCGACTGGGTGGACGACGGAGACTGGCTCTACCAGCATGCGCTTGCGCTGAACCTTGAGGGCATTGTCGCCAAGCGCGCTGGCAGCGCCTACGCATCTGGGAAGCGCTCGAGCGACTGGGTGAAGGTTAAACGGCCGGGCGCGGTGCCGGCGGAGAGGTTCAGGCGATAAAAGGAATGTCGGGTCTTGCTGTTACAAACCGAACAGTGCAGGGCCACGTTGCTTTGGATATATTCGTTGCCAAGCCATTCGGGCTGGATACGTTCTAAATATTCCCAGCAATCCAACACTATTCCATATCGACCGACGCAGGATTCCAGTATGACGACAAACCGACCACCGTCTCCCATCGCCCACCCACACAGCTATTACGACGAACGCTGGACTCAGTTGAATAACATGGTCATCGCGAATTCTGAAGGGGCGTTGACTTACCTCCTCATTGTAAATGGTGGAGCCTTGGCGGGCCTATTGGCTTTTGTAGGTGCCGTGAACGAAGTCCGTACCGCATCGTCTACTGTATGTGGTCTTGCTCTATTCGGACTGGGACTCGTCCTGGCCGGGGTAGCGCGGGCTGCCAACCTGCATTATTTTGAATGGCTAAAGGAATCGTGGAGAGCCGATTTTTGGACATCGTACTACACTGGGCAAATCACATGGGACGAGCTTATTCGCCGCGACAATATGCGTGTGAAGCGAGAATGGATTCTGAAAGCCCTCGGGTATTCGAGCTTCAGCTGTTTTCTAGTAGGGCTTGTAATTTCGAGCCGTCTCCTACTCAGTTTGACGGGGAACGCTTCTTAGTGCTTCGTACGCTCGCTCAAAGGCCAATCCAGCGATCCGGGCGGCGTCAGCATATTCAGCCAGGATTCCCGCTCGACGGTCAGCCCTTTCGAGCACGTCGGCAAGCACTCCGAGGGGATCGCTGGCTGGCGGGCCTCCGCGGGTAGGGGCGGAATCGCCGCCGGCTCGACTGGCGGCGACCAGGTTGGCAACTCGCTGACGCAGCTGGCCAGCAACAACATCAGCGGCGCGAGCATCAGCGTGCGCTCGGTCGGCTTCCTCTTAGCAGCATTGGCAATCTCCGCTTATTCGAATAGGCGGCGCTGTTCCTCGCGACGGGCATCCCCTACTGCCCCCACCTTGGCCGCTTCCTGGGCGAGCCGTTCCTCGGTGTAGCCGCGACGCAAGCGGTCCAGCTCGGCATCCTTGCGCCATCCCTGCGCGGCCCAGCCGGCAACGAACGCGGCCCCGGCCAGCACCACTACCGCGACCGCGCGCCACGGCACAGCGGCCGCGGCGGCTCGAATGGCAGTCATCTGGATCATCGTTCCCTCGTCGCGCAGTCGGCGTACATCTTCGCCGTCGTGTCGATGTGAGCGAGCAGCGCCTGGCGCCCTGCTCCTCGTTGAAGCTTCGGCAATGGCGGGCAGCTCGCGCCCGCGGCCGGCGTCGACGCCTCGGGCATCGCGGATGGATCGGCGCAGCGCAGCCCGCCAGCAGAAGACACAACACGAACGCCTTCATCGGCCGCCCTCCTTCAGCTTCCGGTTCGCCGCCTCGATGGCGCCATTGACGCGCGATCGCTCAGCCTCGGACAGCGGAGCCGGCGCCCCGCGGGCGGCGTGCTTCACGGTCCGCGCCGCCTCTGCTGATTTCTCGGCCGACTGAGCAGCCGCGCCGGCCGCGGCGGACGCCGTCTCCGCGATGTCGCCGAGCTGCGGCGCCAAGGCCTGCAGCGTCTTGGCAAACGTGCCCTGCAGCCGCTCGATCTCTGCCGCATGGTCGGACCGCATCTGCACGATCACGTCGCGTGCCTGCCATTGCGCCAGCGCGTACCCGCCCACACCACCGCCCATGGCGATCACCAGCACGATCGTCACGGCCTCGAGTGCATGAGCTACGCGACGGAACGTCTCGCGATGGCTCGCGATCCAGTCACGAACCTTTGCCATTGAATTGCTCCCTGATCATTCGGATCTCCGTCTCGAGGGCAGAGACCTTTGCCTCCAGCGAGCCGATGATCCGGAACGCGTCATTGCGCTCCTTGTAAGCCAGGTCCGCGCGCTGCTCGGCGAGTCAGCGCGGGCGTTCGCCTTGTCGAGCAAATCCTGCAGCCGTTCAATGATGTCGGTCTCGGCTTGGCTGCGCGCCCCTTCTACTCGATCCGAGCGCCATACCTTGCGCACCAGCCAAATCGCGCCGCCGATGGCCGCCACGATCGCGCCCAGTGCCCCGCTCGCGCCGCCCGGCACGCCTCCCAGTTCGTTCAGATCCATCGTCCTTCCCATTGGGCTTACGCCTCGATGTCGGTACCGCCGAGCGCCAGGTAGACGTCCCGCAGCGTCTCGAGCCTGTGCTCGCGCTGGCCGTAGCCGGCGCCCGGCAGGCTGGCCCATTCCTTTCGGCATTTCTGCACGGCCTCTGCGAACCGGCGGGCCAGAAGATCGGGCAGCGCGCCGCGGCGCTTGACCAGGTAGGCGGCGACGATGTCCTGCGATCGCGGGCTGAAGTCCTTCACGTCGCAGGCGCGGCTCGCCCAGTCCCACGTGTCGGTCCGGATCTTCCCCGGCACCGCAGCCATGATTTGGTAGCGGCCGGCCGCGTCGCTGAGGCCCCAGCGCGTCAGCACCACGATGCGCGGTGTCTATCGTAGCCGGTGAAGAGCTTGCCGCCGACGTTCACGCTGTAGCCGTCGTCGCTGCCGGCCACGGTTGACGTGCCTTCGCTGAACGCCAGCATGTCGAGGACGGCGGCCATGTTCCGGCCGCCGACCAGTTGGTCGGGATGGGTGAATGGCATTGCTGGCTCCGGAAAATGAAAAAGCCCGCACGAGGCGGGCGATTCCTCTTGACTATCGTACCCGATGGGTACTAAATTCGAGTGCACTGAGCTGCGCATCCCGTGCGGTTCGACACTCCGAAAGGAACGCCCAGATGAAAGCCCACTTTCGCGCGTTTGCTCGCGCTCTTGGAATCTTCCATGCTCTACAGCCCTCCGTCGCCGACGGACCTCGAAGCGCTCAAGGACGAGCTCGGCTTCAGCAGCGGCAAGATGGCCGACCTGTTCGGCCTTGCCAACGGTCGACAGTGGCGCCGGTACTTGTCGGACGATCCCAACAACCGGCGCGACATGGGCATGCACATGCTTTTCTTCGCAATGGCCCGGCTGGAGCTCGCGCCGGAGGACGTCGAGCGCGTGCTCCAGCGGATGCGCGCCGCGGGCGCCACGGTCGATCTGCCGCCGCTGTCGGACTCCGGTTCGGAGCCGTCTTCCTGAATGGCGGTACCGCGGCCGTTCAGTCGCTACCGGAACGATTGCATCTCGAACCAGCGATCGGCGTTACGTCTTTCACCGCTCTCGGCGAAGGCATGTATTTCCAAAGCGGCATGCGGCACAACTTGAATCTCCGCTTCCCGGCCGCGCGGCTGACTGGCTCCTTCGATGCGATTCCGCACCGGCCGCAGTCGTGGCTGCCTGGCGTTGCGGCGAACCTCAGCTACATGCACTCCGGGCGCGCTGCCATGTGGTCCGACGCTGCGCCGGACGAGGCTAACTATCCCGACGGAGTCGGCGGCTACAATCCGCACACGAAGCAATGCAACGGTGAGTGCGGACCCATCCGGCATTTCAATTCGTCTGGCTCGCTCCATGCCGTCGCTCTGACGCTGGAGCCCTATTACACCTACAACAGCTGGCGCTTCGGCATCGAGGCCGGGCCGGCGCTGTACCGGGGCACCTGGAAGGCCCACATGACCGTGGTGTCCGACACCAGCCCGTGGGGCCCGAAGGGGTCAGTCGAGACCCTGAGCCACAGTCCTAGGTGGGATTGGACTTGGGTAGCCGGCGCGTCCGTGGCCTATCGGAACATCACGCTCCGATACACCTACATTCACACGCCGCCGCGCGACATGACGAACAAGAACATCCTGCTCGGCTACAAGGGAGCGCACATGGTGACGCTGGGATATCGGTTCTGATGTGCTCGCGCCCCGCGCGGCATTGCACTCGCGCCGGGCACCCGGTACCGAATGGCGCTATCGCGTCGCCCGCCGGTGATACCACTCGTCTGGCACCAAGCGCCGATAGATTTCAATTCGCCGCAGAGCCAATCCCAGCTTGCGTGGGTCGTCCGAGACTCCCTCGCTCGCGGGGGAGGTAGGTCTCTCGACGTGAACTAGCACTTCGTTCTTACCGCTTCGCAGCGAGGATCCCGGCACGCTGAACTGCCGGTATGGGCGCGCTATCTGCTCGTTGAAATAAGCCGTGCCTGCGTAATCTCCATTGACGAAGAAATTGGCAACCTGTCCTTTGCTGGAGCGCTTCGAGTAATACGCGTCGGCATAAACTCGGAATCTATAGTCTGCGCAATGATCGATGTTGCCTACCTCGATCGTCAAAGCAGCTTCACTGCCGTCCGTCCATACGCCCCACGACTCCGCTACAGAGAACCCCGAATGTAGGTTGATGGCGGTTTCTACAGAGCTTCCAGTCGGCAATGACACGACCCGCTCCATCAAAAGATCTCCGGGACAGGGAAGCTCAAGCGTCATGACCTCATGCGTCCCAATCCGCGTCGTCTCTGGAGCGTCCAGAGCGGGAGAATGAATGCCCGTACGTTGTAAGGCTTCACCTAATTCCTGAACATACATCGCTAGGTCAGACGATCGGCACAGCACGAGTTTGTTGTGCCCGGTAATAATCGGCGCCAGCTCTACCGTCTGTGCCAGAGCATCGAGAGTGCCCTCTAGAACGCCTCGCCACTCCGTGTTGAAGATGTCATCGACCATGATGACCCCTCCGCTCGCCAACGCTTCCGACGCCTTGGTGATGTCATTGAAGGTGTGTTGCCTGGTGTGGCAGCCGTCGACACTGAATATGCGGATGTGGCCTGCTCTCGATACTACGTCGGCAGTCGATAATTCGAGCGAATCCGCCTTAAGGATGTCAACCTGTCGTCGGTCGCCAAGGTGTCTACGGAGATTCGCTTCGAAGATCTTTTGATTTCCGTTGCCGGACAAGTCGAGGTTGAACTCTTGATCCTCGAATACGTCCACAGCGACGCCTCGCTCACCGTCTCTGAGGAGGGATGCAAGCAATATGAAGAACTTGCCATGGTGCACACCGATCTCGGCAGTGCCCCCATGAATGCCGTGTCGGCGCTGGATATCGTCTATCACCAGCGCGATAGACATCGCGCCGTCTTCGAGCCAGCCGGCAACTCTTTCAACTCCACCTTTGCAGGCATAGGCGATAGTCTCAGGCGAAATCCCTTTCATCTTATGCGCACTCTGTAGTGGACAGGTGCGGCGACTATACCAGAACGACCCCGCCTAACTAATTTGCATCAGGCTCGGGAAGACCAAGACGAGCTCCCTCTGGAATGGAGTTGAAGAATGCCGCCCATCGGGAATCGCTATGATCTACCGAGCCCAGATATGGGTAAGCCCGCTTTGGTTGGGTGCAACCAAAATATCCGACGATTCGCTCTTCCGAGGCATCGGCAAATTGCACGTTAATTTCCATGTTCACCTCAGAAGGAATATGCGGACAAGCTAATGATCGCCGTGAATCCGGTGGAATTCGCGTGCCAGTACAGGGTCCTCGGCGTCCTCAGCGATAGCCTGAAGTTGCCGTAGATCGAGTTTGTTCCCGCCGGCGTGTATCCCGATATCGATTGCATGCCAGTGGTAACGGTATCGGAGGCCACGACAATCTGCGGCTGTTGGGAAGAAGTCGTCGTGACCTGGAGAAAGCCGCTGACGATCTTCGCATTGAATGGAGCCGTGAGTGTTACCGCGGTGGGTGTGGTCACCGCAGTGACATCCAGTTGCGTGATGGCCTGTATGGAAGCTTCACGATCACGCTGAGCGCCGATCATTAGTTGACCGCTAGCGCTCGTAGGCCATACGCTGGCCAGCGCGGAGGCGGTGTATCCCGGGCCGCGACGGGGAAGCGACCGAGAGCGGCCCAATGATTGTCTGCCTGATCGACCTTGCCGTCATCACCGGCCAGCGGATCGGCGACCTCCTTGCGCTGCGCCGGGGCGATGTCCGGCCGGAAGGCATTATCTTCCGCCCATCGAAAACACGTGGCAGCACCGGCGTGACGGTCCCGGTCAAGATGACACCGCAGCTTCGGGACGTGCTCGCGCGCGCGAACAGCATCGCCGGCGGAGACGATGACGGTGCGCAGGTGAAAGGCCTGACGGTGATCCACACCACTACTGGCACGCCCTACACCTACGCTGGCGCGCAGACTGCATGGAAGCGTGCCATTGCTCGGGCGCGCGAGGCCTACGAAAAGGAATGCGTCGAAGCTGGCGTCCAGCCCGTTGCAGGATTCCTGCAGAACATGCACTTCCACGACCTGCGTCGAAAGTCATTGACCGACGCAAAGGCTCAGGGCAAGGATCCCCAGAAGCTCGGTGGCCACACGGATCCGAAGATGACGGCACGGTATCTGGAGCAGGTGGAGATCGAGTGGGTCGAGCCGACCCAGATGGCCAATTTTGCCGGCTG
>MTEU01000016.1_pt3 | contig 10528 bp, 7 predicted proteins | sample 1042701 | NCBI WGS metagenome assembly MTEU01 (sample SAMN06185813, study PRJNA358809) | soil metagenome | isolation source: naturally attenuated soil | place: India | collected 2015-05-23
GTCGGCTTCAAGCCGTCCTTCGGCGCCATTCCCGATGCCGCCGGCTTCCCGCACGCGTTTCCCGGCATCCAGGTGATGGCGCCGATCGCGCGCACCGTCGACGATGCCGCGCTGATGTTCCGCGTGCTGTGCGGGCCCGATCCGCGCGACCCGGATTCGGCCGGCTTTCGGTGTGCCCCTGCCGGACCGCTGGATGGGCTTCGCATCGCCGTCAGTCCCCGCCTGGGTCTCGACACGCCGGTGGACGACGACGTGGCCGAGGCGTTCGAGGCGGCAGTGACAAGACTGCGTGCGGCCGGCGTGCCGGGCCTTCGCGTGGCGCGGCAGGATCCGGTGTGGCCCGACGGGGCCGGCGAAGCGGCATTGATGCCGCTGCAGCATGTCGGCCTGGCCAATCTCCATGGCGACGCGTGGCGACGCGATCCGGATCGCTTCGATCCCGACATCGCGCGGCAGATCGAGCGCGGCTTCACCTGGAGCGGCGCCGAGGTTGCGCGCGCACGCGAAGCCAGCCGCCGCATCGGCCTGGCGCTGGCGGCATTCTTCACCGAACACGACTTGCTGCTGTGTCCGACCACGCCTTGCGTGGCATGGCCCAACGACCGCCTTGGTCCCGAGCGGATCGGCGGCGTCGCGGTCGAGCCGCGGGCGCATGCCGTCTTCACGCCGTTCTTCAATCACGCCCAGGCACCCGCGATTTCGGTGCCGTGCGGCACGGGACGCGACGGCCTGCCGGTCGGACTGCAGATTGCCGGTCCGCGCGGCGCCGACTGGCGCGTGCTGGCAGCGGCGCGGCTGATCGAACAATTGTTGGCGGCCGGCTGACACGGCCGCCGGGACCGAGCCTGACGAACCCGCGATTCCATCCCAAGACACCATGCGCATCCTTGTCCTGAACCCCAATACCAGCGAAGGCATCACGGCACGACTGATGGCCGCGGGCACCGACGCCGCCGCCCCCGGTACCGAACTGGTGCCGTTGACCGCCCCGCGCGGCGTACCCTATATCGCCACCCGTGCCGAGGCGCAGATCGGCGGCGCCATCGCGCTGGAGATGCTCGCCGAACACCATGTGAACGTCGATGCCGCGATCATCGCGGCGTTTGGCGACCCGGGCCTGCTTGGCGCGCGCGAACTGTTCGACCTGCCGGTCGTCGGCATGGCGGAGGCCGCGATGCTGAGCGCCTGCATGCTCGGGCGGCGCTTTGCCATCGTCACCTTCGCCCGCGCGCTGGGCCCGTGGTACGAGGAGTGCGTCGACATGCATGGGCTGCGCGGCCGGCTGGCCGGCATCCGCATGCTCGACGACGCCTTCGCGTCGGTATCGGATGTGCAGGACGAGAAGGAAGCGTTGCTCGTGGCGCTGGCCAATCGCGCGGTCACCGAGGACGAGGCCGATGTGGTGATCCTCGCCGGCGCGCCGCTGGCCGGGCTGGCGGCGCGGGTGCGCGACCGCATCCCGGTGCCCGTGGTCGATCAGATGGCGGCCGCCGTCAAGCAGGCCGAGGGACTGGTTGCATTGAACACGCGCAAGGCGACCGCCGGTACGTTCCGCCGTCCCGATGCCAAGCCCACGTTGAGGCTCCCCGATGCGCTGGCGGCCCGCATCGAGCATCGCTAGACGTTAGCCGTCGGGGCGTTCGCTCGTAGGGTCGTTGGTCCGCGGAACGCGGCCGCGGCCGCGTCAGACGGAGGCGAAGACCGCCTCCAGATCGACCTCCTCGTCGGCCGGCGCGTCCAGATGCAGCGTGCTTTCGACATGCGCCAGATGCTCGGTCATCAGCGTCGCCGCACGTTCGCCGTCTCCCGCTTCCAGCGCATCGAGAATGTCGTCGTGCTCGTGATGCGGGCACGACGGGACGCCCGGCGCATCGTACAGCGCGATGATCAGGCAGGTCAGCGAGCACAGCTCGCGCAGATATTTCGCCAGGTACTGGTTCTCGGACAGGTCGGCGAGCCGCGCATGGAATTCGCCGGACAGGCGGATGATGGTGCGGCGGTCATTCTTGCGCCGCGCCTGCGCCTCCTCGCGCGTGATCGCGCGCAGCGGCCGCAGGCGCTCCCGCGTCATGCCGGCCGCGAGGTCGCGCGCCAGTTCCGGCTCGATCAGCCGCCGCGCATGCAGGACCTGGCGGGCCTCCTGCACGCTGGGGCTGGAGACGAAGGTGCCGCGATTCGGATACACCGTCACCACGCCCTCGTGGGCGAGCTTGGTGAAAGCGAGCCTCACCTTGGTCCGGCTGACGCCGAACACGCTGGCCAGTTTCTCCTCGACCAGCTTGGTGCCCGGCGGCAGGCGGTGCTCCCAGATCGCGACCAGGACGCGCTCGGCGATCTCGTCCACCTGGATGCCGGACACGGTCTTGCCGTCGTCCAGCGGTTCGGCAGGGCTGTCGGTGTCGAGGCGCGCGGCTTTCGCTCGAGGCATGGTCAATCCGGATGCGGGCTGTGGAGCGACTATTGTACGGCGGCGGCGCGACGAGTGTATATCGGCAGCGCAAACAATCCGCCCGCCCTCTCACCACTGCACGCCGCGCATTCCCTGTTCGATCGCCGCCGCCAGCGACATCAGCGGCCCCGCCAGTGCTGACTGCGCAGCCGCCGTGTCCTGCTGCCCGGAAACGCTGACGTTCAGCACATGGACCGCGTAGCCGTCGAACCGCATCGGCGTGGCCAGGGCCACCACCTGGGGCTGCCACGAGGCCGCGCAGTAGCCGTGCCGATGCACCGAGTCCACCGCCGCCTCGATTTCCTTGCGCAGCTCGCGCCAGCCGCGGCCGCCGCCTTTGCCGGCGAACGACGCCATCATCCGGGCGAAATCGTCGGGGCTCAGCGTCGACAGATGGGCGCGGCCCAGCGATGTCAGCGCCATCGGAATGCGCTGGCCCGTCACGACGGTACGCAGCGATTGCCTGCGGTTGTAGCGGAACGATTCGAGGTAGACCATCTCGTCGCCATCGGCGACGGCCAGGCCGACATTGATGCGGTGGCGCATCGCGACGTCCACCATCATCGGCGTGGCCACCTTGAGCACCTGGGAGCTGTCCCGCATCGCATGCGCCATGCTGAGCACCGGCACGCCAAGGCGATACGCACGGGCCTGCGGGATGTAGTCGAGCATGCCGGTCTCGACCAGCGTCTGGGTCAGCCGGCTGACGGTCGAGCGCGACAGCCCGGTGCGCTCGGCGATCTCGCTGTTGCCGAGCATCGACGAACCGGCGCGGAACGCGCGCAGGATCGCCACGCCCCGCTCCAAGGACCGGTTCGGCGTCGCCTTGCCCTGACCGGGCAGGGTGCGCGCGAGCTGGGGGCGGCTGTTCGGCATGATCAACGTCGGGGCATCGCAGAGGCTGCCAATGATAGCGGCCGCCGCGTGATCCATGCCGATGCCGCTCAGCGGTTGTCGCCGTCGGCCAGTACCGCCACGCCGTCCGCCGCGACCACGCCCCGCCCTTGCGGCAGCACGAACAGTGGGTTGATCTCGGCCTCCACCAGCCTGTCGCCCAGCGTGGCCACCATGCGCGAGAACGCCACGATGGCATCGGCCAGCGCATCGAGGTCGGCGGTCGGCCGGCCACGAAAGCCCTGCAGCAACGGGGCGGTTTTGAGGCGCTGCACCATCTGCAACGCAGCGGCGCGCGTCAGTCCACCGTTGCCCGGCAGCAACCGCAACGTGGTGTCGCTGAACAGCTCCGCCGTCACGCCGCCCATGCCGAGCAGGATGGCCGTGCCCAGCGCATCGCGGTGCATGCCGACAATGACTTCGACCCCATCCCTGACCAATTCCTGCACCAGAAAGCGCTTCGGCGCGCTGCCGGTCGCGCCGCGGACATCGGCGGCCATGCGTTCGAGCCGGGCGGCGATGTCTTCGGGCGGAACATTGACCGCGACCCCGCCGATATCGCTCTTGTGCGTGACCTCGGCGGACAGCATCTTCAGCACGACGTTGCCGCCGAAGGACTGCGCCGCGGCGGCCGCCTCGTCGCCATTGCGGACCACGACCTCGCGAGGGACCGGCACGCCAAAGGCCGCGAACAGCCCCTTTGCGGCCGCTTCGTCGAGCGAACCCGTGCCGAAGCGATCCAGTTGCGGTGCCGGCGGCGCCGGGGTGCCGGCGTCCTCGTCGGCTGGGCGCCGTGCCGCGCGCAGCATCGCATCGAACGCAACGGTACAGCCCTCCGGGTCGGCAAAGGCCGGCACGCCGTTGCGGTTCAGCAGCGCAAGCGCCTGCGGCGCATGCGGACTGACGTAGGCGACCACCGGCTTGTCGGTCTCGGCCAGGCAATCGCCGATCGCATTGGCCATCAGGTCCGGCATGGCCACGCCCGACGAACCGACGATGACGGCCACCGCGTCGTAACCCTTGCTGTCGAGCAGCGTGCGAATCGCCGCGCGCAGCAGATCGGGCTGCAGCCCCGCCAGCGTGACATCGATCGGATTGCGGTCGAGCGCGGCATGGTCGCCCTTCTGCAACGCGCGCAGCTTCGGCGCGGTGTCCTCGTCCGGCGGCGGCGTGTCGAATCCGGCCAGGCCGAGGCTGTCGGACACCAGCGTTCCGGCGCCGCCGGTCGAGGTCAGGATCGCGATGCGCTTGCCCTCGAGCTTGCGGCCTGTGGCCAGTGCCGCGGGGATGTCCAGCAGGTCGGAGAACGACTGCGCGCGAATCACGCCCAGCTGCTCGAACAGTGCGTCGTACATGCGGTCCGCGCCGGCGAGCGCACCGGTATGCGACACCGCGGCGCGCGCGCCGCTCTCCGATCGGCCGATCTTGAAGGCGACCACTGGCTTGCCGGCACGGGCGCACTTCAGCGCGGCGCGGCGAAACGCCTCGGGATTGCGCACGCTTTCGATGTAGAGCGCCACCACGCGCGTCGCATCGTCGTCAGCCAGGTAGTCCATGAAGTCGGCCAGGTCCAGGTCCACCTCGTTGCTGGTGGAGATCAGCTTGGAAAGACCGATGCCCCGTGCCGCCGCGCGCGACAGCAACGCGCCAAGGATGCCGCCGCTTTGCGATACCACGCCGATATTGCCGGCGGGAAACGCGTCCATTTCCAGCGCGCCGCTGGCCGACAGCGGGATGTTGTCGGTCAGATTGACCAGGCCGATCGTGTTGGGGCCAAGCAGGCGCATGCTGCCGGCCGCCTCGATCAGCTGCGCCTGGCGCCGCGCGCCTTCGGCACCGGTCTCGGTATAGCCGCTCGCCAGCACGATGGCGGCGCCCGCTCCCTTGTCGGCCAGTTCGCGCACCGCCAGATGCGCTCGCTCGGCGCCGAGCAGCACGATGCCGACGTCCGGCACCTCCGGCAGCGACGCGATATCGGGATAGCAGCGCAAGCCGTCGATCGATTCGACCTTCGGGTTGACCGGATAGATCGCGCCGCCGAAGCCGTGCTTGCGCAGGTAGGACACAGGACGGCCGGCCGTCTTGGCGGGATCGGCCGATGCACCGATCACCGCGACGCTGCGCGGACTGACGAGTCGTTGGATGGCATTCATGAATCAGCCCTTGCTGGCAGTCTTGTTCAGGAAGGCCAGCACGGCTTCGCGATGCTCGGTGCTGGTGTAGCAGATGCCCTGCGCCTGGCTGCCCTGCGCAAAGATCTGGTCGGCCGGCAGTTCGAACGACTGGTTGATGATGCTCTTGCCCAGCGCGATCGCGGTGGCCGAGCCCTGGCTGAGTTCCTTCGCCCAGGCCAGCGCGTCGGCGATCAGCGTCTCCGGTTGGCTCAGGCGGTCGGCGATACCCAGCGCCTTCGCCTCCTGCGCATCGACCTTGCGGCCGGTGAACACCAGTTCCTTCGCCTTCGACAACCCCACGCGGCGCGGCAGGAAATACATGCCGCCGCCGTCCGGAATCAGTCCGCGGTTGATATAGGACCAGGAGAACGACGCGGCCTCGGAGGCCAGCACGAAGTCGCAGCACAGCGCGGTATCGGCGCCGAGGCCGGCCGCGGCGCCGTTGACCGCGGCAATCGTCGGCTTCGGCATCGTGTGCAGCAGCTTGACGGTGTGGTGCACGCGCTGCTGGCGGCTCCAGCCGTTGAAGGCCACTTCGCCTTGCGGCGCTTCCATGCGGCGCTGCATGCCGGCGACGTCGCCGCCGGCGCAGAAGCCCTTGCCATTGCCGGTGAGCACCAGCGCCCGGATCGTCTTGTCGGTCGCCACGCGTTCGAGGGCGTCGATGAACTCGGCGCGCATGTCGTCGCTCATCGCGTTGCGCTTGTCCGGGCGGTTGAAGGTGATCAGCGCGATGCCCGACTCCACTCGCAGCTCGATAAGGGAATATGGGTCCATGATCCTGTTCTCGTTGTCTCGTTGTCTCGTTATCTGGTTGTCCGGCCGCGCTCAGTCGACCGTGATGTTGGCTTGCTTGACGACCTTGCTCCAGCGCTGGCTTTCGCCCTTGACGTAGCGGCCGAACTCTTCCGGCGTGCCGCCGCCGATGTTCAGGCCTTCCTGCTCGGCCCGCTTGCGGAACGACTCCGTCTGCACCGCCTTCTTCGCCGCCTCGTTCAACCGTGCAATCACCGCCGGCGGCGTACCGGCGGGGGCGAACAGCCCATACCAGCTGTCGGCGGCGTAGTTCGGCACCCCGCTCTCGGCAATCGTCGGCACCTTGCTCAGGCCCGGGGCCTGCGAACGCTGCGCCGTCGTCACCGCGACCGCGCGCAGCTTGCCGCTCTCCAGGTGCGGCGCCACCGCGGCCGCCGTGGCAAACATCATGTCGACCTGGCCGCCGAGCAGATCGGTGATCGCCGGGCCGGCACCGCGATAGGGGATATGAATCAGGTCGACCTTCGCCATGCTCTTGAACAGCTCGCCGGCCAGGTGGGCCGAGGTCCCCGCGCCCTGCGACGCATAGTTGAGCTTGCCGGGCTTCGCCCGCGCGGCGGCGATCAGGTCCTGCACCGTCTTGATCGGGCTGTCGGGCTTGACCACCAGCACATTGGGCGAGCGGCCCACCAGCATCACCGGCGTGAATGCCTTGTCGGTGTCGAACGGCAGCTTGCGGTGCAGGCTCGGATTGACGGCATGGGCAATGGTGGCCATTACCAGCGTGTAGCCGTCGGGCGCGCTCTTGGCGACCGCCTCGGTGCCGATGATGGTGCCGCCGCCGGGCTTGTTGTCGATGATCACCGGCTGCCCAAGGTCCTCGCTCATCGTGACGCCCATGGCACGCGCGATCAGGTCGGTGCCGCCGCCGGGCGCAAACGGCACGACCATGCGGATCGGCTTGTCGGGGTAAGCCGCCAACGACGGCGCGGCGGCGGCCATCGTCAACGAGATGGCGGCGGCCGCCATGGCAACACGTCGGAAGAATCCGGTGCGGGTGCAATGCATGTCTGTCTCCTGAAGATGGGAGCGCCTTGGCAGCCGGAACGACCGCAGCGGCGCGCTTTCTTGTTGGTGACAGCTTAGGGCCTGCGACGCTGGCTCACACCCCCGCAATTCCACTGCATGGAATGATCCGCCGGCCCACGACGGACATCGGCGGACGTAAAAAAGCCCGGCGAAGGCGAGGACCTTCACCGGGCCGCGGCCGGGCAACGGGGCCGAGCACGCCGCAGCGCCCCGGCCAACATTGCCGCGCGCCTATCGATTGACCGTCTTCGCCGGCATCGCCAGCACCAGCAGGCAGCTCCCCAGCAGGCACACCGCGAACAGGATCAGGCCGGCGCTCGGACTGTGGAACGTGTCTTTCATCCACCCCAGCAGATAGGTCGCCGCAAACCCGCCCAGGTTGGCGATCGAGCAGGCCAGCGCAATGCCGGCGGCCGCCGCGGTACCGCTGAGGAAGGTCGAAGGCAGGCACCAGAACACCGGGAACGTTGCCACGATGCCGACGTTGGCCAGCGTCAGCAGCGCCAGCGTCGCGCCGGTATGGCCGGTGACGAAGGTACTGGCGACGAGCCCGACGGCGCCGAACAGCACCGGCACCACGATATGCCAGCGGCGTTCGCGGGTCCGGTCCGAGTGTGCGCCGTTGATCAGCATGGCGACTACCGCCACGGCGTGCGGAATCGCGGTCAGCAGGCCGATATGCAGCGGGCTGGCAACGCCCGAATCGCGGATGATGGTCGGCATCCAGAAGCCGATCGAGTACGTCCCCATCAGCAGGCACATGTCGATCACGCCGAGCATCCAGACGCGGCGATCGGTGAAGGCTGCCTTCAGCGAATGCTGGTTCTCGACCAGCACGTCGGCTTCGAGATTGCGTTGCAGCGTGCGTTTCTCGCCGGCATCGAGCCATTTCGCCGAGTCGATATTGTTCGGCAGATAGAAGAACACCATCACGCCGAGCAGCACCGAGGGCAGCGCCTCGAGGAAGAACAGCCATTGCCAGCCGGCATAGCCGTAGACGCCGGCAAACGCCGTCATGATCCAGCCCGAGATCGGGCTGCCGATCATGCTGGCCAGCGGCAGCCCGATCATGAACAGCGCGATGATCTTGCTGCGGCGATGCGTGGGATACCAGTAGGTCAGATACAGCAGCACGCCAGGCAGGAAGCCCGCTTCCGCCGCACCCAACAGGAATCGCACGATATAGAACTGCGTCGGCGTGGTGACGAACATGGTCGCGCCCGACAGCAGGCCCCAGGTCACCATGATGCGGGCGATCCAGATGCGCGCGCCGACCTTCTGCAGTACCAGGTTGCTCGGCACCTCGAACAGGATATAGCCGACGAAAAACAGGCCGGCGCCCAGGCCGTAGACGGTCTCGCTGAACTTCAGGTCGTCGAGCATCTGCAGCTTGGCCAGGCCGACGTTGATCCGATCCAGATAGGCGGCCAGATAGCACAGACAGAAGAACGGAATCAGACGCCATGTCACCTTGCGGTAGACATCCGGTTCCGTCGTTGGGGCCAGCACGCCGGCCGTTCCTTGAGGGTACTGATACGACATCTTCGCTCCTTGCTTGGTCTACCTTCGGGTGCTGGCGTCAACACCGTCCCCGCCTCGGCGTCGATGACGCAAGGTGCGGAGTCGGCGTGACTGGGGTCCGATGCAGTGCGTGCTGCATCGTGATCGGGAATGTCTTCGGAAGCGCTGGCGGGTGGCGGCGACCTCGTCGAACTTATTGCGCGCCGTGGCCGGCGGCGGACGCGCTGCCGCGTATTCGCGCCACCGCCTGGTCGACGCCCTGCCAGGCCGGCTTGTCCGGCGCAAAGCGGGCGCGCAGGTAGTGCACCAGTTCGGCGACCTGCTTGTCATCGAAGCTGTCGGCAAAGCCGGGCATTTCGCCCAGCGCATTCGATGGCGGCGCCGGAATGCCCTTCAGCACGGCCTGGATCACGTTGTCCGGCTTGTCGCCATGCAGATTGGTATTCAGTGCCAGCGACGGCTTGACGCCGAACATCGGCACGCCCTGGTCGGACTGGTGGCAGACCGCGCAGGCGCTCTGGTAGAGCCGGTCGGCGGGTCCGGTCATCGTGCGGGCCAGTGTCGCGCTGCGCTGCTCCAGCGCGCGCGCCTGCCGGTCCAGCGCGGCGGCATCCGGCGGCGGCGCGTTGAACGATGCGACGTAGTGCGCGATCGCGCGGACGTCGCTCTCGGGCAATTGCGCGAGTTCTTCGACGACCGGCGCCATCGGCCCGGCCGCCGTGCCATGGCGCGCGGAGTAGCCGGTGCGCAAATACTGGAACAGGTCTTCCTCGGTCCAGGGAATCGGCGCGCGCGACAGCGCGGTCAATGCCGGTGCTTCCCATCCTTCGGCCTCGCCGCCGGTCAGGTAGGCGCGGCCGCCCTTTTCCGCGCCGAACGCATTGCGCGGCGAATGGCATGCGCTGCAGTGTCCCAACCCTTCGGCCAGATACGCGCCGCGATTCCATTGCAACGAGCGCGACGGGTCGGGCTGGAACGGCTCGTTGCGATGGAACAGCAGGTTCCAGCCCGCCATCAGCGGCCGCAGGTTGAAGGGGAACGCGAGCGCGGTCTCCGGCGCCTGCGACCGCACCGGTTCGGCCGACATCAGATAGGCGTACAGCGCACGCATGTCGCCGTCGCTGATCTTCGCGAACGCGGTGTAGGGGAAGGCCGGATACAGCCGGCGTCCATCGCGATGGATGCCTTCGCGCATCGCGCGCTCGAACGCGGCATACGACCAATTGCCGATGCCGGTGTCGACATCGGGCGTGATATTGGTGCTGTAGATCGTGCCAAACGGCGTCTCCAGCGGCAGGCCGCCGGCATTCCTGGCGCCGTTGGGCGCGGTGTGGCAGACCGCGCAGTCGCCGGCCGCGGCCACCAGGCGGCCGCGTTCGATGGTCGCGGCGGAATAGAAGCCCGGCTCGGGGGGCGCAACGGGCGCGATCGCGGATCGCCATGGCATCACGGTGGCGCACAGCGCGGCGATGGCCGCGCCGGCCGCAAGCAGCCAATTGCGTTTGCGCCTTGCCGGCCGGTCCTCCGCGCATTCGCCGGCGAGGGCCAGGCGCACGCGTTCGCCGCTGAACGGCGGCTCGCGCAGGCGCACGCCGGTGGCGTCGAAGATGGCGTTGGCGATCGCGGCGGCGGCGGGCAGCGTCGC
>MTEU01004776.1_pt2 | contig 10519 bp, 10 predicted proteins | sample 1042701 | NCBI WGS metagenome assembly MTEU01 (sample SAMN06185813, study PRJNA358809) | soil metagenome | isolation source: naturally attenuated soil | place: India | collected 2015-05-23
TTCGAGCGGCAGCGGCCCCAGCATGGCCAGCGCCATGCGGCCGCTGCGGTAGTGACGAGCGTGAAAGTCGCTGAGCCGGGAGACCAGGTGAGCCGCATCGTCGCCCAGGCTCTTGCGGTTGCCGGCGTGGCAGAGCCGGGCGGGGTGGCCTTCACGACAGAGCCGGCCAAGTGCCGCCAACCGGTGCAGATCGGGGTCGGCCAGCCGGGCGCGGAACTCCGCGTCGAGTACCTCTACTTCCCGGGCGATGGACTCGGGAACCAGCCGGGGCCGGGCCAGCATGTCCACCAGTCGGGCGAGGCCCTCATCGGTCTCGTGCGGCGGCAGGTGCAGGTGTACGTCGGTAACGGTGTCGTCGGTACGTGCGTTGTAGCGCCCGCCCCGCTCGCCGACCCAGCGCGCCAGCTCGCCTGCCTCGGGATAGCGGGTAGAACCCAGGAACAGGGTATGCTCGAGCAGGTGGGCCAGGCCGCGGCAGTCGTCGGGCTCGTCCAGGTAGCCCACTCCCACCGCGCCGACCAGGCGCTGCAGGCGCGCGTTGGGCACTTCCGCTGCAGCGATCCACAGCCCGCTTGGCAGTTGCACCTCCTGCAAGCGGCTGCCCGGCGGCAGCCCCGCGCGGCGGGCCGCGTCATCGTCGAGAGGGGGCGGGGCGTTCATTGGCGACAGAACACTCGCGACTCATGCACGTTGCGCAGGGTCAGCGCCTCGATGGCGCGGGTGGCTGTGTCGGCCTCGCGGCGGGCAGCCTCGATCAAATGGTGATCCGGCGACAGCGAGCAGACCGGGTCGGTGGCCGCGGCATCGCCGGTGAGCAGGTATGCCTGGCAGCGGCAGCCGCCGACGTCCTTGTGGCGCTCGTCACAGCTGCGACAGGGCTCCTGCATCCAGGCGTCGCCGCGGTAGCGGTTGAACGGCTCGCTGTCGTACCAGATCTCCCTGAGACCCCGGTCACGCACGTTGGGAAACGTCATCGGCAGCATGCGCGCGCTGTGACAGGGCAGCACCGCGCCGTCCGGGGCCACGGTCATGAAGATCGAGCCCCAGCCGCCCATGCACGCCTTGGGGCGCTCGCCGTAGTAGTCGGGCACCACGAACAGCAGGCGCATGTCACGACCGCGCTCGGCCAGACGCTCGCGCCAGCGCGCGGTGGTGGCCTCGGCGGCTTCGAGCTGGGCGCGGCTCGGCAGCAGGCCCTCGCGGTTGAGGTGGGCCCAGCCGTACATCTGGCAGTTGGCCAGCTCCACCGCGTCGGCACCCAGCTCGTCGCACAGGGCGATGATCTCGTCGATGCGGTCGATGTTGTGCCGGTGCAGCACCACGTTGAGCACCATGGGGTAGCCGGCGGCCTTGACCGCCCGCGCCATGGCCAGCTTCTTGGCATGGGCCTTGGGCGAGCCGGCCACGGCTGCCGCCACGTCCGGGTCGGCGGCCTGCAGGCTGATCTGGATATGGTCGAGCCCGGCCTCGCGCAGCGCCTCGATGCGCGCCTCGTCGAGACCGAGCCCGGAGGTGATCAGGTTGGTATAGAAGCCGAGCCGGCGTGCCTCGGCCACCAGCTCTTCCAGGTCGCGACGCACCAGCGGTTCGCCGCCGGAAAACCCCATCTGCACCGCGCCCATGGCGCGGGCCTGGCGCAGCACCTCGATCCACTCCGCAGTGGTGAGCTCCTCCTGCACCGCGGCGAAGTCCAGCGGGTTGGAGCAGTAGGCGCACTGCAGCGGGCAGCGGTAGGTGAGCTCGGCGAGCAGCCACAGCGGCGCGCCGGTGGCGCCGTTGACGGCGGCGGTATCGGTTCGATCAGTCATGCTGGATCCACCCTTGTCGGGCGGCATCGAGCAGGAACTCGTGGACGTCCTGTTCGATCGCCGCGGCGGGGGCATCGGGGAACTGCGCCTGCAGGTTGGCCACCAGGCTGGCCACGTCGCGCTGGCCGTCGAGCTGATTCAGGATGGCACCGGCGCTGTCGTTGAGCTGCACCATGCCTTCGGGATAGAGCAGCACGTGGCGGCCCTGGGCCTGTTCCCACTGCAGGCGCCAGCCGGGGCGCAGACGATAAACGGTGGCGGAGTCGATCGTGGCCATCACAGCCCCCTGTGGTAGACGCGTCGGTCGGTGACCGAGTGGTAGGGCGGCCGCTCGAGCTGGTAGGCCAGGGTCATGGCGTCGAGCATCGACCACAGCACGTCGAGCTTGAACTGCAGGATCTCCAGCGCGCGCTGCTGGGCAGCGGCGGTGGTGCACACGGCCAGCGCCACCTCCAGGCCGTGGTCGACGTCGCGGCGGGCCTCCTTCAAGCGCTTGCGGAAGTAGCCGTAGCCGGCCTCGTCGATCCAGGGATAGTGGGTCGGCCAGGTGTCGAGCCGGCTCTGGTGTGCCTGAGGGGCGAACAGCTCGGTGAGCGAGGAGATCGCCGCTTCCTGCCAGCTCGCCCGACGCACGAAGTTGACGTAGGCATCCACCGCGAAGCGCACGCCGGGCAGCACGTGTTCCTGAGTCCAGAGCTCGTCGCGGGAGAGGCCCACCGCCTCGCCGAGGGTCAGCCAGGCCTCGATGCCGCCGCCGTCGTCGTCATGGCCGTCGTGATCGAGCAGGCGCTGGATCCAGCGGCGGCGGGTGGCGGCGTCGGGACAGTTGGCCAGCAGCGCGGCGTCCTTCTGAGGAATCATCACCTGGTAATAGAAGCGATTGGCCACCCAGCCGCGGATCTGTTCCGGCGTGGCGCGGCCCTCGGCCATGTCGACCTGGTAAGGGTGATGGACGTGGTAATAGGCGCCCTTGGCCAGCAGGGCCTCGCGGAACGCCTCGGGGGAAAGCGCCGGAGTGCCGGGTTCCACCGTCGAGGCGGCGAAGGGGGATGCGATCGAATGCATGGAGCGCTTCCTTCTGCCAGTCAGACGTGCATGTATCGTTATTGTAGTGATGCCGTCGGCGTGTTGCGGTTCATATTGCCAGGCGCATGCCGTCGAAAGCGACTTCAATGCCGGTTTCGCTGAGCGTAGCACGCTCCGGGGAGCGCTCGTCGAGGATCGGGTTGGTGTTGTTGATATGGATCAGCACCCGGCGGGTGGAAGGCGGCAAGCGCCCCAGCTCCTCCAGCAGACCGCCCGGCCCGGCTAGGGCCAGGTGGCCCATGTCAGCGCCGGTCGACTTGCCCACCCCGGCGCGCAGAAGTTCGTCGTCGTGCCACAGAGTGCCGTCGACCAGCACGCAGTCCGCTTGGCTGAGGTAGCCGCGCACTCGCTCGTCGAGCCGACCGAGCCCTGGGGCATAGAACAGCCGCGTGCCGCGGGCCCGGTCTTCCACCATCAGGCCGATGTTGTCGCCCGGGGTCGGTGCGCCGCGGCGTGGCGAATAGGGCGGTGCGTTGCTGTCGAGTGCCACCGCGGTGAACGACAGGCCCGGACAGGCAGGCACCTCGAAGGTGGCCTCCAGATGCGCTTCATCGATACCGATGGGCCGCCAGTGCAGCCCGCCCCAGTGTTCGAGCATGGTGAACAGCGGAAAGCCGCTGCTCAGGTCCTGCTGCACGTTGGGCGTGCACCACACGTCGAAGGGGCAGCCTTCGCGCAGCGACAGCAGGCCGGTGGTGTGGTCGATCTGGGCATCCATCAACAGCACGCCCGAGATACCGCTGTCGCGGGGTATGCGCCGCGGGTGCAGCTCGGGGTTGGCGGCCAGTTGGGTACGGATGTCGGGCGAGGCGTTGCACAGCAGCCAGCGCTCACCGTCGGCGCTGATGGCAATGGATGACTGGGTACGAGGGGTTGCCTCGATGCTGCCGCTGCGCAGGCCATGGCAGAGCGAACAGTTGCAGTTCCACTGGGGATAGCCACCGCCGGCGGCGGCGCCGAGGACCAGTACGTGCATTCAGGACTCCGTGGCGAAGGTGAACCCGATAAAACGACCGGCTGACGCCCGCGAAGAGCGTCAGCCGGTCGAGTCCGTGCCGAAGGGATGGTTCAGCGATTGGAGATATATAGCGTCACTTCGAAGCCCAGACGCAGGTCGGTATAAGCAGGTTTGGTCCACATAAGAACTCCTCCACATGGGTGGATCGATGGGCATGCCCCATTCAGTAAAGCAGCTAATGGCTGCGCTACCTTGCGACCTAAGTCTAGTAAGGGCAAAGAAGATCCGTCAAAAGCCCTCGAATGAGGAGACATAGGCTCTTGAAACGCCGCGATGGCAGGGGGTTAGCACGGGTAACGCAGGATTGTTGCCCAGAGGCAATAGTCTTTTGATTGCCAGCTAAACCTAAATTAACTGATCTGACCATGCGCTTGCCGAAGTTGTGCTAGACCTGAATCTTGTCAATACCTGAAACACAACTACACAAGATGTGCCGCTTTCCCCAGGCACACCTTCAGTGAGACGGAGACAACGCCATGCTTAGGGAGACCGGTTATGCCGTAACGGCCATTAGCTTGTTGGCTGTGTCGGTGGCGCATGCCAACCAGAATCAACTCGAACTCCAGCAGAACCCGGAATACTGGGCCACTCAGCTGGGCAACTACCAGGGCAACCGCTTCAGCGAACTGGACCAGATCAACCGCGACAACGTGAGCGAGCTGCGCTCGGTGTGGCAGTTCTCCACTGGCGTGCTGCGCGGCCACGAAGGCGGTCCCCTCTATGTCGGCGATGGCCGGCTATATATCCACACCCCCTTCCCCAACAAGGTCTTCGCCCTCGATCTGGAGGACGAAGGACGTGTGGTCTGGAGCTACGAGCCGGATCAGGATTCCCGCGTCATTCCGGTGATGTGCTGCGACACGGTCAACCGTGGCCTGGCCTATGCCGACGGACGCCTGTTCCTCGGTCAGGCCGACAATACGCTGATCGCGCTGGATGCCGAGAGCGGCGAGCTGCTGTGGGACGTCAGCAACGGCGACCATACCGTTGGCGAGACCAACACCATGTCGCCGCTGGTGGTGCATGACATGGTGATCGTCGGTATCAGCGGCGGCGAATACGGTATCCGCGGTCACATGACCGCCTACAACGTCGAGACCGGCGAGATGGTCTGGCGCGGTTACTCCACCGGGCCGGACGACGAAGTGCTGATCGACCCCGAGACCACCCTGATGCTGGGCGAGCCCATCGGTGAGGCCGATCTCGGCGTCTCCACCTGGCCGGAAGATGAGTGGGAGCGCGGCGGCGGGGCGCCCTGGGGCTGGGTCACCTACGATCCCGACCTCGACCTGATCTACTACGGTACCGGCAACCCCGGCACCTGGAACCCCGATCAGCGCGCCGTCGACGGCGAGCCGGCCGACAACAAGTGGGCCATCACCGTGTTTGCCCGCGATCCCAATGACGGCTCGGTCAAGTGGGTGTATCAGAAGGTGCCGTTCGATGAGTGGGACTACGACGGCGTCAACGAGAACCAGCTGATCGACGTGGAATTCGAGGGTGAGGAGCGCAAGGGCCTGGCGATCATCGACCGCACCGGCTTCGGTTTCCTGCTCGACCGTGAAACCGGTGAGCTGCTGGTGGCCGAGAAGTTCGCTCCCGAGACCAACTGGGCCGACAGCTACGACATGGAGACCGGGCGGCCCAACGTCAACGAGGATTACAGCACCTTCCGTCAGGGGGTGAACGTCAACACCACCGACATCTGTCCTACCGCGATGGGCGCCAAGAACATGCAGCCGAGCGCCTACTCGCCGCGTACCGGCCTGATCTATGCCGGGATCAACCGCATCTGCATGAACTACGAGCCCTACGAGACCGAGTACGTGGCCGGCCAGCCCTATGTGGGCGCGACCCTGACCATGATGCCGGCGCCCACCGAGAACGGCCAGATGGAAGGCCGCATGGGCAGCTTCATCGCCTGGGACCCGGTTGCCGGCGAGACCGTGTGGGAAGTCGACGAGCGCTTTGCGGTGTGGAGCGGGGCGCTGGCCACTGCAGGTGACCTGGCCTTCTACGGCACGCTCGAAGGTCACGTGAAGGCGGTGGACATCGAGAACGGTGAGGAGCTGTGGCGCTTCAAGACGCCCTCCGGGATTATCGGCAACGTCAATACCTTCATGCACGAGGGCAAGCAGTACGTGGCCGTGCTCTCCGGGGTCGGCGGCTGGGCCGGTATCGGTCTGGCGGCGGGTCTCGAGGATCCCGAAGAGGGCCTCGGTGCCGTGGGCGTGTTCTCCGCGCTGGGTGACTACACCAAGCTCGGCGGCGTGCTGACGGTCTTCGCTCTGCCCGATTGATCGGACCTGGCCCAGGGCGGGAATGGCCGCTGCCGTTCCCGCCCGTTCTCATTCACTTCGGCAGCGCGGTTGGCGGCACGTGGCCGAAGCGGTTACCAGAAGGATGTGCTGCATGACGGTATTCGCAGGTTCTCGCTATCTTTCCGTACTCCTCCTTGGCCTGGGGCTGGCTTCCACCACCCTAGCCGACGAGCATCGCGTCACCGGCGATGGACCGGGTGCCTTCGTCGTCGAGGATGGCAAGGTGGACCCCGACACCTACGAGGGCTACCTCGTCTACACCCGGGCCTGCATGGCCTGCCATGGACCCGACGGCATGGGCTCCTCGTTCGCCCCCAACCTGATTCGTGCGGCCGAGCGGCGCGGCTGGGAGAACTTCGCCGGCACCATCGCCTCGGGACGCGAGGTGCAGCCCGGCCAGGTGATGCCCTCCTTCGCCGATGACCCCTACGTCATGGGTAACATTCCCAACCTCTTCAGCTACATGCGAGCGCGTGGCGAAGGCGGCCTGGGGCGCGGTCGTCCGCAGATCATCGAGTCGATGCAGGAGCAGGCAGAAGAGAACGGCGACGACGAGGCCGCTGAGGAAGCGAACGCCAAGGAGTGAACCCGCTCCATTCGCGACATCATTTCCTGAAGCGGAGGATGCATGAGAGCAGCCTGTCGTAGCATGTTGCAGGTATTGGCCGTGGCTCTGGGGCTGACCGCCGTCGCGGCAGCCGTCGCCAATCCCCCCGAACGCCAGGAGCGCGAGGCCCTGCGGGTCTGCGCCGATGGCAACAATCTGCCCTTCAGCAACCAGGCCGGCGAAGGGTTCGAGAACCGTATCGCCGAGCTGATGGCCGAGGATCTCGGCGTGCCGCTGACCTACGTCTGGGCGCCCCAGGTCATGGGCTTCGTGCGCAACACCCTGGAGCTGCGCGTATGCGACGTGATGATCGGCGTCGTGGCGGGCTATGACTTCGTGCAGAACACCAACCCCTACTACCGTTCGGTCTATGCGCTGGTGGTACGTGAAGACTCCGAGCTCGACGCCGCCCGACTGAGCGATCCGGTCTTTGCCGGGCGTCGCATCGGCGTGGTGGCCGAGACCCCGCCGCTGGTGCCGCTGCGGCGAACCGGCGCGCGCGTTCAGGGCTACCCGCTGATGGTCGACACCCGCGTACGTGCCCCGGTGCGCGATGCCATTGCCGACGTCGCCGAAGGCGTGACCGATGGGGCGGTGTTGTGGGGGCCGCTGGCAGGCTACTACGCGGCGCGCCAGGACCCGCCGCTCAAGGTCGTGCCGCTGGTCGACGACGACTCCGATGCCACCCTCGACTACCGCATCACCATGGGCGTGCGCCGCGGCGAGCCCCACTGGAAGGACTGGATCAACGACTTCATCGAGCGCCGCCAGGGGGAGATCGACGCCATCCTGCGCGAGTATGACGTGCCGCTGCTCGACCGCCGCGGCCGGCTGCTGGATACGGATGAAGGAGATGGGGCATGAGCCGTCTACGACCATTCGCCCCCCTGCTGCTGGGAGTCGGTTTCACGCTGGCGCTGTTCGCTGCGACCGAGACCGAGGCCCAGCGCGCTGCGGCGGGACCTCCCGACTGGCCCTGCGTGCAGCGGCTCATCCCCGAACTGGCCTGGGGCACCATCTGGACCGGGCCCTCGCCGGAGGAGCTGGAGCAGGCCTGGTGGGAGGACGAGGAGGTCGGCCGGGTGGCGCGCTTTGCCACCTCGCGTGCGACGCCGGAAGAGCAGGCCCAGGCGCGGGTGCGCGAGTTCGTCGGGTCGCTGACCGAAGAGCAGGACGAGGCGGAAGTCGAGCGGCGCCTGACCCTGCTCTTCGCCGGGCTGTTCGAGCTCACCAATCGCGAGCGGCGGCGCACCATCGAAGGGATTCGCAGCGCTTCCCGTGCCCAGCTGGCACGCCTGGCAACCATCTCGGCCATGGTCGACGAACTCGAGGAACGGCGCGCCGAGGAGAGCGCCGACGCCGCCGAGCTCGAGCGACTCTCCGAGGCGCTGTTCTGGGAGCAGCGCACTTTTCAGCAGCGTCAGCAGGCGCTGCCGGCCATGTGCGAGCAGCCCTATCTGCTCGAGGAGAAGCTGTCGCGCATGGTGCGCACGATCATGGCGCGGATGCCATGAAGCATGGGTTAGAGCAGCATACAACGACAACAGCGGCAGTGCGGCTGCCTGAGGAGTCCTTATGAGTACGCTACCGCGAGCCTTTCGCTGGCTGGCGCTGGGGGGGCTGGCGCTGGGCCTGGGGTGGTCGCCCCTGGTGCCGGCCGATACGCCGGCGTCCATCGTCGTGGGGTATCTGGGCATGGAGCGCCCCGACGACCAGGAGCCGCTCTCGGTGCTCGATCCCGTGATCGACGACGAAGGGCTGCAGGGCGCTCGTCTGGGCCTCAACGACAACAACGCCACGGCCCAGTTTCTGGGTCAGGAGTTCGTGCTGCACGAAGCGGTGGTGGCTCAGGGCGGCGACGTCGGCGAGGCGCTGGAGAGCCTGGTCGAGCAGGGCGTCGAGTGGATCGTCAGTGGCCTGCCCGCCGCGGCGCTCAATGAGGTGATGGCGCACCCCGCCCGCGGCGACCGGGTGGTGTTCAACGCCTGGGCGCCGGACGACGAGCTGCGCGGCGAGGCGTGCCACCCGGAGCTCTATCACACCACGCCGAGCCGGCGCATGCTGGCTGACGCCCTGGCCCAGTTCCTTGGCTTCAAGCAGTGGGACCGCTGGGCGCTGGTCTACGGCAACACCGACGAGGATCGCATCCTGGCCGACGTGCTGCGCGCCTCGGCCGAGCGCTACGGCCATCGCGTCGTGGGCGACAGGATGTGGCCTCACGACCCCATGGCCCGCCGCGCCGAGGGCGGTTTCCACGCCATCCAGCGCGAGATCCCGGTGTTCCTGCAGGACCTGCCCGAGCACGACGTGCTGGTGATCGCCGACGAGACCGACTACTTCGGCGAATACTTCCCCTTCCAGACCTGGGCGCCGCGCCCGGTGGTCGGCACCCAGGGGCTGATGGCCACGCCCTGGCATCGGGCTCACGAGTCGTGGGGCGCGGTGCAGCTGCAGCGCCGCTTCGAGAAGCTCGCCGACCGCTGGATGACGCCGCGGGACTTCGGCGCCTGGCTGGCGCTGCGCTCGCTGGGCGAGGCGGCGGCCCGCACCGGCTCCGTCGAGCGCGAGGCCGTGCTCGACTACATGCTCAGCGATGAGTTCGAGCTCGCCGGCTACCTGGGCTTCCCGGTCAGCTATCGCACCTGGAACCACCAGCTACGCCAGCCCATCCTGATCACCGGACCGCGCATGGTGGCCTCGGTGTCGCCACAGGAGGGCTACCTGCATCCACGCACGCCGCTCGATGCACTCGGCGCCGACGAGGGGGAATCACAATGCCGCTTCTGAACCGCACGATCTCGCCCGGCCTGCTCGGGCTGGCGCTGGGGGCGCTGACGCTGCTGCCCGCCAGCGCTCTGGCGGAGCGAATCTTCGTCTCCAACGAGAAGGACAACACCATCTCGGTCATCGACGGGGCGAGCCTCGAGGTGGTGGAGACCATCAGCGTGGGGCGGCGGCCGCGGTCGATGGCCTTCAGCAGCGACGGCAGCGAGCTGTTCGTGGCGGTGGGCGACGACGAGGCCATCGACATGATCGACCTGGAGACGCTGCAGGTGGTGCGCAGCCAGGCCTCGGGCGACGACCCGGAGGTGATCCGCGTCGACCCCAACCGGCCCTACATCTACGTCTCCAACGAGGACGACAACATCGTCTCGGTGCTCGACTACGAGCGGCGCACGCTGGTCACCGAGATCCCTGTAGGGGTCGAGCCGGAAGGGCTCGGCATCAGCCCCGACGGGCGCTGGCTGGTCTCCACCACCGAAACCTCCAACATGGCCCACATCATCGACACCGAGACCATGGAAGCGGTGCATCACCGCCTGGTGGGCGCCCGCCCGCGCCACGCCGAGTTCACCCACGATGGCCGTGAGGCCTGGGTCTCGGCGGAGATCGCCGGCACCGTGTCGATCCTCGACATGGAAGAGACCTTCGACGTCAAGCACGTGATCCGCTTCGAGGTGCCCGGCGTGCCCCAGGAAACCGTGCAGGCGGTGGGCATTGCGCTGACTTCCGACGGTCGCTACGGCTTCGTCGCCCTGGGGCCCTCCAACCGGGTGGCGGTGGTCGACCAGCAGACCTACGAAGTACTCGACTACATCCTGGTCGGCCAGCGGGTCTGGCATCTGGCGCTCAACGGCGACGAAAGCCGGCTCTACACCACCAACGGGGTCAGCGGCGA
>MTEU01003395.1_pt1 | contig 10463 bp, 10 predicted proteins | sample 1042701 | NCBI WGS metagenome assembly MTEU01 (sample SAMN06185813, study PRJNA358809) | soil metagenome | isolation source: naturally attenuated soil | place: India | collected 2015-05-23
ATGCAGGCACGTTCAACATGTCCAACGCGATGAGCAGCGTCGGGCAGTCGGCGGCCGGCATCATGATCGCCAACCAGAACAGCGGCCTCGGCTCGCTGGTGCAACAAGCCGTCACGGTCCAGGCCAACCTGGCTGTAGGCAGGTAAGACGCTGCGCGGGCGCGCATGCCGGCGCGTGGATGGCGCGCCGGCATCGCGCCTTGCGCGGTGTTGCTCTGCAGGAGTGGGCGTACCGGCCTGTGCCGGGACGCCCGTTCGACGGAACGTCCGGCCTCCCGCCATGCGGAGACGGGACACAAGGAGGCACCATCATGCGAGCGGTCCGCACCGCTGTCGGCGCTTTGACGACAGCATTCCTGCTCTGGCCCGGCCTGCCTGCCGCGGCGGAGCCGTCCGCCGCGCCAGACGCGGTGGGCCCGATGGCCGCGATGCCGACTACCGCCGGCATGCCGGAAGAGAGCGGCAAGGACACCACGACAGCTACGGCACCGCAGTCAACGGTCGACAACTCGGCGCCAGGCCAGACGGGCACCGTGCTCGCGGGCTTCGGCAGGCCGGTCGACACAGCGGCGCTCAACGAGATCCGCGGCGGCGCCGAAGTGGTGGTCAACGATATGCGCCTGGCCGGCGTGGTCGCAGACAACACCGCCAACCGGGTGATTACCGGCAGCAACGCGATTTCGGATGGGGCGTTCGCCAATGCCAGCGGCTTGCCCACGGTGATACAGAACACCGGCGCCAACACGCTGATCCAGAACGCGACGATCCTGAACGTGCGATTTGGACCATGAAGCGGGCCATGAAGGAGGCCATGAAGCTGCCACGGCTCGCCGCAGTGGCGGCGCTCGCCTGGGCGTCGGCCATGCTGCCGGCGCACGCCGCCGATACGGTGGTGCTTCAGCCGGCGGGCAGTGACTACAAGGTCCGGACGGTGAGCCTGAAGGAGGCACGCTTCAAGACCACCATTCGGCAGCAATACGACTTCAGCTGCGGCTCGGCCGCAGTGGCGACCCTGCTTACCTATCAGTACGGCCATCCGGTCACGGAAGCCGAAGTGTTCCAGCAGATGTACCTGACTGGTGATCGCGCCAAGATCCAGCGCGAGGGCTTCTCGCTGCTGGACATGAAGCGCTTCCTCGAATCGCGCGGCTTCATGGCCGATGGCTTCGAACTGCCGCTGTCCAAGCTCGAGGAGACCCAGGTCCCGGCGATCGTGCTGGTGGTCGAGAACGGCTACCACCATTTCGTCGTGGTCAAGGGGGTACGCGGCAATCGGGTGTTGGTTGGCGATCCCGCGCTCGGTACCCGAGCGTTGTCTCGCGAACACTTCGAACGGATCTGGGACAGTAGTCTTCTGTTCGTGATCCACAACCGCACCGATCTCGCGCGCTTCAACCAGCCTGCGGACTGGCGCGTCGCACCCAGTGGGCCGTACTGGATGGGGGTCAATCGGGACAGTCTGTTCTTTACCGTCATGCCTAAGCATGGCGTTGGAGACTTCTAGGGACCCGTCATCATGTATCGACAAGCTTTGACTACGCGGCCGGCACGCCGCGGCGCAGCCCGTGGCGCTGCCAGCTCGGCCGCGGCCGCTATGCTGCTCGGGGCGGGGCTGGCCTGCGCCGGCCAGGCCTGGGGCACGCAGGCCCCGCGCGATGGCGGACTGGACGCCGGCCTGGCGTCGCACCCCGCCGCGGATATGCATCACGACGCCATCGCTGCCGCGCGCAGCGGCATGGCCGGCTGGACACCGGTCGCATCGGCTCGACTGGAAGAACTGCGGGGCGGCTTCGAGACTGGCGGCCTGCAGGTCTCGTTCGGCATCGAACGCGCCGTCTATATCAACGGCAACCTGGTGGTATCGACCAGCCTCGTCATTCCGGACGTCAGCCGTATCACCTCCGAACAGGCAGGGCGGCTTGCCGCCGCGCTGCAGAGCGCCGCCAATGCAGGCTCGGTCGCGGCCAACGCGCTCGGCCAGGCGGGGCAAGGCACGTCGACGCCGGGCAGCGGCAGCGCCAGTTCGTCGGCCAGCGCTGGGCAGCCCGGCACGGCGACGTCGACGCCGGGCACCGCCACCGTGGCGGCGCCATCGCCCGCACCACCTTCCGGGGCGACCACGATGCCGGCGCCGGCGGTGATCGCCACCGCGACCGGTTCGGTCACCACCAACGGCCTGCTCAATCTGATCCAGAACGGGCCGGGCAACAGCTTCAACGCGGGGGCGCTGGCAGGTACGCCGGCGACCGTGATCCAGAACTCGCTCAACAACCAGTCGATCCAGAGCCTGTTGACCATCGATGCGGGCGTGAACACCTTGCAGGCGTTCCGCGCGGGGGTCGCCGGCGCGGCATTGAACAGCGCGCTGCAACGGGCGGCGAGCATGCGGTAGAGCCAGGTCGCATACGGGACCACACGGGACCACACGCAACCACACGAAGACCACATCGAAGCAGGCAGAAGCAACGGATGCACGCGGTCGCATCCGGAAACACAGGGGTGCATCGCAACAACGCAAAGCAGGCCGCGGACTCCTGAACCAGTCCGCCATCCGGGGGGAGGAGAGTCATGAGAAAAAGGTCGATGCAGGGCATCCGGCAGGCGGGATGCTCGACCTTGCTATTGCTGGGGGGATTGGCGCACGCGCAGAATCTGCCCGACAACGGACCGACGGCTGCCCAGCTCGAGGCCCTGAAACGCGAGGTCGCCGAACAGGCCGCCGTGCTCGACGCGATGAAGCGCTCGATGGCCCAGCAAGAGGCCACGATCCGCGAGCTGCGCAGCATCGTCGGCGTGGATGCGCTCGCCAACAAGCGCGGCGGACAGCGCGGCGGCGTGACCGGCGGTGACATTGCCACCGGGGCGGCGACGGCGCCCGCGGCGGCCAGCGGCAATACCGGCCTGCCGAATACGCGCAACGTGCCGGTCAATCAGGCACAGGCACAGGCACAGGCCCCGGCACAGGCTCCCGCCAACGGCAGCACCACGGTCGCGCAGGCGCAGGAGCCGGTCGGCCGGCCGCCGGAGCGCGACACGCGTCCGCCGGAAATCGCGCCGATCTTCGATCAGCCCGGCGTGCTGACGCCGCCCGGCCGGCTGGTGGTCGAGCCGGCGTTCCAGTACGGCTACTCGTCGAACAACCGCGTGGCGCTGGTCGGCTATACGGTGATTCCGGCGATCCTGATCGGCCTGATCGATGTGCGCGAGGTCAAGACCTCGACCTATGTCGCCTCGGTCGCGTTCCGCTACGGCATCACCAAGCGGCTCGAAATCGAAGCCAAGGTTCCGTACGTGCATAGCTCGGGTTCGACCATCAGCCGGGAAGTCTTTACCGGCACCGCGGTCGACAACGTCTTCAATTCGAGCGGCAGCGGGCTCGGCGATGTCGAGGCGACGCTGCGCTATCAGCTGAACTACGGCAACGACCGCATGCCGTATTTCGTCGGCTGGCTGCGCTACAAGTCCAATACCGGCAAGAGCCCGTTCGACGTGGTCACCGATTGCGTGCAGCGCTGCATCGGCAATACCACGGGTACCGGGCTGCCGCTGGGCATGCCGACCGGCACCGGCTTCCACGCGATCCAACCGGGCATCACGTGGCTGCTGCCGACCGATCCTGCGGTGTTCTTCGGCACCTTCAGCTATCTGCACAACTTCGGCCGCGACAACGTCAGCCGTACCGTGCTGAACGGCCAGAAGGAGCCCTTGGGCAAGATCGAGCCGGGCGATATCTTCGGCTTCAACTTCGGCATGGGCCTGGCGCTGAACGAACGCGCGTCCTTCAGCATCGGCTACGACCAGAGCATCATCTGGCCGACCAAGCAGAACGGCCAGACCGTGCCCGGCTCGGTGCGGATCACGCAAGGCTCGTTGCTGGTCGGCTATTCGTACCGCTTCAGCGACCGCTATACGCTCAATATCTCGGTCGGCGCGGGGCTGACGCGCGATACGCCCGACCTGCAGGTCAACGTGCGGCTGCCGATCACGTTCTGAGCGGTTTCCATCCCGGCGTCATCGCCGTCACGTCGGACAGCCGCCCGCGTGACGGCTACGTGGCGCCGCGCCGGCACGGTGCGGTGCATCCCACGAGCGCGCTTGCGATTCCCTGCCTGGTGGCGTACAAAAGTAAAACCCGCCCAGCTGGCGGATTCTGCCGCCACCTGCCAGCCTCGGCAGCCCACGGACGGGACCTCGCTCGGAGGAATCCGTCATGCGCAAACGCATCTACTGGTTATTGCCCGACGTCGTCAGCGCTCGGCGCACCATGGACGATTTGCTGATCAATCGCGTCGAACACCGGCACATCCACTTCGTTGCCCGCGACGGCATGGACATGACCGGCCTGCATGAGGCCAATCTGTTCCAGACCTCCGATATCGTTCACGCCGCCGAGATGGGTTTGATGATCGGCGGCGCGGTCGGCGTGGTCGCCGGCGTGGTGGTGGCGATGTTCCCGATCGTCGGCGATACCCCGCAATGGGGCCTGGTTGGCGTGCTGGCCGTGCTCGGCGCGGTGTTCGGTGCCTGGGCATCCAGCATGATCGGCAGCTCGGCGCCCAACAGCCGGCTCAAGCCCTTCGAGGCCGATATCGCCGAAGGCAAGATCCTGCTGATCGTCGATGTGCCGCGCGGCCGTTGCGAGGAAATCGAAACCCTGCTGCGCAGCTCGCATCCGGAAGCCCGCTTCGCGGGGATGGACCCGGCGGTGCCGGCGTTCCCCTGATTCCGGCGCGCTGCATCGCATCGACGATCTGACGGTACGTGGTGCACCGGCGGCGCTGGTGCACCATTCCCTCTCCGCGCGCCAGTCCGGCGCGATTCCCTGTGCATTGACCCCCCGCCGGGAAACCGGTAGCTTCCGTGCGACCCTTCCATCTCGCCTGAAGATCGATGAATCGCATGCTGCCGGGCACGCGCGCCCTCCGGACCTTTGAAGCGGCGGCGCGGCACCTGAATTTCACGCGCGCGGCCGACGAGGTCGGCCTGACCCCCGCGGCGGTCAGCTACCAGATCAAGGAAATCGAGGAACAGCTCGGCATCACGCTGTTTACGCGCACCAGCCGCAGCATCCAGCTGACGCCGGCCGGCGCGGTCCTTTACGAGGCGACCGCCGAGGCGCTCGACAACCTGCGCCGCGCCACCGCGCGCGCCCGGCGCATGGCGCGAGGCGCTGCGCATCTGCGGATATCGCTGGAGGCGCGCTTCGCTTCCAACTGGTTGCTGCCCCGGCTGCCGCAATTCCGCGCGGCCAATCCCGGCCTGGAGCTGACCTTCGATATCAGCGAGCAGGTCCGCGATTTCGAGGCCGACGACATCGACGTCGCGATCCGTTTCGGCGCCGGCCGATATGAAGGTGCACGCGCCGAGCGCCTGTTCGGCACAGTGGTGGTACCGATCTGCAGCCCGGGCCTGCTGGAATCGGGCCCGCCGCTGCGCGAGCCACGCGATCTGCTGCACCACACGCTGTGCCACGTCGACTGCCGCACCGATGGCATCGTCTGGCCCGACTGGCCGATGTGGATGGCGGCCGCCGGCATCGACGACTTCGACGACAGCCGCTGCATGGCCTTCGCCGATTCCACGCACGTCGTGCAGGCCGTGCTGGACAGCGGCGCGGTCGGCCTCGTCGAACTGCCGATGATCGCCAACGACCTCGCCGCGGGCCGGCTGGTCAGGCTGTTCGATATCGGGGTCAGCGTGGCGCAGGACTATGGCTACCACCTGGTCTATCCGGAAAGCAGCAGCGAAGATCCGCGGGTGGTAGCGTTTCGCGACTGGCTGATCGAACAAACCAGACAGGCGCCCCAGCGATAAGCTGGGCGCCCTGCGGTATATTCCCCCGCATGTCCGCGCATACCTCTTCCCATCCCTCCTCACACCCCTTCTCCCTGACCGGCCGCGTGGCGCTCGTCACCGGTGGCGCGCAGGGCCTTGGATTGGCCATTGCAAAAGGCCTGATCGATGCCGGTGCCACCGCGCTGGTCGTCGCGCGCAGTGCGCAGCGTGTCGAGCAGGCCGTGGCCGCGCTCGGAGCGGGCGCGCATCCGCTGGTGCTCGACATCACCGACGAGGCCGCGGTCGCGCAGGCGTTCGACCGCATCGACGCGCAATACGGCCGGCTCGACATCCTGGTAAACAACGCCGGCGCGCGCAATCGGCAGACCATGGCCGAGCTCGATACCGGCGACCTGCGCGCCATGATGGAGACCAACCTTGTCGCGCCGTACAACCTGTGCCGGCATGCCGCGATGCGCATGCGCCGCGGTGGTTATGGGCGCATCATCAATGTCAGCTCGATCGCGGGGCAGGTCGCGCGCGGCGACGACGTGCTGTACCCCGCGACCAAGGGCGCGCTCGATGCGCTGACGCGCTCGCTATCCGCGGACCTGGGGCGCGATGGCATCACCGTCAACGCGATTGCGCCGGGGTTCTTCGCTACCGAGCCGAACCAGCCGATGGTCGGCGATGCCGGCGTCAAGGACTGGCTGCAGCGCCGTACCTCGCTGGGCCGCTGGGGGCAGCCGGACGAAATCGCGGGCGCCGCGGTGTTCCTCGCCTCGCCGGCGGCGTCCTATATCACCGGCCACGTCCTTGCCGTCGACGGCGGCTATCTCGCTCACTTCTGACGCGTCCGCCGCTCGGCATCCTGCGCGCCGCGCCGCTTGCGGAAGTGCGCGTACACGTAGTCGAGCATCGCGCTGGCCGCGGCCGAATCGCCGCGATCGCGCAGCCGTACCAGGCAGATGTCGCGCACCAGCGATTCGAGCCGCAGCGGCCGGATCGCCAGATTGGGCAGCTGGAACTGGAACAGGGCGAGCGACGGCACCACGGTGACGCCCAGCCCGGCGGCCACCAGCCCTGCCACGGTGGCCAGGTGCTCGACCTCCATCACGCCATTGAGCCGCGTCGGATGCAGCGCGGCGTCCAGATGCTGCCGCACGCTGCTGGTCCGCGACAGATGGATGAACGGCAGGCCGGCCAGCGCCGAAGGCGCGATGCTCCGGCGCGACGCCAGCGGATGATCCGCCGGGCAGACTACGTGAAAGGAGTCCGCCACCAGCGGCTCGATCTTCAGATCGGCATCCTGGCCGGGCGCCGGCGCCAGCGCGAAGTCGACGCGGCCGCGCCGTACCAGATCGATGCAGCCGTCGGCCAGCACATCGTGCAGCGCCAGCGCGATGCCCGGGTAGCGAGCGCGGAACGCGGCGAGCACCGGCGGCAGGTCGCCCGCGGCGATCGACGGCAACGCGGCGATTGCGACCCGTCCCTTGCGGCGTTCGGCATGGTCGCGCAGGTCGGCAAAGGCGTCCTCGAAATCCCCCAGCAGCCGCTCGGCCACCTCCTCGAAGCGGCGGCCCTCGGCACTGAGCTCGACAAACCGCGTGGTGCGCTCGAACAAGCGGGCGCCCGCCTGCTCCTCCAGCGTGCGGATCAGCGCGCTGAAGGCCGACTGCGACAGATGGCAGGCCTGCGCCGCGCGCGTGAAATTGCGCTGCTGGGCCAGCGCGACGAAGGCGCGCAGATGCTTGACGGACAGGTTCATGGCGGCGGGCGGGATCGGGAATGCGCGGGATGGCGACCTGGATTGATCGAACAGACCGCTAGATTAATCCAAATAATCCGTTTTTCCGAATTCGACGTCATGCCTAGAATGCCGTGACCGGCTGCGCGCAAGCGCCGCCTCCCTTTTTTTGACTGTCGTCCCGCTGATATCGCGCCCGCCATGGTTTCTCCGCTCTCGATCGGCTCCGGTGCCGGCTTCTCCGGCGATCGCATCGACGCCGCGCTGCCCGTGGTGCGCACGCTGATCGCCGACGGCGGCCCCGCCGCGCTGATCTTCGAGACGCTGGCCGAGCGCACGCTGGCGCTGGCCCATCTGGCCCGGCGCGCCGATCCCGAACGCGGCTATGAGCCGCTGCTCGACGCGCTGCTGACCCCAGTGCTGGGCCTTTGCCTGGCGCACGGCATTCCGATCATCGGCAATTTCGGTGCGGCCAATCCGCACGGCGCCGCGCGCCGCGTGCAGGCGCTGGCGGCCGAACTGGGACTGCCGAGGCCGCGCGTCGCCGTGGTCGAGGGCGACGATCTGTCGGGCGAAGCCGGCCGTACGCTGCTGTCCGGCATTCTTGGCGAGGCCTTTCCCGAGCGCCGCTTCGTCTGCGCCAACGCCTATATCGGCGCGCAAGGCATCGCCGATGCGCTGGCCGCCGGCGCGCAGGTGGTGGTGTGCGGCCGCGTCGCCGACCCGGCGCTGGCGGTCGGCCCGGCGATGGCGCATTTCAACTGGTCCTGGCAGGACTGGGACCGCCTCGCGCGCGCGACCATGGCCGGCCATCTGCTGGAATGCGGGGCGCAGGTGACCGGCGGCTACTTTGCCGATCCCGGCATCAAGGATGTGCCCGACGTCCATGCGCTGGGCTATCCGATCGTGCGGCTGGACAGCGATGGCGGCATCGAGGTAGGCAAGGCGGCCGGCACCGGCGGCTGCGTCGATCTGCGGACCGTCAAGGAGCAGCTGCTGTACGAGGTGCACGATCCCGCCGCCTATCTGACGCCCGACGTGGTCGCCGACATCGGCGCGGTTACCGTCGAGCAGCTGGGCCCTGACCGCGTGGCGGTGCGCAATATCCGCGGCCATGCGCGTCCCGAGCAACTGAAGGCCAACCTGTTCCACGAGGGCGGCTGGATCGCCGAAGGGGAGATCTCCTACGCCGGTCCGAACGCCGCGGCGCGCGCGCGGCTGGCCGGTGACATCGTGCGCAAGCGGATGGCGATGCTCGGCCACGCTGTGCCGGTGCGGCTCGACCTGATCGGCGTGCTCAGCGTGCTGGCCGACGATGGCGGCGCATGGCTCGCCGCATCGCAACCGAACGAAACGCATAGCCAGGACGTGCGGCTGCGCGCCGCGCTGGCGCACGAGGACAAGGCCGTTGCCGAGGCGCTGCTGCGCGAGGTCAACGCGCTGTACTGCTGCGGGCCTGCCGGCGGCGGCGGCGTGCGCACGGCGCTGCGTCCGCGGCTGAACGCGATGTCCTGCCTGGTGCCGCGCGAAGCGGTGTCGCCGCGCTACACGATGATCGAAGGCTGACCATGACCATGCCCGACACCATTGCGCTCTATCGACTGGCCCACGCCCGCACCGGCGACAAGGGCGACCGCTCGAACATCAGCGTGATCGCCTACGACGAGCGCGATTTCCCGCATCTGCTGCAGCACGTGACCGAGGACGCGGTGCGCGAGCTGTTTCGCCATCGCGATCCCGCCGCGGTGACGCGCTACGTCGTGCCATCGCTGCACGCGATGAACTTCGTGCTCGACGGCGTGCTGGACGGCGGCGTCAACGATGCGCTGAATCTGGACGCGCACGGCAAGGCGCTGTCCTTCCTGCTGCTGCAGCTGGAGATTCCGTTGCCGCCGCGCCTGCATGCCGGCGGCTGACCGGCGCCGCGCATCGGCGCATTCCAACCTCATAAAACACCCAGAGGAGACCACACCATGCCATTCCGATTCCGGCCCACCGCGGCGCGAACGCAGCCAATGCCGCGCCTGAAGACGCTGCTGCCGGCGCTGGCCGCACTGACGGCATTCGCCGCACTGGCGCTGCCGTCCGCACCGGCGCGCGCCGAATTCCCCGACAAGCCGGTCCGCTTCGTCGTGCCGTTCGCGGCCGGCAGCGCCACCGACCAACTGGCCCGCGCGATCGGCCAGGCCATGACCACCGACGCCAAGGTCACCGTGGTGGTCGACAACAAGCCCGGCGCCAACGGCTTCATCGCGGCCTCCGACGTCGCCAAGGCCGCGCCCGACGGCTATACGGTGCTGATCACGACCAACACCACGCACGCGGCCAACGAGCATCTGTTCAAGAAGCTGCCCTACGATCCGGTCAAGGACTTCACGCCGATCACCGCGCTGGGCAAGGGCGGGCAGATCATGGTCGTCAATCCGCAATTGCCGGTGAAGACCGTGGGCGAGTTCATCGCGCTGGCCAGGCAGCAGCCGGGCAAGCTGAGCTTCGGCAGCGGCAGCTCGTCGTCGCGCATCGCCGGCGAACTGTTCCAGCAGATGGCGAACGTCCAGCTGCTGCACGTGCCCTACAAGAGCAATCCGCTGGCGGTGACCGACCTGCTCGGCAACCAGATCCAGATGATGATCACCGATACCGCGACCGGCCTGCCGCAGGTCAAGAGCGGCAAGCTCCGGGCGCTCGGCGTGTCGGGCAAGACCCGCTCGCCGCTGGCCCCGGACGTGCCGACCATCGACGAAGCCGGCGTCAAGGGCTACGAGATGAGCTACTGGTTCGCGGCGTACACCCCGGCCGGCACCCCGCAGCCGGTGGTGGCGAAGCTGAACGACTTGCTGGTCAAGGCGGCGCGCAGCCAGACCGCGAGCAACTTCTATCGCAGCACCGGCACCGAGATCTTCACCAGCACGCCGGCCGAACTGGCGGCCTTCCAGCAGCAG
>MTEU01003314.1_pt2 | contig 10452 bp, 8 predicted proteins | sample 1042701 | NCBI WGS metagenome assembly MTEU01 (sample SAMN06185813, study PRJNA358809) | soil metagenome | isolation source: naturally attenuated soil | place: India | collected 2015-05-23
GAGATCCAGCCCGGCGACGCTGGCGGCGCGCTGCACCTGGGCCTGGCGCAGGCTCACCGCCTCGGCACTGCCCAGGCGTTCCAGGTAGAAGGCGGCAAAGGGCACGCCCTCGGCCGGCAGATGCGGCAACAGTTGCACGCCATGCCACTGCTGCTCCACCCGCACACCGGGCCGCTCGTGCTGCAGCTGCAGCAGGGCCCTTTCCAGCTGACGCTTGCCGATCAGGCACCAGGGGCAGATGAAGTCGAAGAACACCTCGACCTGCAATACGGCGCTCATGCCTGGGCCTCCAGCGCCGCCTCGACGGCCTTCTCCTCGACGCCCTCGCCTTTCAGTCGCGCCATGTCGGCCAGGTAGCTGCGCCCCGCCAGGAGGAACACCGCGGCGGCGGCGATGCTCACCAGCGGCACCAGCTGGAAGGCATTGTCCAGGCCGATCAGATCGGAGACCTTGCCGGTCAGCAGCGGGCCGGTGGCCAGGCCGAGCAGGTTGTTGGCCAGGGTCAGGGTGGCGAACGCGGTGCCGTGCACCTTGTGGTGGGTCAGGTTGGCGACCATGGCGCCGGCCGGGCCCGAGGTGCCGGCGGCGATCACCATGCCCAGGCCAATCAGCGCCAGCTGGGCGGTGCCGAACGGCAGGGCGAAGGCCAGCGACAACAGCAGGCAGCTGCCCAGGCAGTAGGCCATGCACAGGCTGATCTTGCGTTCGGGGCCATGGCGGCTCATGCGGTCGCTGAGCATGCCGCAGAGAATCATGCCGACGCCGCTGCACAGCACGATGATGGCGGCCACGGCGCCGGCCTTGTCGGTGCTCATGCCGTAGAAGCGGTTGAGGTAGCTGGGCATCCACACGATCACGGTGCCGCCGACGAACAGCTGCAGGCCGCTGGCGACATAGGCGCAGAGTACCGAACGGCTGGAATACAGGGTGCGCAGCGGCCGGCCGACCTTCAGCGCCGCCGCGCCGGCTGCCTTGGCCACGCGCTGCGGGGCGATGCGCGACTCGCGCACCACGATCGGATAGAGCAGCGCCAGCGCCAGGCCGAAGAACGCCATGCCGGCGAACGCCCAGCGCCAGCCGAAGTGCTGCGCCATCACGCCGCCCAGGGCCATGCCCAGCACCGAGCCGAACATGCCGCCGGAGATGAAGGCGCCGGACAGGGTGGCGCGCATCTCACGGGGAAACACCGAGACCACCACGGCGATGCCGACGCTGCCATAGGCGGCCTCGCCGACGCCGACCAGAAAGCGGGCCCAGAACATCTGCTCGTAGTTCTGCGCCAGTGCGCAGCCCAGGGTCGCCAGGCTCCACACCACCGCCATCAGGGTCAGGCTCTTGATCCGGCCGAAGCGGTCGGCGAGCAGCGACAGCGGGAAGGTCAGCAGGCCGACCATCAGCGCGACTATGCCGCTGAGCAGGCCCAGCTGGGTGTCGCTCAGCGCCCACTCGGCCTTGAGGCTGGGGAACACGGCATTGAGCACCTGCCGCGACATGTAGTCGGAAATCAGCAGGCCGAAGGTCAGGGCGAAGACGATCCAGGCATAGCGGCGCGCTATCCCCTGGGAGCTATCCTCGATGTCATCGCCGATATGATGCGCAGCCATGCTGCCTCCTCGAACTGTCGTTATTGTTTTAGGGTAAAAGCCTCTGGGAAAAAGCTCCTCACCCGCCTCTTGTGGGGGCGGAGGGCCGGCGTCGCATCCGCCAACGTGGCGACGGACGCGACTACCAACCGGGCAAGAGCTTTATCGCAAAAGCCTCGGGATCAGCCGAACACGCCAGCCAGCCGGCTGGCGTGTTCGCTACGGGTGCTGCCGGCGAGCCGGCATCGCCCTCCCCCCCTGGACCTGACCAAAACAGGGGGACTGACTCGGTCGATCAACCGCGTTGCGGCACGCCCTTCTGGCCCGCCTTGCGGTTCGGCGCCATGCCGTTGGCCAGCAGGGTTTGCTCGACGCTGTCGTACTGCACGCCGATGCGGTAGATCTCGCGCGCTTCCTTGCCGCTGGCGATCTCGCGGCCCAGCTCGTGGGCCACGCGCACGGTCTGCTGGATCTGCTGCACCGAGGTGAAGCGCTTGCCATGCTGGTCGACTATGGTGTCCTCGATGCCGCAACGCGGGTGCAGGCCCATGGCCAGGGCCATGGCGTTGAACGGCAGGACGTTCTTCAGCAGCGACTCGGCGGTGAGGGTGCAGCCGTCCGGCGCGCGGTGGATGAAGTTGAAGAAGTTGAACGGGTTGGGGCCGTCGAAGCCGCCGCCGATGCCGATCCAGGTGAGGTTCAGCGGGCCCATGTACAGGCCCTTGCGCACCATGCGCTCGAGGGTTTCCAGGGCGTGGATGCCGGTCAGCTGGAAGTGCGGCTGGATGCCGTTGGCGGTCAGGCGCTTGAGGTGCTCGGCGACCCAGGCCGGGCCGGCCGGCACGGTCATCTCGCTGTAGGCGGCCTGGAACGCCGGGTTGGCCAGGGAGGTGCCTTCCAGGTACTCCGGATAGAGCAGCTCCATGATGTTCATCTGGGTGGTGTTGATCGCCACGGTGACCTGATCGGGCTTGGGCGTCAGTTCGGCGAGCATGTGGCGGGTGTCGTCGGACAGCCACTTGGCCGCCTCGCCCTCGCCTTCCGGGGCGAAGGAGATCGAGCCGCCGACCTGGATGATCATGTCCGGCACGGCCTCGCGCACACCGGCGATCAGCTCGTTGAACTTGGACAGGCGCTTGGAGCCGCTGCCGTCCAGCTCGCGCACGTGCAGGTGGAGCACGGTGGCGCCGGCCTCATAGCAATCGACCGCCTTCTGGATCTGCTCGTCCATGGTCACCGGGATGTCTTCCGGGAAGTCCGCCGGCATCCACTCGGGGCCGTAGGGGGCGACGGTGATCACCACCTTTTCCATGTTTTCCGGGTGCAGCGAATCGTCGAAGAATTGCATGGGATCCTCGCTTGGTCTTGTCAAAGTAGCCCGCTCCGCAACGGTAGGAACGGAACGGGCGAAAGGGTTAGTAGGTCTTGTCGCCGATGATCCCGGCTCGCTCCATCTTGCGATGGCAGGGCGGGTAGTCCATGACCGCGTAGTGCTGGGTACTGCGGTTGTCCCAGATCGCCACGCTGTTGGGCTGCCAGCGCCAGCGCACCTGGTATTCGGGGATGTACGCCTGGCTGATCAGGTAGCGCAGCAGGTCGCTGGCGCCGGGGTTGGCGTCCTGGCCGAAACGCACCCGATCCGGGGTGTGGTAGTTGCTGAAGTGGGTGGTGAAGGCATTGACGAACAGCACCTTCTCGCCGGTTTCCGGATGGGTGCGCACTACCGGGTGCTCGGCATCCGGGTACTGCGCCTTGAGCGCCAGGCGCTTGTCGATCGGCATCGCCGCGCCGAAGCTGGCCTCGATGCTGTGGCGCGCGCGCAGGCCCTCGAGCCTGGCTTTGACGTCGTCCGGCAGATTGGCGTAGGCCACCACCATATTGGCCCACATGGTGTCGCCGCCCACCGGCGGGCACTCGATGCAGCGCAGCACGCAACCCAGCGGCGGCGCCTCGCGCCAGGTGGCGTCGGTGTGCCAGGCGTTCTCGTAGCGGTCCATCGGCTGGTCCGGGCGCTTGTAGATCTGCACCAGGCCCGGGTGCTCCGGGTCGCTGCCGGCCACCGGGTGGTCTTCCAGCCCGCCGAAACGGCGGGCGAAGGCCACGTGCTCGGCGCGGCTGAAGGCCTGCTTGCGCAGGAACAGCACGCGATGCCTGAGCAACTGCTGGCGGATCTCGGCGAACAGCCCGTCGTCGTGGATGGCGTCGGCCAGATTCACGCCGATCAGCTCGGCGCCGATGTTGTAGGTCAGTTGTTCGACTTGCATGGCGGGCCTCCTCAGATGACGAAGATCGACGAGCCGGTGGTCTTGCGCGACTCCAGGTCGCGGTGCGCCTGCACCGCGTCCTGCAGCGCGTAGTGCTGGTTGATCTCGATCTTGATCCGGCCGCTGCCGACATGGTCGAACAGCTCGCCGGCCAGCGCCGCCTTCTCCGCCGGGTCGGCGATGTAGTCGGCCAGCGCCGGGCGGGTCATGTACAGCGAGCCCTTCATCGCCAGCAACTGCGGGTTGAAGCCTTCGATCGGCCCGGAGGCGGTGCCGACACAGACCAGCAGGCCGCGGCGCTTGAGCGAGTCCAGCGAGCCCATGAAGGTGTTCTTGCCGACGCTGTCGAACACCACGTTGACGCCGACGCCGTCGGTCAGCTCGCGCACGCGGCTGGCGACGTCCTCATGGCTGTAGTTGATGGTGTGGTCGCAGCCGTGGGCGCGGGCCACTTCGGCCTTGGCCTCGCTGGACACCGTGCCGATCACGGTCAGGCCGAGCAGCTTGGCCCACTGCGAGACGATCAGGCCGACGCCGCCGGCGGCGGCGTGCAGCAGGATGCTGTCGCCGGCCTTGAAGTCATGGATGCGGCGCATCAGGTAGGCCGAGGTCAGGCCGCGCATGGTCATGGCCGCGGCGGTCTCGAAGGCGATGGTGTCGGGCAGCTTGATCAGCGGCGCAGCCGGGATCAGGCGCTCGGTGGAGTAGGCGCCGAGGGTGTTGAGAAAGCCGGTGTAGGTGACGCGATCGCCGACCGCCACGTTGCTCACGCCCTCGCCCACCGCCTGCACCACGCCGGCCGCCTCCACGCCCATGCCGTTGGGCAGCGGGATCGGGTAGGTGCCGTTGCGGAAGTAGGTGTCGGCGTAGTTCAGGCCAACGGCCACATGGCGCAGGCGAACCTCGCCTGGGCCGGGTTCGCCGACTTCGACGTCCTCATAACGAAGGACTTCGGGAGCACCGGTTTCGTAGAAGCGTACGGCTTTGGCCATGCCTGATTTCTCCAATCATCGATCTTGACGAACAGCGTCGATTTGCGTTGATTGGACTTTAGGGCGAGGGCCTGGCGGGTGCTTCTCATCGGACGACAGGCGCTTTTCATTTAATGACAAGGCAGCCGGAACGAAGCGCCAGTTCGCCCGGCTTGCAGCCGCCCCTCAGGGCAGCGCGGCCTGCACCGTCTGGTCGACTTCGTGCCAGCTGCTATCGGGATCGAAGCGGCTCATGGCCAGGGCCTGGTTGCCGCCGTCGGGGCCCAGATCCTTTTCGAACACCCGCCCCTCGTGACTGATCATGAAGCTCATCACGCCGCTGTCGCCATAAGCGCTGGGCCAGGCGATCAGGGCAAAGCCGCGGCTCATGTTGTCGCCCAGCAGGTAGTCGTAGGCGCCGCCCGGCGCCGAAGGCCCCTGGGCGGAGAGGATGCGGTAGCGATAGCCCTGCCAGTCGCCGTCCGGCAGTTCGTCGCCGAACAGCGGGCCCAACGGGCTTTCCTCGAGGCCGGGCTGCTCGACCCAGTACAGGCCGTCGTGCTGGCCATCGCGGCTGACGAACTGCTGTGCGTACTCCAGTACGCCGTCGCCGTCGCGGTCGACCTCGGCGTAGTCCATCTGCGCATCGTGGTAGGCGCGCACCGCCTGCAGGGTGGCCAGCTCGTTGCGGCCGATGCGACGCACGCGGATGGTCTCGCCGCCGGCCTGGGTATCGAAGCGCCATCCCGAGGCGTCGCGCATCAGTGGCAAGGGAAACTCCCAGGCCTCCTGGCCCACGACCAACACCGCCAGGTCGGGGGCCGTCGAACGAATCTCGTGATGTTCCCGGTACAGGGCGAGGAAGGCGTCGACATCCTCGCGCTCGATGCCTTCGAGCGGAATGTAGCTGCGCCACTGCTCGCCGAGCAGGGCCGCCATGCGCGCGGCGTCGGCGCGCTGGTTGCCCAGGGCGAGGATCAGGGCATCCACCGCCGCATCGGGGCTGGGAAAGCTCTGCTGCGCCTGCAAGCCCTGCAACGGCAGCGCCAGCAGCACCAGCAGGAAGACGCGAAGAACGGCGTTGGTCATGGCTGGACTCCCTGTCAGCGCCGTCGGGCGCCGCCGCGGGACGCGGAAATGGCGGGACGGCTGACGGCGTGCCCGGCGGCGCGCGCCGCCTGCGGACGACTGGCGGCGGCGCGGCTGAGCTGGCCGCGTTCGCTGTAGTTGCGCGCCTGGCTGGGCGAGCGGGCGCCGGCGAAGGCATTGTTGCGGGCGCCCTGGCCCGCGGAATACTGCTGGCGGGCCTGCTGCCGGGTCTGCGCATTGCTGCGCAGCTGATCGTTCTGACGCACAGGCTGATTACGCAGGTCGCGGTCGGCCGTCTGCGCCCGCTCGCGGGCCTGGCGGTTGCTGCTGGCCGGGCTGTCGAAACCACGTTGTTCCAGGCTCTGCCGGGCGCGCTCGCGCTCTGCACTGCGCGCCGGGTCGCGGCCGCGCAGCTCCTGGCGCTGCTCGCTGCCGCTCAGGCGCTGGCCGTACTGCTCGCGGCTGGCGCGGTCGCGGTAGGGCACGCCGTCACGGTTGAGCGCGTTGTGCTGCCAGGTGCTGTCGCCGGCATTGATCTGGCGGTTGCGGTTGATGTTGTTGTAGCGGTTCACGTCGATGTCGATATCGCCGTGTCCCCAGTCGCAGTCGCCCCACAGCGAGTCGATGATCGCCACCCCGGCGGCGAAGGCCAATCCGGTGGCCAGCGCGCTGCCGAAGTAGTAGCCCGGCGGTGGCGGGTAGTACGCCGGCGGATAGCTGGGATAGGGCCAGGTGCCGTAGACCACGCTGGGATTGTAGCTCGGCACGTAAACCACCTGCGGGTCGGCCGACTCGATGATGATGGTCTGCTGGCTGCTGACCGGTTGCGCGGTCGAGCCGCTCGCGCTGGGCTGCACGCTGACCTGCTGCTGCTCGTTGCTCTGCAGGTTGCCGGCGGCCTGGGCCTGGCGGCGCAGGCGCTGCACCGAGTCCATCACCGCATCGGGCTGGGCCAGGAAGGCATCGCCGACGCGCTGCACCCAGGCCGGGTCCTGGCCCAGGGTGACCAGCACCGCCGGGAAGGCGACCAGCGACTGCACGCTGGGGTCCCAGGGTTGCTCGGCGACCTGGCGCACGGCATCGTCGCCACTGGCTTGCGGATTGGCCTTGGACCAGGCCACCGCATCGGCGACGTCGCCGGGATAGGTGGCCGCCATCAGCACCTGGGCCAGCAGGGCATCGGGATAGAGCGCCAGCGGCGCCAGCATCTGGTCGAGTTCCTCGGTGCCGAACACCTGCTCCGCGGTCGCCGCCGCCGGCTCCTCGGCCGCCAGTAGCGGCGGCCCGGCAAGGCCACCGAGGACCAGCAGGAGAGGCAGTATCTGCAACATGACGCATCCCCTTGCACGCAGGCGCGTGCGCTGGCGACGGAGTTCAGCAAGCATAGGCCGGCGCTGGGCATTTGCCATGGCGTGGCGTCCATCCGCCGCGCCTGTTGCGTCGCGGCATGGACAACCGCCGCATCGCCGCCTCAGAAACGCTCCTCGACCATGCGGAAGGGGTAATGCGCCCCCTTGTAACGGCCGATCCTGCCGCGCTTGGGCAGTTCGATCTTCTGCTCCCGGGTGATGTCCTCGTAGGGCACCTGCTTGAGCAGATGGCTGATGATGTTCAGGCGCACCCGCCGCTTGTCCTCGGAACGAGCCATGTACCAGGGGGCCCAGGAGGTGTCCGAGGCGGCGAACATCTCGTCGCGGGCGCGGGTGTAGTCGTCCCAGCGGCTGAAGGACTTGAGATCCATGGGCGACAGCTTCCAGATCTTGCGCCCATCGTTGATGCGCTCCTTCAGGCGTCGCTGCTGCTCCTCGGCACTCACCTCCAGCCAGTACTTGATCAGGATGATGCCGGACTCGACCATCATCTTCTCGAACAACGGCACCACGGTGAGAAACTTGTGCGCCTGCTCCTCGCTGCAGAAGCCCATCACCCGCTCGACACCGGCGCGGTTGTACCAGCTGCGATCGAAGATCACCACCTCCCCCGCGGCGGGCAGGTGTTGCAGGTAGCGCTGGGCATACATCTGGCTCTTTTCCCGCTCGGTCGGAGCCGGCAAGGCCACCACGCGAAACACCCTTGGGCTGACCCGCTCGGTGATGGCCTTGATGGTGCCGCCCTTGCCGGCGCCGTCGCGCCCCTCGAAGACGATGCAGACCTTCAGGCCCTTGGCGACCACCCACTGCTGCAACTTGACCAGCTCCACGTGCAGGGCCTTGAGCTCTTGCTCGTAGTCCTTGCGACGCAGCGGTTCGGTGGCAGAGGTTTGCTCCTTGTCCTTGTCCTTCTTCTTGCCCATGGTTCGAGACCTCGTCGGTGCGTTGGGGGATGCGGCACTGAACGACCGATGCCACCCGTGATGGGTGGCACCCTGGTGTGCAGGCTTGCGCGGCGCGCGACGCCATGGCGGCTGCCGCCCTGCGCCCCTGAACGCTGCCTACCAGCATCAGGCTAGCAGCCTTGCTGCCGCTTGCACGGCCGCCAGCCAGGCGCGCCCGGCGCCGCTCAGGCCCCCGCCAGTTCCTGTTCGCGGATCAGCTTCTTGTTGATCTTGCCGACGCTGGTCTTGGGGATATCGGCGACGAAGCGGATCTGCCGCGGGATCGCCCATTTGTTGATCTGCCCGCTGTCGACGAACTGCTGCAGGTGCACTTCGATCGCCGCCTGGTCGAGGCTCGCGCCCGGCGCACAGACCACCAGGGCCAGCGGCCGCTCGCCCCACTGCGCATCGGGGATGCCGACCACGGCCACCGAGGCCACCGCCGCGTGCTGGCTGATCAGGTTCTCCAGGTCCAGCGAGCTGATCCATTCGCCGCCGGTCTTGATCACATCCTTGATGCGGTCCTTGATCTCCACCACGCCGCGGGCGTCGATCGAGGCCATGTCGCCGGTGTGCAGCCAGCCGCCCTGCCACAGCTCGGCGCCCTTCTGCGGCTCGTGCAGGTAGCCCTGGGTCAGCCAGGGCGTACGCACCACGATCTCGCCCAGGGCCTGGCCGTCGTGGGCCACGTCCTGGCCGTTGGCGTCGACGATGCGCAGGTCGACCAGGGGGATCGGCACGCCGGTCTTGATCCGCTCGGGGATCTGTTCGTCCATCGGCAGGGCCAGGTCTTCGGCGCGCAGGTGGGTCAGGGTCAGCAGCGGGCAGGTCTCGGACATGCCGTAGCCGCAGTGCACGCGCATGCCCCGCTCGCTGGCCTGGCGGGCCAGGCCGAGGGTCAGGGCGCTGCCGCCGAGCAGCATCTTCCAGCCGGTAAAATCGGTGCGCCTGCCCTCCTCGCACTCCAGCATCATCTGCAGGATGGTCGGCACGCAATGGGAGAAGCTCACCCCCTCCTCGCGGAACAGGCGCACCAGGCTGTTGGGCTCGTAGCGGCCCGGATACACCTGCTTGAGCCCCATGGCCGTGGCCACGTAGGGCACGCCCCAGGCATGCACGTGGAACATCGGGGTGATCGGCATGTACACGTCACCCGAGCGCAGCAGCGGCTGGCCGTCCCAGCCGGCGAAGGTGCCCAGCTCGTTCATGGTATGCAGCACCAGCTGGCGGTGGCTGAAGTACACGCCCTTGGGGTTGCCGGTGGTGCCGGTGGTGTAGAACAAGGTGGCCACCGAGCGCTCGTCGAAATCGGGGAAATCGAAGTGGCTGGCGGCGCCGGCAAGCAGCGCCTCGTATTCGCCCAGCGACGGCAGCCGGGTCGGCTTGGCGCTGCTGTCGGTCAGCTGCACGTAACCCCTGACGGTTTTCAGCTCGCCATTGACCTGCTCCATCAGCGGCAGGAAGTCGTCATGCACCAGGACGATATCGTCCTCGGCGTGGTTCATGGTGTAGGCGACCTGCTCCGGCGACAGGCGGATATTCACCGTATGCAGCACGGCGCCGAGCATCGGCACGGCGAAGAAGCATTCCAGCGCGCGGTGGCTGTCCCAGTCCAACAGGGCCACGGTATCGCCGGCCTTGACCCCGGCGGCGGTCAGGGCGTTGGCCAGGCGCTGGATGCGCTCGTTAAGGGTGCGATAGCTGTAGCGCAGCTTGTCGGCATAGACGATCTCCTGGTCCGGCTGGTAGCGCACCCCGGACAGCAGCAGGCGCTTGATCAGCAAGGGGTAGTCGTAGGCGCCCTCTGCCGGGGCAATTCTTTTTGTCGTCGCCATGTTTGTTTTCCCAACGTGACCGTTCTGAAAGTTTGCATCGCTGCAGGCAGGGGTGCGCCTCATGGGCTCTCGCGCACGCGGCGGCGCCCCCTCTCGGGCCTACAGTAGAGAGCCCCGCCCGCTACCGCTTCGCCTACCGCGTCATGCGCTTTACATTTGCTGACAGCCTTGCCCGCCAGCGGACATGCGCAGTCCGTAGGGTGGATGACGCTCTTTTCATCCACCACAACGATGCGATCACGCCTTGGTGGATGGATGAAGCGCCATCCACCCTACCAACGCCCCGCGTAGGTGCGCCGCGCGCACCAGGGGGCGAAAACGCAAAAGCCCCGGCACTGGGGCCGGGGCTTGCGGGTGTCGCCGGAGGCGCTTAGAACTGCGCGGCGTCGAGCAGGT
>MTEU01001881.1_pt2 | contig 10448 bp, 11 predicted proteins | sample 1042701 | NCBI WGS metagenome assembly MTEU01 (sample SAMN06185813, study PRJNA358809) | soil metagenome | isolation source: naturally attenuated soil | place: India | collected 2015-05-23
AACCCGCTCCCACAGGGACCGCGCCCGGTGGCGACGATTTTTCTCGATCAGAAGTCCTTGCACAGGCGCAAGGCGTCGTAGATCGCCGCATGCACGTTGCGCTGGGCCACGCAGTCGCCGATGCGGTACAGCAGGTAGCCTTCGCCCGGCTGGCTCAGGATCGGCTGTGGCTTGATGGCGAACAGCGCCTCCACGTCGATCTGGCCTTTGTTGCGCGAACCTTCCTTCAGTGCGTAGTACAGCTGCTCGTCAGGACGCACGCCGTTCTCCACCACCACCTGGTCGACCACACGCTCTTCCTTGGCGCCGGTGTATTCGTTTTCCAGCACCGCCACCAGCTTGTCGCCTTCGCGGTAGACCTTTTCCAGCATCATGTCGCCGGTCATGATCACTTCTTTCGGATACATGCTGCGGTAGTAGGTCGGGAAGGTAGTACCGCCCATGGCCACGCCCGGCTTGATGTCGTCGGTGACGATCTCCACCTGGCTGCCCTTGTCGGCGATGAAGTCAGCCACCGACATGCCGGTGAACTCGCAGATGGTGTCGTACACCAGCACGTTCTTGCCCGGCGCAACCTTGCCGTCGAGCACATCCCAGCTGCTGACCACCAGCCCTTCGGCGGCGCCCCAGTGCTCGTTCTGCTCCAGGAACGAATGCCCACCCACCGCCAGCACGATGATGTCCGGGCGCAGGTCCTGGATGGTCGCCACGTCAGCGGCGGTGCCAAGGCGCAGGTCAATCTTCAGGCGGGCGAACTCCAGCTGGTACCAGCGAGTGATACCGGCGATCTGGTCGCGCTGCGGCGCCTTGGCGGCGATGGTGATCTGCCCGCCGATCTGGTCCTTCTTCTCGAACACGGTCACGTCGTGGCCGCGCTCGGCAGCCACGCGGGCCGCTTCCATACCGGCAGGGCCGGCGCCGACGATGACGACCTTGCGCTTGGGCCCGGTGGTCTTCTCGATGATGTGCGGCACCCCCATGTATTCGCGGGAGGTCGCGGCGTTCTGGATGCACAGCACGTCCAGGCCCTGATACTGGCGGTCGATGCAGTAGTTGGCACCGACGCACTGCTTGATCTGGTCGACCTGGCCCATCTTGATCTTGGCGATCAGGTGCGGGTCGGCGATGTGCGCGCGGGTCATGCCGACCATGTCGACATAGCCGCCTTCCAGGATGCGCGTGGCCTGGTTCGGGTCCTTGATGTTCTGCGCGTGCAGTACCGGGACCTTGACCACTTCCTTGATGCCGGCGGCCAGGTGCAGGAACGGCTCCGGCGGGTAGCTCATGTTGGGGATGACGTTGGCCAGGGTGTTATGGGTGTCGCAACCCGAGCCGACCACGCCGATGAAATCGATCATGCCGGTGGCGTCGTAGTAGGCGGCGATCTGCTTCATGTCCTCGTGACTGAGGCCATCGGGGTGGAACTCGTCGCCACAGATACGCATGCCCACGCAAAAATCGTCACCGACTTCGGCGCGTACGGCCTTCAGTACTTCCAGGCCGAACTTCATGCGGCCTTCGAAGGTGCCGCCCCATTCGTCGGTACGCTTGTTGACGCGCGGGCTCCAGAACTGGTCGATCATGTGCTGGTGCACGGCCGACAGTTCCACGCCGTCCAGGCCACCTTCCTTGGCGCGGCGGGCAGCTTGCGCGTAGTTGCCGATCACGCGCCAGATCTCTTCCACCTCGATGGTCTTGCAGGTGGCGCGGTGCACGGGTTCACGGATACCCGACGGCGACATCAGGGTCGGCCAGTTGAAGCCGTCCCAACGCGAGCGACGGCCCATGTGGGTAATCTGGATCATGATCTTGGCGCCATGCTTGTGCATGGCGTCAGCCAGGTTCTGGAAGTGCGGGATGATGCGGTCGGTCGACAGGTTGACCGACGACCACCACTCCTGCGGGCTGTCGATGGCCACCACCGACGAGCCGCCGCAGATCGCCAGGCCGATACCGCCCTTGGCCTTTTCTTCGTAGTACTTCACGTAGCGGTCGGTCGTCATGCCGCCGTCAGTGGCGTAGACCTCGGCGTGCGCGGTGCTGAGCACACGGTTGCGGATGGTCAGTTTGCCGATCTGGATCGGCTGGAACATTGCTTCGAATGCCATGACGCTATCTCCGGCTTACAACGGCTTGACGACGAACAGGCCATCTTCGTGACCTTCTTCCGACCCGCCATAGACCTGTTCGGCCACAGTGCGGATCGAGCTGCCGCGGGCAGCGAGAATCTGGTCCATGGCGCCGGCGAACCAGCCGGTGAACATGTAGTCGACCTTGCGGCCGCACTTGCCATAGACGTACACGAACGCGGAGTGCTTGAGCTTGACGCTGCAGGTTCCCTTGTCGAGGTCGATGTCCTGGATCTCGAACAGGCCCCAGCCACGCTGGCTCAGGCGCTTCATGTAGTGCTCGAACACCGCCACGCCTTCCAGGCCATGGCACTCAGCTTCTTTTTCACACCAGTGCCAGGCGGACTTGTAGCCGGCCTTGTAGAGGATCTCGGCATACTTGTCGGCGCCCAGGACTTCTTCGATGCCCATGTGGTTGTTGACGAAGAAATGGCGCGGCACATACAGCATCGGCAAGGCGTCGCTGGTCCAGACACCGGTCTCGCTGTCTACTTCGATTGGCAATTGCGGGGCGATCTTGGCCATGGAAACTCAACTCCATAAAATTTTTTATTGGGATGCCCCGGCGTTGCTGGCAGGGGCTTTCAGGCTTGGAGAGCGGCTTACTCGCCCCACACGTCCTTGAGGACGTTGACCCAGTTCTCACCCATGATCTTGCGCACCACGCGCTCGGAGTGGCCGCGCTTGAGCAAGGTTTCGGTGAGGTTGGGGAATTCGCCCACAGTGCGGATGCCCAGCGGGTTGATGATCTTGCCGAAGTTGGTCAGGCGACGGGCGTAACCCTTGTCGTGGGTCAGGTACTCGAAGAAGTCCTGGCCGTGGCCCTGGGTGAAGTCGGTACCGATACCGATGGCGTCTTCACCAACGATGTTCATGGTGTATTCGATGGCTTCGGCGTAGTCGTCGATGGTGGAGTCGATGCCCTTGGCCAGGAACGGCGCGAACATGGTCACACCGACGAAACCGCCATGGTCGGCGATGAACTTCAGCTCTTCGTCCGACTTGTTGCGCGGGTGCTCTTTCAGGCCCGAAGGCAGGCAGTGCGAGTAGCAGACCGGCTTTTTCGACTCGAGGATGACTTCTTCGGAGGTCTTGGAGCCGACGTGGGACAGGTCGCACATGATGCCGACGCGGTTCATTTCGGCAACGATCTCGCGGCCGAAGCCCGACAGGCCGCCGTCACGCTCGTAGCAGCCGGTGCCGACCAGGTTCTGGGTGTTGTAGCACATCTGCACGATGCCTACGCCCAGCTGCTTGAAGACGTCGACATAGGCGATCTGGTCTTCGAAGGCATGGGCGTTCTGGAAGCCGAAAAGAATACCGGTCTTGCCCAGCTCCTTGGCCTTGCGGATGTCGGCAGTGGTGCGCACCGGCATCACCAGGTCGCTGTTTTCGCGGATCAGCTTCTGGCTGGCGGCGATGTTGTCGACGGTAGCCTTGAAACCTTCCCAGACCGACACCGTGCAGTTGGCCGCAGTCAACCCGCCTTTGCGCATGTCCTCGAACAGCTCGCGGTTCCATTTGGCAATGATCAGGCCGTCAATGACGATGCTGTCGGCGTGAAGTTCGGCTGGGCTCATCAGGCTGTCCCCTTTTATTGAATGGGTTTGCGCCAAACCTTATTGCCGGCGCTTTGGGGCCAGCATATGCCTGTGCCCAACAGCGCCCCGATGCAAAAACGACAGGGGGTTTGCCGAAAGCGTCAATGCGCGACATCGCGCCCTCTGGCGCGCCGTCTGGCGATGAGAGACAGTCTCGATAACGACATTTCCGGCCGTTTCATGAACATTTCTTCAGGGAGCTATCGTCTTGCCGACAGCTGAGCGAGAATCCAGCCGATTCGTCAGCCTTGTTGAGGAGAAAACGGATGAAATCAATGGCATGGCTGGTATTGCTGGCTATCGTATCGGGCGCCCACGCCGGCGAAGAAGAAAGCACCCCGTGCGACAACGTCGAGACCGACCAGCAGACATATGCTTGCGCGGCATTCAACAAGCAGACGGCCGAGCGTGAACTGAAGTCGGCGTATGACGACCTTATCCAGCGCATTCGCGACCAGTACGCCGACGAAAGCGACAAGGCCGATGCCCTGGCCGGGCGCATGGATGCCGCCGAGAAACTGTGGACGCAGTTGCGCGATGCCGACTGCAAGGTAGAAACCTACGCCGAGAAGCCGGGCAGCAAAGCGTTCGAAGCGGCGTGGAACACCTGCGTGGCACAGCGCAGCGATGACCGCTCGGAATACCTGCAGTCCATCGGCCAGCAGTAAGGAAGTTCCTGGGCAGGAAAGGCTGTCGGCTTATCTGTCTTGACGATCCGAACCAAAGTGCGTCCCCGGCGCCTCACCCGAGGTGCCGATGATGAACTAGATCGGAAACCAAGACATGACCTCTACTATCAGCAAGACCGACATGAACAGCGCCATTGCCGCCCTGAAGAAAGAAGGCGAAGAACGCGCCGTCATGGTAGCCAACACCGTCTGCATCTTTGCCCCGGATGTACCGGCCAGTGTTGCCGAAGATGTGCTCGATGGCATGCGCCTGATGAACCTGTCGGCGAACAAGAAGTTCGACAAGGAAACCCAGCAGCGCGAGTGGTACAACTTCTACAACGACGGTCTGGGCAAATTCGGCTGGACGCTGACCGGCGCCGCCCATGTCGAGGAAGCAATCGACAAGGACACCCACACGCTGGCCACCCTGGTGCCCCAGATTGTCACCGTCCAGATCGGCGCCAGCCACCGCCTGAGCCGCTGTGTACAACGCTCCTTCGAAGCGATCGTACAAACGCCGAAGGCGCAGCAACTGCTTGAAGAAAGCAGCGTGAGCGTTTCGGGGAAATCCAGCACCATTCAGATTTCGGCCTGCGAGATGACACCGCAAGGGCTGCCGATCATGCACATGACCAGCGTTCAGCTGAGCTATGACAAGGCCGAGAAAGCCGCAGGGTCGGCTGGCCGCATCATCGACAAGTCGAACACCCGGGTTTACCGGGCCTCGCAGCAGGGCTCGTTCAGTGTTCGTCACTTCGACGCCATGCGCGATGCCGTCAGGATGAAGCTGGCCAGCCAGGCGTTCGACATCCTGGCGCTGGACATCTGACCTGAACCTGGCGCCGCCCAGCGGCGCCAGGCTCCCCTTCCTACTTTGCGACGAGGGCCAGAAGCATGCCCACCAAACCTGCCACCCAACCATGGGAGGACCTTCACGCCTGCCTGCGCCTGGCGCAACTGGGGGCCAACCAGGCTCACGATCGTCAACAGGACGGCCAGCGCTGGTTCAACCATTTTCTACAGGGCCTGGAAGACATCGGTATCGAATTGTTCGAACGGACGACGAAAAGCATCAACTGCGTACCCACGGATGCCGTGTTTCAGGACGTCTTCAACGGCTGGATTCCAGCGCCCCAGAGGCGCAACCTCAAGTTCGAGCGGGTTGCCAAGGACATACTCAATGGCTTGAAACAGCCAGACCTCGCCCTGCTGCGCAGCACCTCGGCCAGCTCGCACCTGCGCATCGACTTTGACCTGGATGACAACGGCAGCCCCCTGGCGATCATCTTTCACTTGTGCTGTGCGACCGACCCGGATGCTCCGCGGACGCGCGTGGCCCTGCTACTGGACCATATGGGCGCCAAACTCGACACTCGGGCTTTCGAGGCGCGGCGAGTACAGATCGAAAACCGCCTCCAGGCGTATTCCGACCTCGATCAGTTCTGATCCGGCAGCTGTGGCTTCAGCGCCTGACGCTCTTCACGAGGACAGCGTCCAAAGCGCCTTTTGTACCGGCGGGTAAAGTACGACGGCAACTCGAAACCGCATGCCACACTTACCTGCGTGATGCTCATCTGCGTCTGGCAAAGCAGCTGACGCGCCTTGTCCAGACGCAGGTCAAGATAGAACCCACTGGGCGTGTCATTCAGGTGCAGACGAAACAAGCGCTCCAGTTGACGCCTGGTGATCATGGCACGGGCGGCCAGCTCCAATGTGCTCAACGGTGGCTCAGTATGCTTTTCCATCTCGCCGATCACCTGCACCAGCTTGCGGTTGCTGATGCCATAGCGAGAGGCAATCTGCATCCGCTGATGATCCTGCCGCGGCCGAATGCGGCCCAACACGAACTGCTCCGATACCTGCACCGCCAGCTCGCTGCCGTGGGATTGCGCAATCAGGTCGAGCATCAGGTCGATCGAGGCAGTGCCACCCGCGCAGGTGATGCGCCGGCGATCGATTTCGAACAGCTCCTGGGTCGCCTGCAGGCTCGGATAGTTCTCCTTGAACGCCTCCAGCGCCTCCCAGTGCACGGTGGCGCGATGGCCGTCGAGCAGACCGGCCTCGGCCAGCACCACCGCGCCGGTATCGATGCCCCCCAGAACAACCCCCTCATGGTCCAGGCGGCGTAGCGCCTGCTGCAGCGCCGGCCCGTAACAGGCCAATGGCTCGAAGCCGGCGACGATCAGCAGGATGCCGCCAGGTCCGCCCGCCGCCAGCGCTGCATCGGCGTTCACCGACATGCCATTGCTGGCCTGCACTGCGCCTCCGTCCAGGCTCAACACCTGCCAGCGATACAACGAGCCCTTGAAGCGGTTGGCCACCCGCAGTGGTTCCAGGGCACTGATGAAACCCATGGCCGAGAACCCGGGCAACAACAGGAAGTGAATGATTTGCGGCATTGCATGCTCCACGGCAAAGGTGGTCGCCTCCGTGCAAATGTTGGTCGCCAGGGTGCGATTTTCCACCCTGACAGCAGCGTAGCTTCTTCATACGACCCAGAGAGGTCGAACCCCAATAACAATATGCACTGCCGATGGAGAGCCACCATGCACAGCTTGATCCGCCGCAGCCTGTTGACCCTTACCCTGAGCAGCATCGCCACTTCCCCACTATTCGCCGCCGAGCCTGCGGCCTGCAAGAACGTCCGTCTGGGCGTGGTCAACTGGACCGATGTCATCGCCACCAGCGCCATGGCCCAGGTGCTGCTCGATGGCCTTGGCTACCAGACCAAGCAGACCAGCGCCTCGCAGCAGATCATCTTCGCCGGCATCCGCGACAAACGCCTGGACATGTTCCTGGGTTACTGGAACCCGATCATGACCCAGACCATCACCCCGTTCGTCGACGCCAAGCAGGTCAAGGTGCTCGACAAGCCCAGCCTGGAAGACGCCCGCGCCACCCTGGCAGTACCCAAGTACCTGGCCGACAAGGGCCTGAAGACCTTCGCCGACATCCACAAGTTCGAAAAGGAACTGGGCGGGAAAATCTACGGCATCGAACCGGGTTCCGGCGCCAACACCCAGATCAAGGCGATGATAGCCAAGAACCAGTTCGGCCTGGGCAAGTTCCAGCTGGTCGAATCCAGCGAGGCCGGCATGCTCGCCGCCGTCGACCGTGCAGTGCGGCGCAACGAGGCCGTGGTGTTCTTTGGCTGGGCACCGCACCCGATGAACGTGAATATCGACATGGTCTACCTGGGCGACAGCCAGGACGCCCTGGGCCCTGACGAAGGCCGCGCGACAGTGTGGACGGTGACTGCGCCAGACTACGCCGAACGCTGCCCCAATGCCCACCGCCTGCTGGCGAACCTGAACTTCAGCGCCGAGGACGAGAGCCGCATGATGCAGCCGCTGCTCGACCACAAGGATGCACTGGAATCGGCCCGCCAGTGGCTCAAGGACCACCCCGAGGACAAGGCCCGCTGGCTCGAGGGTGTGACCACCTTCGATGGCAAGCCGGCTGCCGACAACCTAAACCTCACTGCCAACTGATCCGGCCCATTCGCGGGTAAACCCGCTCCCACAAGTCATGCACATGCCAGGGGCAACATCGTTCCCTGTGGGAGCGGGTTTACCCGCGAAAAGGCCACCAGACACCACAAGGAACCCCGTCATGAACCACGACGTCATCATCACCTGCGCCCTCACCGGCGCCGGCGACACCGCCTCGAAAAGCCACCTTGTTCCAGTGACCCCCAAGCAGATCGCCGAGTCTGCCGTAGAGGCCGCCAAAGCCGGCGCCACCGTGGTCCACTGCCACGTGCGCGACCCGCAAACCGGCCGTTTCAGCCGTGATGTGGCGCTGTATCGCGAAGTCATGGAACGCATCCGCGAAGCCGACGTGGACATCATCGTCAACCTTACCGCGGGCATGGGTGGCGACCTGGAAATCGGCCCAGGTGAAACACCACTGGAATTCGGCCCGGGCACCGACCTGATCGGCCCCCTGGAGCGCCTGGCGCATGTCGAAGCGTTGCTGCCGGAGATCTGCACCCTCGACTGCGGCACCCTCAACTTCGGCGACGGCAACTCGATCTACGTCTCCACCCCGGCGCAACTGCGCGCCGGCGCCAAGCGCATAACCGAGCTGGGGGTAAAAGCCGAGCTGGAAATCTTCGACACCGGCCACCTGTGGTTCGCCAAGCAAATGATGAAGGAAGGCCTGCTCGACGACCCGCTGTTCCAGCTGTGCCTGGGCATCCCGTGGGGCGCGCCGGCTGATACCACCACCATGAAGGCGATGGTCGACAACTTGCCGGCCAACGTCACCTGGGCCGGGTTCGGAATCGGCCGCATGCAGATGCCGATGGCCGCACAGGCCGTGCTGCTGGGCGGCAACGTGCGGGTGGGCCTGGAGGACAACCTGTATCTGGACCGTGGCGTGTTGGCCAGCAACGGCCAGTTGGTCGAGCGCGCGGTGGAGATCATTTCGCGCCTTGGCGCCCGCGTGCTGACCCCGGCAGAAGGCCGGGAAAAGATGAACCTCAAACGCCGCTGACACTTTCAGGAGCCCAACATGACCTTCATCACCGAGATCAAGACCTTCGCCGCCCTGGGTAGTGGCGTGATCGGCAGCGGCTGGGTTGCGCGCGCCCTGGCCCACGGCCTGGACGTGGTCGCCTGGGACCCGGCGCCAGGCGCCGAGCAGGCCTTGCGCAAGCGCATCGCCAACGCCTGGCCGGCATTGAAAAAGCAAGGCCTGGCACCAGGCGCTTCACAACAACGCCTGAAGTTCGTCGACACTATCGAGGAATGCGTTCGCGATGCCGATTTCATCCAGGAAAGCGCCCCTGAACGCCTGGACCTGAAGCTCGACCTGCACGCAAAGGTCAGCGCTGCCGCAAAACCCGATGCAATCATCGGTTCCAGCACCTCGGGCCTGCTGCCCAGCGAGTTCTACGAATCTGCCACCCACCCCGAGCGCTGCGTGGTCGGCCACCCGTTCAACCCGGTGTACCTGCTGCCGCTGGTGGAAATCGTCGGTGGCAACCGCACCGCCCCCGAGGCCATCGAAGCTGCCAAAACCATCTACACCGCCCTGGGCATGCGCCCGCTGCACGTACGCAAGGAAGTGCCCGGGTTCATCGCCGACCGCCTGCTCGAAGCCCTGTGGCGCGAAGCCCTGCACCTGGTCAACGACGGCGTGGCCAGCACCGGCGAAATCGACGATGCCATCCGCTTCGGCGCCGGCCTGCGCTGGTCGTTCATGGGCACGTTCCTCACCTACACCCTGGCCGGTGGTGACGCAGGCATGCGTCACTTCATGGCCCAGTTCGGCCCGGCGCTGCAACTGCCGTGGACTTATCTGCCGGCACCAGAGCTGACCGACAAGCTGATCGACGATGTGGTCGAAGGGACCTCCGAACAACTGGGCGACCACAGCATCGCCGCGCTGGAGCGCTATCGTGATGACACCCTGTTGGCAGTGCTGGAAGCGGTGAAGACCAGCAAGGCCAAGCACGGTATGGCTTTCGGCGACTGAGGAGACCGCGATGCCCGCACTGATCACCTACCGTACCCCGGTCCAGGAAGACTGGGTCGACTACAACGGGCACCTGCGTGATGCCTACTACCTGCTGATCTTCAGCTACGCCACCGACGCGCTGATGGAGCGCATCGGCCTGGATGCCGACAGCCGCGGCCAGAGCGGTAACTCGCTGTTCACCCTGGAAGCGCACATAAACTACCTGCACGAAGTGAAGCTGGGTACCGAGGTGTGGGTGCAGACGCAGATCATCGGCTTCGATCGCAAGCGCCTGCATGTCTACCACAGCCTGCACCGGGCGGGGCTCGACGAGGCACTGGCGGCCAGCGAGCAGATGCTGCTGCATGTTGACCTGGCGGGGCCGAAGTCGGCACCGTTCAGTGAGCGTAGTGCCGGATTGCTGCAGGGGTTGGTGGATGAACAACAGGATCTGCCACCGGCCGAGTTCCTCGGACGTATGATGGGTTTGAACACCCGGCCCTGAACAAAACTGCGTACCCTGTGGGAGCGGGTTCACCCGCGAATGCGATGATGAGCTACCGACGCATTCGCGGGTGAACCCG
>MTEU01004314.1_pt1 | contig 10440 bp, 8 predicted proteins | sample 1042701 | NCBI WGS metagenome assembly MTEU01 (sample SAMN06185813, study PRJNA358809) | soil metagenome | isolation source: naturally attenuated soil | place: India | collected 2015-05-23
TCAGGCGACAGCTGATGGCATTTCCCGATCCCCCCGTTTTTCTCCCCTCTCCGACCTGCGGGAGAGAGGGGAGCGCCGGGCGAGAGCTGATGGCATTTGTCGATTCCCTCGGTTTTCTCCCCTCTCCCGCGCGCGGGAGAGGGGCGGGGGAGAGGGCAGGGCCCCGACACCGCCCATAAAAAACCACCCGCCACAGGAGACCCCCATGCAAACCTGGATTCGCTTCGACGCCGGCGATGGCCGGTCACGGATGGGCCGGCTCGATGGCGAGCGGGTGTTCGAATACGACGGCCCCGGCTATGCGTCGCCGAACCCCACCGGCGTTTCATTCCCGCGCAACGAGGTGAGGCTGCTTGCGCCATGCGAGCCGTCCAAGATCGTCGCGCTGTGGAACAACTTCCGCGCGCTGGCGCAGAAGCTGGGCAAGCCCGAGCCGGAGCATCCGCTGTTCCTGATCAAGCCTGGCACCTCGTTGGCCGGCCCCGGCGACACCATCGCGCGGCCGGTCGGCTATGCCGGCAAGATCGTGTTCGAGGGCGAGCTCGGCATCGTGATCGGACGGGTCTGCCGCGATGTGCCGGTCGCCGATGCCGCCTCGCATGTCTTCGGCTATACGGTCGTCAATGATGTCACCGCGGCCGACCTGATCGCCGAGGATCCGAATTTCGCGCAATGGTGCCGCGCCAAGGGCTTCGATACCTTCGGCTGCCTGGGGCCCGCCATCGTCACGGGCTTCGACTGGCGCGACGCCAGCGTGGTCACGCGGCTCGACGGCGCCGAGCGCCAGCGTTATCCGCTGTCGGACATGATCTTCACGCCCGAGCAGATCGTCAGCCGCCTGTCGCGCGACATGACGCTGTTGCCGGGCGACGTGATCGCCTGCGGCACCTCGCTCGGCGTGGGATCGATGAAGGCCGGCGCGGTCGTCGAGGTGCGCATCGAAGGCATCGGTGCGCTGGTCAATCCGGTCGGCGGCTAGCCCGCGCGGCGACGCGCCGCCGGCCTTGTTCCCGATGGTCGCGATGGAGGCCCGCCATGACGGACCCTCAAGAACTGGCTTATCTGCTCGCCTGCGCGTCGATGGTGGCCGGCCTGGCCGGCTACCGTCACGCCGGTGCAGCCGCGCTGCACGCGGGTTGCCTCGGCGGCATCGTGCTGGCCATCTCTGCCGCCTGGCTGTCCGGCGGCAATGGTCCGATGGTGGTGCTGGCGGGATTGGCGCTGGCCGCGGTCGCGGCAGCGGGGATCGCGATCGGCGCGCGCAGCGGTGTGCGCGGCGCGCGGTCTTCCGAAGCGAAGTAGTTCCTCGAAGTCGTTCGATCGAAGTCGTTCGTCGAGTCATTCGTCGAAGTCATTCGTCGAAGTCGATCGTCGAAGTCGTTCGATACAAGCACGTCGTCCCCGCGCAGGCGGGGACCCAGTGGCTTTCATTCAACGACGCTGGGTTCCTGCGTGCGCGCGAACGAGGTGGTAGTTCGCGAAGCGGCCATTCAGCTGACGCGCCGGCCCATCGCGTCCAGATACCCGTTCTTCTTCTCCAGGATCAGCTGGCTCAGGAACGGCGCGTCGTAGGCGGTCAGCAGATGCGCGTGATAGGTCTCGATGTAGTGCGCGATCTGCGTGCGCTCGCAATCGACCACGCCGCACAGCCAGCGGTACATCGCCTCGTCCCAATGAAAGGGCAGCTCCAGTTCGACGAAGGCCGAGTTGTAGGCGGCGAGCTGCGCCTGTACCGGAATCTGGGGGTCCGCGGCCGCGGTGGTGACGTCGTTCTGCCGTTCGATCTGCGCTTGTTCCATGTCGCTCTCCTTGTGCCGGTGCGGTGGGACATGCAGGCAGCATAGGGGGCGCGAACGATTAACAACAATTGAAGTTGATCGGCAAAACCATAAGCCATCGTTTATGGATGGCCCACCGAAGGTCGGGTCAGCCGCGGGCCGCTGCCGCGCCCTTGCCGCGGATCAGCCCGGCGACCGCGGTGATCCGATCGATCTGCGCCGCGCCTTCGCTGAGCAGGAAATGCTTGAACGCCAGCGCGACCGGCGGCAGCCGCTTGTTCTTGCGATGGACCACGTACCAGTTCAGCATCACCGGGAACCCTTCGACGTCGAGCACCGCCAGATGGCCGGTACGCAGTTCCAGTGCCACCGTGTGGGCGGACAGGAAGGCGATGCCCATATTGGCGATCACGGCCTGCTTGATCGTCTCGGTGCTCTTGATCTCCATCGTGATGCGCAGGTTCTGCAGCCGCGCCGCGAACCCTTCCTGCATCGAGTTCCAGGTGTCCGAACCCTTCTCGCGGCAGATGAAGGCCTCGTCGGCCAGCGCGGACAGCGGCACGTTGCGCTTGCCGACCAGCGGATGGTCCGGCGCGGCGACGATCACGTAGGGGTGAGGCGCGAACGATTCGTTGACGGTATCCATGCCCGCCGGCGGGCGCACCATCACGGCGAGGTCGGTCAGGTTGCCGGCCAGCTGGTGCAGCAGTTCCTCGCGGTTGTGCACCGCCAGGTTCAGCGTGACGCCGGGGTGTCGCCGCATGAATTCGGCAATCACGCGCGGGAAGAAGTAGTCGCCGGCGCTGATCACCGCGATATTGAGCCGGCCTCCCGCGATGCCGCTCAACTGTGCCATCGCGTCCTCGGCCTCGCGGAACTGCTGGATGATGCTGCGGCTGTAGTGCAGCATCTCGGTGCCGGCCGGCGTCAGGTAGATCTTCTTGCCGAGCTGCTCGAACAGCGGCAGGCCGACATGGTTCTCCAGCTGCCGCACCTGCGTCGACACCGCGGGCTGGGTCAGGTGCAGCTCCTCGGCCGCGCGCGAAAAGCTCAGGTGACGGGCCACCGTTTCGAAGACCTTGAGCTGGCGCAGCGTGGCGTTTTTCATGGCGGCCTCTTCGGTCGACGCGGCGCTTGCTGCGGCGCGTGATCGGGATCGTTTCGCTGCGGTGCACGCTTCGTGCATTGCGACAGCGCCGCCGACCCATAGACGGTCGTCAATGATCTTAATAAAAAAGTTAAGGCGTCGTGGATAGTCGTTTGCACTAGCATCGAAGGACCCGTCGGCGTCAGCGCAGCCCTGCCGGACGACCATGGCGACATAAGAAAGCACAGCGCTGCCCCGCCAGTCCCACGCTGGCGGCACCGGCAGCGGCCGCGCGCCCACGAGGCAGGCGGTGCCAGAGGAGACCACGATGAATGTCTCGCTTCCGCAGTTGAAGGCCTTCGCCGCCGTCGCGCGGCATCGCAGTTTCACCCGTGCCGCCGCCGAACTGGGACTGACGCAATCGGCCGTCAGCCGCAGCGTGCGCGAGCTGGAGGAGGAGATCGACCTGCGCCTGTTCGACCGCACCACGCGCCAGGTCGAGCTGACCGAGGCCGGCACGCTGCTGTCCGAACGCATCTGCCATCTGATCGACGAGGTCGAACAGACCCTGCACGAGACGCACTCGAGCGCGCGGCCCGCGCATGGGCGCGTGCAGCTGGCGGTGGCGCCGATGCTGTCGTCGATGCTGGCGCCCGCCTGGCTGCAGGCCTGCCAGAGCGCCTGGCCGGACATCGATATCGTGCTGCGCGATGTCGGCCCCGAGGCGGCGCTGCATGCGGTGCGCGGCGGCGAGGTCGATTTCGCGGTGGTCAGCGATCCGGAGCCTTGCGCCGAGCTGCAGTTCGACCCGCTGTACGAGGAGACCTTCCATGCGGTGCTGCCGACCGGCCATCCGCTGGCGTCGCGCGAGGCGCTGGGTTGGGGCGATCTGAACGATGCGCAGCTGTTCGGGCTGGACCGCCAGTCGGGCATGCTGGCGGCGATCGAGCGCGCCATGGCCGCCTACCATGTGCGCCCGCGGGTCTATCGGCCCCTGGGCCATTTCTGCGCGGTGCTCGGCATGGTGGCGCGGCGGCAGGGATTGGGCGTGGTGCCGTCGCGCGCCCGCGCGGCCGGCGTTCCGCCCGGCGTGGTGCTGCTGCCGCTGCGGCCGCATGCCGCCATGCAGGTCGTGCTGGTGCGCCGCAAGGGACGGTCGCTGAAGCCGAACGCCGCGGCCATCTGGCGCGTGATTACCGAGCAGGAGGGCCCGGATGTGGCGTTGAAGACCGGCTAAGTTGGGGCCTGTGGCACGGGAACGACAGAACAGGGCGTTTATTGATATATCACATACAGAATATTTACTTCTGGTGCGTTGCACCATATACTGGGCATTCCTTGATTGATGTCTTATCGGAGTGTCCTGATGCAAACTACCCTGTTGACCCTGCTGTCGCTTGGCCTGTTCTCTCTCGGCGTGTCCGCCACCGTGCTGCTCGCGACCTCTCTGCCCGCCCCGGCGCTGCTGCGCGCCCAGGCGCATGGCCGCCTGGCCGGATTCGGTAGCGCGCCCCGCGAGGAGGACGCCACCGAGGACTCGCACAAGGCCGCCGGCCAGCTCGTGCTGACTCATGCCTGATCGCAAGTTCGCTGGCCACGCCCCGGTCGTCTCTCGCGGCCATAGCGACGGACGAACCCGCCCGTGGCCAGCGGCTTCGCAGTCGCGCATTCCCTCGTCGTTCCCCCTCCTTTTCTCTCTTTTTCCCTCTCTTCCCCTCCGCCGCAGGGCGTCATTGCGCGGCAGTCCGCCGTCTCTTGAGTCGACAGCCATGGATGGACAAGCGAAAACGCCTTGACCATTTTGATATATCACATACCGTATAACACTAGCGGACGTTGACGACGCATCTGGCGACTGGATGCATGGAGACCGTGAAAGTCCGCGAGTCGATTTGACGCGAGGCAGTGACCCAGGGCAGTGCCGGCGGAGAAGCGGGAGCGTCGTCTGCAAGTTGCCACGGCCGATGGCGCTATCATCGACCGGCGGCGTCCCCCCGCGGCGCTCTCCAGGCATCCACGACAACGAACAGAGATGGCCATGAACCATGTCGTAATCCCCATTCCGGTCGAGAGCATCGGCCGCCAGCGCAAGCGCCGCCAACCGAAGGGGCGGCAGGTCGACCCCGCCGCGCTCGCCGAAGTCCGCGCCTTGCTCGGCGAGGCGCCGCGCCGGCGCGATCTGCTGATCGAACATCTGCATGCGATCAACGACCGCTATGGACAACTGGCCGCGCCGCATCTGGCCGCGCTGGCGGCCGAGATGAAGATGTCGCAGGCCGAGGTCTACGAGGTCGCGACCTTCTATCACCACTTCGACGTCGTGCGCGAGGATGCCGACGGCGCGATCGCGCCGCCGCCCGCGCTGACCGTGCGCGTCTGCGAGGGCATCGCCTGCGAGATGGCCGGCGCGCAGTCGCTGCTCGACAGATTGCCGGCGCTGCTCGGCACCGACGTGCGCGTGGTCGCCACCCCTTGCATCGGCCGCTGCGAGCGGGCGCCGGCGGCGCTGGTCGGACAGAATCCGGTCGATGTGGCGAGCGCCGAGGCGATCGCGGAACGTGTCGCCGCGGGGGCGGTGCGCCACGAGCCAGAGCCGTACGTCGACTACCTGGCCTATCGTGAGCAGGGCGGTTACCGGACGCTGCGTGCGGTGGCCGAAGGCGCGCTGTCCGCCGACGATGCGATCGCGACGATGGAGCACGCGGGACTGCGCGGGCTGGGCGGCGCTGGTTTTCCGGCCGGCCGCAAATGGCGCATCGTGCGGGCCGAGGCGGGACCGCGAATGATGGCCGTCAATATCGACGAAGGGGAGCCGGGCACCTTCAAGGACCGCTTCTATCTGGAACGCGATCCGCATCGCTTCCTCGAAGGCATGCTGATCGCCGCGCAGGTCGTGCAGATCGATGCGATCTATATCTACCTGCGCGACGAGTATGCCGGCTGCCGCGCGCTGCTGACCGAGGAACTGCGGCGGCTGCGCGAGGACCCGCCGTGCGCCGCTCTGCCGCCGATCGAATTGCGGCGCGGCGCCGGCGCCTATATCTGCGGCGAAGAGTCCGCGATGATCGAATCGATCGAAGGCAAGCGCGGCTGGCCGCGGCTGCGGCCGCCCTATGTGGCGCAGGTCGGCCTGTTCGGCCGGCCGACGCTGGAGCACAACTTCGAGACGCTGTACTGGGTGCGCGACATCCTGGAGCGCGGCGCGGAGTGGTTCGCGGGGCAGGGCCGGCATGGACGCAAGGGATTGCGCTCGTTCTCGGTGTCGGGCCGCGTCAACAAGCCGGGCGTGCATCTGGCACCGGCCGGCATCACGATCACGGAGCTGATCGACGAGTACTGCGGCGGCATGCTCGATGGCCATCGTTTCTACGGCTATCTGCCGGGCGGCGCGTCGGGCGGCATCCTGCCCGCGTCGATGGGCGATATCCCGCTGGACTTCGACACGCTGCAGCCGCATGGCTGCTTCATCGGCTCGGCGGCGGTGGTGGTGCTGTCGGACCATGACCGCGCCGTCGACGTGGCGCGCAACCTGATGCATTTCTTCGCGCACGAGTCCTGCGGCCAATGCACGCCCTGCCGCGTCGGCACGGCCAAGGCCGTGCAGCTGATCGCGCAGCCTCAGTGGGACCGCGAGGCGCTGGCCGACCTGTCCGCGGTGATGCGCGATGCGTCGATCTGCGGCCTGGGCCAGGCCGCGCCCAATCCGATCGACTGCGTGATCCGCTATTTCCCGCACGAGCTGGCCTGAGCCCCGCAAAGCGGAAAGACACCGAAAGACACCGAAAGACGCCGAAAGACGCTGAAAGACGCTGAAAGACGCCGCACGACAGAACCACGAGACCGCCATGAATGCATTGACCCGCGCCGAACGCGCCCTCGTCCAGGCCTCCGATCCGGCCTCGGTCGCCTTCCAGCTGAACGGCCGCGAGGTGGTGGCCGCGCCCGGAGAAACGCTGCTGCAGGTGGCGAAGCGCGAGGGCGTCGAGATCCCGCACCTGTGCTACAAGGACGGCCTGGAGCCGGCCGGCAACTGCCGCGCCTGCATGGTCGAGATCGCCGGCGAGCGCGTGCTGGCGCCGTCGTGCTGCCGGCAGCCGGCCAACGGCATGAAGGTGCAGACCGATTCGCCGCGCGCGCGCAAGGCGCAGGGCATGGTGCTCGAGCTGCTGCAGTCGGACATGCCCGAGACCGCGTACACGCGCGACAGCGAGCTGGACCGCTGGTCTGCCCGGCTCGAGATCGGCAAGCCGCGCTTTGCGCCGCGCGCGCCCGTGGCGCCCGATCTGTCGCATCCGGCCATCGCGGTCAACCTCGACGCCTGCATCCAGTGCACGCGCTGCCTGCGCGCCTGCCGCGACGAGCAGGCCAACGACGTGATCGGCATCGCGCTACGCGGCGCCGACGCGAAGATCGTGTTCGACATGGACGACCCGATGGGCGCGTCGACCTGCGTGGCCTGCGGCGAATGCGTGCAGGCCTGCCCGACCGGCGCGCTGATGCCGGCGCGCGCCGCCGCGCTGGCGGTGCCGGACAAGCAGGTGCAATCGGTCTGCCCGTACTGCGGTGTCGGCTGCCAGCTGACCTATCACGTCAAGGACAACCGCATCCAGTACGTGGAAGGGCGCGATGGCCCCGCCAATCACGCGCGGCTCTGCGTCAAGGGGCGCTACGGTTTCGACTACGCCGCGCATCCGCATCGGCTGACGGTGCCGCTGGTGCGCCGCGAGGGCGTGCCCAAGCGCGGCGATGCGGTGATGGATCCCGAGCGCGTGATGGAGGTGTTCCGCGAGGCGACGTGGGAAGAGGCGCTGGCGCTGGCCGGCGGCGGCCTCGCGCGCATTCGCGATACCCACGGCAAGCGGGCGCTGGCCGGCTTCGGCTCGGCCAAGGGCAGCAACGAGGAGGCCTATCTGTTCCAGAAGCTGGTGCGGACCGGCTTCGGCAGCAATAACGTCGACCATTGCACGCGGCTGTGCCATGCGTCGTCGGTGGCGGCGCTGCTGGAAGGGATCGGCTCGGGGGCGGTGTCCAACCCGGTGATCGACGTCGGCAAGGCCGAGGTGGTGATCCTGATCGGCGCCAACCCGACCGTCAATCATCCGGTCGCGGCGAGCTGGATCAAGAACGCGGTGCGCAACGGCACCAAGCTGATCGTCGCCGATCCGCGCCGCTCGGACCTGGCGCGCTTCGCCTATCGCTTCCTGCAGTTCCAGCCGGATACCGACGTCGCGCTGCTGAACGCGATGATGCATGTGATCGTCACCGAGGGGCTGGTCGATCGCGACTTCATCGACAGCCGCACGATCGGCTACGACGAGCTCGAACGCAATGTCGCCGCCTACAGCCCCGAGGCGATGGCGCCGATCTGCGGCATCGACGCGGAGACGATCCGCCATGTCGCGCGGCTCTACGCGACCGCCGGCAGCGCGATGATCCTGTGGGGCATGGGCGTGTCGCAGCACGTGCACGGCACCGACAACGCGCGCTGCCTGATCGCGCTGGCGCTGATGACGGGCCAGATCGGCCGGCCCGGCACGGGCCTGCATCCGCTGCGCGGCCAGAACAATGTGCAGGGCGCCTCGGACGCCGGGCTGATCCCGATGATGTATCCGGACTACCGCCGCGTCGACGATGCCGACGCCGCCGCGCGCTTCGAGGCGCTGTGGGGTACGCGGCTCGATCGCCAGCCGGGTTTGACGGTGGTCGAGGTGATGCAGGCGATCGAGGGCGGCGAGGTCCGCGGCATGTACATCATGGGCGAGAACCCGGCGATGTCGGACCCCGACGCGCAGCATGCGCGCGAGGCGCTGGCCGCGCTCGATCATCTGGTGGTGCAGGACATCTTCCTGACCGAGACCGCCTACCTCGCCGACGTGGTGCTGCCGGCCTCGGCCTTCCCCGAGAAGACCGGCACCTTCACCAATACCGACCGCATCGTGCAGCTGGGCCGGCAGGCGATCGATCCGCCGGGACAGGCGCGCCAGGATCTTTGGATCATCCAGCAGATGGCCGCGCAGCTCGGCCTGGACTGGCGCTACGACGGCGTGGCCGACGTGTTCGACGAAATGCGGCTGGCGATGCCGAGCATCGCGGGAATCAGCTGGGAGCGGCTGCAGCGCGAGCACGCGGTGACCTACCCGTGCCGCGCCGAAGGCGATGCCGGCGAGCCGGTGATCTTCACCGACAGCTTCCCGACGCCAAGCGGGCGCGCCCGCTTCGTGCCGGCCGATATCGTGCCGGCGGCGGAACGGCCGGACCACGACTATCCGTTCGTGCTGATCACCGGACGCCAGCTCGAACACTGGCATACGGGGAGCATGACGCGAAGGGCGGGGGTGCTCGATGCGCTCGAGCCGGATCCGACCGCGCTGGTCCATCCGCTGGACCTGGCGCAGTGGGGCGGCAAGCCGGGCGACATCATCACGCTGGCGTCACGCCGCGGCGAGGTCGCGCTGTACGCGCGCGCCGACGAGGGCACGCCGCGCGGCGCGGTGTTCGTGCCGTTCTGCTACTACGAGGCGGCGATCAACAAGCTGACCAATTCCGCGCTCGATCCGTTCGGCAAGATCCCCGAGTTCAAGTACTGCGCGATTCGGGTGACGCTGGGCGGCACGCCGCCGGTGCAGTCCAGCTATGGGGGCGGACAGATCCTGGCGCGGGCGGGATAGGCCGCTGACGCGCCGAATTATCGAACCAGCCCGAGATCGCCGGCCCGCAACGGCGCGTGCAGCGTCCGCTCGGTATGCAGCGGCGCTACCATGGGCGTGCGCGTGCCGCGCGACGACAGACGCTGCGCGAGGAATGTCACCACCTGCTCGATCACGCCGGCATCGCGCAGGATGCGCCGATGGCCCAGGCCCTCGGTGGTCAGCAGCGTCGCGCCCGGCCACGCGCCGGCTATTGCCGCGCCATCCTCCCAGCGCACCTCCTTGTCGTGGCGATCGTGGACGACCAGCGTCGGCGGCACCGGCCGGCAGCGGCCGATGTCGGGCACGTTGAAGTCTCCCCACGGCATGCCGAGCCACTGTTCGCTGTTGCGCTGGACGCGTGCCAGCACCGCTGGCGCCACGCCCAACTGCCAGGCCAGCGTGGCCGAGGCATGGCGCATGTCGGCCGGCGCGCCGATCAGCACCGCGGCGCCGGCGGGCAATCCTTCCCGCAGCGCCAGTGCCGCCGCGGCGGAGCCCAGCGAGTGCGCCACCACCGCCTGGATCGGCCCGGCGTGCCACGCGGCCGCCAACAGTGCACGGGACATCTCGATCAGCGAGCTTTGGCCCGGCCCTAGTGCACCGGCATCGGAGGCGCCATGCGACAGCGCGTCGAAGGCGACCACGCGGTGACCGGCGGCAAGCAGCGCGGGCACCAGCGTCTGCCAGTGCGCGGCGTTGCCGCCCCAGCCATGCGCCAGCAGCACCGCCGGACCTTCGCCATGCCAGCGGTAGACGCGCACGCGGCGCGTCGCGCCGCCGCCGGTCACCAGCGCCCAGTCGGCGCGCGCGCCGGCAAGGAAGGCCTGGCCGGCGGCATCGATATTCGCTTCCGGCACGCCGAACCACGCGCGCTCGAAGGCGCGCG
>MTEU01002989.1_pt3 | contig 10433 bp, 9 predicted proteins | sample 1042701 | NCBI WGS metagenome assembly MTEU01 (sample SAMN06185813, study PRJNA358809) | soil metagenome | isolation source: naturally attenuated soil | place: India | collected 2015-05-23
CGCGCGGCGCTGGGGCAGTAAGGCCCCGCACGCGTCAGCGCACCGGAATTGGCGTGGCGGCCTCCACCGGCACCGCCGTCACGCTGTTCTTGGGGCTGCCCGACACGATGCGGTCCGAATAGGTCAGATAGACCAGCGTGTTGCGCTTGCGGTCGACCACGCGCACCACATGCAGCGTCTTGAACAGGATCGACATGCGTTCGGAGAACACATTGTCCTGCTGGCGCAGCGGCCCCTTGAAGCCGATCTTGCCGACCTGGCGGCAGGCGATCGACGCCTCCGCCGGATCCTCGGCCATGCCGAGCGAGCCCTTGATGCCGCCGGTGCGGGCGCGCGAGACGTAGCAGGTGATGCCGTCGACTTCGGGATCGTCGTAGGCCTCGATCACGACGCGGTCCGAGCCGGTGACGCGGAAATGCGTGTTGACGCTGCCGATCTCTTCGGCGTGCGCCGGCGCGATCGATGCGAATGCCAGCGCGGAAACCAGCGCGGAAACCAGTGTGGAAACCAGCACGGAAGCCGGCGCGGCGGACAGCGGGCGACGGGATGCGCGCGCCATGGTCAGCTCACCGCGCCCTGGATCTGGTCGTGCCGGCGCTCCATCTCCTGGCGCAGCTGGCGGCGCAGTTGCGCGGCCGCGAAGCGCTGGCGCTCGACCTCGTCGCGCGGCACCAGCGTCGGCACCTCGGCCGGCTTGCCGTCGTCGTCGACCGCGACCATCGTGAAATAGCAGCTGTTGGTATGGCGCACCAGCTTGCTGCGGATGTTCTCGGTGATGACCTTGATGCCGATCTCCATCGAGCTGCGGCCGGTGTAGTTGACCGCGGCGAGGAAGGTCACCAGTTCGCCGACATGGATCGGCTGGCGGAACACCACCTGGTCGACCGACAGCGTGACGACATAGCGCCCGGCGTAGCGGCTGGCGCAGGCATAGGCGACCATGTCCAGATATTTGAGGATGGTGCCGCCGTGGACGTTGCCGGAGAAATTGGCCATGTCCGGCGTCATCAGCACGGTCATCGACAGTTGATGCGAGAGGTCGTTCATCGGGAGCGGCGCGAGCAATCGGCGCGGTGTAGTTGAGAATGCGGTAGCGGAATGCGGGGTGGCGCAATGCGTGCGGATTCCGCTTGCAGGATGCGAGTGTAGCGCGGCGCGGCGACGGCGGCGCCAAATGAAAAAAGCGGCCCACATGGGCCGCTCTCCCGGTTGGCATCCGCTGGATGCCCGCTCTTACTTCTTCTTGTTCACAGCGTCCTTGAAACCCTGGCCGGCAGAGAACTTGACCGTCTTGGCGGCCGGAATCTTGATCGTTTCGCCGGTGCGCGGGTTGCGGCCGGTGCGGGCGGCACGCTTGCCGGCGCCGAAGCTGCCGAAGCCCACCAGCGTGACCGAATCTCCCTTGGCAACCGCCTTCTTGATGTTTTCCAGCGCGGCGTTCAGGGCGCGCTCCGCTGCAGCGTTGCTCAGTTCCGCGTCTGCGGCGATGGCAGACACCAGTTCACCTTTATTCATGGCTGTATCCCTTGTTGGTCGTCGTCACCGGTGACCAGCCTGAGCCGTTTCACCGACCGGCGCAGTCTAATCCGCCGCTTGCGCCTTGGGCAATCCCCAGTCGCACCGACGCAACGAAAATGCCGGAAATCCTTCCGTCAAGCGGCTTTCGGGGAGATTTACCCCCTCAATTCCGGGCTTTGACGCGGGTCCGACAGCGGGTTATCCCCAACCCGGGGGCAAAGCGTAAAGGGCAAAAGGCAAGGGCCAAAAGCCAAGGGGCAAAAGGCAACCGCCGACGGCGGGACCGCCCTCCCCGTCTTATTCGGCGGCCGCGACCGCGGCGGACCGGCGGCCGAGCATCCGCATCAGTACCGCGCCGATGCCGCCGATGGCCATCACCACGCCCAGCGGCAACGCGGTGCCGTCGTGCCACAGGCTGACCGCGGTACCGGCCAGCGTGCCCATGCCGAATTGCAGCGTGCCCATCAGCGCCGACGCGGTGCCGGCGCGGTGGCCCTGATGCGCGAGCGACAGCGCCGATGCGTTGGGCATGATGCAGCCCAGCGCTGCCACGTAGACGAAGAATCCAAGCAGCAGCACCGGCAGCGTCGCCGCGCCGGCGAGATTGGCCAGCGCCAGCAGCAAGCCCGCTGCGCACGGCGCGGCCAGCGCCAGCCGGAGCACGCGATCGAGCGAACGCCCCCGCACCAGTGCGGCATTGAGCTGCGACATCGCGATCAGGCCGAAGGCATTGGCCCCGAACACGAAGCCATAGTGGGAAGGATCGATGCCGTGCAATTCGATCAGCACGAAAGGCGAGCCGGCGATGTAGGCAAACATGCCCGATTGCGCAAAGCCGGCGCACAGCGAATAGCCAAGGAATTCGCGGTCGCGCAGCAGCGCGCCGTAGTTGTGGAAGACCTCGCCCAGGCGCAGCGGGATCGCGCGTCGCGGATCGAGCGACTCTTCCAGCCGGAAATGCACCAGCAGCAGGATCATCGCGCCGACCGCGGCCATCACCCAGAAGATCGCGCGCCAGCCGAACGTGGTCAGGATCGCGCCGCCGACGATCGGCGCCAGGATCGGCGCGAGACCCATGACCAGCATCAGCGACGAGAACGCGCGCGCGGACTCGTGCGCTTCGAGCCGATCGCGCACCATCGCGCGCGCCATCACCATGCCGGCGCAGCCGCCGGCCGCCTGCACGAAGCGCCAGGCCATCAGCGCGGGCGCGTCGCCCGCCAGCGCGCAAGCCACCGACGCGACGACATAGAGGCCGAGCCCCACATACAGCGGCGCCTTGCGTCCGAAGCGGTCGCTGACCGGACCGTAGAACGACTGCCCGATCGCGAGGCCGACCAGGAAGGTGCCGAGCGTCAGCTGCACGCTGCCGATGTCGACGCCGAGGTCGGCGGCCAGCGTCGGGAACGCCGGCAGATACATGTCGATCGACAGCGGCGCGAGCGCGGTCAGCGATGCGCAGATCAGCAACCAAAGCGGGAAGCGCGGCGTCGTGGCCGGGCGAGAGGACTGGGTCATTGCAATGGGGAAGATGTCGTCCGCGCCGGCATGCGAGAGAACAACGAAGACCTGCGCGGCAACGCACTGACGGACGACGGGAACGACGTCAAGCGAAAGGCGCAATTGTTGCACAACGTGATGTATTGCGCGCCGGCGGGTTCCGCCTCACGGGGCCGGCAGGTACAATGGCACCCGGTCGACACACTGCCGGTCCATCTTCATTGCCGGCCTCGATCGCGGGACTTCAGCGCAGCCCCAGCCCCGTGCCGTTCCAGGCGTTCTTTCCCTGCATGCGAACCAAATCGAACCACACGACTGCATCGATCGCCCGAGGAATGTCGGCCTCCATCGGGATCGCTACCGCCACCGGATTGCTGTGGGCCTCGTCGGCCTGCGCGGCGCCGGTCACGGCGCGTACCGTCGCGGCGCATCCGGCCGCGAGCGCGGCCGTGGTGGTCGATGAAGCCGATTCGCTGACCCGCATGCTGCGCGGCGCGGCCACCGGCCAGAACACCGGCGCGGCCGGCGTGCCCGAATTCCTGCGCAGCTCGCGCCGGCCCGATACCGTGCTGGCGCGCGCCTGCCGCCAGCTCAACGACGCGCTGCCGATCGAGATCGACAAGGAAACGCGTCTGCGCCGCTGCCAGGCGGTGCCCGGCAAACACATCCTGTTCCAGCTGGAATTGACCAATTACAGCGGGCCGATGCTCGATCTGGCCAGCTTCGAGGTCAGCTATGCCGCGCCGCTACAGCGCAATATCTGCGCGAACCGCGACGTCGAGATCCTGACCAAGCTGGGCGTCAGCATGATGTTCCGCTACATGACACGCAAGGCGAGAGGCGAGCGCCGCGTCGGCGACGTCTATATCAACGGGCCGATCTGCACGGCGGCGCTGCGCTGAAGATCGCCTCGGCTTCACTGTTGGTCGCATAAACCACCGCCCGTGCCCTCTCCCCCAACCCCTCTCCCGCATGCGGGAGAGGGGAGCGAAGCATGGACCAGCATTGGCGGTCGAAGCCGCGCTGGGGTTCTCCCTCTCAGTGAGAGAGGAGCGAAGCACGGAATCGGCGTTGGGAGCGGGACCCCGCCGTTGGGGTTCTCCCTCTCTCCTTCAGGGGGAGAGGGGGTGGTTTCAAGCACGGTCGCATAACGACCGCACTGCCCTCTCCCCCAACCCCGCTCCCGAAAGCGGGAGCCGGGAATCATCGGCAAGCGCGAGTCACCGATCTTTCAAGCCGCCGCACTTCCCCGCGGGCGCAGGGGTACGACGTTGGCGGCGCGGCGCAGCAGCGCACGCGTGGCCTTCCAGCCGTCGTCGGCCAGCGGCGACGACCAGACCGCTTCGTGCAGGCGCGACAGCGCCAACGGATCGTTCAGCAGCAGCAGCTTCTGCCTGGCGTTCAGATTGTCCGGGCCATTGGTCAGCGCCTGCTGCACCAGCACCGCGTGCTGGCGCTGCGTGCCGGCGGGCTGCACCACGCGCGCGGTCGCGGTCGCGCACATCAGCGCGTTGGTGACCGGATCGACCACCGCGTCGACGAAGCCGGGCGTGTCGCCGGCCTCGGCCACATGGCGTTGCGTATCGACGATCTCGCGCGGCGGCTCGGCTTCCTCGGGAATCACGAACAATCCGGCACGGCGCGTGGCACGGCCCAGGCTGACGCGCGAGAGCCAGACCGACAGCGGGATCGACAGCGCCAGCGCGCCGACGATCGGCAGCAGCCACCAGACGAAGCCCGGGTCGAGCCAGTACACCAGCGCGCCCCAGCCGAGACCGAGCACCGTGTGCCAGCCGTGGCGGCGCACCGCCTCGCCCCAGGTCGTCTCGGCGTCCTCGCGCGGCGGCGACTTCCACGAGATGCCCCAGCCGATATAGGCGGCCAGCACGAACTGCGTATGGAACAGCATGCGCACCGGCGCCAGCAGCGCGGAGATCACGACCTCGATCAGCATCGACAGCATCAGCCGCAGCGCCCCGCCGTAGCGGCGCGCCTCTTTCATCAGCAGCACCACGCCGAACAGCTTGGGCAGGAACAGCAGCGTCGCGGTGGCCGAGAACAACGCCAGCGCCTTCTCCGGATGCCACTCTGGCCAGTTCGGATAGAACTGATACGGCTGCGAGAAATACTCGGGCGGCACCAGCGCATGCTTGGCCAGCATCGCGGTCGACAGCAGCAGGAACAGGAACCACAGCGGCGCCGACAGATAGGCCATCACGCCGGTCAGGAACACCGCGCGGTGCACCGCGTGGAAGCCCTGCTTCATCCATAGCCGGAAGTTCATCAGGTTGCCCTGGCACCAGCGGCGGTCGCGCTTGACCTCGTCGAGCAGGTTGGGCGGCAGCTCTTCGAACGAGCCCGGCAGATCGTAGGCGATCCACACGCCCCAGCCCGCGCGGCGCATCAGCGCGGCCTCGACGAAATCGTGCGACAGGATCTCGCCGGCCAGCGGCCCCTTGCCCGGCAGCGGCGCCAGCGCGCAATGCTCCATGAAGGGCTTGATGCGGATGATCGCGTTGTGGCCCCAGTAGTGCGATTCGCCCAGCTGCCAGTAATGCAGACCGGCGGTAAACAGCGGTCCGTAGACGCGCGTGGCGAACTGCTGCACGCGCGCGTACATCGTCTCGCGGCCGGTTGCCAGCGGCGCGGTCTGGATGATGCCGGCGCCCGGGTTGGCCTCCATCAGCCGCACCAGCGTGGCCAGGCAATCGCCGCTCATCACGCTGTCGGCGTCGAGCACGACCATGTAGCGGTACTTGCTGCCCCAGCGGCGGCAGAAGTCGGCGACGTTGCCGGTCTTGCGCTTGACGCGATGGCGGCGCCAGCGATAGAAGATGCGGCCGAAGCCGTTCACCGCGCGGCAGGTCTCCATCCACGCATCGGTTTCCGCGGTGCGCAGATCGGGATTGCCGCTGTCGGACAGCACGAAGAAATCGAAGTGCGCGAGCTCGCCGGTGCGTTCCAGCGATTCGTAGGTCGCGCGCAGCCCGGCGAAGACGCGGGTCACGTCCTCGTTGCAGATCGGCATGATCACCGCGGTGCGGGCCTGCTCGGCGATCGGCGCGTTGCCGCTGGCCGAGCGCGAGATCAGATGTCGGTCGCCGCCCTTGGCCAGCACCAGGAAGCCCATCATCGCGGTCCAGAAGCCGGCCGAGACCCACGAGAACAGCACGGTGAACAGGCCCAGCGTGATCATCTCGAGGGTGTCGTTGCCCTTGTACGGCAGCACCGTCGACATGAAATACGTCGCCATCATGGTCTGCACGATCACCAGGAACAGCAGCACCCAGCGGCGATGCGCGCCGGCCGGATGCCACTTGCCCTCGGCATCGGGACCGTCGTGCAGCGTGTCCCACGTCTCGGGAACGGGCGGCTTGCCGAGCAGCTTGCGCACGCCGTTGCGCACGAAGGCCGCGACCAGGTGCGGCGGCCACGGCCGCGGCACCATTGACGCGCGCTTTGGCTCGGGGCCGGTGGCCACATGGACGGTGCCGTCGGCGCGCCGCTCGATCAGCGGTTCGCCGCCGACCTTCGGCTCGCCATAGGCCAGTTGCAGGCGCCGCTCGATCGAGCCGTAGGCCGCGCCCGCGGGCGAGGCCGCGGCGTCGCCATTGGCCAGCGCCTTCTGCAGCGAACGCACGCCGGGATCGTCGCCGGTGGCATCGCCCTTGATGACGATGCCTTCATGCAGCGCGGTATCGGCGAGCAGGTCGCGGCGCTGTTCCGGCGATACCGGCAGGCGGTCGACATAGCGCTCGCACGCCGCCGCGGCCGAGCGCTGCTTTAGCCTGGGGGTAAGATGTAGCTCCATGTCTCTGACAGGGTTGTGTTGCCGTTGCGAAGATAGCCGCGCAACTCGACCGGCTTGTTCTCGTCCTTGCGGCGCAGGAACATCGTCATGCGCCAGCCACCGGTGGCCTCGTTACGCTGCGTCGTCGTGCGCAGCAGTTCGGCGTTGCCATCGGCCGATACCACCGCGTCGATATGCGTGGCGGGATCCAGCTTCTTGAATGCGGGGCCCTCGAAATCGACCAGCAGCGAGAAGCTGGTGTCTTCCTTGTTGCGGGTCAGCCCCTGCCCGCGGCGGGTCTGCGTGACCCACGACAGCGGCGGCATGCGCTCGCGGTCCTTCTGCCACAGCAGCCGGTATTCCAGATCGAACGGCTGCTTCGGCTTGGGCGGATTGTCGGGCACCCAGTAGGCCACGATGTTGTCGTTGGTTTCGTCCGGCGTCGGAATCATCACCAGCTCGACGCGGCCCGAACCCCAGTTACCGCGCGGTTCGACCCAGCCGCTCGGCCGGCGTTCATACCATTCGCCGATTTCCTGGTAGCTGGCGAACGACCGATCGCGCTGCATCAGCCCGAAGCCCTGCGGGTTGGTCGCCGAGAACGAGGTCACCAGCAGGCGCTTCGGATTGACCAGCGGACGCCAGATCCATTCGCCGGTGCCCAGCTGGATCGACAGGCCGTCGGAATCGTGCACCTCGGGACGGAACTCCGGCGCCACCGGCGGCTGGTTCTCGCCGAACAGGTACATGCTGGTCAGCGGCGCCAGGCCCAGCTTGGTCACGTTCTCGCGCAGATAGAGCCGCGCCTTGACCTCGGTCTCGGTATCGGCACCCGGCTTGACCACGATGCGATAGGCGCCGCTCATGCGGCGCGAGTCCATCAGCGCATAGATGGTCAGCTGCTTGTCGCCGGGCGCCGGACGTTCGATCCAGTACTCGACGAAGCGCGGGAATTCCTCGCCCGACGCGAGCGCGGTATCGACCGCGACGCCGCGCGCCGACAGCCCGAACCACTGGTCCTTGCCGACGCCGCGGAAATAGCTGGCGCCGACGAAGGACACCACCTCGTCCTTGTGCTTGCCGTTGACCGGATGCAGCACACGAAAGCCCGCAAAGCCCAGGCCCTTGAGCATCTCCGGATCGAACTTGTGCGAGCCGTAGTTGAAGTCCGCCGGATTGAAGCGCATCTCGCGCACGCGGTTGCCGGTGACCTCGTTGATCTTCACGGGCTGGTCGAACACCATGCCCTCGTGGAAGAACGACAGCTCGAACGGCAGCTTGGTATTGCGCCAGACGAAACGTTCCGGCTTGTATTGGATTTCGCGATAGCGCGGGTACGACAGTTCGCGCAGCTCGGTCGGCAGATGGGCCTTGGGGGCCTTGTACGGGGAATTGGCCAGCTGGCGCGCGCGCGCCGCCACGGTATCGAAGCTGAACGCGTGCGCCGCCATCGCGAAGCAGGCGAGCGCACCGGCACACAGCCAGCGTCCCAGCCGCACGCCGTTGGAGCGCGTCGGCGACGTGGGCCGGCACGAACGGGCGGAAAGCGGCGGAGAAATGGCGGAGTCGATCATGAATGCCGTCATCAAAGGCGGTAGTCGGTAATGCAATTGGTTATTCGGGAAGCCGCGGACAGTGGCGCGGATACTCGTCGATGGCCAGGCCGGATGACCGGCGCCTGAGCCGCCCCATGACGGACTTTGCCGGGGGCTGTGACTTGGGTGACGCTTGGAAGGTATTGGATTTGCTGCAATGCGGGACAAAACCTTAACAAATTTGCCTACCAAAAGTCACGTTTCGATCACGCAACGGTTGCAACAATTTGAAACGATTGTTGATTATTCGTCTCTTGATTGATCAACGTCGGGTATCCTCCTCATGGCTCGAATGACGCCGGAATTGCACCGCAACAAACCCGCGGCACGGTGGCGGGCGCAAGGCCTGCCCGCTCCTGTCGTCCTGCGCACAGGAGCAAACGAATCAGTGACGGGATCGGATGCGCGCCGGACGGCACGCGGGTCGGTTGCGGATGCGGCCGTGGCTTCCGGCGGCAAGGCCGGCAAGCGAACGGGCCGCAGCGGGCGCGACGATTGAAACTAGGTCCGTGTCATTGCCGCGTCAATCGGACGCTGTCCGACAAAACCCTTGCTTGGTGGGGCGGGACACGCATGCCCGTATGCGACGGCCGCGGCCGGTGGCCGCGCGAACTACAATCGACCGATCCGGGCGACGGCGCACCTGCGTGCGACCAGCCGCGCCCTCGCCGCTCACACGATCTCGCCGCCAAGGGGATGCCGATGCCGCATGCCGCGCCCGCCCGCCTGCCGCTGCCGCCGGGGCTGGCGACTGCATTGGCGTTCGCGCTGGGCCTGGGCGCGCCGGCACCGGCACGGGCTTACGTCGACCACTATCTGACCAGCACGATCGTCGGCACGATGACGCAGAGCGAGGCACGCGCCTTCGCCTCGGCGGTCAATCGCGCACTGACCACGACCGAGGACGGCACCGCGGTCTCGTGGCGCACCCAGGCGACGCCGCGGCGCCCGGCCACCTACGCCAGGATCACGCCACTGCAGAGCAAGACCGACCGCGGCCAGCCCTGCCGCCAGATCCGCAGCGAACTGATGCGCTCGAGCAATGAGGAAAGCTGGACCGGCTGGTTCTGCAAGCAGCCCGACGGCCGCTGGCGGGCGCGCGCCGTCGAGGAGGAATAGCGAAGGAAACGGCGGGGACGAGAGCAGCCGGCAACGGTCGTGCCGGCTTCCATGGGAAAGGCCGTTCAGCGGCGAGCCCGCTGAACGGCGCTCAGCGGCACAGGCGCGCCATCACCTCGCCGGCCAGCGAGCCGGACGAGACCGGCCGCGGCGTCGCCCGCTGCGGCGAGCGGATCGTGTAAAGCGGCTCGCCGCGCGCGAATCGGCGGGGAAACAGCGTCTGCTCGACCACCGCGTACATCGACGTGGCGCAGTCCAGCACCATCCGCCGCAGCGACGACTGGATCGGCTCGCCGCTCGTGGTATGGATGGTCCCGCCGACCGGCGCGTTGCGCATCAAGACCACGCCGATGCGCGCGCCCTGCCGGCGCACCGAGCGCTGGTCCAGGTACGAGATCACGCCGTTGGCGCCCATCAGCGGCAGCCAGCGCTGCGGATCGGGCGCGGACGGGTCCGGCGCGGCCAGCGTCACGCAACCCTCGCGCGGCGTCGAACGAAACACCGTGCCGCCATTCGGTCCCTGGCATTGATAGAGTCCGGCCGCAGCGGCCGGCACCACCTTGCCGCGCGCGGTGTCGGCGTGGGCGTCGGTGCCGAATGCCGGCGCCAGCGTCAGCGAGGTGGCCAGCAGCAGCGGCGCAAGCGAATCGGAGGAACGGAAGCGAAGAGTCGCGGCGCTCGCGCGGAAAGCGCGGCGGCGCGGTGCGGGCGTGGCGGCACGAGACGACATGATGCGGGGCGCGTTGGCAAGACAGGGACGGCCCGGGGACCGGCGGCAGGCGCGGCCGCGATGATGCCCGGGCCGCGCGACAGCCGGCATTGTCGCACAGCGACGCGCCACCGCGGCCGGAACGGTCCGGCTGGCGGCGGCGTTCGCTGCGATTAGCCCCATGTTTGCGCCGTGGTTTGCG
>MTEU01001781.1_pt1 | contig 10416 bp, 8 predicted proteins | sample 1042701 | NCBI WGS metagenome assembly MTEU01 (sample SAMN06185813, study PRJNA358809) | soil metagenome | isolation source: naturally attenuated soil | place: India | collected 2015-05-23
CTCCCCCACCCCTCTCCCGCCCGCGGGAGAGGGGTGCCGGGTTCGGATGTAGCAGTCATGTCAAGCCACCGGTTCGCTGCTCTCTCCCGGGAGAGAGCAGCCGAGTCGCACGCAGCAGTCACGTCCCGCCACCGGCTTGCTCCGCTCTCCCGCTTGCGGGAGAGGGGTTGGGGAGAGGGCGGCAGCCAAGTCAAGCCGCTGGTTTGCTCCCTCTCCCGCTTGCGGGAGAGGGGTTGGGGGAGAGGGCAGCAGCCAAGTCAAGCCGCTGGTTTGCTCCCCTCTCCCGCTTGCGGGAGAGGGGTGGGGGAGAGGGCAGCAGCGTTCCCATTCCCCACGTCCTACCTCGCCAGCTGCAACGTCACGATCCCCGCCAGCACCAGCGCGGTCGCCAGCAGCCGCCGCCGGTCGAACGGCTCGCGCAGCAGGAAGTAACCCAGCAGCGCGGCGAAGATCACGCTCGATTCGCGCAGCGCGGCCAGCTTGGCGACCGGCGCCAGCGTCATCGCCCACAGCATCAGCGCATACGAGCCGACCCGGTTGATGCCGCCGATCCACGCGCGCTTCCACTCGGTGCGCAGCAGCGTCAGCAGCGTGCGGCCGCGCCGGACCGCCGCGTAGCTCGGCATGAACAGATGCGACAGCGTCTGCAGCCAGACGATGTACGAGAACACCTGCCCGTGGCGCTTGACCGCGGTGCCGTCGATCACGGTGCCGCCCGCCAGGCACGCGCCGGCCAGCAGCGCGAACCCCATCAACTGCGGCGATTGCGTGCGCCACCGCACCAGGCTGACCAGCCCGCAGCAGATCAGCGCGATGCCGGCGTAGCCGCCGGGGCCGAGCCGCTCGCTGCCCATCGCGAGCAGCAGCAGCGCGACCATCATCGGCGCGCAGCCCCGCATCAGCGGATAGGCCTGGCTGAAGTCGCCGCGGTTGTAGGCGGCCACCAGCGACAGCTTGTAGACGACCTCCAGGCAGACCGTCGCCAGCAGGAAGGGCCAGACCGCCGGCGCGGGCAGCGGCACCAGCAGCAGGAAGGGCAGCGCCGCCAGCAGGCAGAACGTGTCGATCAGCGCCATCGACGACAGGCGGTCGCCGCCGATCTTGACGATCGCATTCCAGGAGGCGTGCATCACCGCGGACAGCATCACGGCGACGAACGCCATCCAGTGGAAGTCGGCGGGAAGGGTCATGCCGCCTTGGCCAGCTGCGCCGCCATGTCGATGCCCATCTCCTGCAGCGTCAGCCCGATCGCCGACACCACGTTGCGCATTTCGTTGTCGTCGATCGCCCCGATGCAGCCGACGCGGAAGGTCTCGACCTGCGTCAGCTTGCCCGGATAGAGGATATAGCCGCGCTCTCGTACCTTCGCATAGAAGGTCTTGAAGTCGTAGCGCGGGTCGTCCGGCGCGTGGAACGTCACGATGATCGGCGCCTGTACCTCGGGACGCAGGAAGGGGCGGAAGCCCAGTTCGCGCATGCCATCGACCAGCGCGGCGCAGTTGCGGCGATAGCGGTCGCCACGCACAGCCTGCCCGCCCTCGGCCAGATACTGGTCCAGCGCCGCCCGGAAGGCGGCCACCACGTGCGTGGGCGGCGTGAAACGCCACTGCGTGGTCTTCTGCATATAGGCGTACTGGTCGTACAGATCGAGCGCCAGCGAATGGCTGTTGCCCTGGCTGGCCTCCAGCACGTCCTTCCTGACCAGCACGAAGCCCATGCCGGGCACGCCCTCGATGCATTTGCCGGTGGCCGCCACCAGCGCGTCGAACGGCATCGTCCGCGCATCGATGTCGATCGCGCCGAACGAACTCATCGCATCGACAATCAGGCCCTTGCCGAGCCGCGCGCACAGCTGCGCGATCTCCGGCAGGGGATTGAGCACGCCGGCGCCGGTCTCGCAATGGACCTGCGCCACATGGGTGATCGACGGGTCGGCGGCCAGCGCGGCCTCGATGGCCGCCGCGCTGGCGGGCTGGTCCTCCGGGATGGCCAGTTCGACCGCGGCGCGGCCGATCGCCTTGCAGATCTTCAGGATGCGCTGGCAATAGGCCCCGTTCTGCGGCACCAGCACCTTGCCGTCGCGCGGCACCACGTTCGCAATCGCCGCTTCGACGGAAAACGTGCCGCTGCCCTGCATCGGCACGCAGACGTGGGTGCCTTCGCCGTGCACGATGCGAATCAGATCCTCGCACAGGCTGCCGGTGATGGCGTTGAAGGCGGCGTCCCACGACCCCCAGTCGCGCAGCATGGCTTGCTTGGTCGCGAGCGAGGTGGTCAGAGGGCCGGGCGTCAGCAGAATGGGGTCGTTGCCGCGAATCATGGTCGAATCTCCTGGCAGGGTGTGGCGGAGCGGGAATCGTTTGTCATCGTTTGTCGTGGTTTGCCGCCGAGGGCTCAGTCGCGATCACCGGCGCCGCGCCATGCCTGTGTGCGGCGCTCGAGCCAGCGCTGCAGGCCGTGGTACGCCAGGCAGGCGGCGGCGCAGGTCAGCACGACCAGCGTCGCCATCGCCGCGGCCGGGCCGATATCGCCGGATTCGTCGAGGTTGACGATCTCGACCGAAGCCAGCTTGGTATCGGCGCCGTACAGGAACACCACCGCCGACACGGTGGTCATCGCGTTGATGAACAGGTAGCGCGAGATCTCGACGATCGCGGGCAGGCAGGCCGGCACGGTCACGCGCAGGAAGGTGGTGTAGAACGGCACCTTCAGCGAGGCGGAGACGGCCTCGAACTCGCCGTCGAGCTGCTTGAGCGCTGTTACCGCGGTCAGATGGCACGACGCGTAGTAATGGACGATCGTCACCAGCACCAGCATGCCCAGCGTCTGGTACAGGACATGGAGCGGATTGGCGGCCGGCACGAAGAAGAAGATGTAGCCCAGCCCGAGCACCAGCCCCGGCACGCCCATTGGCAGCACCGCCATCAGCCGCACGAAGCCGCGCAGCCACTGCAGGCCACGGGTCTTCTCCAGCAGATAGGCGGTGGTGAAGACGAAGACCGGACCGACCAGCGCGCAGGCCAGCGCCAGCTTCAGGCTGTTGAAGTACGAAGCGACGACGCCGCCTTCCACCAGTCCGAGCCGGTAGTGGTTCAGCGACAGCGAGAAGTCATAGGGCCACAGCTTGACGAACGACGCGTAGACCGCCATGCCCATCACGGCAACCATCAGCGCGGCGACCATCCAGCAGAACGTCGCCATCGCGGCATCGAAACGGCGGCTGCGACGCGGCACGTAGGGCACCGAGCGGGCCGACATCTGTGCCATCTGGCGGCGCTGCACCCGCGCGTCGATGCAGTAGGTGATCAGCACCGGCACCAGCAGCATCAGCGCGACCACCGCGCCCTGCGAGAAGTCCTGCATGCCGATCACCAGCTTGTAGATGTCGGTGGCCAGCATGGGGAAGTTGCCGCCGATCACCTTCGGGATGCCGAAGTCGGAGATCGCATAGGTGAATACCACCATCGAGGCACTGATCAGGCCATAGCGCGCGGCGGGGATCGTGATCGTGAGGAACCTGCGGACGGTCGACGTGCCCAGCGCATCGGCCGCTTCGTACAGCCTGGCATCGGTCAGCGACAGCGCCGTGATCAGGATCATCAGCGCATGCGGGAAGGTGGCGAACACCAGCGCGCCGACCACGCCGAGCGGCCCGTAGATCTGCACGCCGCCCATATAGGGCTTGAGCAGTCCCTGGTTGCCGAACCAGAAGATGAACGAGATCGCGGCCAGCAGCGACGGTGCCAGCAGCGGAATCAGCGCGAGATTGCGCAGCAGGCCCTTGGCGCCGATGCGGCTGCGCGTCAGCGCATAGGCGAAGGTAAAGGCCAGCGGCACCGTGATGGCGGTGGCCAGCGCCGATACCCAGACGCTGTTCCAGACCGAGTGCCACAGCGCCGGCGTGGCCAGGTATGCGCGGAAATGCGCGATGCCGGCCAGCGTGCCGTCGCGGTTCTGCACGCTCTTGGCGAGGATCATCACGATCGGCGCCAGCACGAAGCACAGCAGCGCCAGCGCGGCGGCGCACAACAGCGCGTGCGCGATGCGGTCGGTCCAGTGCGTACGGACCGTGCCGAGGACGGTGGCGGGCGTGAAAGCGGGAGATAGCGGCGTGACAGGCGGCGCGGGCGCCTTCGACAGGAGCAGGCTCATGGCTGGCGGAACACTCGCAGGCGGTCGGCGGGAATGGCCAGGCGCAGCGGATCGCCGGCGCTGGGACGCAGTTCGTGCATGTCGTTGAGCGACAGGTCGGCATAGAGCGGCGCCGCGGTGGCGCCACCGTCGGCCAGCTTCAGCGTCAGCCGCGAGAACGCGCCGAGAAACTCGATCTTGTCGACGGTGGCGTCGAGCACGTTTTCGCCCTGCTGGTCGCAGCCGCGCACGCAGACATCCTCCGGCCGGAAGAAGACCTGCACGGTGTCATCGGTACCGCAGCCCGGCGGCGCGATGCATTGCAGGCGCCGTTCGCCCAGCCGCAGGTGGCCGTCGCTGCCTACCGTCGCGGGCAGCATATTGGTCTTGCCGACGAAGTCCGCCGCGAACGGCGTGGCCGGGCGCTGGTAGATCTGCGCCGGCGTGCCGATCTGCTCGATCGCGCCGTGGTTCATCACGACGATGCGGTCCGCCATCGACAGCGCTTCCTCCTGGTCGTGCGTGACCAGGATCGTGGTGATGTTCAGCCGCTGCTGCAGCGCGCGAATCTCGCTGCGCAGCCGCACCCGCACGCGCGCGTCGAGCGCGGACAGCGGCTCGTCGAGCAGCAGCAGGCCGGGCGAGGTCGCCAGCGCCCGCGCGATCGCCACGCGCTGCTGCTGCCCGCCCGACAGCTGGCCGGGATATTGCGCGCCGCGCTCGGGCAGGCCGACCAGGGTCAGCAGCTCGGCCACGCGCGCACGCCGCTGCTCGCGCCGCATGCGCCGGTTGACCAGCCCGTAGGCGACGTTGTCCGCGACCGTCAGGTTGGGGAACAGCGCATACGACTGGAACACGATGCCGTAGTCGCGCTCCATCGGCGGCAGCGTCGAGATATCACGCCCCGCCTGCATGATGGTGCCGGCGGTCTGCGATTCGAGGCCGGCGATGATCCGCAGCAGCGTGGTCTTGCCGCAGCCGGACGGGCCGAGGAAACACAGCAGCTCGCCCTCGCGCACGTCGAGGTCGACATGTCGCAGCGCGGTGAAGCCGTCGGCACCGCCGAACCGCTTGTGGATGCCTTTCAGGCTCAGATAGCTATCGTGCCTGCTGGGGGACGTGGACATGGATGTGGACTCCATCGGGTCGGTTGCGGGCGGTGGCGGCTCGCGATGAGCGCGTGCTTTGCGTCGTTCCCGCGCAGGCGGGAATCCAGCGTCTCCGAGAGTCGCTGGGTCCCTGCTTTCGCGGGGACGACGAGCGCCGGAGGACCGGACGCTGCTTACTGCTTTTCGGCCTTGGCGCTGTAGCGCTTCTGCCATTCGGTCAGCACGCGCTCGCGGTGCTTCGCGATGTAGCCGAAGTCGTTCTTGACCAGCATCTTTTCGTAGCCGGCCGGAATCGTGTCGATCTTGCGGGCCACGCCGGGGTAGGCCACGATCGCCCAGTCGCGCGCGAACAGCTCGTTGGCTTCCTTGCTGGCCAGCCAGTCCAGATAGCGCTGCGCGGCCTCCTGCTTTCTGGTGCCCTTGACGATGGCCGCCGCCTCGATGTCGTAGCCCAGTCCTTCGCGCGGGAAGATGATGTCGATCGGCGCGCCGGCGGCCTTGGTCTTGTGCGCGCGCAACTCGAACGAGATGCCGATCGGGAATTCGCCGGCGCCGGCCTGCTTGCACGGCTTCGAGCCGGAATGGGTGTACTGGGCAATGTTCTCGTGCAGCGCATCCATGTACTTCCAGCCTTCCTGCTCGCCGAACAGCTGCAGCCACGCGGTCACGTCGAGAAAGCCGGTGCCCGAGGAGACCGGGTTGGGCATCACGATCATGCCCTTGTAGATCGGCTTGGCCAGATCGCGCCAGGTCTCGGGCCTGGGCAGGTTGCGCTTCTTCGCTTCGATGGTGTTGAAGCACACCGTCGCGCCCCAGACGTCGAGGCCGACCCACGAGGGCCGCGTCGCCTTGTCGCTGTAGTCGCGCGTCAGCTGTTCGAAGCCCTTCGGCGTATAGGGCTGGAGCATGCCTTCCTGCTTGAGCAACTCCAGGCTCGAGGCGGCGAGGCCGGCGATCACGTCGGCCTGCGGGTTGGCCTTTTCGGCGAGCGCCTTGGCGGTGATCACGCCGGTCGAGTCGCGCACGTACTTCAGTTCGATATCGGGGGCGACCTTGGCGAAGCCCTCGGCGTAGGGCTTCAGCGTCTCGATTTCCCAGGCGGTGTAGACGGTCAGCGTGGTCTTCTGCGCGAACGCGGCGCCGGTCAGAACAAGGGCGGCCGTGGCGGCGAGGGCTTGCTTGGCAAGTGTCATGGCGGTTCTCATTGTGGGGCTCCTTGTGGCATTGTATGTGCTATGTTGTGTCAATTTGGTGAATTACGTGCAGTGCCACACGAAGCCATGCACCACCTTGAATCACCGCGAAACCCTTGTGCAGCAACGCTTGCAAGACATATGCCCATACGGAGCCGCGCTTTTTTCTCCGATCCAGCGCTCCGCAGCGTCTTGGTTTGTTGACAATATACAAACCGCTTGCTTTAATCGCAACCAGCAAATGCACGCACGCCGGCCGGTCTTGGCGGACCGCTGAAACGCCCTGCGCCGCGTGCAACGCCATCCCAAGCAAGTCAGGAGTGTTCATGTCCCGCCAGGCGCCGCTGTCCAGCGAAATCGAGATCCTGCAGAGCCAGTCGCTGACCTCGCTGGTGCAGCGGGAGCTGGAGCGGCGCATCACCGCGGGCGAGCTCGCCCCGGGCGACAAGCTCAACGAGATCGAGCTGGCCAGCGAGCTCAACGTGTCGCGCGGCCCGGTGCGCGAGGCCTTTCGCGCGCTCGAGCAAGCCGGGCTGCTGCGTACCGAAAAGAACCGCGGCGTGTTCGTGCGCTCGGTGTCGCTGCAGGAGGCCGACGAAATCTATGCGTTGCGTGCCGTGCTGGACGAATACGTCGGCCGGCAGCTGGCGCAGCGCATCACGCCCGAAGCGCTGCGTGAGCTGCGCGCGATGATCGAGGCGCTGGGCGCCGCCAGCGCGGCGCGCGACCTCGACGACTATGCCCGGCTGAACTTCGCCTTCCACGATCGCATGGTCGAGCTGGCCGGCAATGGCAAGCTGCTCGACACCTATCGACGCCTGGTCAAGGAATTGACGCTGTATCGCCGTGAGGCGCTGTCCGCCGCGCCGACCGCGATGCCGGCCTCGACCCGCGAGCATCGCGACATCGTCTCGGCGATCGCGTCGCGCGATCCGGAGCTTGCCGGCCGGCTGATGCGCGAACACGTCGAACGCGGCCGCGCCCGGCTGCACGCGGCGGTGCAGGGCCAGGCCGGAGCCGACACGGCGGCGCCGGCCGACACGCCTGCAGGCTCCGCCTGAATTGATCACCGGCTGGCGGCGCCCGGTCCCTGCCGGGCGTCGTCCGACCCTTACGCTTCCTCCGTCCAGGACCACCGACATGCCCGCCCCTCGCTCCGACTCCTCGCCCGGCAAGCCCGCCGTGACCGTCAACCAGCGCACCTACCGATGGATGCAGCAGCCCGTCGTCGTGGTCTGCGTCGACGGCTGCGAGTTCGACTATCTGGAAGCGGCCGCCGCCAGCGGCAGCGCGCCGTATCTGAAGCGGCTGCTGGCCGAAGGCGCGGCGTTCCGCGGCGCCTGCGTGGTGCCGACCTTCACCAATCCGAACAACCTGTCGATCGTCTGCGGCGCGCCGCCGTCGGTGCACGGCATCTGCGGCAATTACTTCTTCGATCGCACGGCCAATGGCGGCCGCGGCGAGGAGGTGATGATGAATGACCCGAAGTACCTGCGCGCCGGCACCATCCTCGCGGCCTTCGCCGAGGCGGGCGCCAGCGTCGCGGTGGTCACCGCCAAGGACAAGCTGCGCCGGCTGCTGGGCCATGGGCTGCGGGGCATCTGTTTCTCGTCGGAGAAGGCCGACCAGGCGAGCGTGGAAGAGAACGGCATCGACAATGTGCTGGAACTGGTTGGCATGCCGGTGCCCAGCGTCTACAGCGCCCAGCTGTCCGAATTCGTGTTCGCCGCCGGCGTGCGCCTGATCGAGACGCGGCGCCCCGACCTGATGTATCTGTCGACGACCGACTATATCCAGCACAAGTTCGCGCCCGGGTCGGACGGCGCCAACGCCTTCTACGCGATGATGGACCGCTATCTGGCGCGGCTCGACGCGCTGGGCTGCGTGGTCGCGCTGACCGCCGATCACGGCATGAATGCCAAGCACGACGCCCGGACCAAGGCTCCGAACGTGGTCTTCCTGCAGGACCGGCTCGATGCCTGGCTCGGCCGCGGCGTGGAGCAGGGCGGCGCGCGCGTGATCCTGCCGATCACCGATCCCTATGTCGTGCACCACGGCGCGCTCGGTTCGTATGCGACCGTCTATCTGCCCGACGATGCGGACGCCGGCGCCGCCGCCGCGTTGAAGGCCAAGCTCGGCGATATCGAGGGCGTCGATGCCGTGCTCGACAACGCCGAGGCCTGCGCGCGCTTCGAGCTGCCGCCCGATCGCGTCGGCGATCTGGTCGTGATCAGCGGCAAGCATGTGGTGCTGGGAACCAGCCGCAGCCGCCACGACCTGAGCGGGCTGGACGCGCCGCTGCGCTCGCACGGCGGCGTGTCGGAGCAGACCGTGCCGCTGCTGTTCAACCGCCCGACCGCCGGCATTCCTGGCAAGGCGGTGCTGCGCAATTTCGACATCTTCGACGTCGCGCTCAATCATCTGCATTGATCCGCCCGCATCTCGCCGGGGTCGCAACGATCCCGCCCGCACCCACGGAGCCCGAACATGAACGCCCCACAGTTTCCCGCCGCCCAGGTCAGCCCGCACTTCCGCGCCGAGGCGCTGCGCATCGACGGCGAGAAGGTCGTGCGCGACCGCGTCATCGAAGTGCGCAATCCCTACGACGGCACGCTGGTCGGCACGGTGCCGAAGGCGACCGTCGAGGACGTGCGGCGCGCCTACGCAGTCGCGCGCGCCTATCGCTCGACGCTGACCCGCTACGAGCGCGCCGCGATCCTGGATCGCGCCGCCGCGCTGCTGCGCGAGCGCACCGAGCCGGCCTCGGACCTGATCACGCTCGAGTCCGGCCTGTCGAAGAAGGATTCGCTGTACGAGATCGGACGCGTCGCCGACGTGCTGAACTTTGCCGCCAACGAGGCGCTGCGCGACGACGGGCAGATGTTCTCGTGCGACCTGACACCGCACGGCAAGAAGCGCCGCGTGATGACGCAGCGCGAGCCGCTGCTGGGCGTGATCACCGCGATCACGCCGTTCAACCATCCGATGAACCAGGTCGCGCACAAGGTCGCGCCGTCGATCGCCACCAACAACCGGATGGTGCTCAAGCCCTCGGAGAAGGTGCCGCTGTCCGCGTACTACCTGGCCGATCTGCTGGTCGAGGCCGGCTTGCCGCCGCAGATGCTGCAGGTGCTGACCGGCGATCCGGCCGAGATCGCGGACGAGCTGATCACGCATCCGGCGGTGGACCTGATCACCTTCACCGGCGGCGTGGCGATCGGCAAGTACATCGCCGCCAAGGCCGGCTACAAGCGCGTGGTGCTGGAGCTCGGCGGCAACGATCCGCTGATCGTGATGGACGACGCCGACCTCGACCGCGCCTCCGACCTCGCGGTGCAGGGCTCGTACAAGAACTCCGGCCAGCGCTGTACCGCGGTCAAGCGCATGCTGGTGCATCAGGCCGTTGCCGCGCGCTTTACCGAGCTGGTGGTCGAGAAGACGCGGGCGTGGAAATTCGGCGACCCGATGGACCGCGGCGTCGACATGGGCACCGTGATCGATGCGCAGGCCGCGGCGCTGTTCGAGGCCCGCGTCAACGAGGCGGTGGCGCAGGGCGCGCGGCTGCTGATCGGCAACCAGCGCGACGGCGCGCGCTATGCGCCGACGGTGGTCGATCGCGTCGATCCCGCGATGACGCTGGTGCGCGAGGAAACCTTCGGCCCGGTCTCCCCGATCATCACGTTCCGCGACATCGACGAGGCCATCCGCATCTCGAACGGCACGGCCTTTGGTTTGTCCTCTGGCATCTGCACCAACCGCATCGAGGACTTCACGCGCTTCGCCAACGAGCTGCATGTCGGTACGGTCAATCTGTGGGAGGTGCCCGGCTACCGCATCGAACTGACGCCGTTCGGCGGCATCAAGGACTCGGGGCTGGGCTACAAGGAAGGGGTGCAGGAGGCGATCAAGAGCTTCACCAACCTGAAGTCGATCACGATGCCGTGGGGGTGAGGGCTGGGGCGGGCGGCAAGGAACCGGGGGGG
>MTEU01003837.1_pt1 | contig 10412 bp, 9 predicted proteins | sample 1042701 | NCBI WGS metagenome assembly MTEU01 (sample SAMN06185813, study PRJNA358809) | soil metagenome | isolation source: naturally attenuated soil | place: India | collected 2015-05-23
CCGAAGGTCAGCACCGGCCGGCTGCCGGCGGCGGCGCGCCAGACGCCGGCATGCGCGCCGCCGCTGGCCGCGTCCACCGGGAACACCGCGGTGCCGTCGGCCGGCAGCGCGGCCAGGATGCTGGCGTGCTCGTGCGCGACGGCCTCGACGCTGACCATGAATTCCTGGTGTTCGCGCTGCGCGTTGGTGATCACCGCGACCGTGGGCTGCGCGATCGCCGCCAGCGTTGCGGTCTCGCCCGGATGGTTCATGCCGAGCTCGAGCACCGCCAGCCGGTGGCTCGGACGCAGCCGCAGCACCGTCAGCGGCAGCCCGATGTCGTTGTTCAGGTTGCCGCCGGTCGCGAGCCGCTGCGGCTCGCCGACCGCCGCGGCGAAGATCGCCGCGATCATTTCCTTGACCGTGGTCTTGCCGTTGCTGCCGGTCACCGCCACCGTCGGCAGCGTGAAGCGGGAGCGCCAGCCGGCACCGAGCTGGCCCAGCGCGATGCGCGTATCCGGCACGACGATCGCCGGCAGACCCGGCGCGGCGGCGCAGATATCGCGCTCGACCAGCACCGCGGCGGCGCCCCTGGCGGCCACGTCGGCGATGAAGTCGTGCGCATCGAAGCGTTCGCCGCGCAGCGCGACGAACAGGTCGCCGGGCTCGACGGTACGGCTGTCGGTATGCACGCGGGCGAACTGCCGCGCGCCATCGCCTTCGACGCGCGCGCCGGCGATCCAGCCCGCGGCCTGCTGCAGGTCGGTCATCGTCTGTTCCGGTGTCGCTTTCGCGTTCATATCGATACTCATGCCGACAGTCATGCCGATACCCCGCGCGCCGCCAGCGCCAGGCGGACATGCTCGCGATCGGAGAACGGCCGCTTGCGGCCCTGGATTTCCTGCGTGGCCTCGTGGCCCTTGCCGGCCACCAGCACCACGTCGTTCGTGCCGGCATGCTTGACCGCATAGAGGATCGCCGCGGCGCGGTCCTCGATCTGGCGGCCGCGGCGGAAGTCGCGCATGCCGTCGGCGATCGCATCGAGGATCGCCTGCGGGTCCTCGCTGCGCGGGTTGTCGCTGGTCAGCACCACCTCGTCGGCCAGCCGTTCGGCCACCGCCCCCATCTGCGGGCGCTTGCCCGGATCGCGGTCGCCGCCGCAGCCGAACACGCACCACAGCCGGCCCTGGCGCGCCGCCACCACGGGCCGCAACGCGTTCAACGTCTTCTCCAGCGCGTCGGGCGTATGCGCGTAGTCGACCACGGCCAGCGGCCCTTCCTGGCCGCCGAACAGCTCCATGCGGCCGTCCACGGGGCGCAGCGCGCGCAGCGCGGCCAGCGCCGCGTCCCAGGCGACGCCGTTGGCCAGCGCCGCGCCGAGCACGGCCAGCAGATTGCTGACGTTGAACTCGCCGATCAGCGGCGTGGTGACCTCGGCGCTGCCGAAGCTGCCGTCGACCTTGAACACGGTGCCGGTCGGGGTCGCCTTGACGCCGGTCGCGCGCAGCCATGCCGCGCCGCCGCTGAAGCCGGTCGGCCCGGCGGGGCCGCCAATGCCGTACTCGATCACCTGCCGCGCCGCCATGCCGGCCGCCAGCAGGCGCCGGCCCATCGCGTCGTCGCGGTTGATCACCGCGGCCTGCAGCTTCGGCCAATGGAACAGCAGCGTCTTGGCCGCCTCGTACTCGGCCATGGTGCCGTGATAGTCGAGGTGGTCCTGGGTCAGGTTGGTCAGCACCGCGACCTGGAACGGCGTGCCGGCGACGCGGCCCTGCTCGAGACCGTGCGAGGACACTTCCATCGCCACCGCGGCCGCGCCGGCCGCATGCAGCTCGGCCAGGCTGTCCTGCAGCTGGACCGCGTCGGGCGTGGTGAAGCCGGTGTGCTGCAGCGCGTCCGGAAAGCCGCTGCCGAGCGTGCCGATCGTCGCGCAACGGGTGCCGGCGGCCTGCAGCACGCGCGCGAGCCACTGGCTGCACGAGGTCTTGCCGTTGGTGCCGGTGATGCCGGTGATCGCGAGGCCGCGCGCCGCGTTGCCGTACCAGGCGGCGGCGATCGGCCCGGCCAGCCGCTCCAGCCCTTCGATCGGCAGATGCGGCACGGCGTCGCCATGCGGCCAGTCGTAACCGCGGTTCTCGTAGACCACCGCGGCGGCGCCGCGCGCCAGCGCCTCGGCGATATACGGGCGGGCGTCGGTCGACAGGCGCGCGTTGCCGAGCACATAGGCGAAGAAGACGTCGCCCTGGCGCAGCCGGCGCGTGTCGCCGGTCAGGCGGGCCGTGTCCGCTGCGTGCTGGCGCAACCAGGCCGCTGCCTTGGCAGCGGCCTGTTCGAGGGCGGCGTGCTTGCTGCGGGCGGTCATCGGGCGGTGCTCCCGGATCCGCGGGCGGACAGGGTTTCGGGCGGCGTATCGGGCAGGGTCTCGGGCACGCTCTCGGTGACCACCAGTTGCCGGATCGGCGAATCGGGCTGGACGTTCAGCGCGCGCAGCGTGCCGCCGGTGATCGCGGCGAACACCGGGCCGGCGACCGCGCCGCCATAGTGGCTGCCGGAGGTCGGCTCGTCGACGCTGACGGCGACGATGATGCGCGGGTTCGACATCGGCGCCAGGCCGATGAACGAGGCGCGGTACTTGCTGCGGTCGTAGCCGCGGCCGACGTGCTTGTAGGCGGTACCGGTCTTGCCGCCGACGCGGTAACCCATCACCTGGGCCTGCGTCGCGGTGCCGCCCGGAGCCGTCACCATTTCCAGCATGCCGCGCACATCGCGCGCGACCTGGGGCGAGATCACGCGCTCGCCGCTGGCCGGACCGTCGGTGCGGAACATCGTGATCGGGATCAGTTCGCCGTCGTGGGCAAAGATCGTATAGGCGTGCGCCATCTGCATCAGCGACACCGACAGGCCGTAGCCGTACGACATCGTCGCCTGCTCGATCGGCCGCCAGCTCTTGTACGGGCGCACGCGGCCGGCGGCGGCGCCGGGGAAGCCGAGCTTGGGCGCCTGGCCCAGGCCCAGGCTGGTGAACATGTCCCACATTTCCTGCGGCTTCATCAGCATCGCCATCTTGATGGTGCCGATGTTGCTGGACTTCTGGATCACGCCGGCGACGGTCAGCGGCCCGTAGTTGTGGGTATCCGAGATCGTCGCGCGTTCGAAGGTGTAGCGGCCGTCGGTCTGGAACACCGTCGACGGCGTCACGCGCTTCAGTTGCAGCGCGAGCGCGGCGGTGATCGGCTTCATCATCGACCCGGGCTCGAAGGTGTCGGTCAGCACGCGGTTGCGCAGCTGCTCGCCGGACAGGCGCGCGCGGTCGTTCGGGTTGTAGCTGGGCCAGTTCGCCAGCGCCAGCACCTCGCCGGTCTGCGCGTCGAGCACCACCGCGCTGGCCGCCTTGGCCTTGCTGCGCTCGGCAACCGCCTTGACCTCGTTGAAGGCCAGGTACTGGATCTTGGCGTCGATCGACAGCTGCAGGTCCTGGCCGTCGCGCGGGCTGCGCAGCACGCCGATGTCCTCGACCACGCGGCCGAGCCGGTCCTTGATGACCTGGCGCGCGCCGGCCTTGCCGGCCAGCACGCCTTCGCGGGCCAGCTCCATGCCTTCCTGGCCGCGGTCCTCGACGTTGGTGAAGCCGACGATGTGCGCCATCGCCTCGCCTTCCGGGTAGAAGCGCTTGTACTCGCCGCTCTGGTGCACGCCGTCGATCTTCAGCGCGGCGATTTTCTCGGCGACATCGGGCAGCACCTGGCGCTTCAGGTAGACGAAGCTCTTGTCCTCGGTCAGCTTCTTGCGCAGCTCCTTCTCGGACATGTCGAGCAGCCGGGCGAGCTGGCGCAGCTTGCTTGCATCGAGGCTCGACGGTACGTCCTCGGGCACGGCCCAGATCGCCTTGACCGGCAGGCTGGTGGCCAGCACCAGGCCGTTACGGTCCAGGATCTTGCCGCGCGTGGCGGGCAGCTCGAGCGTGCGCTGGAAACGCTTCTTGCCCTCGGCCTCGTAGAACTGGTTGCCCGGGCCCTGGATCCACAGCGCGCGCACGGCCAGCGCGACGAAGGCCGCGAACATCAGGAACACCACCAGCTTGGAGCGCCACATCGGCAGGCGCAGGCCGAGCACCGGGCTGGCCGAGAACTGGCCCGAGCGCGGACGCGTGGCGGCCGGCCGCGCGGCGCGCGGGCGGTTCAGGCTGGGGCGGGCCATCGTCATGGACGGGCCTCCGCGTTGGCGCTGGACTGCTGCTTGTCTGCGCCATTGGCCCCTTCGCCGGCCGCGGCGCCCTCGGCGCGCGGCAGCACGATGCCCTGCAGGTATTGGGTGCGGCCGGGGCTGACCGGCGACATTTTCAATTGCGCGCGGGCCGCGTCGGCGATGCGCGCGCTCTTGGACAGCGCGCTCTGCTGGTATTGCAGCCGCGACCACTCGGTCTCGAGCTGGCGCTCCTCCGACTGCTCGCGCTCGAGCGCGACGAACAGCGTGCGCGCCTCGTGCTGGGCGCTGACCAGCGACAGCGCGCACAGGATCAGTGCGCCGAGCAGGAAGAAGGTCAGGCGGTTCATGCGCGCGCCCCGCCCTGCGGTGTCGGCGCCGCGGGCGCCAGTTTTTCAGCGACGCGCATCACGGCCGAGCGCGCGCGGGGATTGTCGGCGACTTCCTGGGGGCCGGGCTTGAGCCGGCCGAGCAGCTTCATGGTGGGCTGGGGCAGGTCGGCCGCGCGCAGCGGCGCGCGCCGCAGCGCCGGATCGGCGTCCTGCTGCGGGCGTGCGTGCGCCTGCATGAACCGCTTGACGATGCGGTCCTCCAGCGAATGAAAGCTGATCACCACCAGCCGTCCCCCTACCTCGAGCAGATCGTAGGCCGCGCTCAGACCGCTTTCGAGGTCCGCAAGCTCTTGATTGATGAAAATCCGTAGAGCCTGAAAGGTGCGGGTCGCAGGGTCCTGACCCTTCTCGCGTGTCTTGACGGCTTTCGCCACGAGCGCGGCAAGGTCGGCAGTAGTGGCGAGGCGTCCGCCATCGCCGGGTTCGCTCCGGCGAGCAACAATCGCCTTTGCAATCTGTACAGCAAACCGTTCTTCCCCATAGTCTCGTATCACCCTCGCGATGTCCTGCTCGTCGGCCTGCGCCAGCCACTCGGCGGCAGTGATGCCGCGCGTGATGTCCATGCGCATGTCGAGCGGGCCCTCGAACCGAAACGAAAACCCCCTCGCTGCGTCGTCGATCTGGGGCGAGCTGATCCCCAGGTCGAGCAGCACGCCCGCGACCTTCGCGCCGGCCAGGCGCTCGCCCATGGCGGCGAAGCTCGCGTGCTCAATAGAGAAGCGGGCATCCTTGATGGTGCCCGCTTCTGCGATTGCTGCCGGATCCTTGTCGAAGGCGACCAGTGCCCCTTCGGGTCCCAGCCGCGCCAGCACGGCCCGGCTGTGCCCTCCCCTGCCGAAGGTACCGTCCACGTACACGCCGTCGGGCCGCCACACGAGCGCATCGACGGCTTCGTCGAGCAGCACGGTGCGATGGCGCAGGGGGGTGGGCCCCGGCGTACGGGTCGGTTCCATAACCACTTCAGAAAGAGAAGTTCTTCAATGCTTCAGGCATGCCCTGGGCCATCGCCTGCTGTTCCTTGGCGGCGTAGGTCGCGGCATCCCAGACCTCGAAATGGCTGCCCATGCCGAGCAGCATCACTTCCTTGTCCAGCATGGCGGCGCTGCGCAGCTCCGGCGCGATCAGCACGCGCCCGGCGCTGTCCATTTCGACGTCCGCGGCATTGCCCAGAAAAATGCGCTTCCACCAGTGCGCGTCCATCGGCAACGCCGCAATCCGTGTGCGAAAGGTTTCCCATTCCGGCCGGGGAAAGAGCAGCAGGCATCCATCCGGGTGCTTGGTCAGCGTCACCCGGCCCTCGGCCTGTTGTTGCAGCGCTTCCCGGTGCCGCGTCGGAATCGACATCCGACCCTTGGCATCGAGGGAGAGCGCCGATGCTCCCTGAAACAAGTTCACCCCCGTCCCGCGCCTGCCTGCGGCGGCTTGGCGTGGCGTTGACTGGTCCGCTTCGGCTAGTGCACATCATCCCACACCGAAGCCCTTTCCTCACACAAAAATACACTTCCTCACACTATTCCCCACTTTAGAGGAAGCCTATTGGGCGGTCAAGGCTCGTCAACGGTGCCAAAAAGGCGTTTTTCGGAATCAGAACAAAGACTTAGCGCAGGGCGAGCGCGCACCAGGAAGGTGAATTCCTAATGAAATGAAGGTCTTAGGGGAGAAAGCCGAGAAACCACCTGAGAACTACGCGGGGAGAAGTCGCTGGCGCAAGGAAATACCGCGGTCCCGAGCCCGGCCAAAGGATACAACGATTCGGTGCCGGGGGCCCTTGGGACGAGCCCGCAGCGCGCGCCGGTCCAGGCGGTCCGGCGCCGCGCGCAAGGTCGGGGATGACCAGTCAGATCCGATAGGCGGTGGTGGTCATCACGCGCGAGGCCGCGCGCATCGCCGCACGTACCGGGGCCGGCAGCGTGATACCCCCCGCTTCGCGCGCGCTGGCCCCGTGGCGGGCCTCGTCGTCGCGCATCTGCTCGAGGATCGCGCGCGAGCGCGCGTCGGCGGCGGGCAGTTGCTCGAGATGGCCGGTCAGGTGCTGCTCGACCTGGCGCTCGGTCTCGGACACGAAGCCCAGGCTGGCGCGATCGCCGGCGCGTCCGGCCAGCCAGCCGATGGCGAAGGCGCCGGCATACCACAGCGGGTTCAGCAGGCTCGGTCGCGAGCCCAGTTCACGCAGGCGCTCGGCGCACCAGCCGAGGTGATCCTCTTCCTCACGCGCGGCGGCATCCATCTGCGCGCGCACCGCGCCATCGCGGGCGGTCAGCTTCTGCGCCTGGTACAGCGCCTGGGCGCAGACCTCGCCGACATGGTTGACCCGCATCAGTCCGGCGACATGCCGCCGCTCCCCGGCGTCGAGTTGCGTGTCGTCATGTTCGCCCAGCGGCTCGGCCGGGCTGGGCCGCCCCGCTCGGGTCGCGCCGGTGATGGCGCGCAGGGCGACGTCGAATTCGTGGATCAGCTTGTCCATGTCGGTACGGCGGAGGCGGCACGCGTGACGGTGAAAGTGACGACGAGCCGCCTTGGGTCGGTTCGGGGAATTCCCGCATTGTACCGCCCCCGTTTCGGACGTCCCGCACCGGGCGCCTTGCCAGTACTGGCTTGGGCTGGCGGGCTACTCCAAAACCCTGAGTTGTGAAAAGCCGACAATAGAACGACTGTGCGATTGTGCAAACAAGGCCGTTTGTTACAGTACCTGACAACTTCTCGCGAAGTTGGGTGCGTGGGCCATGGAGAGCTCAGGAGGCTGCCTCGCGCATCACACCAATAATTCTTACTACAGGAGATAAACCAGCATGAAGAAGTCGCTTCTTGCATTGGCCGCGCTCGGCGCTTTCGCCGGCACCGCACAGGCCCAATCGAGCGTCACGCTGTACGGGGTGGTCGACGCCAACATCGAATACGTCAGCAACATGTCTTCGACCGCGGCCGGCACGGCCGGATTTCCGGGTCGTGGAGAAAACAAGTTCGGGGTGACTTCCGGTGGCCTGTCCGGTTCGCGCTGGGGTCTGCGCGGCGTGGAGGATCTCGGCGGCGGCATGAAGGCGCTGTTCGTGCTCGAAAGCGGCTTCGGCGTCGATGATGGCCGCATGCAGCAGGGCGGCCGCCTGTTCGGTCGTCAGGCGTACGTCGGGATCGAGAGCAACCAGGTCGGCCGCTTCACCTTCGGCCGCCAGTACACCTCGATGTTCGATGCGTTCGCCAACTTCTCGCCGACCGGCTACGCGACGCAGTATGAACCGATCGCCTATCAGCTGGGCACCAACTTCCGTTCGGACAACACCGCCAAGTACACCGGCAAGTTCGGTCCGGTCACGGCCATCGCGCACTGGTCGTTCGGCAACGGCGTGGCCGGCACCGGCGAAGTCCCGGGCCAGTTCCGGCGCGACACCGGCTACGGTGGCGCGGTGGCGTACGCGGCCGGTCCGCTGGGCGTGACCATCGCCTACGACCAGTCGAACCCGACGGTGGCCAACACCGGCGGCGACACCGCGACGTTCCGCAAGGCAGGCGCCGCGGCCAGCTACGCGTTCGGCCCGGCCAAGCTGATGGCCGGCTATCGTTGGGGCCAGAACAAGGCCCCGAACGACGCCACCATCTATCGCGACGACTACTACTGGGCCGGCGCCAACTACCAGGCCACCGCCGCGCTGGGCCTGACGCTGGCGTACTACTACGCCGACGTCAAGAACCTGAACGGCGTCAACGCTCCGAACCCGTGGCAGGTCAGCTTCGTGGCGGACTACAACATCACCAAGCGGACCGACATCTACCTGACCGCGGCCTACACGAAGAACGCCGGCCTGAACTTCGACAGCGCCGTGATCAGCTTCGCCAACGGCTACCCGCTGGGCGCCGGCGAAGACAATATGGTCGGCGTGGGCATCGGCATCCGCCACAAGTTCTAAGAACAACGGCAACACCGCGGGCACGCCCGCTTTCGAAAGGCACCTCCGGGTGCCTTTTTTGTTGGCCGCGCCGTGCTGCCATAGGGCTTCACCTCATCGGCAGCGCTGCGCCGGCGCCACTAGAATGCAGCAGTCCCGCCGGCCCGCCGGCAAACAAGACGATGCGCCAGCCAGGCGCCCGAGGAGACGAACCGATGCAAGCAACCCGCCGCCGCGCGCTGCGCCTGACCCTGGCCGCCACCCTGAGCGGGATCGCCGCGACGGCATGGCAGATTCCCGCGCACGCCGCCGATCCCGGCAGCTACCCCGCCAAACCGATCCGCATGGTCGTACCCTTCGCCCCCGGCGGCACCACCGACATCCTGGCGCGCGCGGTCGCCGCCGAGCTGTCGAAGCTGCCGGGCTGGAACGTGGTGGTCGACAACCGTCCCGGCGCGGGAGGCAATATCGGCGCGGAGATCGTCTCGAAGGCCGAGCCCGACGGCTATACGCTGCTGATGGGCACGGTCGGCACGCATGGCATCAACCAGTCGCTGTACGGCAAGCTGCCGTACGACCCGATCAAGGACTTCGCGCCGATCACGCTGGTCGCCGCGGTGCCCAACGTGCTGGTGTTGAACCCGGCGTTCGCGCAGCAGAACAAGATCAACAGCGTCAACGACCTGATCGCGTACGCGCGCGCCAATCCCGGCAAGCTGAACATGGCCTCGAGCGGCAACGGCACCTCGATCCACCTGGCCGGCGAACTGTTCAAGACGCAGACCCGGACCTTCATGGTCCACTTCCCGTACAAGGGCAGCGGCCCGGCGCTGACCGATCTGGCCGGCGGCACCATGCAGGTGATGTTCGACAACCTGCCGTCGTCGATGTCGCTGATCAAGGCCGGCAAGCTGAAGGCACTGGCGGTAACGAGCGCCAGGCCGTCGCCGGCGCTGCCCGACCTGCCGACCATCGCGCAGGCCGCGAAGCTGCCCAGCTACGAGGCCAGTTCCTGGTTCGGCCTGCTGGCGCCGGCCGGCACGCCGCCCGCGATCGTGTCACGGATCCAGCAGGAAGTCGCCAAGGCGCTGGGCACGCCGGCGATGCGCGAAAAGCTGCAGGCCCAGGGCGCCGAGCCCGTCGGGAATACGCCGGAGCAGTTCGCGCAGCATATCCGCGCGGAAACCACCAAGTGGGCCAAGGTGGTCAAGGACTCGGGCGCCAAGGTCGACTGACCGCCTCGCCGCACTCGGGTCGCGCCGGCTGCCTGAGCCAGCCTCGCGGTCGGCCAAACGCATATACTTCAGGCGTCAACCATTTTCTTCGATGCCCGCCTGCAATGCCGACCTCCGCCGCCGACGCCGCGCCCAACGCGGCGCCAGTCGATCTCGAAACCCGCGCCGATGACGCCAGCCACGAGGCGCTGCGCCTGTGGCTGCGTCTGCTGACCTGCACCAACCTGGTCGAGGCCGATATCCGCGGCCGGCTGCGCGAATCGTTCGGCTGCACGCTGCCTCGCTTCGACCTGATGGCGCAGCTCGAGCGCCATCCCGAGGGCCTGAAGATGGGTGAGCTGTCGCGCCGCATGATGGTGACCGGCGGCAACGTGACCGGCATCACCGATCAGCTGCAGCAGGAAGGGCTGGTTTCGCGCGAGCCGCTCGCCAACGACCGGCGCGCCTATCTGATCCGGCTGACGCCGGCCGGCCGCGCGGCCTTCACGCGCATGGCGCGCGCGCACGAGCAATGGGTCGAGCAGCTGTTCGAGGGGCTCGCCGAGACCGAGCGGCGCGCGCTGTTCAAGCTGCTGGGCCGCCTCAAATCGACACTGGTGTCCGCATGAAATCCCTGATGCCGCAACCGAGGTTGCAACAGCGGCGGCAAGCGCAAGCGTTGCGTGTCTTGCGCCAGCCGGCGCCCGCGAGGACGGCCGCGGTGGCCGCCATGGCCGCCGCCG
>MTEU01001442.1_pt1 | contig 10392 bp, 7 predicted proteins | sample 1042701 | NCBI WGS metagenome assembly MTEU01 (sample SAMN06185813, study PRJNA358809) | soil metagenome | isolation source: naturally attenuated soil | place: India | collected 2015-05-23
CCGTGGCAATGCTTGAACTTCTTGCCCGAACCACACCAGCACGGCTCGTTGCGGCCCAGCTTCTGCTCGTTGCGCACCGGTGCCGAGGCAACGGCCACTTCGGCGCCCTCCTCGTTCAGCTGCTCGCTTTCCAGGCCCGGAGCAGCGGCGTGCTGGAACTGCATGCGGCTGGCCAGTTCCTCGGCCTCGCGGCGCAGGCGGGCTTCCTCTTCGACCGGGTCTTCGCGGCGTACCTGAACGTGCGACAGCACACGGATGGTGTCGCGCTTGATCGACTCGAGCAGCTCCTGGAACAGGCTGAAGGATTCGCGCTTGTACTCCTGCTTCGGGTTCTTCTGCGCATAACCACGCAGGTGGATACCGTGACGCAGGTGGTCCATGGTCGACAGGTGGTCTTTCCACAGGTCATCCAGCACGCGCAGCAGGATCTGCTTCTCGAAGGTACGCAGGGCTTCGATACCGGCCTGGTCTTCCTTCTCGGTGTACGCGGTGGTGATTTCGTTCAGCAGCTTCTCGCGCAGGGTCTCTTCGTAGAGGTGATCGTCCTCGTCCAGCCACTGCTGGATCGGCAGCTTCATGGCGAAATCGCTGGCAAGCGAAGCTTCCAGACCGGCCACGTCCCACTGCTCTGGCAGCGACTGCGGCGGAATGTGCTGGCTGATGGTAGCGTCCAGTACTTCCTTGCGGAATTCGACAATGGTGTCGCCAATGTTCTCGGCGGCCAGCAGGCTGTTGCGCATGTGGTAGATCACCTTGCGCTGCTCGTTGGCCACGTCGTCGTATTCCAGCAACTGCTTGCGGATGTCGAAGTTGCGGCCTTCGACCTTGCGCTGGGCCTTCTCGATGGCGTTGGTGACCATGCGGTGCTCGATGGCCTCGCCGGACTGCATGCCCAGCGCCTTCATGAAGTTCTTCACCCGGTCAGAGGCGAAGATACGCATCAGGCTGTCTTCCAGCGACAGGTAGAAGCGGCTGGAGCCCGGGTCGCCCTGGCGGCCGGAACGGCCACGCAGCTGGTTGTCGATACGACGCGACTCGTGGCGCTCGGAAGCGATCACATGCAGGCCACCCGTCTCGATCACCTGCTGGTGACGCTTCTGCCAGTCGGCCTTGATCTGGGCAATCTGCTCGGCGGTGGGGTTTTCAAGGGCAGCCACTTCGGCTTCCCAGTTACCGCCCAGCAGGATGTCGGTACCACGGCCGGCCATGTTGGTGGCGATGGTCAGGGCACCTGGCGCACCGGCTTGCGCGATGATCTCGGCTTCCTTCTCGTGATACTTCGCGTTGAGCACCTTGTGGTCGATACCTTCCTTCTTCAGGAGGTTGGACATGTGCTCGGAGGTTTCGATGGTCGCAGTACCCACCAGCACCGGGCGGCCCTGCTTCATGCTTTCCTTGATGTCGGCGATGATCGCGGCGTATTTCTCGTCGGCGGTCAGGTACACCAGGTCGTTGAAGTCTTTACGCGCCAACGGCTTGTTCGGCGGAATGACCATCACGTTGAGCCCGTAGATCGACTGGAACTCGAACGCTTCGGTGTCGGCGGTACCGGTCATGCCGGACAGCTTGGTATACAGGCGGAAGTAGTTCTGGAAGGTGGTCGAAGCCAGGGTCTGGCTCTCGGCCTGGATGTTCAGGTTCTCTTTGGCTTCGATGGCCTGGTGCAGGCCTTCGGACAGACGACGGCCCGGCATGGTACGGCCGGTGTGCTCGTCGATCAGCAGCACCTGGCCGTCCTGGACAATGTATTCGATGTTGCGGTGGAACAGCTTGTGCGCGCGCAGGCCGGCGTAGACGTGGGTCAGCAGGCTCAGGTTATGCGCCGAGTACAGGCTCTCGCCCTCGGCCAGCAGGCCGGACTGGGTGAGCATCTCTTCGATGAACTGGTGACCGGCTTCGTTCAGCTCGACCTGACGGCTCTTCTCGTCGATGGTGAAGTGGCCTTCCTGGGTAACCTGGCCTTCGACCTCTTCGATGTGCTGGGTAAGGCGCGGGATCAGACGGTTGATCTCGATGTACAGCTTGGAGCTGTCCTCGGCCTGACCGGAGATGATCAGCGGGGTACGCGCTTCGTCGATGAGGATGGAGTCAACTTCGTCGATCACGGCGAAGTTCAGTTCACGCTGGAACTTCTCGTCCTGGCTGAACGCCATGTTGTCGCGCAGGTAGTCGAAACCGAATTCGTTGTTGGTGCCGTAGGTGATGTCGGCCGCGTAGGCGGCGCGCTTTTCTTCCGGCGGCTGGAAGGCCGAGACGATGCCGACCGACAGGCCGAGGAACTCGTAAAGCGGGCGCATCCAGTTGGCGTCGCGGCGGGCCAGGTAGTCGTTGACGGTGACCACGTGCACGCCCTTGCCGGACAATGCATTGAGGTACACGGCCAGGGTACCGACCAAGGTCTTGCCTTCACCGGTACGCATTTCTGCGATCATGCCCTCGTGCAGGGTCATGCCACCGATCAGCTGCACGTCGAAGTGGCGCATGCCCATCACGCGCTTGCCGGCCTCACGAGCCACGGCGAAGGCTTCAGGCAGCAACTGGTCCAGTGTCTCGCCTTTGGCCAGGCGCTCCTTGAACTCTGCGGTCTTGCCCCGCAGTTGCTCGTCGGAGAGGGCCACCATCTTCTCTTCGAGAGCATTGACGATGTTCACCGTCTTGAGCATGCGTTTGACTTCACGCTCGTTCTTGCTTCCAAAAAGTTTCTTTAACAAAGGCGCAAACATATCGGCAGGATCTTCCACACGTAGGGATGGAGGGCGGCCCCATGAGTCGCCCGTGCAGCCCTGAGGCCGCATGCGAACGAGCATTCTACCCGGAAACGATGGTGAGGAAAGTGGTGGATTTCCACGATGCTTGTACAGCGTTTTGGCGGGGGCTTGTTTTAGATAGGGGCATTTTCCTTGAGTTCAAGGTTCGGGAAGATGAAACGTATCGAGAATGAGTCTTGTCTTTTGTTATCTGTGACGACCTCTTCGCGGGTAAACCCGCTTCCACAGGATCATCTGCACACTAAGGCAGTGCCGTACCTGTGGGAGCGGGTTCACCCGCGAAGAGGCCAGTGCAGGCTGTGGAGATGTTAGACTGCGGACCATGTAACCTCATGCGTACCCCCATGGCCTACAAACCCTCCCCCGCCCAGCCGCCCTCGGCCCTGCTTCGCCAGGTACGCCCGCTGCGCCTGCTGCTGAACCAGGCCGAACGCCTGGAACACCTGCAGCGTCTGCTGGAAAGCCAGTTGCAACCGGCTGCCCGCGAGCACTGCCATGTGGCGTCGTGGCGCGATGGCACATTGTTGCTGGTGGTAACCGACGGCCACTGGGCAACCCGCCTGCGCTATCAGCAGAAACGCCTGATGTCGGCATTACAGGCCATGGAAGCGTTCGCCAACCTCAGACGCATCCTGTACAAGGTCCAGCCCCCGCTGGTGCCAGCCAAGCGTGGTGGCCATGCTGCGGAACTGTCCAATAACGCAGCCGAAAGCCTGCTCGATACGGCCGAGGGCATCACTGACCCAAGGCTGCGCGCAGCACTGGAACGATTGGCAGCCCACGCCCGGGACAAACCATAAAAAAGGCCACCCGAAGGTGGCCTCAATGAACTAGAGAGTGTTCGAACTTACACGGCCGCAACAGGGCGCATGTACGAGATCGGTGCCGTACTGGCATCTTCGAAGGTGACCACTTCCCAGGCATCGGTTTCGGCAATCAGCTTGCGCAGCAGCTGGTTGTTCAGCGCGTGGCCGGACTTGTAGCCCTTGAACTCGCCGATCAGGCTGTTGCCCAGCAGATAAAGGTCGCCAATGGCGTCGAGGATCTTGTGCTTGACGAATTCGTCATCGGAACGAAGGCCGTCTTCGTTGAGCACACCGGTCTCGTCGACCACGATGGCGTTCTCGACACTGCCACCCAGCGCAAGGTTGTGCTTGCGCAGGTACTCGATGTCACGCATGAAGCCGAAAGTACGGGCGCGGCTGACTTCCTTCACGAACGAGGTGCTGGAAAAATCGACGACCGCACTCTGGGTCTGGCCCTTGAGGACCGGATGATCGAAGTCGATCTCGAAGCTCACCTTGAAACCGTCGAAAGGCAGGAAAGTGGCGCGCTTGTCGCCCTCTTCCACGGTTACCTCACGCAGGATGCGGATGAACTTCTTGGCTGCGTCCTGTTCTTCCAGGCCGGCAGACTGAATCAGGAATACAAAGGGTCCGGCGCTGCCATCCATGATCGGCACTTCCGAGGCGGAGAGCTCGACGTAGGCGTTATCGATGCCCAGGCCCGCCATGGCGGAGAGCAGGTGCTCGACCGTATCGACCTTGACGTCACCGTTGACCAGCGTCGTCGACATGGTTGTCTCGCCGACGTTGGCCGCGCGCGCCGGGATTTCGACCACAGGGTCGAGGTCGGCGCGGCGGAAGACGATGCCGGTGTCAACAGGTGCAGGCTTGAGGGTCAGGTAAACCTTCTCCCCGGAGTGCAGACCGACACCTGTGGCACGGATGGTATTCTTCAGGGTGCGTTGTTTAATCATGGCATTGGCCGCTTCAGCGCAAATTGCGAACAGGTATCAACAAAGGCTGGGGATGATAACAGACCCAACCTTTGATGAATACCAATCACCTTTATACCCCTGATAAATTCCATTAATCAGCCTGACGACGCAGGAATGCCGGGATATCGAGGTAGTCCAGGTCATCCTGAGGGTTCAGTTTAGCGGCCGCAGCAGCACCTGCATGGGCCTGGTTGCGCATTACGGTCGGGCGCTCCAGGTCACGGTAGTTGACCGCAGGCTGCTCCTGGCGTACCGGCGCCGGGTTGGAAGCCTCGTATGCCTGCTGCGCAGTCTGCAGGGTGTTGTCGACCACCTTCACAGGCTTCTCGATGCGCGCGCCCAGGCCGGTGGCCACTACGGTCACGTGCAACTCGTCACGCATGTCCGGGTCGATCACAGTGCCGACCTTGACCATGGCGTGGTCGGAGGCGAAGGCTTCGATGATGCTACCCACGTCGGAGTACTCGCCCAGCGACAGGTCAGGGCCTGCGGTAATGTTCACCAGAATGCCGCGGGCGCCCTGCAGGTTGACGTCTTCCAGCAGTGGGTTGCGGATCGCTGCTTCGGTGGCTTCACGCGCACGGTTCGGGCCGCTGGCGCAACCAGTACCCATCATGGCCATGCCCATTTCACCCATCACGGTACGCACGTCGGCGAAGTCGACGTTGATCATGCCCGGACGCTTGATGATATCGGAGATACCGCGCACGGCACCGGCCAGTACGTCGTCAGCCTTGGCGAAGGCGGACAGCAGGCTGGCATCCTTGCCCAGGATGGTCAGCAGCTTCTCGTTGGGGATGGTGATCAACGAGTCGACGCTTTCGGCCAGCATGCGGATGCCTTCATCGGCGATCTGCATGCGCTTGCGGCCTTCGAACGGGAACGGACGAGTCACCACGGCAACGGTGAGAATGCCCATTTCCTTGGCCACTTCGGCGATGATCGGCGCTGCACCGGTACCGGTACCACCGCCCATGCCAGTGGTGATGAACACCATGTTGGTGCCCTGCAGCACTTCAGCGATGCGCTCACGGTCTTCCAGCGCGGCCTGGCGGCCGACTTCCGGATTGGCACCAGCACCCAGGCCCTTGGTCACGCCAGTGCCCAATTGCAGGATGGTGCGCGCGCCAATGTTTTTCAGCGCCTGGGCATCGGTGTTGGCGCAGATGAATTCCACGCCCTCGATGCTGCTCTTGACCATGTGGTTCACGGCGTTGCCGCCACCACCGCCAACACCGATCACTTTGATGACCGGGCTTTGCGGGACGTTGTCTACGAGCTCGAACATTTTCCCTCTCCTTACAGTTCTCTAGTTGTCGCGCCTACCACTACTGCTTTGAAACTTAGAAATTGCCCTGGACCCAGCGCTTGAAGCGTTCAAGCACTGGAGCCTTCGGTTCATCGCCATAGCTGTTGTTGCTGCTGTTGCCGGTCAGGGGCAGGTCTTCGGTCTGCTTCTGCAGGCCGTAGGTGAGCAAGCCCACACCGGTGGAATAGATCGGGTTGCGAACCACGTCGCTGAGCCCCCGAACGCTGTGCGGCACGCCCAGGCGTACCGGCATGTGGAAGATTTCCTCGGCCAGTTCCACGGCGCCTTCCATCTTGGCGGTGCCGCCGGTAAGGACGATGCCGGCCGGCACCAGGTCCTCGTAGCCGCTGCGGCGCAGTTCGGCCTGGATCAGGGTAAAGAGCTCGTCGTAACGTGGCTCCACCACCTCGGCCAGGGCCTGGCGCGACAGCTCGCGCGGTGGGCGATCACCCACGCTCGGCACCTTGATGGTCTCGCCGGCGCCAGCCAGTTTGGCCAGGGCGCAGGCGTAGCGGATCTTGATTTCTTCGGCGTACTGGGTCGGGGTACGCAGGGCCATGGCGATGTCGTTGGTCACCTGGTCGCCGGCAATCGGGATCACCGCGGTGTGACGAATCGCGCCCTCGGTGAAGATGGCGATGTCGGTAGTGCCACCACCGATGTCCACCAGGCAGACGCCCAGCTCTTTTTCATCGTCGGTCAGTACCGAGTAGGCCGAGGCCAGCTGCTCGAGGATGATGTCGTCGATTTCCAGGCCGCAGCGGCGTACGCATTTCTCGATGTTCTGCGCCGCGTTGACCGCGCAAGTGACCACGTGGACCTTGGCTTCCAGACGCACGCCAGACATGCCCAGCGGCTCGCGCACGCCTTCCTGGTTGTCGATCACGTAATCCTGCGGCAGGGTGTGCAGCACGCGCTGGTCGGCCGGGATGGCCACGGCCTGGGCGGCGTCGAGTACGCGCTCCAGGTCGGCCAGGCTGACCTCGCGGTCGCGGATGGCGACGATGCCGTGGGAGTTCAGGCTGCGAATGTGATTGCCGGCCACGCCGACGAAGGCCGAGTGGATGCGGCAGCCGGCCATCAGCTGCGCTTCTTCCACGGCGCGCTGGATCGACTGCACGGTGGACTCGATGTTCACCACCACGCCTTTTTTCAGGCCGCGGGACGGATGGGTACCGATCCCGACGATTTCCAGGGTGCCGTCCTCGCCCACTTCACCCACCAGCGCCACCACCTTGGAGGTGCCGATGTCCAGCCCGACGATCATTTTGCCGCTATGCGCGTTTGCCATGGTCCTGCCTCTCTCTAATTCTTCGCAACGGCGGGTTGGGCCGTCGTCGGTGCAATCGGTTCCCGCCAACCAACGGCAAGTCCGTTGGAGTAACGCAGATCAATGCGGGCGATAGTGCTGATCTGGTCTTTGAGTGTCTTGTCGTAAATGGCAATGAAACGGCGCATCTTCTCCACCAGATGGTCGCGCCCCAGCAGCAGCTCGATGCCCGGCCCTGCGCTGCTCGCGCCCGTGGTCAGGAACCAGCTGCCTCGCTCGCGCAGCTCCAGGCGAGCAATGGAAAAGCCCAGGGGGCGCAGCATCTGGCTCAATACCTGATACTGCTGCATCACTTGTTGCTGAGCACGCTGCGGCCCGGCCAGCTGCGGCAGGTGCTCGTAGTTGGCCAGTTCGCGCGGGGTGAAAGCCTGGCCCTGGTTGTTGAGCAAGGCTTCGTCACCCCAGCGCGCCACCGGCAACTGTTCTTCCAGGCGGATCACCACCTCATCGGGCCACACCCGGCGCACTTCGGCATGGGCAATCCACGGCATCTGCTCGAGCTCTGCGCGCATCGCCGGCAGGTCGACGCTGAAGAAGCTCGCTGCCACGTAGGGCGCGATACGCTGCTGCACCGACTGTTGGCTGATGTAGCTGAGATCGCCCTGCACATCGATCTTGGTGATCGGCCGGTCGGCGTACGGCATCAGGCGAATGGCGCCCTCGTAGGCGCCGAACCCGGCTGCCACCAGGACCACCGGCCACAGCAGACGCTTCAGGCCACCCAAGCTTGGCCGCGGCAGGCGCGCCGATACGGGCTCGTCGGCCACCAGCCGGCTGGCACCACGCGGTACCGGCTTGCTTCGGCCGGTAACGGGTTGCTGCTGACGTATCATCGCGCCTTGCATGGTCGTTAACCTCGCGTCGCCACGCTCTCGGCCAGGATCGCCAGCACCAGTTGCTGGAAGTCCAGGCCGGCCGCGCGGGCCGCCATGGGCACCAGGCTATGGTCGGTCATGCCGGGTGCGGTGTTGACTTCGAGCAGCCAGAACCGGCCCTGCTCGTCCTGCATCACGTCCAGCCGCCCCCAACCTTCGATACCGATGGCATCGCAGGCACGCGCGGTCAGGTCGATCAGTTCCTGTTCCTTGACGCTGTCCAGGCCGCACGGAATGCGATACTGGGTATCGTTGGCGATGTACTTGGCGTCGTAGTCGTAGAACACGTGTGGCGTACCCAGGGCGATCGGCGGCAGCACCTGGCCGCGCAATACCGCGACGGTGAACTCCGGCCCGTGGATCCACTGCTCCACCAGTACCTGGGAATCGTATTTAGCTGCGTCCTGCCAGGCGGCGACCAGTTCCTGGGCGCTGTTCACCTTGGCCATGCCGATGCTGGAACCTTCATGGGCGGGTTTGACGATAAGCGGGAAGCCCAGTTCCGTACTGGCCTGCAAACAATCGCTTTCGCTGGCCAGCACCGCGTGGCGCGGGGTCGGAATGCCCAGGCTCTGCCACACCTGCTTGGTGCGCAGCTTGTCCATGGCCAGTGCCGAGGCAAGGATGCCACTGCCGGTGTAGGGGATACCCAGGCACTCCAACAGGCCCTGCATGCTGCCGTCCTCGCCGCCACGGCCGTGGAGGATGATGAAGGCGCGGTCGATCTTCTCGCTTTGCAGGCGATCGAGCAGGTCGTCACCCACGTCGATGGCGACCACGTCGACACCGGCGGTGGTCAGCGCGTCGATCACTGCGGCACCGGACTTGAGCGACACTTCGCGCTCGGCGCTCTTGCCGCCGTACAACACTGCGACGCGGCCGAACGCCTTGACGTCCAGGGTCGAGTGCAGCTTGTCGTAGGCGCTGGTCATTTCGACTTCTCCTGCTTGGCGCCAGCGAACAGCGGGCTTTTCATCAATTGAGGGGCCAGGCCGCCGACATCACCGGCACCCTGGCAGATCAGGATGTCGCCAGCGCGCAGCAGTGGCTTGACCACTGGCGCCAGGTCGACGCCACGCTCGATGTAGATCGGGTCCAGCTTGCCGCGCTGGCGGATGCTATGGCACAGCTGGCGGCTGTCGGCACCGGGGATCGGCTCTTCTCCGGCCGGGTAGACTTCCATCAGCAGCAGCACGTTGGCATCGCCCAGCACCTGGACGAAATCGTCGTACAGGTCGCGGGTACGGCTGTAGCGGTGCGGCTGGTAGACGATCACCAGGCGACGGCTTGGCCAACCGCCGCGCACGGCCTGGATCACCGCAGCCACTTCGGTCGGGTGGTGGCCGTAGTCGTCGACCAGCATCACGCTGCCGCCTTCGACCGGCAGTTCGCCGTACACCTGGAAGCGGCGGCCGACGCCCTGGAAGCCGGACAGGCCCTGAACAATGGCTTCGTCAGTGATGCCTTCGTCGGTGGCGATGGCAATGGTGGCCAAGGCGTTGAGCACGTTGTGGTTGCCGGGCATGTTCACCGACACCTCCAGCGGCTCGCGGTCGCGGCGCAGCACGGTGAAGTGGGTCTGCATGCCCATCTGGCGCACGTTGATGGCGCGGATGTCGGCCTCGTCGCTGAAGCCATAGGTCACGGTCGGGCGCTTGACCTGTGGCAGGATCTCGCGCACTACCGGGTCATCCAGGCACATCACGGCCAGGCCGTAGAACGGCAGGTTGTGCAGGAACTCGACGAAGGTCTTCTTCAGCTTGTTGAAGTCACCTTCGTAGGTCGCCATGTGGTCGGCGTCGATGTTGGTGACCACGGCAACCATTGGCTGCAAGTGCAGGAAGCTGGCATCGCTCTCGTCCGCTTCGGCAATCAGGTAGCGGCTGGTACCCAGCTGGGCATTGGTGCCGGCAGCGGTCAGGCGCCCACCGATGACGAAGGTCGGGTCCAGGCCGCCTGCGGCGAACACCGAGGCCAGCAGGCTGGTGGTGGTGGTCTTGCCGTGGGTGCCGGCAACGGCCACGCCATGGCGGTAGCGCATCAGTTCGGCGAGCATCTCGGCACGCGGCACCACCGGAATGCGCCGCTCGAGGGCGGTGGCGACTTCCGGGTTGGCCGGGTTGATGGCGCTGGACACCACCAGCACATCGGCGGTGGCGGCGTTCTCGGCGCGGTGGCCGACGAATATCTCGGCGCCGAACGATTCCAGGCGCTCGGTGACCGGCGAGGCCTTCAGGTCGGAACCGGACACTTCATAGCCCAGGTTCAGCAACACTTCGGCAATGCCGCACATGCCCACGCCGCCGATACCGACGAAGTGGATACGGCGG
>MTEU01002295.1_pt1 | contig 10364 bp, 10 predicted proteins | sample 1042701 | NCBI WGS metagenome assembly MTEU01 (sample SAMN06185813, study PRJNA358809) | soil metagenome | isolation source: naturally attenuated soil | place: India | collected 2015-05-23
GGCCTCTTCGCGGGCGTGCCCGCGAAGAGGCCGGCCCGGTTGACGCACCCTCTGCTCAAACCTGACTCACAGGTTTACACTGCGAATTCCCTTCACAGGAGCAGAGCAGTGCTGACACATCTTGATTCCCAGGGGCGGGCCAACATGGTCGACGTCACTGAAAAGGCCGTGACCGAGCGCGAGGCCACCGCCGAGGCGCGGGTGCGCATGTTGCCGCAGACCTTGCAGATGATCGTCGACGGTGAACACCCCAAGGGCGACGTGTTCGCCGTGGCGCGCATTGCCGGGATCCAGGCGGCGAAGAAGACCAGCGACCTGATCCCGCTGTGCCACCCGCTGATGCTGACCAGCGTCAAGGTCGAGCTCAGCGCCGAAGGGCAGGACGCCGTGCGTATCGTCGCCCGATGCAAGCTGGCCGGGCAGACCGGCGTGGAGATGGAAGCGCTGACCGCCGCCAGCGTGGCTGCGCTGACGATCTATGACATGTGCAAGGCTGTGGATAAAGGCATGGTCATCGAACAGGTGCGCCTGCTGGAAAAACTCGGTGGCAAGAGCGGCCACTACAAGGTGGAAGTGTGATGAAGGTCAAGGTGATGTACTTCGCCCGTTACCGCGAACTGCTGGGCGTGGATGCCGAGCGGGTGGAGGGTGCGTTCAAGGTGCTCGACGATGTGCGCCAGGCCTTGGTGGCCAAGGGCGGGCAGTACGAAGTGCTGGCCGAGCAGAACCTGATGTGTGCGCGCAACGAAGAACTGTGCAAGCTCGATGAACCGCTGGAAGAGGGCGATGAAGTGGCATTCTTCCCGCCGGTGACCGGAGGCTGAACATGGCTGTGCGAGTACAGGAGGGCGCGTTCGATCCGGGGGCCGAGACCAGCGCCATGCACGCGGCGAATGTCGGCGTGGGCGCGGTGGTCGGTTTTGTCGGCTACGTGCGGGATTTCAACGATGGCCGCGAAGTGGCGGGGATGTTCCTCGAGCACTATCCGGGCATGACCGAAAAGGCCTTGGCCAAGATCGTGGTCGAGGCCGAGCAGCGCTGGCCGTTGCTCAAGGTGGAGGTGCTGCACCGCATCGGTGCACTGGAGCCGGGTGAGCCGATCGTGTTCGTAGGTGTGGCCAGTGCCCATCGGCAGGCGGCGTTCGATGCCTGCAACTTCATCATGGACTACCTCAAGACCCGGGCGCCGTTCTGGAAGAAGGAAAATACCCAGGAAGGGGCACGGTGGGTAGAAGGGAAGCAGAGTGACCAGGATGCCGCCGAGCGCTGGTAGATCCTTGTTTGATGGCCGGGGAGGAGCCCCGGTTCGCGGGAGAACCCGCCCACACAGGTACTGCACAGGTTTCGAAAGCTGTGCAGTACCTGTGGGAGCTGGCTTGCCGGCGATTGGGCTGCAAAGCAGCCCCAGCATCAGTGATGCTTGCGCGGCACCGGCTTCAGCAGCTCATCCGGCGGCATTTCACACTTGATCTTGCGCCCCAGCAGCTCTTCGATCGCCGGCAGCTGGTACGAGTCATCCTCACCGGCAAAGCTGATCGACACACCACTGGTGCCTGCACGGCCAGTCCTGCCAATGCGGTGCACGTAGTCGTCCGGGTCTTCCGGCAGGGTGAAGTTGATCACGTGGCTGATGCCATCGATGTGGATGCCACGCCCCGCCACGTCGGTGGCCACCAGCACAGTGATGCGCCCTTCGCGGAAGTTCTCCAGGGTGCGGATACGCTTGTGCTGCGGCACGTCGCCCGACAGCTGCGCGGCATTGATGCCGTCGCGCACGAGTTTTTCCTCGATGCGCCGCACTTCGTCCTTGCGGTTGGCGAATACCATCACCCGTTCCCACTTGTTCTGGGTCACCAGGTTGAACAGCAGCTTGTACTTGTCGCTCCCGGCCACCGCATAGACGTGCTGCTCCACCGTTTCGCTGGCAACGTTCTCCGGCTCGATCTCGACGATGGCCGGGTTCGTGGTCCACTGCTTGGCCAGGTTCATCACATCGTCGGTGAAGGTGGCGGAGAACAGCAGGGTCTGGCGCTCGCTTTTCGGCGGCGTCTGGCGAATGATCTGACGCACCTGGGGGATGAAACCCATGTCGAGCATGCGGTCGGCTTCGTCCAGCACCATCACCTCGACCATGTCCAGGTGCACCTCACCGCGCTGGTTGAAGTCCAGCAGGCGGCCCGGAGTGGCCACCAGGATGTCGCAATGGCGCGCTTCCAGGGCCTTGAGCTGCTTGTCGAAGTCCATGCCGCCGACGAAGCTCATCACGTTCAGGCCGGTGTACTTGGTCAGGGCGATGGCATCCTTGGCGATCTGCACCACCAGCTCGCGGGTGGGCGCGATGATCAGCGCGCGTGGCTCGCCCATGTAGCGTTCCTTCGGCGGCGGCGTCTGCTGCAGCTGGGAAATGATCGAGATCAGGAACGCTGCAGTCTTGCCGGTACCGGTCTGGGCGCGGCCGATGGCGTCCTGGCCACGCAGGGTATAACCCAGCACCTGTGCCTGGATCGGCGTGCAGTACGGAAAGCCCAGGTCGTGGATGGCGTGCATCAGCTCGTTGGATAGCTTGAAGTCGTGGAAGCGGGTCTTGCCTTCCTGCGGCTCGACCACGAAGTCCTCCGGTTTCCACAGGCTGGCCTGTGGCTTGGGCTTGCGCTCGCGACGCGGTTTGTCCTTGGCCGGCTTGTCGGCGGCTGGCGTAATGGTGGCAGGCTGCTCGGCCAGGGGGGCGTGGGTGGCGCGTGAGGCGGCCGGTTTTGCCGCAGGCTGGGCCTCGCTGGCGGGGGCGGGCGCAGGCGGCGTCACGCTGGCAGCAGGAGCGACGGCCTGTGGCGCGGCGTCTCCCTTGCCGAAGATTTTCTTGAGTGCCTTGAGCACGATCGTCTCGTCAACTGGTTAAGGAATGTACGCCGGGCAGTGTAATGCAAGATTCAGGCGCGGCGTAGTGGAATAGCCTTACAACTACATGCGGCCCTGGCTTATTGCAATTGCTTGCTCAGCCAGTCGTGGATGTCGTTCAACTCTTCCACCACCACTTCATGTTCCATCGGGTATTCGTGCCAGCGGGCGGCTACGCCCCAGGTATTCAGGTACTCGAAGGCGGTGCGGCCCATCGCGGGGATCACCACCGGGTCGTGCACGCCGTGCAGGCACAGGGCCGGGGTGCGTTGCTGGCAGGCGCTCAACTGATGCTGGTCGTTGAAGGTGGGGGCGTAGGTGGACAGGGCGATCACCCCACCCAGTGCTTCTTGCCACTTTATATAGGCAGTGTGCAGCACCACCGCGCCGCCCTGGGAGAAACCGGCCAGGAAGATCCGCGACAGGCTGATGCCTTTGGCCTGCTCGGCCTTGATCAGGGCAATGAGCTGCTCGGCCGATTCTTCCAGCTGCGCCTCGTCAATGGCGCGGGCCGGGGTCATGGCCTTGATGTCGTACCAGCTGGGCATGGCGTAGCCGCCGTTGATGGTTACCGGGCGGGTTGGAGCCTGGGGCATGACGAAACGGGTGCTGAGCAGGCGTTCCTGCATGAATTCGGCCACTGGTAGGAAGTCGTAACGGTCGGCACCCAGGCCGTGCAACCAGATCACACAGGCGTCTGCGGTTTTCTGCGGTTCGAGAATCAGCGGATTGGTCATGACTGCTCCGAAAGTGTGCGGGTCTTGTTATGGCGTGCGTGAAAAGAAGGCGCTGGAAATGATTGTCGGAAAAAGAATGTCGCAACGATACAACTTTCCCTACTTGACTTGCGCTTAAACGCTACAGCCAGAAATTTTGGTACGCGCTTTGCAATTCCACCAACGATGCAAAGGGCAGGCCGTGACGGTAACACCCTTTGCACGCGAAGGCTGTCACAGAACAGCCCATTGCGCCATTGACCCAATAACAAGCCAACACGGGTCGGATACGCCTCAAAAGGGTGCGGTGCAATTCCGGCTCGATACAACAAGAGCGATTTGGAGGTTGTGAATGAAGATGTTGAAAACCACCCTGGCAGTCCTGGCCGCTGCTGCCGCGCTGGGCGCCGTGAGCAACGCCCAGGCCGGCGCCACCCTCGATGCGGTAAAGAAGAAGGGCTTCGTCCAGTGTGGCGTGAGCGACGGTCTTCCAGGGTTCTCGGTACCTGATGCACAGGGCAAGATCATTGGTATCGACGCTGACGTCTGTCGCGCCGTGGCTGCCGCCGTGTTCGGCGATGCCACCAAGGTCAAGTTCAGCCAGCTCAACGCCAAGGAACGCTTCACCGCCCTGCAGTCGGGCGAAGTCGACGTGCTGTCTCGCAACACCACCTGGACCAGCTCGCGCGATGCGGGCATGGGCCTGGTATTCGCCGGTGTTACCTACTACGACGGCGTCGGCTTCCTGGTCAACAAGAAACTGGGTGTTTCCAGCGCCAAGGAACTCGATGGCGCGACCATCTGCATCCAGGCCGGTACCACCACCGAGCTGAACGTGTCGGACTTCTTCCGCGCCAATGGCCTGAAATATACCCCGATCACTTTCGATACCTCTGACGAAAGCGCCAAGTCGCTGGAGTCCGGTCGTTGCGACGTGCTGACCTCGGACAAGTCGCAGCTGTTCGCCCAGCGTTCCAAGCTGGCCGCGCCGGCCGACTACGTGGTACTGCCGGAAACCATTTCCAAGGAACCGCTGGGCCCGGTGGTGCGCAAAGGCGACGAGGAATGGTTCAGCATCGTCAAGTGGACCCTGTTCGCCATGCTCAACGCCGAAGAGGCGGGCATCACCTCGAAGAACGTAGAGGCCGAGGCCAAAGGCACCAAGAACCCGGACGTCGCCCGCCTGCTGGGTGCGGACGGCGAGTACGGCAAGGACCTCAAGCTGCCCAAGGACTGGGTAGTGCAGATCGTCAAGCAAGTCGGTAACTACGGCGAAGTGTTCGAGAAGAACCTGGGCCAAAGCACCGACCTGAAGATCGACCGTGGCATGAACGCCCTGTGGAACAACGGCGGCATCCAGTACGCGCCACCTGTGCGCTGATGGCTGCACCCTGCGGCGGCATCCCGCCGCCGCAGGCTGTTCGGAACCCTACTGTCCGGGGCACTTCATGCAAAATCGAATCGGCGCACAAAAGGGTTTATCCCTGAGCGATCCACGTGTGCGCGCGTGGCTGTTCCAGATCCTCACGATAGTCTTCGTGGTCGGTCTGGGCTGGTATCTGTTCCACAACACGCAAACCAACCTGCAACACCGGGGCATCACCTCGGGCTTCGACTTCCTCGACCGCAGTGCCGGCTTCGGCATCGCCCAGCATCTGATCCCCTACGTGGAATCCGACAGCTATGCGCGGGTGTTCGTCATCGGCCTGCTCAATACCTTGCTGGTGACCTTCATCGGCGTGGTACTGGCGACCATCCTCGGCTTCATCATCGGTGTGGCGCGGTTGTCGCCGAACTGGATGATCAACAAGCTGGCGACCGTGTATGTGGAAACCTTCCGCAACATCCCGCCGTTGCTGCAGATCCTGTTCTGGTACTTCGCAGTGTTCCTGACCCTGCCGGGACCGCGGGGCAGCATCAATATCGACGACACCTTCTTCATCAGCAACCGTGGCCTGAACATGCCCGGCGCATCCATGGCCGAAGGCTTCTGGCCGTTCGTCGTGGCGCTGGTCCTGGCGCTGCTGGCCATCGTGGCGATGGTGCGCTTTGCCAACAAGCGCTTCGACGAGACCGGCGTGCCGTTCCACAAGTTCTGGGTGGGGCTGGCAATCTTCATCGCCATTCCGGGCGTTTGTGCACTGCTGTTCGGCAGCCCTGTGCACTGGGAAGTGCCGCAATTGAAAGGATTCAACTTCGTCGGTGGCTGGGTACTGATCCCCGAGTTGCTGGCGCTGACCCTGGCGTTGACCATCTATACCGCTGCGTTCATCGCCGAGATCGTGCGCTCTGGTATCCGTTCGGTCAGCCATGGCCAGACCGAGGCCGCGCACTCGCTTGGCCTGCGCGAGGGCCCGACCCTGCGCAAGGTGATCATCCCCCAGGCACTGCGGGTGATCATCCCGCCGCTGACCAGCCAGTACCTGAACCTGGCGAAGAACTCATCGCTGGCAGCCGGTATCGGCTACCCGGAGATGGTCTCGCTGTTCGCCGGTACCGTGCTCAACCAGACCGGCCAGGCTATCGAGGTGATCGCCATCACCATGAGTGTCTATCTCGCCATCAGCATCAGCATTTCGCTGCTGATGAACTGGTACAACAAGCGCATTGCGCTGATCGAGCGGTGAGGATACGCCCGTGAATGCCCATGTTTTCAAACCCGACATGCCGCCACCGGTGAAAACCGTCGGCGTGCTCGCATGGATGCGTGCCAATCTGTTCTCCAGCTGGCTCAACACGCTGCTGACCCTGTTTGCCATCTACCTGGTATGGCTGATCGTGCCTCCGCTGCTGCAGTGGGCGTTGCTTGACGCCAACTGGGTCGGCACCACACGCGCCGACTGCACCAAGGAGGGCGCCTGCTGGGTGTTCGTGCAGCAGCGCTTCGGCCAGTTCATGTATGGCTACTACCCGGCCGAGTTGCGCTGGCGCGTGGACCTCACCGTGTGGCTTGCCGTGCTTGGCGCCGCGCCGCTGTTCATCAAGCGTTTCCCACGCAAGGCCTTCTACGGCCTGGGCTTCCTGGTGCTGTACCCGCTGCTGGCCTACACCCTCCTGCACGGGGGCGTGCTGGGCCTGGAAAACGTACCGACCAGCCAGTGGGGCGGGCTGATGCTGACCCTGGTGATCGCCACCGTGGGCATTGTCGGCGCATTGCCGCTGGGCATCCTGCTGGCCTTGGGGCGGCGCTCGAAGATGCCGGCGGTGAAGGTGGTATGCGTGACCTTCATCGAGTTCTGGCGTGGCGTGCCGCTGATCACCGTGCTGTTCATGTCATCGGTGATGCTGCCGTTGTTCCTGCCTGAGGGCATGAGCTTCGACAAGCTGTTGCGGGCGATGATCGGCGTGATCCTGTTCCAGTCGGCGTACATCGCCGAGGTGGTGCGTGGTGGCCTGCAGGCCATCCCCAAGGGCCAGTACGAAGCTGCCGCGGCCATGGGCCTGGGCTACTGGCGGGCGATGGGCCTGGTGATTCTGCCGCAGGCGCTCAAGCTGGTGATCCCCGGCATCGTCAACACCTTCATTGCCTTGTTCAAGGACACCAGCCTGGTGATCATCATCGGCCTGTTCGACCTGCTGAACAGCGTCAAGCAAGCCGCCGCCGACCCGGCCTGGCTGGGCATGGCCACCGAGGGCTACGTGTTCGCCGCCCTGGTGTTCTGGATTTTCTGTTTCGGTATGTCCCGCTACTCCATGCATCTGGAGCGCAAGCTGGACACTGGCCACAAGCGTTAGGAGTTTCGAAATGAGTGAAGCGATCAAGCAGCCTGCCGGCCCCGAAGGCATCATCCAGATGCAGGGCGTGAACAAGTGGTACGGCCAGTTCCATGTGCTCAAGGACATCAACCTGAACGTGCGCCAGGGCGAGCGCATCGTGCTGTGCGGGCCGTCCGGCTCGGGCAAATCCACCACCATCCGTTGCCTCAACCGCCTGGAAGAGCACCAGCAGGGGCGCATCGTGGTCGATGGTGTGGAGCTGACCAACGATCTCAAGCAGATCGAGGCCATTCGCCGCGAAGTGGGCATGGTGTTCCAGCACTTCAATCTGTTCCCGCACCTGAGCATCCTGGAAAACTGCACCCTGGCGCCGATGTGGGTGCGCAAGATGCCACGGCGCAAGGCCGAGGAAATTGCCATGCACTATCTGGAGCGGGTGCGTATTCCGGAGCAGGCTCACAAGTACCCAGGGCAGTTGTCCGGTGGCCAGCAGCAGCGTGTGGCGATTGCCCGCGCGTTGTGCATGAAACCGAAAATCATGCTGTTCGACGAGCCGACCTCGGCGCTGGACCCGGAAATGGTCAAGGAAGTGCTCGATACCATGGTGGGCCTGGCCGAGGATGGCATGACCATGCTCTGCGTGACCCACGAGATGGGCTTTGCCCGGACCGTGGCGAACCGGGTGATCTTCATGGACAAGGGCGAGATCGTCGAGCAGGCGGCGCCGGATGACTTCTTCGACCGGCCGCGCAGTGACCGGACCAAGTTGTTCCTGAGCCAGATCCTGCATTGATGCAAAAGGGGCCGCTTTGCGGCCCATTTGCAGCACAAGGCTGCTCCTACAAAAGCGAATTTCGCCGCCTCTTGCAGGAGCAGCCTTGTGCTGCGAAGCAGCCCCTGGAGACCAGATCGAAGCCTTACTTCTCTTCCTTGGCGACTGCCGGCGCCGGTGGCGGCCGCAGCCCCACCTCGGCGATCAGCTTAAGCTGCTGCCCATTGCGCATCACTTCGATGGTGATCTTCTCGTTGGGCTTGATCCGCGCCACCTGGTTCATCGACTTGCGGCCGTCGCCGGCCGGCTCGCCGTTGATGCTCAGGATCACGTCACCCAGCTGCAGCCCGGCCTTGGCCGCCGGCCCTTCGCGGAAGATACCCGCCACCACGATGCCCGGGCGGTCCTTCATGCCGAACGATTCAGCCAGTTCCTGGCTCAGCGGCTGCACTTCGATGCCCAGCCAGCCACGGATCACCTGGCCGTGCTCGATGATCGACTTCATCACCTCCAGTGCCAGTTTCACCGGGATGGCGAAGCCGATGCCCTGTGAACCGCCGGACTTGGAGAAGATCGCCGTGTTGATACCGATCAGGTTGCCGTTGGCATCCACCAGCGCACCACCAGAGTTGCCCGGGTTGATCGCGGCGTCGGTCTGAATGAAGTCTTCGTAGTTGTTCAGGCCCAGCTGGTTGCGGCCAGTGGCGCTGATGATGCCCATGGTCACGGTCTGGCCGACCCCGAACGGGTTGCCGATGGCCAACGACACGTCGCCGATGTGAATGTTGTCGGAGCGGCCGATGGTGATCGCCGGCAGGCTCTTCAGGTCGATCTTCAGCACCGCAAGGTCGGTCTCCGGGTCGCTGCCGATGACCCGGGCCAGGGTTTCGCGGCCATCCTTCAGGGCTACGACGATCTGGTCGGCGCCGCTGGTGACGTGGTTGTTGGTCAGCAGGTAGCCCTCGGGGCTCATGATCACCGCCGAGCCCAGGCTTGATTCCCAGCGGCGCTGCTTGGGCAGGTTGTCACCGAAGAAACGGCGGAACTGCGGGTCTTCGAACAGCGGGTGGGCGCTCTTGTTCACCACCTTTGTGGTGTACAGGTTGACCACCGCCGGGGCGGCCAGGGTCACGGCGTCGGCGTAGGATACCGGGCCCTGCATGATCCGCGAGGTCTGCGGCGCCTGCTGCAGGTTGACGTCCTGGCTGGGGAGGCCGACCCACTCCGGGAAGCGCTGGATGATCAGCATGGCGATCAGTACGCCGGTAAGCAGGGGCCAGCCAAAATAACGCAAAGCCTTGAACATGAATGAATCCTGGAAAGAGCCGGGGACGGTGACCGTGCGGTGGGGCATGAGCGCGCGCGATCATACACCGGTTCCCCCAGTGCCGGCGACGGCCCATAATGGCCGGCATTATACGGGCGTTGCATGGGCGTTGTGCCCGAGAAAAACGCAGATTTCGAGGAGATTTTCATGGCCGTCGCTCTCAACACCCTGGTCGAGGAAGCCGAGCGTTACCTGAGCAGCGCGAAGATCCAGGATTATTGCCCCAATGGCCTGCAGGTCGAAGGCCGGCCGCAGGTCAGCCGAATCGTCAGCGGCGTTACCGCCAGCCAGGCGCTGCTGGATGCGGCGGTCGAGGCTGAGGCCGACCTGGTGCTGGTGCACCATGGCTACTTCTGGAAGGGTGAGAACCCTTGTATCACCGGCATCCGGCAGCGCCGGCTGAAGACCCTGTTGAACAACGACATCAGCCTGCTGGCGTTCCACCTGCCGCTGGATGTGCACCCGGACGTGGGCAACAACGTGCAACTGGCGCGGCAGCTGGACATCACCGTCGAAGGGCCGCTGGACCCGGAGAACCCCAAGGTGGTCGGCCTGGTCGGCTCGCTGGCCGAACCGATGACTGCGCTCGACTTTGCCCGACGGGTGCGTGAGGTGCTGGGGCGTGAGCCTCTGCTGGTCGAAGGTGAGCAGATGATTCGCCGGGTCGGCTGGTGCACGGGGGGCGGGCAGGGCTACATCGACACCGCGATCGCGGCCGGGGTAGACCTTTACCTGACCGGCGAGGCGTCGGAGCAGACCTACCATAGTGCTCGCGAGAATGGTGTCAGCTTCATTGCCGCCGGGCACCACGCCACCGAGCGGTATGGGGTGCAGGCGCTGGGGGATTACCTGGCGCGGCGCTTTGCCGTGGAGCACCTGTTCATCGATTGCCCGAACCCGATCTGACATCGGCGTCGCCTTCTTCGCGGGCGCGCCC
>MTEU01004006.1_pt1 | contig 10358 bp, 10 predicted proteins | sample 1042701 | NCBI WGS metagenome assembly MTEU01 (sample SAMN06185813, study PRJNA358809) | soil metagenome | isolation source: naturally attenuated soil | place: India | collected 2015-05-23
TCTCGCGCGGGATGATGTCTTCGCGGGCCAGCAGCGCCTCGGCATTGTTGCCCAGGTCGACGATGACGTTGTCGCGGGTGACCTTCTTCACGGTGCCGGAGATGATCTCGCCCAGGCGCTCGCGGTAGGCGTCGACCACCTGCGCACGCTCGGCCTCGCGCACCTTCTGCACGATGACCTGCTTGGCGGTCTGCGCGGCGATGCGGCCGAACTCGATGGACTCGACCTTCTCCTCCAGCACGTCGCCGATCTTGGCGCCGGCTTCCATGGCCTGCGGCATGTCTTCGGTCAGCTGGTAGGCCGGGTCTTCGAATTCGGACTCGTCGACCACGGTCCAGCGCCGGAAAGTCTCGTAGCTGCCGTTCTGCCGGTTGATCGTCACACGCAGATCGACTTCGTCTTCAAAACGTTTCTTGGTTGCGGTCGCCAGAGCCAACTCCAGCGCCTCGAAAATTACGCTAGCCGGCACACCCTTTTCGTTGGATACCGACTCAACAACTAGCAGTACTTCTTTGCTCATCGTACGCCTCGCCTTTCGCAATCCATTGGATCTGCACCATCCGCGCTACTTGCGCCATGTGCGCTACTTGCGCCATTCGCGCTAGCCGCAGAGCTCTCGCGGGATCCGCGTCTCAATCAAACCGGGGGATAATGTTGGCCTTGTCGATCAGGTCGACCGGCAACAGGTACTCGTGGTCATCCACCTGCACCACCACGTCCTGTTCCTCCACACCGCGGAGGAGGCCTTGAAAGTTGCGCCGCCCGTCGAAAGGCGAACGCAGCTTGATCTTCACTTGCTCGCCAGCGTGAGCGGCGAACTGCTCCAGGGTGAACAACGGCCGGTCCATGCCGGGCGAAGACACTTCCAGGGTGTACTCCGAGGTAATGGGATCCTCGACGTCCAGCACACCGCTGAGCTGACGGCTGACGATCTCGCAATCGTCGATCAGGATGCCGCCTTCCTTGTCGATATAGACACGCAGCAGCGAATGACGCCCCTGCGACAGGAACTCGATGCCCCAACACTGGTAACCGAGTGCTTCGATTACCGGGGCCAACAAGGCCTGCAACTGTTCTAGCTTGCTCGACACTTAACGGCCCTCGCGCATGCTGTGCAAATAAAAAATGGGCGAAACGCCCATCCCTTCGAACCGCCTGAAATGCCGGCGGACACTGTCTTTCAGCTAACAAAAAGCCCCTGAAAAGGGGCCTGCTGAAACTGGTTGCGGGGGCTGGATTTGAACCAACGACCTTCGGGTTATGAGCCCGACGAGCTACCAGACTGCTCCACCCCGCGTCAAAGCTGGGCCGGAATTATACGGCTGCCCCCCTCGAGGGTCAACCGAGACTCCAGCAACAAGAAAGCCCGCGAACTGCGGGCTTTCTTGAGTATGGTACCGAGGAGGGGACTCGAACCCCTACAGCCTATGGCCACTACCACCTCAAGGTAGCGTGTCTACCAATTCCACCACCTCGGCAAAACTGTTACTGCTCGGGAGCCTCCGGCACATCCGACGAATCGGTGGCGGGCGCTTGCTCTTCGAGCACCGGCACATCTTCTGCTGCCGGCTTTTGTTGAACTTCCAGAACCGCTGGATCTGGCAGACCAACCTGGGTCATTGCATCAGCTTTCTCTTTAGCAAAGAACGCTAAGCCCAAGCTAGTAATGAAAAAACCGGTGGCGAGTATAGCAGTAAACTTACTCAGAAAGGTAGAGGAACCTTGGCTTCCGAATACGGTTGCCGAAGCCCCCGAACCGAACGATGCACCAGCATCGGCACCCTTGCCCTGCTGCAACAGCACCAGCACCACCACACCGATCGCACCCAGCAGGTGCAGAACCACAATGACTGTTTCCAGCATTCTTCAGTTTCCTGCAGCGCGACAGATCGCACCGAATTCATCCGCATTCAGAGAGGCTCCACCCACAAGCCCCCCATCGATATCCTGCATGCCGAACAACTCGGCTGCACTGGCGGCCTTCACACTGCCGCCATAAAGAATTCTCAGACCGCTCGCCACCTCGGCATCCGCCTGCGCAACCTGGGCGCGGATCGCCGCATGCACTTGCTGGGCCTGCTCGGGCGTAGCGGTCAGCCCAGTACCTATGGCCCAAACCGGCTCGTAAGCCACCACCGCCTTTGCCAGCGACTCGACACCCAGAGCGTCGATCACGGCAGCCAACTGAGCACCCACCACATCCAGCGTCGCACCGGCCTCGCGCTGCTCGCGCGTCTCGCCGAGACAAAGCACCGGCACCAGCCCCGCGACCTGCGCCGCGGCGAACTTGCGAATCACCGCTTCGTCGCTCTCACCCAGGATCAGGCGCCGCTCGGAGTGGCCAACCAGCACCAACTCGCATCCGGCATCGACCAACTGACTCGTCGCCAGCTCACCGGTCAAGGCGCCCTGCTCCGCCTGTGCCGCACAATTCTGCGCACCCACTTTCACAGCGCCAGCGGCCAGACCGGCCACGACCTGGGCTATATGCAAGCTGCCAGGGAATACCGCGACTTCGACCTCAGCCGGAAACTCCAGCTGGCGAAGCTCTTCGATCAGCTCTGCGACGCTGGCGCGGGTACCGTGCATTTTCCAGTTACCGGCGACCAAGGGGCGACGCATGTTTTACCTCGTCGATCAAAGAGGGCGCAGATGTTACCCAAGAGCACCCTCGGTAGCAAGCTCAATCAAGCACAGACTTCGGCAACAATCTTAGCCAATTCATCGGCATAGCCGCGCACCAAGCCTTCCTCGTCGCCCTCGACCATCACCCGCACCAACGGCTCGGTTCCCGACTTGCGCAGCAGCACCCGACCGCGACCGGCCATGCGCTCGGTCACCCGGTTGCAGGCTTCCTGCACCGACGGGTGCGCGAGCGGATCGACATCGCCGCCCAGGCGCACATTGACCAGCACCTGCGGGCACTTCTTCAGCCCACCGCGCGCCTCGGCCAGAGTCTGCTCGCGACGCTTGAGCGCCATCAGCACCTGCAACGCGGCGATGATCGCGTCGCCGGTGGTGGTGTGCTGGAAGCACACCAGGTGCCCGGAATTCTCCCCCCCCAGCTGCCAGTTGCGCGCCAGCAGCTCGGCGATCACGTAGCGATCGCCGACCTTGGCCCGCACGAAGGGGATGTTCAGTTCGGCCAGAGCCAGCTCCAGGCCCAGGTTGCTCATCAGCGTGCCGACCACACCGCCGCGCAGACGACCGCGCTCCTGCAGATCGCGGGCGATGATGAACAACAGCTCGTCGCCGTCGACCACTGCGCCGTGCTGATCGACCATCAGCACCCGGTCCGCGTCGCCGTCGAAGGCGATGCCCAGATCGGCCTGCTGCGCGACCACTTCGGCCTGCAGGGCGGCGATATGGGTCGAGCCGCAAGCGTCGTTGATGTTCAGTCCGTCGGGCTGCGCCGCCATCACCCGCACCTCGGCGCCCAGTTCGCGGAACACGCTGGGGGCGACCTTGTAGGCGGCGCCGTGGGCGCAGTCGACGACGATCTTCAGCCCCTTGAAGCTGGTGCCGCTGGGGACGCTCCCCTTGCAGAACTCGATGTAGCGCCCCGAGGCATCGTTGATCCGCGAGGCCTTGCCGATGCCGGCAGACTCCACCACGGTCATCGGCTGATCGAGCAGCTCCTCGATCATCAGCTCCACATCGTCAGGCAGCTTGGTGCCCTCGCGGGAGAAGAACTTGATGCCGTTGTCGTCGTGCGGATTGTGCGAGGCGCTGATGACGATGCCGGCATCGGCCTGGAAGGTACGCGTAAGGTAGGCGATGGCCGGCGTCGGCATCGGCCCGAGCAACTGCACGTCGGCACCGGCAGCGGCCAGACCGGCCTCCAGGGCGGATTCGAACATGTAGCCGGAAATTCGCGTGTCCTTGCCGATCAGGATGCGGCACTTACCCTGCTTGCGGAAGGCCATGCCCGCCGCCCAGCCGAGCTTGAGCATGAAATCCGGAGTGATGGGGAATTGCCCGACGCGGCCACGAATGCCGTCGGTGCCGAAGTATTTTCTAGCCATACCGCTTTCCTTGTTAGTGCGCCGCTTCCACCGCGGCGATCATCCGCACCACGTCCACCGTTTCGGCGACGTCGTGCACACGCAAAATATGGGCGCCCTTGGTCAGCGCCAGGGCCGCCAGCGCCAGGCTGCCATACAGGCGCTCGCCCACCTCGTGACCGAGCACCTTGCCGATCATGCTCTTGCGCGACACGCCAACCAGCAGCGGGCGGCCGAGGACGGAGAGCTCGCCCATTCGCTTGAACAGGGCCAGATTGTGCTCCAGGGTCTTGGCGAAACCAAAGCCCGGATCGAGCACGATCCGCTCGGCGGGAATACCGGCCGTCGCGCAGGCTGCCATGCGCTCTTCGAGAAAGTCGCGCACCTCGACCAGGATATCCGGGTACTGCGGGTCGTCCTGCATATTGCCGGGCTCGCCGCGCATATGCATCAGGCACACCGGCAGGCCGCTGTCGGCGGCGGCATCCAGCGCGCCATCGCGCTGCAGCGAGCGCACGTCGTTGATCAACCCGGCACCGAGTCGCGCCGTTTCGCGCATCACCGCCGGGGTCGAGGTGTCGACCGAGATGATCACGTCCAGCTCACGGGCGATGGCCTCGACCACCGGCGCCACGCGCTCCAGCTCCTCGGTCGGCGAAACCACGCGCGCGCCAGGACGCGTCGACTCACCACCGACGTCGATCAGCGTCGCCCCTGCCGCGGCCATGGCCGCGGCATGGCGCAGCGCGGCGTCGCGCGCAGTGAAGCGGCCGCCATCGGAGAAGGAATCGGGGGTGACATTGAGGATGCCCATCACCTGCGGACGGGACAAATCAAGAAGCCGGCTGCCACAGGGCAGCCGGCTCGGGTATTGCGCGAGGGACATAGGCGATCAGTGCTCTGCCGCCGGCCCGCCGATGGGCTTCTCGGGACGATCGACCTCGTCGACCTTGGCCTGCGGCGCACCGGAGTCGCCGCCGCCATCCCAACCGCGCGGCTCACGCGGCTCGCGGCCATTCATGATGTCGTCGATCTGATCGGCGTCGATGGTTTCGTACTTCATCAGCGCCTCGGCCATGGCGTCGAGCTTGTCGCGGTTCTCCACCAGCAGCTTCTTGGCGGTGGCGTAGCACTCGTCGATGATGCGCCGCACTTCCTCGTCGATCAACTTGGCGGTTTCGCCGGACACATTGCTGTGCTGGCTGCCCATGCTGCGACCGAGGAACACCTCGCCCTCTTCCTCGGCATACATCAGCGGACCGAGTTTCTCGGACAGGCCCCACTTGGTCACCATATTCTTGGCCAGCTGGGTGGCGCGCATGATGTCGTTGGAGGCGCCGGTGGTGACACCGTCGAAGCCCAGGGTCATTTCCTCGGCGATACGGCCGCCGAACAGCGAGCAGATCTGGCTGATCAGCGCGCGCTTGGACAGGCTGTAGCGATCCTCTTCCGGCAGGAACATGGTCACGCCCAGGGCGCGACCGCGCGGAATGATCGACACCTTGTAGACCGGGTCGTGCTCGGGCACCAGACGCCCGACGATGGCGTGACCGGCCTCGTGGAACGCAGTGTTGAGCTTCTCCTTGTCGGACATGACCATGGTCTTGCGCTCGGCGCCCATCATGATCTTGTCCTTGGCCAGCTCGAACTCCTTCATTTCCACCACGCGCTTGCCGGCGCGGGCGGCGAAAAGCGAGGCCTCGTTGACCAGGTTGGCCAGGTCGGCGCCGGAGAAGCCCGGGGTGCCGCGGGCGATCACCGCCGGCTGCACGTCGTCGCTCATCGGCACCTTGCGCATATGCACCTTCAGAATCTGCTCGCGGCCGCGGATGTCCGGCAGGCCAACCACCACCTGGCGGTCGAAACGACCGGGGCGCAGCAGTGCCGGGTCGAGCACGTCGGGACGGTTGGTGGCGGCGATGACGATGATGCCGTCATTCATTTCGAAGCCGTCCATCTCCACCAGCAGCTGGTTGAGGGTCTGCTCGCGCTCGTCGTGCCCGCCGCCCATGCCGGCGCCGCGATGGCGACCGACGGCGTCGATTTCGTCGATGAAGATGATGCAGGGCGCGTGCTTCTTGGCCTGATCGAACATGTCGCGTACGCGGGAAGCGCCCACGCCGACGAACATCTCGACGAAATCGGAGCCGGAGATGGTGAAGAACGGCACTTTTGCTTCGCCGGCCACGGCCTTGGCCAGCAGCGTCTTACCGGTACCTGGCGAGCCGACCATCAGCACGCCACGCGGGATACGTCCGCCCAGGCGCTGGAACTTGCCCGGGTCGCGGAGGAATTCCACCAGCTCGCTGACCTCTTCCTTGGCCTCGTCGCAACCGGCGACGTCGGCGAAGGTGGTCTTGACCTGGTCTTCGGAGAGCAGGCGCGCCTTGGACTTGCCGAAACTCATCGGCCCGCCCTTGCCGCCAGCGCCCCCCTGCATCTGGCGCATGAAGAACATGAACACGGCGATGATCACCAGAATCGGGAAGCTGGCCACCAGCAACTGGGTCCAGATGCTCTGCTGCTCGGGCTGCTTGCCCTCGATGACCACATTGTTATCGATCAGGTCGCCGATCAGGCCGCCGTCCTGGATCGCCGGACGAATGGTCTTGAAGCCTTCGCCGTCGGTGCGCTTGCCGGTGATCACGAAACCGTCGACGGTGACGCGCTCGACGCGCCCCTCCTTGACCTGCTCGATGAACTGCGAGTAGCTCAGGGTCTGTGGCTCGCTCGGGCTGGAGAAGTTGTTCATCACGGTGACCAATACGGCCGCGATGATCAGCCACAGGATCAGGTTCTTTGCCATGTCGTTCAATTAGCTACCCTCTGAAGCAGGCCTCGTGGCGAAGCAGGCTTCCCATGACGACCAGTGATATACCGACCTAACTTACACCAAACGCCCGCATCTGGCAGGCACCGTCTGTAACCCTTTATTAGGTCTCTAACATTGAGACCCGCTCCGGGCGCGCCGGTTTCACCCTAGACCCCGCGAAATCCGCGGGCCAGCAGGTACTGCTCGCGGGAGCGATCGCGCGACGACAGCGGCTTGCGCATCTGCACCTTGTCGAACGTCTCGCGCACCTGCTTGTGGTAGGCGTCGAAACCTTCGCCCTGGAAAATCTTGATCAGAAAATCGCCGCCCGGACGCAGCACGCGCCCGGCCAGATCCAGCGCCAGCTCGCACAGGTACATGGCGCGCGCCTGATCGGCGGTTCTCACCCCACTCATATTGGGGGCCATGTCGGAAATCACAAGGTCCACCGGGTTTTCCCCGATGGCTTCGAGAATCCGCGCGAACACCGCATCGTCGGTGAAGTCGCCCTGGATGAAGGCAACGTCGGGAATGGCGTCCATCTCCAGGATATCGGAGGCGATCAGCCGACCTTTGTCGCCGATCACCCGACTGGTCACCTGCGACCAGCCGCCCGGTGCGGCGCCCAGGTCGACCACGGTCATGCCCGGGCGCAGGATGCGGTCCTTGTCCTGGATCTCCAGCAGCTTGTAGCTGGCGCGCGAGCGATAGCCGTCCTTCTGCGCCATCTTCACGTAGGGATCGTCGAAATGTTCTTTCAGCCAACGCTGGCTGGTCTTGGAACGGGCCACGCAAAACCTCGGATTTAACGGGTCATGAATAACCGCGCCGGCTCGGGTAAGATAGGCGCCGTTTTTCCAGACCGAACTTAGGGGTCAGATTATGCCGCTCACTCAAGAGCAGAAGAAACAGTTCAAATCTATCGGCCACCACCTGAAACCTGTATTGATCGTGGCCGACAACGGTTTGACCGAAGGCGTGCTGGCCGAATTGGAGCGCGCCCTGAACGATCATGAACTGATCAAGGTGCAGCTGCGCGTCGCCGAGCGCGAAGACCGCCTGGCCGCCATCGAGGCGCTGTGCCAGAGCGGCCGGGCCGAACTGGTGCAGGTGATCGGCAAGATGGCCCTGCTCTATCGCAAGAACCCCAAGCCGAACCGCAACCTGTCCAACGTGATTCGTCACCAGGGCTGAGCCGCGGCATCAAGCCCCGCGCGTTTGCCCCGGCACGGGCTGCAGCACCAGCAGCAGCCCGCAGAATGCCATCACCAGGTAGCTGAAGCGTAGCCACTGCCCGGCCTCCGGCCAGTAGCGCAGCACCACGCCATAACTCAGCGCCATGACCGCCACGGTCAGCAGCAGCTGACCGCGCAAGTCGCGCCAGAGGCTCACCAGCCCCTCGCCGCGCAGCAGCGCCACCACCTGCACGCCGACGCAAACGGCAGTCATCCCCACCAGCAGCGGCACCAGCCGCGTGGCGATCTCCTCGACCAGCAGCGGCGCCAGGCCGAGCTGGCCGATGGCCGGCAGGATGACGAACTGCAGCAACCACAGGCCACCGACCCAGAGCGTCTGGGCCAGCTGCCAGCTGACGGCGCCGGCCCGCGACGGCTGGCTCAGCTTATAGGTGGCGGACTTCGACAATCTCGTACTCGATCAGGCCGCTGGGCGTCTGCACGGTCACCACGTCGCCCTCTTCCTTGCCCACCAGGGCGCGGGCGATGGGCGAGCCGACGGAGATCTTGCCCTGCTTGATGTCGGCCTCGTCCTCGCCGACGATCTGGTAGGTCACGCTTTCGTCGGTCTCGACATTGGCGATTTCCACCGTGGTGCCGAAGATCACCTTGCCGGTGTGGGCGATGCTGGTGACGTCGATGATCACCGCATTCTGCAGGCGGCCTTCGATGTCACGGATACGCGCCTCGACCATGCCCTGCTGCTCGCGCGCGGCATGGTATTCGGCGTTTTCCTTGAGGTCGCCCAGCTCGCGCGCCTCGCCGATGGCCTGGCTGAGCTGCGGGCGCAGCACCTTGGTCAGGTGCGCCAGTTCCTCTTCCAGGGCGCGCGCGCCCTGGACGGTCATGGGGTATTTATTCATGCCTTGATTCCTGCATGCAGATCCTGCAGCCGGCGCACGGTCTTCTCGGGACCGAACTTGAGCGCCTCGCAGACCGCCTGCCCCGCCGCGATGGTGGTGGTGCAGTAGATCTTGTGCTGCAGAGCGTTACGACGGATCGAGTAGGAGTCAGCGATGGACTGACGCCCCTCGGTGGTGTTGATGATCAGGGTGACTTCGTCGTTCTTGATCATGTCGACCACGTGCGGACGACCTTCGGTCACCTTGTTGACCCGACGCACCGGCAGCCCGGCGGCCTCGATCACCTTGGCGGTACCGGCGGTGGCGACCACCTCGAAGCCCAGCGCCACCAGGTCGCGGGCGACCTGCACGGCTTCCGGCTTGTCGTCTTCGCGCACGCTGATAAAGGCGCAGCCGGAGTTCGGCAGGATCTCGCTGGCGCCCAGCTGGGCCTTGGCGAAGGCCTCGCCGAAGCTGTCGCCGACGCCCATGACTTCACCGGTGGACTTCATTTCCGGGCCGAGGATGGGGTCGACGCCCGGGAACTTGGCGAAGGGGAACACCGCTTCCTTGACGCTGAAGAACGGCGGGATGATTTCCTTGGTGTAGCCGACCTCGGCCAGGCTCTTGCCGGCCATGACCCGAGCGGCCACCTTGGCCAGGGACTCACCGACGCACTTGGAGACGAACGGCACGGTACGCGAAGCGCGCGGGTTGACCTCGATGACGTAGATGTCCTCGCCCTGCACGGCCATCTGCACGTTCATCAGGCCGACCACGCCGAGCTCCAGGGCCATCTTCTTGACCTGCTCGCGGATCTCGTCCTGGATGTGCGCCGGCAGCGAGTACGGCGGCAGCGAGCAGGCGGAGTCACCGGAGTGCACGCCGGCCTGTTCGATGTGCTGCATGATGGCGCCGATCACCACGGTCTCGCCGTCGCACACCGCATCCACGTCCACCTCGATGGCGCAGTTGAGGAAGCGATCCAGCAGCACCGGGCTGTCGTTGGAGACTTTGACGGCCTCGCGCATATAGCGCTTGAGCTCTTCTTCCTGGTAGACGATTTCCATGGCCCGGCCGCCCAGCACGTACGACGGACGCACCACCATCGGGTAACCGATGCCCTTGGACAGGGCCAGGGCCTCGTCTTCGCTGCGCGCGGTGGCGTTGGCCGGCTGGCGCAGGCCCAGGCGCTGGACCATCTGCTGGAAGCGCTCGCGGTCTTCGGCGCGGTCGATGGCCTCGGGGCTGGTACCGATGATCGGCACGCCAGCCTCTTCGAGGGCGCGGCAGATCTTCAGCGGGGTCTGGCCGCCGTACTGCACGATCACGCCCTTGGGCTGCTCGACGCGGACGATTTCCAGCACGTCCTCCAGGGTCACCGGCTCGAAGTACAGGCGGTCGGAGGTGTCGTAGTCGGTGGAGACGGTTTCCGGGTTGCAGTTGACCATGATGGTCTCGTAAC
>MTEU01003277.1_pt1 | contig 10353 bp, 11 predicted proteins | sample 1042701 | NCBI WGS metagenome assembly MTEU01 (sample SAMN06185813, study PRJNA358809) | soil metagenome | isolation source: naturally attenuated soil | place: India | collected 2015-05-23
AGGGTGGGTCCGCCTGACGCGCGCGCAGCTCGCCGGGCTGAACCGGGGCGACGGCGTCGTGCTGGAGCGGCCCGCCGCGATCGAGCACGGCCACGCCTGGCTGGTCGCGGAGCGCCCGCTGGCGCTGGCGTGCCTTGCGCACGGCGCCTGGCATATCGAACACGCATGCAACGAGGAAACCAGCATGGAACAAGGGACCGAGGCCACGCTGCGCGGCAGCCAGCTCGACGACGCCAACATCGTATTGACCGCGGTGGCGGAAGTGGGGCGCCTGTCGTTGTCGCTCGACACGCTGCGCGAACTGCAGGCCGGGCAGACGCTGGAGCTCGCCCATGCCAGCCACGGCCGGGTCACGCTGACGGTCTCGGGGCACGCGGTCGCCAGCGGCACGCTGCTGCGCGTCGGCGACAAGCTGGTGATGCGGATCGAGTGAAGGCCGGTGATTTCAGGCATGGGCCCGATGCCGGCGCTTGCCGGGCATGCCGAGAATGATCGCTCACCCACGGACCAGATCATGTCGCTTGCCGATCATCCTCTGCAGCTGATCCTGCTGCTGTTCGCGCTGTCGTTGCTGCCGCTGTTCATCGTGATGGGAACGGCCTTCCTGAAGATCTCGATCGTGCTGTCCACGTTGCGCAACGCGCTCGGCATCCAGCAGATTCCGCCGAACATGGCGATCTACGGGCTGTCGCTGGTGCTGACGCTGTTCATCATGGCGCCGGTGGGCATCGCGATCGGCGACAACCTGAAGGCCAATCCGATCAAGATGGAAGCGCCGGACCTGTTCGGCCAGGTCGAAACCCGTGTGCTCGAACCCTACCGCGAGTTCATCAAGGGCAAGGCCAGCCCGCAGCAGGTCCGCTTCTTCATGGACATCGGCGAAAAGATGTGGCCCGAGCCCTATCGCAACCGGATCCCGGACGACTCGCTGGTGGTGCTGATCCCGGCGTTTACCGTCAGCGAACTGGTCGAGGCCTTCAAGATCGGCCTGCTGCTGTACCTGCCGTTCGTCGCCATCGACCTGATCGTCTCCAACGTGCTGCTGGCGATGGGGATGATGATGGTGTCCCCCGTGACGATCTCACTGCCGATCAAGCTGCTGGTGTTCGTGCTGATCGGCGGTTGGGAAAAGTTGCTCGGCCAGCTGATCCAGTCCTATCTATGAGCAACGAAATCATCGCGCAGCTGGCGTCGAACCTGCTGTGGCTGGTGCTGATGCTGTCGCTGCCGGTCGTGGTCGTCGCCTCGGTGGTCGGCGTGCTGGTCAGCCTCGTGCAGGCGCTGACTCAGGTCCAGGACCAGACCATCCAGTTCCTGCTGAAGCTGATCGCGGTCTGCGTCACGCTGGTGATGACCTATCACTGGATGGGCGCCACGCTGATCGGCTATACGAACATGGCGTTCGAGCAGATTTCCGTGATGGGGAAATAGGTGGACGGCTGGCAGCATATCGTTCCGACGCTCGCGCTGACGATGCTGCGTCCACTCGGCATGTTCGTGCTGATGCCGATGTTTTCGGCACGCGCGCTCGGCGGCGGCCTGATCCGCAATGCGCTGGTGCTGGTGATGGCGCTGCCCGCGCTGCCGATGCAGCTCGGGCATGCCGCCGAACTCGCGGGCCGCCTCGGCGAGCTGTCGGTGCCGTCCCTCGCCGTGCTGGTGATGCAGGAGTTCGTGATCGGACTGGTGATGGGCTTCTGCGCGACCATTCCGTTCTGGGCGATCGACATGGCCAGTACTGTGATCGACACCGTGCGAGGGACCTCGATGGCGTCGGTGCTGAACCCGATGCTGGAAGAACAGTCGTCGGTGTTCGGCGTGCTGTTTACGCAGGTCCTTGCCGTGCTGTTCCTGGTCGGCGGCGGCTTCAACGCGATGCTGACCGCGCTCTACGCGTCGTATCAGAGCATGCCGATGCTCGGCGGCTGGCATCTGTCGGCGAGCTTCCCCGGGTTTATCGCGCACCAGTGGCAGATGATGATGGAGCTGTGCATCGGCTTCGCGCTGCCCGCGCTGGTGGTGATGGTGCTGATCGACGCCGCGCTGGGCCTGGTCAACCGCTCGGCGCAGCAATTGAACGTGTTCTTTGTCGCGATGCCGATCAAGAGCGCGCTGGCGCTGTTCGTGCTGGCGATCGGCATGAGCTACGCGCTTGGCGCCTTCCAGCAGCGCTTCGACGCGTTCGGCGGCGTGGTCGCCAATCTGCTCGGGACCATGCGATGACCGAGAAGACCGAACAGCCGACGCCGAAGAAGATCCGCGACGCGCGCCAGGAAGGCCAGATCGCCAAGAGCGTGGAGATTGCCACCGGCATCCAGCTGGCGGTGCTGCTCGGCTATTTGTGGGTGCGTGGCGAGGACATCGTCGACGCCTTCCAGAACATCATCGAGGTGGCGATTGCCAGCATCGGCGAGCCGCTGCGGGTCGCCATGGGGCGCGTGGCGACGGTTACCGGCATGCTGATGCTGCATCTGCTGGCGCCGGTCGGCATCGTGCTCGTTCTGGCCACCGTCGGCGTGGTCATGGCGCAGATCGGTCCGCTGTTCGCGCCTAAGTTCATCAAGCCGAAGGGCGAGCGCGTCAGTCCGCTGAAGAACGCGAAGCAGCTGTTCTCGCTGCGCTCGCTGTTCGAGTTCGGCAAGTCGCTGCTCAAGGTGTCGATCCTCAGCATTGCCTTCTATCTGCTGATCAAGCGCTACCTCTACTCCTTCCAGTTCCTGCCGCTGTGCGGTACCGAATGCGGGCTGCGGGTCACCGGCGTGCTGATCGGCTGGCTGTGGGGAATCCTGGTGCTGTTCTACGTGGTGTTCGCCATCGCCGACCTGGCGTTCCAGAAGCGCAGCCTGACCAGGCAGCTGATGATGAGCCGCGACGAGATCCAGAAGGAATTCAAGAACACCGAGGGCGACCCGCACATCAAGCACAAGCGCAAGGAGATCCATCGCGATATCCAGAGCGGCAGCATGGCGGCGAATGTCAAGCGGTCGACCGCGGTGGTGCGCAACCCCACCCATGTCGCGGTCTGCCTGTATTTCGTGCCCGGCGAGACGCCGCTGCCGCAGGTCATCGAGAAGGGCGCCGATGCGCGCGCGAGACGAATGATCGCCATCGCCGAGGAGGCCGGCGTGCCGATGGTCGAGCAGGTCCATGTCGCGCGCCGGCTGTATGCGCGGACCGACGTCGGCGACTACATCCCCGCCGAGCTGTTCGAGCCGGTGGCCGAGATCCTGAGCCTGGTCAGCGAGATGAGGCAGGCGGAGGCGGCGCTGGACGGCGATCTGGACGGCGATCCGGACGAGGAACCGGACGAGGAACCGGACGCCGATTCGGAGCGCGACACCGAAGCCGGCACCGATTCCGATTCCGATACCGATACCGATACCGATACCGATACCGATACCGACGCCGCCAGCCCGAAGCCGGGCCCGGACGGTCGCGGCGACCCTCGCGGCGATGGCGGCCGCGACCCACGTTCCGATCCCCGTCGCCCGGCCGATCGCTAGGCCGGCACCAGGGACGGTTCCCCAATTGGAGAGCGTTTTCGTGATGAGGACGATAACGGCGGTCCCGATGATCGCCTTGCTCGGCGGCCTGACGGCTGGTGTTGCTCACGCCGACGATCCCGCGCCGGCGGCGTGGACCGCGATCGAGCCGCGAGCGGAGCCTGGCGACGACAAGGGCGGTGGCCGGCCCGCCGGTGCTTTCGGCAATGTCTGGGGCGTGCAGAGCGCCGCGGAGCGGGAGGCGAGGGCCATCGCCGATGGCGAGCGCGGTGCATCGCCTGCCGCGACGTCGCCAATGCCAACGGCGCCTGCCGCGCCATCGCCCGCGATCCGGCAACCTCGCGGCGGAGGTGGCGTCGATGTCGGCCGGCTGGCGCTCAGCACGCTGGCGCGGCACGCTGCGCGCGCCATGGGGCAGGACAACGCGCGCGTGCTGGGTCTCGATGCCATCGCGCCGACCGTCGAATCGCCGATGGCCCGCGCCGATGCGCCACCGCCGGCGCCCGCGGCGCCGCACGCGCGCACCGTCGCCTTCCAGCCAGGTTCGGCTGGAGAGGGCAGCGTATCGAGCCGGGACCTGCCCGGCGCGCGCGCCTCGACGCGCCCGCGCCACGCGCAACTGGCGCAGGCGCCGCCGAATACGCGGCTGGCATCGGCCTACGACGAGCTGATCGACGAAGTCGCGCGCCGGCACGATGTCGCGCCGCATCTGGTCCGGGCGGTGATCAAGGTCGAATCCAATTTCCAGCCGAACGCGCGCTCGCCAAAGGGCGCGGTCGGTCTGATGCAGGTGATGCCCGCGACCGGGCGACGCTTCGGCGCCGCCGATCTGCGCGATCCGCGCAGCAATCTGAGCGCCGGCACGCAGTATCTGCGCTGGCTGCTGAACCGCTTCGACGAGGACCTGACGCTCGCGCTGGCCGCCTACAACGCCGGCGAGGGCGCGGTCGAAAAGTATGGCCGCCGCATTCCGCCATTTGCCGAAACGCAAGGCTACGTCAGCAAGGTGCTGGCGCATCTCGGCCTGACAACGGGGACCGAGGCAGCGTCCTTGCGAGCGGTTCCGACGGCCGGCGGCGATGTCCGCGGCAACGGTGGCACGACCGACGAAGGCAGCGGCGCCAAGCCGGGCCGCACGGCAAGGGCCGGCGGCAACGACACCGTGGCACGCCAGCAGGCCGATGCGGCGCTGCGCTCCGTGTCGAACTGGCTCGGCGCGGTGCTGACGTCGAGCGCGCGGCCGCCGAGCCGCGCGGCGACGGAGGGGGCGGCGACCGACAGGACGGCGACGGACAGGACGGCGACCGACAGGGCGGCCACGGTACCGGCCATGGCGGCGGATGCGTCCGTCGACGGGTCGACCTGGACGCGCTTGCCGCTTCCGGAGCCAGTACGCAGGGGACCGGCCTGATGTCGCTGCTGCACACCATGCCGCCACCACCGCCATCGCCACCATCGCGCTGCACCGGCGCGCGGCTTTCAGGTCATGACCGGATCACGCCGCCGTGGCCCCTACCCGATGATGCATCGATGAACCCGCCGTCCCTTCCCGGCCAACGCGGCGCCAACGCCTGGCTGCGCAAGCTGATGGACTGTCCCAGCGTCGCGGTGATCGCCGCCAATGGGCCCACCGCGCAGATCGAGGTCGGCGGTGTGTCGGCCCGCGCGTGGTGGCTCGAGGCCGGGCTCTGCGTGGGGCTGCGGATCGAGCTGGGGACCGACCCTCCCGAGGGCTGGCTCGATGACGCGACGCTGTCGCTGGCGGCAACACCGGCCGCGACCGACGACGCGCTGGCGATCGACGGCGAGGCGTGGCTGCTGTGGCATCGCTACGACCACGACATCGAAGCGAGGCAACTGGAAGAACGGCTTGCGCTGCAACTGGCGCTGGCGCGCCGGCTGGCGGAAAGCGCGCAGACGGCGGCGGCCGGACCGGGTTCGGATATTGGAAGATTGATATGAATGCAATGCAGCTGGGCAAGCTGTCGATCGTTGCCGCGACCCTCGCCCTTGCGCTGAAGGCGCAGGCGGCATCGGGCCCGCTGGGCCTGTCTGGCCCGGAGTTCTCCGTGTCTTCGCGCGGCATGAAGGTCGCCGCGCTGCTGCGCGACCTGGGGGCGAACTATGGCGTGCCGGTGATCGTCAGCCCGGACGTCAACGATACCTTCGTCGGCACGATCGAAGGCCGCCAGCCGGAGCGGCTGCTCGACCAGCTGGCGCAGCTGTACAACCTTGCCTGGTATTTCGATGGCCGCGTGCTCTATGCCTACAAGGCCGGCGAGGTCAGGACCGAGGTCGTCACGCCCTCCTATCTCGATGCGAACGAGCTGGCGCAGTATCTGCGCGAGGCCGGTGTGTTCAAAGGCGGTACCTGCTCGGTGCGGCCGGTCAGCAATTTCAATGCGGTCGAGGTGTTCGGCGTGCCGGTCTGCGTGCAGCGGATCGGCAAGCTGGCCAAGGACCTCGACGAGAAGACGCTGAACCAGACCCAGAACAAGGAGGTCGTGCAGGTCTTTCCGCTGCGCTATGCCTCGGCGGTCGACGGCGCGTACACCTACCGCGACCAGCAGGTCGTGATTCCAGGCGTGGTCACTGAGCTGCGCGAAATGGTGCGCAGCCGCGCGATCCCGGCGCCGACCGAAAGCGGGCAGGTGGTGCCGCCGGCCGGCACGCAGCCGACCTTCTCGGCCGACGCGCGCAACAACGCGGTGATCGTGCGCGACCGCAAGGCCAATATCCCGCTGTACGCCGAGCTGATCAGGCAGCTCGATCAGCGGCCGCGGCAGATCGAGATCTCGGTGGCGATCATCGACGTGGACGCCGCCGACATGCGCGAGCTGGGCCTCGATCTCGGCGGCAGCGTCGGCCTGGGCAAATCGCGCATCAGCTTCAACGCCGGCAATGCCGCGGCCGCCGACGGCACCTTCTCGACGGTGCTGAGCAACACCGCCGACTTCTTCGTCCGCATCAACGCGCTGGAACAGAACTCCAAGGCCAAGGTGCTGTCGCGGCCGTCGGTGGTGACGCTGAACAACGTGCAGGCGGTGCTCGACCGCAACATCACCTTCTACACCAAGCTGCAGGGCAACAAGGTCGCCGAGCTGGCCTCGGTCGCGGCCGGCTCGCTGCTGCGCGTGACCCCGCGCCTGATCGACATGCAAGGAGAGCAGGAGGTAATGCTGACGCTCGATATCCAGGACGGCAGGCAGGAGCCGCCGGCCAACAACATCGAGCAGCTGCCGCAGGTGCGCAATTCCGGCATTGCCACGCAGGCGATCCTGCGGCCGGGCCAGAGCCTGCTGCTCGGCGGTTTCGTCGAGGAAAAGCAGCGCCAGGGCCAACGCAAGATTCCGCTGCTGGGCGACCTGCCGCTGGTCGGCGGCCTGTTCCGCAACGAGACCCGGGAGAACCTGAGCGTCGTGCGGCTGTTCCTGATCAAGGCGGAACCGCACGCCCTCAACTGAAGTGGTCATGAAATACCGATACCAGATCAAGATCCTCAGCGGGCCGCTGTCCGGACGCCGGCTGCGCTTGCCCGAGGGCGAATTCACCATCGGCGGTGCCGATCCCGACCTGGACGCGATGCTCGAAGGCGGTGGCAGTGCGGTGCTCGACTGCACCGAGCAGGGCGTGTTGCTGCGCACCGAGGTGCCCGTATGGATCGAAGGCGTGCCCACCCGGATGGAGCAAGCGCCGTTGCCGCTGGAGAAGGTTGTCGACATCGGTGGCCTTGCGCTGCTGGTCGGCGATGCCGAGCGGACGCTGCCCGAGCGCAAGGTGCCGCCACGGCGCGACGGTCGCCGCGGCATGGCGGCGACCGTGCTGGCCTACGCCGGCCTGGTGCTGCTGATGTCCGGCAGCGCGGGCGCGGCGATCTGGGCCTACGGGATGCTGCAGCCGGACAGCGCCGTGGTCGATCGCGACGAATGGCTGGCCGAATGGCGCAAGCGCGCGCGGCAGCAGGGCATCGACGTCGCTACCCAGCAGGACGGGCTGGCGGTGCTTGGCGGCAGTTGCCTGGATTCGAATGCGCGCAACGCGCTGGTCGACAAGCTGCGCGAGCACGGCAAGCCGTATCGCGACAACACCTTGTGCCAGGACGAACTGGTGCGCAACGTGCAGGCGGTGCTGAACCTGCATGGATTTGGCGAGGCCCGCGCGCGGCCCGGCCAGGCGGGCGGCACGGTGGTCATCCAGGGCACGATCCATGCCGACGCGCGCTGGCGCCGGGCGGTGTCGATGCTGTCGTCGATGCAGGGCCTGCAGCGGTGGTCGGTCGAAGACCCGGTCGGCGCCAGCGTCAAGACGCTGATCGGCATGCTGCGCGATGCGGGACTGATCGGCCGGCTCAGCGTCGCGCGGGAGAAGGACCTGATCCTGATCACCGGCGTGCTCGACGAGGGCGGACAGCGCAGCCTGTCCGCGGTCACGCACGCGTTCGCCGGCTCCTATCCCGAGGCGCCCAAGGTCATCTTCCAGAACATCCCGACCCGGTCGATCCAGACCGGCATCTTTCCCGCGCCGGTGGTCAGCTTCGGCGGCAGCGGCGAGCTGGCCTTTCTCGATCTGGCCAACGGCACGCGGCTGAAGACCGGCAGCCGGCTGCCGGCCGGCCACGTGATCGTGCATCTGGACCGCAACGGCATCGACCTCGAGCGCGAGGGCGAGCTGATGCATCTACCGCTGGAGCTTTGATGGAACCCGATCCGACCGCCACCCCCGCCGTGTATGGCACGAGCATCGAAGGCCGTCTTGCCGAGGACCGCGACGGCGCGCTGCGCAAGCGGCTACGCGCCGATCTGGCGCGCGCACGCCGGGCCATCGACGCGCAGCTGCTTGAGCCGCAGACGCCGGAGGCCTTCGCCAGGCTGACCGCGCTGCGCGAGGTATGTGCGGCAGGGACACGCACGATCGACAAGATCTGGCGCCGCCTCGCGGAAAAGCAAGCGTAGGCGGCGCGTCGGGCTGGCGCACTCGACGGCCAATTCGGCGGCCAATTCGGCAACGCAGTCGGCAACGCAGTCGGCAACGAATTGGCGCAATACCCGAACGCAAACCAAATGCTTTAGCACCCCGGATTTTTCAATAGATTCATGAAGCCTTGATCCGTAGAGTCACCACAACGGGCTTCGAATGGAGAAGCAAGATGGAAGAAGAGCAATTGTGGAAGCAGGCCGTGGAAACGCTCGAACGTCTGCGCGCGACGCTGCAAAGGGAGATGAACGACTGGGCCGAAATCGAACGGCGCATCGACGATCTGCAGCTGCGGGCGACCAGGGATCCCAAGGCCGCGCAAGAGCTGGCCGCGCTGGCCGCCTTCCTGGAAGCGAGCCGCAACAACGGCGATGACATCCAGGGCCGGATGGAGCAGCTGCAGGCCATGATCAAGGAAATGAACCTGCGCGCCGCGCAGGACCGCCGCGAAATCGAACGCTACAAGCAAAAGGTGTTCGGTGCGGGTGGTGATGAACAACAAACCGCTCCGGTGCCGCCTCGCGCCGAGGGCACGGCGGAAAAGCCCAAGAAACGCGTGCGCCGTTTTGCATGACGAGGCCGTCCTGTCTTGAATCTTGAATATTGAATTGGAGTAGAAAAATGCCTGGACAAATACAAACGCGGCCCAATCCGGAGCTGCTGCTGCAAACCGACGCGCCTGCCAAGGAAGTGCCCCTGACGACCGCCGATCCCGCGCCGTTTATCGGCGGCCTGCTGGTGCCGCGCAACTACGACACCAAGCCGGTCACCGATTCCGCGTGCTTCGCGATGATGTTCCAGGCGATCGAGAACCAGCGACTCGAAGTCGGCTCGCGCATGGACGAGTACAAGTGGAACAACGAAACGGCGCGCGCGATCGAGAAGCTGAAGAACGCGACCCAGATCGCGATCGACAAGGACATCGGTTCCGATCCGAACAAGACCACCACGTTGCCGAGCGATGTCGCGCGCTACATGTGGGACAACAACCTGCAGATCGACGGCGTCTTTCCCCGCAAGTACGCAAGCTTCGAGGAATTCGCGAGCCAGAAATACTCGGCCGCCCAGTTGCGCACTGCCATCGGCAGCCTGGATATCAAGAAGACCGAGTACACCGACATGAACAGCCAGTACATGCAGCAGACCAATATTGCGCTGAGCCTGCTGCAGGTGGTCCAGCAACTGCTGACGTCGCTGATCGACATGGTCAAGCGCATCAAGGAACAGATCACGTCGAAGGTCTGATCGCGCAAGCCAGGGGAGAGCACCGTGCACAGCGTGTTGAAGCAGGCAAGCCCATCCACAGCGGCGTCGGTTGCCGGCGCCGGCCTCGTCGACGGCGATTGCGCTCCGGCGCCTCACGAGCCGATCGCAGCGATCGAGCCAAACGAGCCGAACGAGCCGGACGAGCCGGACGAGCCGAACGAGCTGGACGACCAGATCGCGGCCCGGCAGGGCGTCGAGCGCTATTTCGCCGAGGGCGGAAGCCTGCGCGCATTGTTCGGGCTCGATGCCGCCGCGCTCGAGGTCCTGTACACGTACGCCTGCCAGCGGTACGAGGCGAACGATCACGAGGGCGCGCGGCAGCTCTTCCTTGCGCTGGCGGCGATCGACCCGCATGGCTACGACTACTGGCTGTCGCTGGGGCTGAGCCTGCAGAAGCTGCATCGGCACGACGAGGCGATCTACTGCTTCACGCGCTGCGCGCAGCTGCGCATGTGGGAGCCGAAGCCGCCCTATCTGGCCGGGATCAGCCTGCAGCTGTGCGGCGACTATCAGAAAGCGGCGCAAGCCTATTCGGCCGCGATCGGGTGGTGCGGGGAACAGGACGCCTGTCAGGGACTGCGCGGTCTCGCCGAACAATCGTTGCGGTCGT